>Ga0268261_10000132_pt1 | contig 46041 bp, 39 predicted proteins | sample TergutNc150P1_FD_190353 | JGI IMG/M metagenome (GOLD analysis project Ga0268261, IMG submission 190353) | Nasutitermes corniger P1 segment gut microbial community from laboratory colony in Florida, USA - Nc150 P1 (SPAdes) (version 2) | ecosystem: Host-associated > Arthropoda: Insects >... | reverse complement strand
TCATTCTGGTAACTTAAAAAGCTTTAAGAGGAAACTTAAGAATTTTCTTGTAGAACATGCATTGTACAGTCTTGATGAGTTTTATCAATTAACTCCGAGTGATTGGAGTTATTAGATTTGCAATTAGTACCCTATGATATATTTTTACCTTAGTTATTGTATATATATGTATTATTAGTGTACATATTCTATTGCAATAAGTGCTATGCATGCAATTTTGTGACTTATTCCATATCTGTAATGATCCTATGGAAGGTTAAATAGATGAATGAATGAAAATGAACTGTTGTGTGTGTGTGTGTGTGTGTGTGTGTGTGTGTGTGTGTGTGTGTGTGTGTGTGTGTGTGTGTGTGTGTGTGTGTGTGTGTGCACGTGCGCACGCGTGTGCGTGCGTGCGTGCATGCATATAGAGACGACAAGCATTTCACATTCTGACGGTTGGAGAAGTGTATCTTGTAGTCATACTTCGTATGAAACATACTTTGTGATTTTGCAGACAGGAAAAGAGAGAGATATTGTGTATGTGTGTGCTAACACATGTGCATGTATATTTGTGTTTGATACAGCAAACTCATTTGTATTTTGTTACTTCATTATCCTCCCATTTTTCAACACTGAATGTGCTAGTTATGATGATGAAGCTGGTACTGCAGCCACAGTGTAGGATGGTGTCTGTTTGTAGGGAAGTTCTCTTCGCAGTGCAGTTGTAGACCTTCTGCATGCAGCCACCACACACAGTACAGATGCACACAAGACAGATGGAATGTATGGCAGTGATGATCAACATTACTTTTTAGACATTGACATGGCAGTTCTGGGGTCAAGTCCAGAACACTACTCTGAGTACACAGCTAAAGTTCAACAGGAGTATGCCTTCTTACCAGAAACAACGTATAGAAATCTCCGTCTTAAGGTGCGTATCTGACAGATGTAAATATTTTGTGGTGTTTTAAAACAATATAGAACACTATTAATTATGTCTACAATCACTTTAAATTTTAAAATATGAGCTGTGCATTTTGTCTGAAACTATTTTTAGGTTAACATTGACCAATTCACCCTTCAGTGATATAAGCTGAAGGTTCAGCAGCACTAATGTAAAGCCCTACTACTGGACATGATCCAGTTGAATCCACTGCATAGTGTCACAGGCTGTTTTCCTAATATTCACCTTAATATTATACTCCCATTCTTACATTCTTCCAAATCATCACTTACCAACAGTTTCCTCAACAAAACTATGTATGGCTGCTTTGTCTTCCTCTTCTGAGATTTCTGTTCAGTCCACCTTAATGTCACTGATTTGAATGCCGTGTCAATAAGTTTGACATTTAAATTAAAACACAAACATACAGTTGATATAAAATTCATTGCCATGAAAGGGTGAAATAAGCTTGAAACATATAACAAAACAAATGTATTTAAGGAGTTACAGACACAAGAAATCTGAGTTTATTAACATTTGAATAGTGCAGGTTCTTATCATTGTACAAAATAATGGGCATAATTCTACACTTTAAATAGCACTGCAGTTTCTGAATGTTAATGGATTTGTTTTTTAGGTACTACAGAGTTTCTTGCAAATTCCAAACATTTTTGCCAGCAAAGAATTTCGAGAAAAGTTTGAATGTAAAGCACGAGCCAACATACAGAAGGAAGTGGATTCTCTGAAACATTGAATTTAGTTGTGACCTTCTGTCTTTCATAGTGTATGATGCAATTGTAGTTTTCTAAGACAGAATAATTATGCAAATGCATAGGCACCCCAGTGTTACTTTGAAAGAGCAGAAGCATTAAGACTGTTCTGTTCAGCAGCAGTAATCACTATAAAAAAGCTTAATATTCTGTCCCAGTATGATCTAGAAATTGAAATGTTAATTGAACATAGTAATGAATTGCATGTCCCACTGATTTTTGAGGCACAGGAACTATCAGGAAGGATAGGTCTGTGAGCTGCTGCTGCTGTGTTCAGTGAGTAATGAATACTGCATACTCTGCCAGTGAGATGTTTCTAATAGAAATTTAGTTATCAGAGTGTTTCCATTTATTCGTTCATTTTACTGTTTCAACTCTCATTTTGTGACCTCCTTATAAATGGCTGATATTTTTGTAAGTAGGCAGCTGTTACATGCAGCACTGGTAATTTTGAATACCATCAAGTGATCAGTCCAACACAACTGTGTTTTATTATTCAAAAACTAGAGTCATCGACCATCATGTAGCTTTTCAGTAATAAAACACAACTGTGTTGGGCTGATCACTTGATGTTATTCTGAGTTTACAAAGCACAGTGGAATGAATTCTATGCAGTTAATGGTTATTCTGACTTGTAATGATAAATTGTCATGTGGCAAATATCATCCAGTAGCTCAAGCATGAAGGGCTGTTTACTCAACAGAAATGATGGTTATGTTCTTCTGCTTCACAGGAATTTCTATCCCATTTGCCTTTCTAAGGAATGAGAGGTTTATGGTGTATTATTTTATCCATTTATGTCAGTAGGTGTAATTGTGTCTGCCTTTTTCTGTAATACCTTTCGTGTCAGATGATAAATTCTCATCACACTGTATGTATGTGTGTGTGTGTGTGTGTATGTATGTTTTTTTATTATGTAAGCATGCTCCATTACAGCTGGGTAATACCACAAGCCTAGTGTACGTATTATTGCTTATCTTGCTTGGAGGGGAAGCAGAGGTAGAGGATGCTCTGTTCTCTGCCACCCCTTTACATGTGTGTTGTCAGTGATTTCACAGCACTCTTGTATTTATTATAATTAGGTTATAATAGTCCAAAGTCAGTTGATTCAATGAAGGTTATAAAGGAATCCCTGTATTTCGTAATCAATTCCTGTTTGCTTGCTGGCCAAGTTCCAGTTTTGAGTATGTCCTGTTTCAGAATTTCTCTTTGTGGTTGAAGCAGTGTGCAGTGGTTTAGTAGGTGGTCAGTTGTTTGATCTCCATGCTTGTAGACGCATGGTGCATGGTCCAGTAGCTTAAAGCGATTGAGATATGCCCTTGTTTTCACGTGCCCTGTCACCATTGCCGCAGTGGTTGGAGTCATGCTAATTTTCGTGTTCAACCTTTCCTGAATGGTGGGAAAGTTTTGTTTCGTTAGAGCTGCCTTAGCACATTTCTCCCATTAGGTTTGCCATTGTTGTTGGCTTCAAATATAAACTAACCTCAGCTTTTAATTTTTTATTAAACATAATTTTCACTTCACTTCACAATTCTTACTTTTCTACATAGTTTCCACCTTTCTCTATGCATTTTTGCCTGTGGATTGGGAGTTCTTTTATTCCTGCATTGTAAAATGGAGGACGTGTCTGTAGCCAATTGCGCACGAAATTCTCAACCTGCTCATCATCGTCGAAACACTGCCCCCCTAGTGCCTCCTTAAGGGAGCCAAACATGTGGCAGCCACAAGGGGAGAGGTCCGGGCTGTACGGCGAGTGTTCTAGGGCAGTCCAGTACAACTGAGCCAATTTTTCTTGGGTTAGGGCTGCAGAATGGGGTCTGGCATTGTTGTGAAGCAGCAGCACTTCTCGAGTGGGGAAACCTTGCCTTTTTGATCGATAGATCGATTGATTATCTTGAATCAGTGTAGGTATGATCTTGTTTTTCCATGGGCTGTTACCATTGCCGTGAAGATGGGAGTTAAGTTGATTTTAATTTTTAGTCCTTAATGTTTGGAAAGAATTCTTTAGTTACTAATCCTTTTGTAGTATTGTCCCATTGTTATTGCCACTTTTCTATGCTATTCTCCCTTTCTTGATGCTCTATTACACTTTTTGGGATTTTGTTGTAGCATGTCTCTGTTTCTAGCGGCCTCCTTAGCGAGTTTGTCGGCGAGCTTATTTCCATAGTGTTTTGCGTGCGCCTTTATCCAAGTGTATTCTGTGTCCCAGTTTTCTTTTTCCAGTGCAATAGTCTTCCTAATTCTATTAGCTGATGTCGATTTTTCATGTTTTTGAGGGACTCCAGGGTTATTCTGCTATCATTTTGTATAATTATTGTTCTTGGTGTATTATTGCTTATCTTTATTGTCCTTATTGCCTCTAGTGCTTTAACTATTGCCACTTGCTCTGCTTGATTATTTGAGCATCTATCGTGGAGTCTGTGTTCCATTTGATGTGTTAGTTTATTCTGTATGTATATAGCGATTCCCGATCCGACTCCGTGTTCGTTTTTGCTTCCATATGAATATTTGAACCGTGTTTTCCTTTTCGTTTTGCTCGTTGATACTGAGTCTGCCGGGTGGGTCCAATCCTTCGGCTCTGCTTCATGATCCAGTTGATGATTTTGTCTATCCCTTGTGATGCGGTATAATTTGGCTGTTTCTTCGGCCTTTATTTCTATCGGCGTTGTTCCGGTCAAAATGCAAAGGGCTTCGTTGGAAGTCGTTCTATAAGCTTTTGCTATTTTGTTATTCATGAGCCATTGCACTCTGCTGTATATGATTGTATTGCATTTCTTTTCCATAGCATCTATCCATACAGGCGCGCCATACAACATGAGGGGCAAAATGGCTGCTTTATATATGGTGTTAAGCGCTTCGTGTTTTAGTCCCGAGCTCAGTTTTGCTGATTTGGCTAGTGGATGTATTAGGGTAGTGTACTTTCTTGACGTGTGTATGATGTGATATCTGAAGTTCAGTTTACTATCCATGATGATTCCCAGGTATTTGATGTTGTTAACCTGTTCTAGACTTTCATTGTTCAAATATATGGATACATCTTTTTTTTCTCTTCTTCCATGTGACCATAATAACTTTAGAGTTTTGTTCGTTAAAAGTAATTTTATTGTTTTTGCCCAGTTCGATATTTTACGTATCTCTATTTTTGCAAAGTTTGCTGCTTCTCGTACGGTTCCCGCCCTTACTGCTATTAGTAAATCGTCGGCAAAAGCTATTGCTTTGGTTCGTTTTCCAAATCAAGATTGAGTAACGAGTTATAATGAATGTTCCAAAAACCAGGTCCGCGGCATGATCCTTGTGGAAAGCCTTTGCTCACCTCTCTTTCCTTTTGTATACTATTTGTGCTTAGGCTTGCTGTTCTTTCGCTAAGTAACGTTTTGCTAAGTTATAAATTTTCGGAGAGTTAGCTTTTTTAATGTCTTTAGAATGCTTGGTCACCAAGTAGCATCAAATGCACCTTTAACGTCGAGGCTAACAAGTATTGCAACGTGCCCTTCTCTCATTCCCTCTTCTAAATATTCCTTAACTGCTAATGCGGCATCTATGGCACTCTTCTTTGGAGTGAAACCAAATTGGTTATGATTCAAAAAGTTGTTACTATATGCGCGATGCATGATTCTGTTTATAAGCATTTTTTCTAGAACTTTTCCTCCCACGTTTGTTGGGTTTATTGGCCCGAATTTTGATACTTCCATTGAATTTTCTTTACCTGGTTTTGTGATGGGTATTATTTTAACTTTTTCCACTTCGGAAAGTAAGCTTTCTTTAAACACTCGTTTAATGTGTAAATAAATATCGGGAATTGTTCGTAGACTCTCTGGTATGTCACTTGTTATGCTGTCTTCCCCTGGCGCTTTTCTGTGATTTAGATCATATATGACGTTCTTAGCTTGGGCGGGGGTGTAGTCCCTGTCATCTGCTGTTAGAATGGGTTCTTTTGATTGAGCTCTGATTCTTTTATGATAGTCTGTGTCATCAAGTTGTTCGTCTTTGTGGATTAGATAATCTTTCACGACCTTCACAGTTTCGTGGAGATTAGATGTGAGTGAGCCATCAGGTTTTTGCAAAGTTGTCCAGGTTTGGCTGCTCTTTGTTTTGCTTGATGCTAGCTTCTAGACTGCGTTCTATGGATTTGTGCATGGTGTCAAGTTGCAGTATTCTTTCGACGATTTTAATTTGTCCTTTTTTATTGTTTGATATTTTTCTCGTATGTGTTTTTGCGGTACTCCCCTAACTCTTCATTATTTTTCGTTCTCTGGTATCGTCTTCTTAGGGCGTTCAGTCTTTTCCTTTTGATAGTAAGTTCTTCTGCCCACCATGGAACAGATTTTTCTTCGTTATTTGTAATCTCTCTAGTATTGAATGATTTGTTGCATGACGAAGTTATTGCTTCCTGAAGTTCTACGGTACTTTCTATGTTGCCTCTTTCTTTAATGTGTAATGCTAGGTCACTATCCAGGCTCGCTCCCGAGTTTTCCATTCGAAGATTCACTGCAACAAGTTCTTTCAAGTTTTTGTCAAACCTGTTGTAGTTTTGTTCTTTCATAATGTGTCTGGACCCGTTGTGGTTGTGTTGGGTTGCGTGGTTTCGTGTCGTAGTTTAAATTTTATGTTGTGGTCAGAGCGGCTTTCATCTTCACTAATTTCCCAGTCATTAATTTTAAATAGCCGTTTGTTGACAATCGTTAGGTCTATGTTGCTGCTTCCTCCGCGACTTTGGAATGTGGTAAGCTCGCTTTCTTCGTTCGCGATGTGAAGATCTCTGCTCATTAAATATTCTTCCAGTGTTTTGCCTCTTGAATTTGGTTATCGTGCCATACCGTTGATCTGGAATTGCTGTCCTTGGCGATAAGTGTTGCCACCGCTCTGGTTCAGTGAAACATACAAATACAAGCTGGTATAGCTTGTCTGTAATGCCGGTCTAACAAGATACAGGTTATATTTTTTATTGCCACTATATATAAGCACAATCTTGAATTATGAATAATTTTGCTAACACCTTCGCACCTTTCAATGTCAATACTAACAATCTGTAGTGATTAATCGTGTTGTTGATTATCTTCAGGTTTCAAGAATTCACGTATTACTTGTTTATACGAATACCAGGATTAATAGTATACAATATACTTTTAGTAATCACTGTTCACCTTTAGAAGGTTCACTACTAATTCTGAAGCGTGATATAGTTGTCCCTTGCTGGACTACTACACTTGTAGATATAACAAGTTTCTATATTGATATAAATTGGTAGCAAAACTGTTGTACTACGCAAGTGATATGAACTTTCCGTATGCACTTGAAACACACTTAGTGATTTACTGCCCTATGCAGTCCTAGTAATGTTACACTGTTTGGCCACACTGAAGCGTCCTGTACGCTACGTGCACTCGAAGCAACCTGCTTGCTTGGTGTCGTAGAGCAACCGAACTAATTTACTGCCGTATGCAGTCCTAGTAACTTGTTACACTGTTTGGCCACATTGAAGCGTCCTGTACGCTACGTGCACTCGAAGTAACCTGCTTGCTTGGTGGCGGTAGAGCAACTGAATCTTTCCTTATGTACTTGAAACAGTTATTTACTGCCCTATGCGGTCCTAGTAATGTGTTACACTGTTTGGCCACACTGAAGCGTCCTGTACGCTACATGCAGTCGAAGCAACCTGCTTGCTTGGTGTCGTTCTAGTGACTGAACTAATAAACGACGCGCTTGCTAACCGCGAATCCTCAGGGGAACCCGAAGCGTCACTAAGCCAGGAAGTCACGAGAGAAGAACAAAGCAAGTAAACTAGCTTAATCCGGCTACTACCGCCATTCCGCAGTCCCGTGACTCCTTCCTAGTGGGATTGCGACAGCCGCACTGCACATGCACCCAATTAATGTTGCGCAATCTGAAACAGCTGTATAAATGAACTACAAAAATTTATTCCTTTGCGTGAACAATAAGAGTGCCGGAGCCTTTGCTAAATTGTAGTATTTCGTCGACCTTTACGGTCTTTATGCCAATTTCTTTCGTTATGTCGAGGTATATACTTGCTGCGAAGATCCTTACTCTTATATCTCAGTTCTAGGACTAGGTTTTCTCTACCGATTAGTTGTGTAATTAGTAATGCGTCTGTGTTTTCGTTGTCAATTATAATGGCTGTCCGGCTCTTGTCTTCGTTGGATATGTAAGTTGTGTAAGCTTTCGTAATTCCTGCTATTTTGGTTTGAAGTTAGATTCATTAAGTTATCTGTCGCCACTCTAGAATGCTGCAGGTTTATTTGCATGCATCTTATCGATATTTGCTGTGGTTAATCCCTCTCCTGTTATTATTTATCGATGCCATTTCAATAATCAGTATTTTGTTTATATTTTGCAATTATCGCTTTCATGCTAGGACACTTTCTATTTAGCGGTGAGTGATCTGCGTTGATGCTTCTATTTTGATTGTATTTATTGTACGTCATAGAATTAATACATTTTTATTCGTCCCTTGGTGCTGTGCATTCTTTTAATTTGTGCTTTCCTGCGCACAGAGGGCACGTCTCTTCGCTTCTTCATTCACTGAAGTGATGGTTGGATCGGCTGCACTTAAAGCACCTGTTCATAGATATATAGTCATCGGTGTTGCCTATCATCCACCCGATTTTCAGCTTGTTTTGCGACATTAGTCTGCACGTTTGTGGAGCTAGTTCATTTACCAGATTTCTTGCATGCCTTTTGGTTTTGATGATGAAATTTGTTGTTATGTCTCCCTTTTTCAATGCTAGTTTTGTGTTTTGCGCACTTGTAATTTCTTCGGCATTTTCTAGTGTGTTCTCATCAGGGATATTGTAGATGATGTATCTAGAATTTTTCCGTTTCTGGACGTTGGTTTCCAGTCCATCGCCAAATTTGTTACGAATCTGATGATTTAATATCTCAATATCATCTTTGGTGTCTGCTTTGATGAGTACTTTGCCATCCTAAAGTCCCTTAAAGGTCCTTATTCCTATTTTCATTTGTATAGGATCTATGCTTGATGTAAGGATTTTCTTTACTACAGGGCGGGGCAAAAAACCTCCCTAAATTTTAAGGCGAATAACAAAAAATGATTGGAGATACAAAAATTTTATTTTTAGATTCTGAAACTACAACATGGGAAGTTTTAAATCACACCGCTCCAGTAACGCATGTTTGGTTATTAACAGCCTGAAATATGGCAATGCGCTTCATCACTAAAAAACAACGGCGTCAGGCAACCTTTCGATCAAGAGTTCACATACTCGATTAATCCAGTCCTGTTGTGTAAGTTCTTGAACAACAACCATCTTGTAAGGATGGAAGTGGAGGTCTTGGTGAAGAATTCGACGAACAGAACGATTTGAGATGCCAAGGGCGGACGCATGTTTGCGTGCAGAGCGCCTGGAAGACTGCAAAACGGACCGTCTGACAGCCTCAATGTTCTCTGGTGTTCGAGAGGTCCATGGTGGTCCTCTTATTTTTTAGACACTTCCCGTTTCCCTGAAGTTCTCAACCCACAACAGAATGGATTTTTCGGTCCGGTACTCGGTCCCGAGGGGGGATTTGGTCGCGAGTACGGAACGCACGCTGCACCGCTACAATAGAGTGACTGCGAAAAGTAGGTTTCGACGGCAAATGCGCGCTGCTCGTTGGACCACCATCTTTACGACTGGGGAGGGTTGTAACGGGAACTTCCCGACTACCTGCACCTTTCGAGCCCAACCCCATCCTTCAACGGCCTCCCCTCCCTTCACAATGCCCTACTGAAAGTAGGGAGGGTATTTTGCCCCACCCTGTATGTCAGCGGATTGGCTGTCTTTGGATTTGTCTGTTAGCTTGTATTGCATTCAATTCGTCCCTCCCAGTACTTCGGCGTAAAGTTTCTTTCTGCCGTCGCTAGGTGATGTAGATGTCACGTTCCATCCCCTGGTTAGTCCCGAGGTTCTGCCAATAGATGGCGCCACCTGTCCCGCCGTGTGCAGGTTCCTGTGGGCTTCCAGTTCTTCAATTTTTAACATCCTTTTTCAGTTGCGATTTTTTACTTGTTCTCATTAGTATTGCCCGTAAGAATAAATGTTAGGTTTTTCAGGTTGCTTACAGTTTTGTGGATTGATTTCTTCAGTTCTTTCTACAAGTTCCAACTTTGGCCTTGAGTTTAACTATTGTGTTCAGAGCGTCCTCAATCTGTTGATTCACGTCGTAGGCATCTTGGTCTTATGTATGTATGTATGTATTATATATGATGTATTAACAGCATGCTCCATTACAATTAGTAATACTACATGCGTAGCGTAATCATTTGCAGATAGTTGTGATACTTACATAGAAAGTTAATATTCCATATATGTGTTTGGCTGTTCATATGTGATGTACCTTCTTGTGTGTTTGACTTTATCATGTAGGTATGTAAGCACTTGTGTTAATGTTTGAGTGTTCTTTTCAGTTATTTTTACGAGTTCACAGTTTCTCAGTCTATTGAGTATGCGAACTCAATGAAATGTTTTACGTGTTTATTCACTAGATCACTTTTATTCACCGGCCAGTTATCTTGTTTTGATACGTTGCTTATGAGTTTCTCTCCGTCTGTAGTTTGGTGCAGTCGTATAGTAGGTGGTCCACAGTTTTGTTCCCGCCGGCACAAGGGCATTCTAGAGACATTTTAAAACGGTGCAGGTGTGCCTTAGTTTTGCCTAAGATGTTGCCGTGAAGTTTGGTGTTAATTTGATTTTGGTGGTCGGTCTGCCCTTGATGATTGGGAAGAACTTTTCTTGTTGACCCTTTTATAGTACGATTCCATTGGTTTGCCACTTGGTTATGCTCTGGTCTCTCGCTTGTTGAACTATTTCACTTTTAGGAATTCTGCTGAAGGATGTCATCGTTTCTGGCGGCTTCCTTCGCTAGGTTGTCAGCTAACTCGTTCCCGTAGATTCCTGCGTGAGCCTTTATCCAGGTGAATGTGATGGACCAGTTGCGTTTCTCAAGTGCTGTTGGTTTCTTCTTGATTTCCTCTATGAGGTAGTTGTGATTTTTTGGGTTAAGGGATTGAAGGATCATTCTGCTGTCTTTGTTTACTGTTACTGTTTTGGGGACATTGTTGATTTATGATTTTTCTATGGTTTCTAATGCTTTAACTATAGCCTGTTGTTCGGCTTGGTTGTTGGAAGATCTATTGTGAACTGTGTACCTTAGTTGGTGCGTTAGTTCACTCTGGATAAAAATTGCTATTCCAGCTCCGACCCTGTGCTCGCTCTTACTGCCGTCTGTGAATATTTGTATAGCGGCTCGTCTTGTTCGGTGTTACTGAGTCTGATGGGTGGAGACAGTCTTTTCGCTGTACTTCGTAGTCGATCACGTGGACTTAACCTTTCGTCATGATGTATAATTTGGCCGCTTCCTCCGCCTTTATCGCTATGGGTGTCAAACCAGTCAGGGTGCAAAGAGCTTCGTTAGATGTTCGAAAAGCGTTTGCTTTTTGTTTGAGGCGCTGTACTGTTATATACTATTTTGTTGCATCCCTTCTCCAGTGCGTCATTCCATACCGGCGCACCATACAACAGTAGTGGTAAAATTGCTCCTTTGTATATGGTGTACAGAGCTTTGTGGCTTAGTCTCCAGCACTGTTTTGCAGACTTAGGTAGGGCATGTATTAATATTGTGCACTTACTGGATATTTACATAATATGTTCTGTGTAGTTTAGTTTACTATCAATAATTATTCCAAAATATTTATTTTTTGAACTTGTTCTAAAGGCTTATTATTCATATAAACTGAAATTTCCTTACTTTCATGATATAACAATAACTTTACATTTCTGTTTGCTGAAGTTAATTTTGTTATTTTTGGCCCAGGTTAATATTATGTTTATCTCTATGTTAGCAATATTTTCTGCTTCTCGTATACTTTCTGCCTTCACAGCTATTAATAAGTCATCTGCGAAGGCTATTGCTTTGGTTTGTTCCCTAAATTCCAAGTTCAGAAGAGAGCTGTATTGGATATTCCAAAATCCTGGTCCGCAGCATGATTAATTTTGTTATTTTTGGCCCAGGTTAATATTATGTTTATCTCTATGTTAGCAATATTTTCTGCTTCTCGTATACTTTCTGCCTTCACAGCTATTAATAAGTCATCTGCGAAGGCTATTGCTTTGGTTTGTTCCCTAAATTCCAAGTTCAGAAGAGAGCTATATTGGATATTCCAAAATCCTGGTCCGCAGCATGATTCTTGTGGATTCCTTTGCTTACTTCTCTTTCTACCTGACGGTGTTCGTGCTCATTGCTGTAGTTCTTTACTAAGGTAACTTTTAGTGAGGTAGTATAGGTTTCTCGGGTAGTTAGTCTTTTAGGGTCATATTTATGGCGTCTATTTCATTCCCGATTTCCTGTACTCTGCCATGTGCTGTCTGGATGGGCCGTTCTGTCAGTATTATTGTTTTGTGGTAATCTGAGTCGTCTTTTTCATCTTTTGTAATGAGGTAGTCTAGCATATATGTGACTGTTTCTTTAGTGTCGGTTGTTAATGATCCATCTAGTTTTTGTAGGGTTGACAGGATTTGGCTTTTCGCTTTATTCGAGGCAAGCTTGTAAACTGCATTCCATGGGTTCGTAGATGAGGCAAGGTTACAGATTTTTTTCCAAAATTTAATCTTTTTCATTTTTATTGCTGCTTGAGATTTTGTCTTTTCATCGTGGTACTGATTTTTGCGACTCTCCCTTGGGTCCTCATCGTTTCTAGTTCTTTGATATCTTCTTCTTAGGGCATTGGTTCTTTTCCTCGTGAGAGTTAACTCGTCTGTCCAACATGGAACTGATTTGTACTTTGTGATGGCCGGAGCAGCTTTCCTCTTCGCTGATTTCCCAGTTCTTTAGTACTTTGAGCAAATGTTTGTTCACAATATATCTATGTTGCTGCTTCCTCTTCTGTTCTGGAAGGCGGTAAGCTCACTTCCTTCATGATGTAGAGATTTTTGCTTATGAAATATTCTTCCAGTATTTTCCCCCTTTGATTAGTTTGTCATGCCATGCAATCGATCTGGAATTGCTGTCGACTGGGATGACAAGCCCGTTACCTTTAGTAAACTCTAGTATTTCCTCAATCTTGTTTGGTTCTCTCTGTTTCTTTCGTTATGTCGAAATACATGCTTGCTGCGAAGAATCTAGTGTTATTGTATCTCAGTTCCAAGAGTACACTGGGTTACATAACTGTTTGATGAGTACGGCGTCTGTTTTGTTGGTGATTATAATGGCTGCCCGACATTTATGTTAATGGGAGATATAATTTCGGTGTGACTTAGTTATTCCGCCCATTCTGTTTTGATGTAAATACGGTTCTTGTATAAATATATCCGAATTATCTTGTTCGATTACTTTCTTTATATTAGTCGCAACTCTGGAATGTAACAGGTTTATTTGCATGCACCTAATAGTAGCCTGTCGGTTGGTATTGTGTCCTTGTTTAATCCTCTTCCTTAGATTGTCGGTTTGGGCCATTTTATTATTTTGTATCCTGCCTGTATTTAACAACCATTGCCTGCAGACTGGGACAATTCCAATCGAGTGATGAGTGGTTTTCATGGGTTTGCTTATCTTGGTTGTAAGTGTTGTATGTCACGCAGTTGATGCACATATATTCGGGCCCCGATGCTGTGCATTCTTTCAGTTTGTTTTCCAGCACATAGTGGGCAGGCCTCTTCGCTCTTGCATTCGGTGTGCCGGTGGTTGTATCGGCTACATTTAAAACATCTGTTGACCGATTCAAAGACGTCGATGTTGCATATCATCCACTCTAATTTCAGTTTGTTTTGCAGCAACTTGTTACGAGTTTTTGAGTTCACTTCGATTACTAAGTTCCCTGTGTTCCCTTTAGTTTTGAAGATAAACTTTGTTTTTATGTCCCCTTGCAGTTTCATCTAGGGATTCTGAGCAAGTACAGGGTGCGTCACGTGAAACGGATGTTTTTAAAATAAATATTACTCTATTAATTTTCAGCGTATAATTTATTATCACGAAATGATACTTTATTACATGTCATTTTGGGTTTATGTACGAAAAATTGTGACTTAATTGATGACCATTTTGGAGAATGAAAATTTGTAGTCGCTCCGGGAAGTTGGCTACTACTCTCTCCAACAGTTCTTGCTTAATTATCCCTGTGCTTGGGAATGGCGACCTTCATTTCGTCTAATGTTCGTGGCTTTCCTTCGTATACACGCGACTTGAGGTAGCCCCACAGAACAAAATGGCACATTTAAAGGTCGGGTGACCGAGGAGGCCAGGTAACATCACCATATCGTGAAATGAGGCGATCAGGGAACATGGCTCGAACAACAGCCATTGCGGCTCTGGCAGTGTGAGCGGTGGCCCCATGTTGTTGAAACCACATGTTGGTTATTAATCCTTCGGCTCCGTAGTTCCGGTTCCAAGAAATTGTTGATATATCGATGTTCCGACCTGAGTTTACATTCGTGGTAATCCCATTTTCCTAAAAAAGTACGGACTAATGACGCCAACTTTACCAATAGAACACCAATCACTTTTAGGCTGTGTAACGGTCTTTCATGCACTTCAAGGGGATTTTGTGCGGCTCAGTATCGGAAGTTATTGTTTGTTTACTGAACCGTTTAGGTGGAAATGTGCTTCATCACTCATAATGATCGCGTCCTAATGTTCTTCCATAATTTCGAGCATTAGCTCGTCGAAGGCTAAACGCTGTTGATAATCCCTTCGTTTAACGTCTGAACGATCATTTTGTAAGGATGGAATCTCAAATCTTTGTGTAAGATTCGCCTTACCGTGCTTACGCTCATTCCCAATTGGACAGCATGTCACCGAGCAGAACGGGTGTGACCCGCCTCATGATGGTATTGTGACTTGGAATATTCCCATGACGCAATGTCCTCCGCATTCCCTGGTGTCACAGCGTCAGGTATGTTGTATATAATTAGCCTTGGATTTCGTCCCTTCTGGACATTTATTTCGAGCTGGTCACCGCATTTGTCACGGATCTGAGCGTTTACTATCTCAATCTCTTGCTATCTGCTTCAACCGGGACGTTACCATTCTTAAGGCTTTTGAGTGTCCTAACTCCGATTTTCATATTTACGGTATCAATTTTAGATTTTAGCAACTTCTTTTATTTCTTCTTTCGATTGGATGTCCTTCCCTTTCACTGTTAGCCTCTGCAGTTCTTCATTTTTCCCGCACAAGAATTCGGAGAACAGTTTTCTTACCTCCAATAGGTGGCGCGGAGACCGCAGTGCCGCGCCTGGTTAATTCTGGGTTGTTGGTAACAGATGGCGCTACATGTCTTGCCGAAGACGTAGGCTTCCACTCCAAGGTGTGCTTGAGTTGGTTAACTTCATTGAGCATTCTGTTGTTTTCTTCTGTTTTCTCTAGCAAGTTACTTTTGAGAATGAAAATGAAGTTACTGACGGTTTCATGAATCGATTACTTCGGCCTTTTTTATATTCCCACTTTTGTCCGTGAGATTCACAATCATTCAGAGCTTTCTCGATCTGTTGACTCACATCGTCAGCCATCTTATATCATATGTATGTATTGTTTTTTCTATTTTTTAAATAATTTATTTCCCGGCATGTCCTATTATATATGCCACATTACATGCTTTGTTTTATCTTCCACTGTTTAAGTTCTTGTGAGTTCAATCGTTTGGATTTGCATATTTTATTGTTTTTGTTTTGTTCGTTTACTGGTTATCTTTCCTAGTTCGTTTTGTACCTTGTGTGCCTTCGTAAGCTCTCAAAGTTAATTGAGTTTACGAACTTTTGAAATAGATACGTTTACTTGGTTGCTAGCTCACTGTTGGACAGTGGTCATCTCCCACCCGCATTTGTAATTTTGTTTTTAAGAGTATCCCTTTATTTAGAGTGGTGCATTCCCTGATTAGGTGCTCGGTACTTTGGGAGCCCATTTGGTTAGGGCATATCGGGTCGTCTATTATTTTAAATCTGTACAGATAGGACCTTAATTCCCATGTCCAGTTACTACCGTTGATACGTTTAGGTTTATTTGTAGTCGTTTGGTTAGTCTATCTTTTATCGTCGGGAAGATGTTTTTGTTAATGCACCTTTATTTGTATTGTCCCATTCACTCTCCCACTTCTGTAGCCCCAAGCACTTTAGTTCACTACTCACTGCGCTTTTGGGATATTTATGGTAGGTTGTAGGCTGTTGTCGCAGGCCGCCTCTTTCGCCAGCTGGTCGGAAAGTTCGTTCCCGAGGTTGTTAGCGTGTGCCTTCACCTATGAGAAGTGTACGATCCATCCATCTTCTAGTGATCGTATCTCCTTCCTGATGGATTCAACCAAGCTTTGGTGGTTTCTTGGGTTAGCCATAGCCTCCAGGGTTATTCGAATGTCAGTGTGGATGACTGTAGTCCGCTGGCTTCCTTGTATTATATGCATACTCTTCAGTTTTGTCAATGCTTTCGCTGTTGCAATCTGCTCCGCTTGATTATTAGAGCACTTCTCCGCCAATTTAAAGCGTAATTGGTGAGTTAGACTGCGGTCGAGTATTGCCACCCCGGATCCTACTCCTTTTTCGTGTTTACTACCATCCGTGTAGATTTCCAACTTGTAGTGCATATCGTCACGTTTATTCAGCTCGATAGCTTTAGCTGGGTGGGGCCATCTGTAGTTCATTGTTGCATCATACAAGCCATCTTGGTTTTTCTCGCGGGTGATGTGATACAGTTTTGCCGTGTTTTCCAGTTCGATTTAATGGGGTTATCCCTGTAAGCACGCAGAGGGCTTCGTGTGAGATTGTTCTGTATGCTTTAGCAGTTTTGATGTTGGTCAGTCTCTGGATTCTCCTGAGTTTGGAGGCGTTGCATGTTTAATTCCCCAGGATAGATTGGCCATTTTTTATACGTTGTAAATTAGTTTTGTGTATCTTTCTGCAGCATAGGATATGTTCTTGGAACCTGAATTTGTGATCTATAATTATACCCAATTATTTCATCGGAATGACTTGCTCCAGTGGTTTGTTGTTTAAGTATACTTTAATCTCCCTTTGTTCTCTCCGTTTCCTTCTTGATACCAGCATTACTTTAGATTTATCTTCATTAAATATTATCTTGTTCTTTGACCATAATGTTATTTTACTTAACTCTACGTTGGAATAGTGTTCTACCGCTCTTACTGATTCTCCTCTTATAGCCAAAATTAAGTCATCCGCAAATGCCACCACTTTTGTTCGTGTCATATTTTAAATTCAGCAACGAATTATACTGTATATTCGAAAACCCTGGGTCACAGCAAGACCCCCGCGGGGGCCTTTGCTTATTCCTCTCTCCAGTCGAACGCTGTTGTTGACGAAGTCGCTGTGCGCTGGATAAAATAGCTTTGTTAATTCGTAGAGGTTTTTGGGGCAACCACAAGCTCTCAGTTCCTTTAATATCCCCGGCCACCACGCTGCATCAAAAGCGCCTTTGACGTCTAAACTCACTAGCGCTACAACCTCTCCTGCTGTCAGCGCTTCTTTAACAGTTTCTTTAATTTCTAAGGCTGTCAGTGGTGCCTTTTTGTGGTGTGAAACCGTACTGATTTTTGTTCATAAATCCTTGTGAAAATACATGATAATATTTTCTATTTATCATGACTTTGTCCAGCATTTTTCCTCCTATGTTCAGCAAACTTATGGGGCGAAATTTAGATACGTCAATGCTTTCCTTTCCTGGTTTGGTTATTGGCAATATTTTAGCTTTCATCCACCTTGTGGGAAATGTTCCACTCCTGAGGCAACAGTTGTATATAGCTGCTATGTACCCGGGTAGGATGTCGACAACGCTCTTATAGATTTCGCTGGTTATCCCATCCTCCCCTGGCGCCTTATGTCCCATTATTGCCACCGCATTCTTGATTTCCTGTACTGTGAATTCCTTATCCGGCATATCTGATTGTTGAATTTGTGCTGAGTCGCTTATGGTATTCATTTTCATGGTTTTGGTTGTCTTCTGGTGTAAAGTACCGTAGCATGTGTTAATGTTTCGTGTAGGTTCGTTGTTAGCGTTCCGTCCGGTTTCCTTAACGTAGATGTTTGTGCGGCTTGCTTCCTTATCCCCCCCGCTATCCTGAATATTTCAGTCCAGGGATTGGTTGCTGAAGCCATGCTGCAGAACTCTTTCCATGATGCGCTTCTATCAGTCGAGGTTTTCTCAGTGTATGGATGTTTATCTCCAGGTCACCTCCACACTTTGCTTGAATATCTTTTTCCAGGGCTTCGATCTCTTTGCTTTGTCTCAGTCAGTACTTTTCCACTGTTGAGTGTTAAAAGTATTGATCCCGACTTTTATTTCACTCGGTTTGATTTTGGCTTTCAGTAGCTGTTTAATGGCCTCCGGTGTGTGTGCCTTTAGATCTGACTGTCGTCTTGAATTTTTGCTTACTTCTCTTTTACGGCTTTAGCGTAGAACTTACCCACCCTATCGGTAGGCAGCGCTAAGCACCTTGTTATTTTCCCGGCTGGTTCTAAGCAGGAAACGCTAGATGGCGTGCCGTGCTCCGTAGCCATCGTAGCTGCTAGAACTGTACCGCCGACAGTAGATGGTGTTCGGTGCCCTCTAGCTTGCGTATCGCTGCCCTGCTGTAGCTTTGCTTGCAGCTCGGTGACTTGTTCTGTTACTTTGCTAATTTCACTCGTTTTGTTATCCCCACTAGCCCTTAACAAATAGTGTTCTTAAGGTACTTACGGTCTCAAATATTTCCTACTTCAGCTCCTTCGTATTTCTACTTTGTTCCGTGGTGCTCACTATTAAATTGGTTGTTAGAGCACATGTCTAATTTCAGCTTTTAGCTACGATCTTGCTTCTTTTGAAGATCACTGCACCGGACCCAACTCCTTGATCGTGCTTACTATCTACGCATGTACTGATGCTTCCTTATTGCCTACAACTTCAATTGTTACGGCGTCTGGCGGGTGCGGGCAGTATTTAAATTCCACGTCATGGTCCATTTCCATTGTGCGATTGCCCGACTTCTCTTTAATTTTGTAGCGTTTAACGACCTCTTTCGGTTTGATTGTTACAGGGTCGTTCCCGTCAGCATGGAAAACGCTTCGTTTGACGTGGTGCGAAACGCTTTAGCCATGCGTATGGTAATGAGGCGCTGGGCTCGAGAATGTATTTGTTATGTTCATAGTTCATTGCTTTTATCCATACTGGATCTCCGTATGTTAACTGAGGTAGGATAGCGCCTTTGTATATGGTGGCAATCGCCGCATGTTTAATTCCCCATGTCATTTTTGCAGCTTTTGATAAGCTGCGAATTAACTTTGCGCATCTCTCTGCAACGTATTTTGTTTTATTGGAATCTAAACTTATGCTCCAGGATTATTCCTAAGTATTTCGTCTAAGTAATTTGGTTGTTTAGATACTGTTGTTTCCTTCTTCAAACCAGCATTACTTCAGATTTTTTGCCATTAAATTTGGTCTGTTCTTTGACCACACGTTTTTTTACTTAGCTCTACGTTCACATAATTTTCCACCGCTCTAACCTACTCGCGTCTCGTCGCCATCATTAGATCGTCTGCAAAAGCCACCACTTTAGTTCGAGCCATATATTTTATTTCCAACAGCGAGTTACATTGTAAGTTCCAAAAGCCTGGGCCACAACACGAAATGTGGGGAATCCTCTGCTTATTTCTTTCTCCGTCCTTAGGCAGTTCGTGGACAAGGTCGCAGTGCGCTGGGTGATGTAGCTCTTTGTGAGTTCATATAGGTTTTTGGGACATCCGCATTCCCTTAGTCCCTTCAGAATCCCCGGCCACCAGGCTGCGCCGAATGCGACTTGGACGTCCAAGCTCACTAGCGCTTTTACTTCTGCGTCCAGGCCTTCTTGGACAAAGTCTCAAATTGCCATGGCCGCATCGATGGTGCTTTTTCGTGGCCTGAAACCGAACTCATTTTCTTTCATATGTCCCCGTGAGAACACGTGGGGGTTGATTCCGTTTATCAGTAACTTTTCTAACACCTTCCCTCCTATGTCCAGTAAACTCATGGGGCGGAATTTAGACACTGTCGCTTCCTTCTTTCCCCGGTTTAGTTATTGGTATTATCGTTGCTTTTTTCCACCTCTGGGAAAATCGCTTTCCTGAGGCACCCGTTGGAAATTGCTGTTATGTACCGGGGTAGGGTTTCTACCAGACTCTTAAAAGCTTCGCTTAGTATGCCGTCTTCCCCTGTCGCCTTTTGTATCCCATACTTGCCACCGCGTTCTTGACTTCCTGTACGGTGAACTTGTCAGCTGTATCGATTGCTTCTTGTGTTAGTGCCCAGGTCTGCTTTGTAATTCAGTATCGTCTGCTAGATTGTCTTCTGGTGTGAGGTTCTGTATCATGTGAGTTCCATGGAGGTTTGTTGTTAGCGTGCCGTCTTTTTGCATCAACGTGGTTGTAAGTGCAGCTTGTTTTCCTCTTCCGGCCAAAAGCCTGTAAATTTCATTCCAGGGGTTATTTGCCGAGGTCATCGTGTAAAAATCCTTACAGGACGTGTATCTTTCGTTCCTGATGGTTGCCTCATACTCTGATTTGGTGGCCAAGTATTGTTCTTTCTGTTGGTTACGTATGGCTGTATTCCCTTTCGTGCGTTGGTACCTCCGTCTGTGTGCGTTTACATTTTTCTCCACCAAGGGACTAATTTATGTGGTAATGCCTTCTTAGTTGTCCTCGTGATCCTCGTGAGTCTGAAGGAGGGTCTGCAAGCTGAATCCAGGGCTGTATGAAGTTACGCGATTACTGTTTCCATGTTTGGTGTTGTTGCTGCTTTCTGGCAAAGGGCGTCGTCTAGCTTGTCTACTGCTGCTTTATTTGTTCCGCTTAGAAGCTGCTCCATTGTTTGTGTAAAGCTCCCTCGGAACTTCGCAGTGTCCCTCTGCGTCACTCTATCTCGCACCTACCATGTTAATCCCTGTCTGTCGGAATGTGAATTTCCCGTTACCGAGGCCGTATTTTATAATGTGATCGAAACAACCTTCCTGATCATGTACAGCCGAGCCACTAATGAAGTCGATCGCCTGGTTGAGGACTGTCAAGTCGATATTGCTAGCGCCGCGACAAGTCCCAAACGTGGTGCAGGAGCTATCTTCGTTGGCTATGTGCAGCCGCCTACTTATTAGGAATTTCTCCAGTGTCTTCCTTCTTTTGTTAGTCAGCACGTCAAGCCACGAGGTGGATCTAGCGTTGCTGTCTATCGCAAATATGATTCTCTCTCCTTTTGCATGCGCTAGGATTGCCTGCATTTTTTGCAAGTCGATATCTATCGGTTGATTAATGTTGAAGTAGATGCTGGCAATTATAAGTATGTTTTGTCAACCCTTATTTCGAAGACCACCGCATCCTCGTCGGAGAGTTAATAGTATTGTTTCTGTTGTTGATTACTATAGCAGCCCTTTTTCTTCCTGCCCCCGACGCGAAAACTGCGTAGGATAGTGATTAGGCATACTATTTCGTTCCAGATTGTGTATGGTTCTTGTATGCACAAGATGTTTTATTTTCAGAAGATTTTCTTTAGAAAATCTAGAATGTTGTAGATTTATTTGTAAGAAGTTGAGTCTTGTGTTTATTTTGCCCATTCTGTTCCTTTGTTTAGCTGTTACTGTCGGCCAGCCGTCCATTTAGTATTCGGTGTTAAGTCTGTTTTTCTCTAGTACTCCGAGCAAACTGGGGCATTTCCTGTCTAGAGATGAGTGGGTTGCGCTGAGTCTTGGTCTGTTGTTTATTGTAGTTTGCACGGTTGGTACAATTGAATGTCGTTGAGTCTCTTTTGCACTCTTAGTGTGTGAGGGCCTGCGCACGGGACAGGTTACTTCCCCTCTACATTCTTGAGTCCTATGGTTGAATTTAGAGCATTTGAGACGACTAGTTGCTAATAAGTAGTCCTCAATCCTACATATCTGCCATCGTAGCTTTATTTTCCTGTGTACTAATGTTTTTCTGGTATCCGCCTCCACTTCCACCACAGCGTTTCGGTACATCTTCTTTTTGACATAGGTGAACTTAGCTATAATGCTTCCTTTCTTTAAGTAGAGGTCGGAATTTGAGATTGAGACCTCAGTGTTTGTTGTTGACATATCTTCTGGCACATTTGGGATTATTGGTCGAGGTTTGATTAACATGTGTACGTGTGCCTCCAGTTCGTCTCCACACTTTGCTTGGATTTCTTTGTCTAGAACTTCGATCTCTTCTTTGCTATTCGTCTCGATTAATACTCCTCTGTTGTATGATTTGAAAGTATTAACCCCACGTTGATTTCGCCGGGGTTTATTTTGGTTTTCAGGATTTGTTTAATAGTGTCCAGCGGGTGTGCACTTCTGCATTTGACTGTCATTTTGTATGTGTTGACTTTCGCCTCTTGTACAGCAGCCGCACAGTTCCTACGCGTCTTGTCGTTAGGTTGCACCACGTTCCGCGTTGCCGTCTCAGATGGTTCTGGGCCTGAGACGGTAGATGATGTGCCATGCTTCCTTGCCCCTGTACCGTCTAGTTACGTGGCTCCAGCGAGAGATGGCGTTTGATGGTCCTTGACTTGCTTCTCCTTACGCTGCTTTAGCTCTGTTTCCATTTCGCCAACTTGCTTAGCTTATCTCACTTGTTTTCCTGTCCCCACTTTCCTTTAGCTTAACGAATAGTGATCGTAAGGTACTTACGGTCTCGAATATCTTCTGCTTCAGCGCTTTTCTCGTGTTGCTGCTTTGTTCCGTGGTACTCACTACTAAGTTGAGAGCGTTCTCGACTTGGTCCTCCACCTCGTCCTCTCTCTTGAATCATGTCATGTATGTATTTTATATAAATAATTTATTTACACAGCATGTTCCATTACTATGGAGTAATACTACATGTTTATATATTATAATCTATTCTCTTTCTGTACTAATTTCAGATCGGTTCCTGGTTCACTATTCTTTATTCAAAAGAATGTTGTCCGTGAATTCTTCGAAGTTTTTGTAATATCTTATACCAAGTTTGTCCTTGTTCACTGGCCAGCTATCTGGCCTTTTCACCACTGCGTTTAGTTTGTCCCTATCTTGTTCATAGAGTATACAATTAAATAGGATGTGGTCAACTGATTGATCACCTTGTTTACAGGGGCACATTGGGTTTTGAATTATTTTGTACTTATGCAAATATGTTTTAATATTTCCATGACCAGTCACCATTGTAGTAAAATTAGATTTTGCGTTAATTGTCAACTTCATCCTGTCCACTATTTTGGGGAAGATTGATTTTGCTATAGCGCCTTTTGTGGTTCTTGCCCACTCATGTTGCCACTGTTTTAAACTTCGTTCTTTCAACTCACTTATCACTTCACTCTTTGGGAATATATTGTAGCACTCGTCGACGTTCTTGTTGCTTACTGCTTCTTTCGCCAGTTGATCTGCTAGCTCATTACCTCGTCCCGCGTGTGCCTTGATCTATCTAAATTCCCCTTTCCATTCCGGTTGTTCCATTTCTATTGCCGTTCTCCTGATTTGGTCTATGTGATGTGTATGTTTCCTCGGGGTTTTTTTAGCAATTGAAGTGTTATTTTGCTGTCTATGTATACTAGGACTGTTTTCCTCGTACTTTCGTATATTATATTATTCTAATGCTTTTAGAATTGCCAATTGTTCCGCTTGGTTGTTGGAGCAGCATTCATTTAACCTGTATTTTAAGCACGTTGTTAGATTGGTCTGAAAAGATTGCTATTCCGGATCCCACTCTGATGTCATTCTTGCTACCATCTGTGTATGCATATATTAGTGTGTTCTTTTCTCTTGTCTTTCAATTATGTTGACTTATTTTCCCGTATGGTTCCAGTTTTTACCTTCCATTTCTCTGTCGTACTGTGTTCCTTTTCTTTTTATAATTTCGTAATATTTGACTTTCCGTAATTTTTATGTTAATTGGCATTATTCCTGTGATTACACATAGTGCCTCGTTAGATTCCATGCGGTAGGCTGTGGTTATTCTAATGTTTATTAATCTTTGTATTCTATTTTTGTATATGGTCCTGTTCATCACACTTTTCCAGAATGGGGCTGCATGTAGTATCAGGGGTAAGATTCCCCCTGTATATATGGTCTTTAACGCATTATGTTTCAATCCCCACGTTAACTTTGCCGGTTTAGCTAGTGTGTATTAAGTTTGTGCACTTTTCTTATATGTAGTTTATATGGTCTCTAAAGGTCATTATGCTATCAAAAATAATTCCTAAATATGTTATACTGTTTACTTGTTGCAGTTTTTGTTATTTACGTAAATTTCTATATCCTTTTTTCTTTCCTTTTCCTGCGGGACATCAGCATAGCTTTTGACTTGTTTAAATTAAACTTCAGTTTGTTTTGTGCCCACTCCTGAAAATTTCTCATTTCCAAATTCATGTACTTTTCAGCCTCAACTTTTTCTCCTCTGGTCAGTATTAGTAGGTCGCCTGCGAATGCTATGGCTATTGAATGGCTAGTTAGTTCCAGGGTCAACCCAGAGTTGTATAGTACATTCTAGTAGCTTGGCCTATAGCAGGACCCTTGTAGATAAGCTTTTGTAACTCTTCTCTCTATAATGATGCTGTTAGAGTTCATTACCGCTGTTCTGTTGCTGAAATATCCCTTGCTGAGGTTGTACAAGTTTCTAGGACATCTTAAGTCTTTCAGTCCCTTTAGAATGCCAGGCCACCACCCTGCATCGAATGCGCCCTTGACATCCAGGCTGGTCATTATTACGAAGCCTCTTTTCTCCAGAACTGGCTCTATAAATTGTTTAGCCTCCATAGCAGCATCTGTTGTACTCGTCTGTGGAGTGAACCCAAATTGTCATTCAGTAATTCATTTTTGTACAGGTGATGGTTGATTCTATTAATAAGTAGTTGGTCTAATACCTTGCCCCCATATTTAGAAGGCTGATTGGTCAGTATTTGGAAGGGTCCATGCTCTTTTCTTTCCCGGGTTTTGGGATTATTTTAGCTGTCTTCACCTTTTAGGGAAGCGCTGTTTCCTCAGTTCATCATTGTTTCTCGTTCTTTGGTACCTCCGTTTTAGTGCGCTTGTCCTTTTTCTCATTACGGTCAGTTCCTCTGTACACCAGGGAAATGATTTATCTGCTGTTACTTTTTTGAGGCTCGTTTTCTGAATGATTTGTCGCAGGCTGTCTTCAGCATTTCATGAAATTCTTCAATTGATTCTTCAATATAGGGATTTTAATGCGCCCTTTTGCTCAGTATGCCATCCAGATCTTCTGTCCCTCCTTTATTTGTCAAGCTGATCTTTTCTTCTAGTAATCGAAGCAGATTTCCTTGGAATTTGTGTACTCCCTTTTCACTATATACCTCACTTCTTGGCTGTCTAGTTTAATCCTGTGACCTTTGCCTTGCCCTATTGCGAATTTAATGATACTGTGTTCCGAACAGCTTTTTTGCTCGCTGATTTTCCACTCTTCAACTGCTCTGAGTAGCTGGTCGCTGATGATAAATCGATATTGCTGGAGCCACGACTAATCCGAAAAGTGGTAAACGCGCTTTCGTCATTCATTATATGCAGTTGTTTACTTATGAGGAATTCCTGAAGGAGTCTGTCTCGCATTAGTCAGTGAGTCGTGCCACGATGTTGACCTTGAGTTGCTGTCCATTAAGAGAACGCCGGCTCCTTTGTCACGTTGTATTATTGTTCTAATATTCAGGTCGTTTTCTATCTGCTGGTCAAAATACACACTGGCTAAAATAATTATGACTTTGTTATTTACTACTTCTAGTACCACTATCTTTGTCCGAGAGTTGTTTTATTAGTAAGGTATCTATGTGTTGGTGACTACTATGGCTGCCCAGTGTCTTCCTTCTCCAGATTCGAAGATTTTGTGTCTTTGGTTTACCAGCAATTTTGATATGTATGGCATAGGGTTCTTGGATACAAATTATGTCCGTCCTGTCTTCCTCAATTTTCATTAGGTTGTCCATTGCAACCCGGGAATGCTAGAGATTGATTTGTAGGCATTTAGCTATGGATTTCATACTTTAATTCTATTGCAGTGTAACGTGTTAGTGTTGTAATTGGTCCCCATTTCAGTAATCGGTATTTTTCCTGTACGTCTGCAGAATAGCATGCAAACAAGTCAGTTCTTGTCCAAAGCAGTGTGGTTGACGCAGACTGATTTATTTTGGTTGTATTTGTTGTAACTTAAGCAGCTAATGCATTTGAATTCCTTTAACTTGTGGCTTCCTGCGCAAAGGGGGCAGGTTTTCTCTCCTGTACAATCGCGAGCTCTGTGATTGAATCTAGAGCATTTCTTACACCTGTCTGCAACTAGATAGTCTTCAATTTTGCAGATTTGCCACCCGAGTTTTACTTTCGCATGCAGCAATAGTTTCCTAGTCTGGGCGCCCACCTCCATTACCAGGTTTCTGCTGTGTTTCTTTGTTTCGTAACTGAATTTGGCTTTTGTCTCTTTTTTCAAGTGCATGTCCGGATTTTGAGCAATCAAGGCGTCCTCTATGTTTCCAGTGGAGGTTTCCTCAGGGATATTAAGGATATCTAATCTTGAGCTCCTCAGCTTGCAAATGTTTTCTTCAAGTTTGACTTCGCATTTCGCATTAATGACTTTCTTTAGTGCCTCTAATTCTTCTTTACCGTTTGTTCCAACTAAAATCCGCCCGTTTTTAGTGATTTAAATGTATAGATTCGTACTTTAATTTCTGTGGGATTTATTTTGGATTTTAAGAGCCCCTTGATAGTTCCCGGCGGTGGGTTCTCCTTAGATTTAACTGTCAGTTTGAATCTTTTCGTGATTTCCTCGTTTGCCATGGCCTCCGAATAGAGCTTTACATGTCGCCAGATGGAGCCACGCCCCTCGCCTTCAGCCCAGTTGGTTCTTGACTTAGGATAACAGATGTCGCCCCATGTACCTTCATAGTCTTGTCTATATACCCTTGTAGCTCTGCTTTCGTTTTAGCAACTTGCGCTTCTAATTCACGGATTTTGGAGGATTTCACATCACTAATGTTTTTCAGCTTTATAAATAAGTTCCTGAGTGTACTTACAGTTTCATAGATGGCCTGCTTCAATTCCTTCTTCATATTCCGCTTTCTGTCGTACTCACAATGAAATTGAGAGCGTCCTCTATACCTTCTGCTACTTCGTCCGTCTTATTGATTTATCAAGCATGCACCATTACAAAAGAGTAATACTACATGCTTCATTGTACATTTGTGTTACTTTTTCGTTGTAGGGGATGCAGTGACCAACACGATCAATGGATTCCCTTTACAGTTGTCATTGTTACATACTCTTAACACCTAAATATCTAAGGTATACAATATCTAAAATCCTTACAGTAGACAAAAGGCATACAATATCTAAGACCCTTACAGTAGATCAAAATTTATTGATTTTATAAACAGTAAGAATGATTTTAGGTACTTCGATATTAACTCGTGTTTACTTCCCGGCCAGTCCCCAAACTTTAAGGCACTACGTTTAAATATTTCTCTTTGTGTATGCAGTATCGAACACCGGTTTAGTAAATGTTTTATGGCTTGATCACCGTAGCCGCAGGAGCAGTTTGCATGTTCCAGAATTTTGAAGCGGTGGGGGTAGGCTCTGGTTTTCCCGTGGCCCGTCACCATCGCTGTGAGGATTGGCGTAATATTTATTTTTAGCTTTTGCCTGTCATGCACCTTTGGAAAAAATCTCTTATTATTCCGGCCTTTGTACACTCTTCCCATTCCTTTTGCCATTTTAGTTTTGTTTCTTCAATCTTGCTGATCACTGTGCTCATCGGGGTCTGTTGAAGACGATCTTTGCGTCACTATCGCTCCCCGCGGCGTTTGCAAGCCGATCGACTAGATCCCAACTATTCCCACATGGCCCTTGATCCACGATAATTCTATATTCCAATTGGCTCGCTTAGGCTAGTTATCTTCATTATTTCCTCGGTGAGGTGGCTGTGGTTTCTGGTATTCCTTAGAGTCTATTGAAATCCTACCGTCAGTAAAAATTGTAGCGGTACGGGGGGTGTCCTTTGTGAATCAATTTTTCCCATCGCTTCTAGAGCCTTGGTGATTGCCAGCTGCTTAGCTTGGTTGTTTGAACATCTGTTCAGCTTGAATTTTTCCTGCAGTGCTAGATCCGTTCCTATGTATAGTGCTACTCCTGATCGGACCTCGTGCCGGGTTTTGCTCCCGTCAGTGTAAGCATGGATTATTTTGTTCTTGTGTTCGTCAGCTTCTAGGATTTTGGCTTCGTCTGCCGGGTGTTGCCAGTATTTTAGTTCCACTTCCCTGTCTATTGCGTGTGTTTGATTTTCTCTGCCTTTCTTTAAGTTGTATATTTTGACTGCCTCTTCAATTTTAAGTAAGACGGGGGTCGTATCTGCTACAATGCACAATGCTTCGTTAGACGTCGTACATAAGGCTTTGGCAATTCTTAGATTAATCATTCTTTGTGCTTTGATGTATTTTCTTCTGTTGCATGTATATTTCATTGCGTGTATCCAAACTGGAGCTCCGTACAGCAACAGAGGAAGAATGGCTCCTTTGTATATCATCTTGAGGACTTGAAGTCGAAATCCCCACGTTATTTTGGCTGATTTGGATAGACTATATATGAGTTTGGTGCATTTTTGGCTGCGTAAGTTATATGCTCTTTAAATTTAAATTTGTTATCCATAATTATTCCCAGGTATTTTATTTTATTCACTTGTTAGAATTTTGTAGTTCAGAAATACATTTACTTTTTTCTTTCGTTTCGCTTCCTTCTAGACACTAGCATGGCTGTTGATTTATCATAATTAAATTCAATCTTACAGTTTTTCTCCCATGCTCTAATTTTGCTTAACTCAGCGTTCGTACAATTTTCTGTCTCAACCACTGTTTTTCCTCGAGTCACTAAAATCGAATAATCCACAAATGCTATAGCCTTAGTTTGTTTCGCGAAGTTCAAATTTAATAATGAATTGTATTGGATATTCCATAGCCCCGGGCCGCAGCACGACCCTTGAGGTATCCTCTATTTATATATCTTTCCATTTTGATTCTGTTGGTTGACAGTATAGCAGATCTTTGGTTAAGGTGGCTCTTTATTAAGTAATACAGATTTCTCGGACATCCATAATCTTGTGAGCTTTTCAGTATGTTGGGCCACCAAGCAGCGTCAAAATCGGTTTGAATGTCTAAACTTTCTAGTATAATAACCTCCTGTTTTCAGGTCTTCATCTACTATGTTCTTTATAGCCATTGTTGCGTCTATGGTGCTCCTCTGCGGGGTGAATCCGTATTGATTGTTATTAAGGAAATTGATATAAGCCCAATACTTTATTCTAGTTATTAGTATCTTCTCCATAATTTTTCCCTCGATGTTTAAAAGATTTATTGTTCGAAATTTCGTTACTTCACTGTTTTCCTTATCGTGTTTAACTGTTGGAATCAGTTTTGCATGTTTCCACCTCTGGAAAAACTCCATTCCGAAACACTCGTTGTACATAGCTGTTGTGTATTTTGGAAAAGTTTCGAATGCTTGTTTGAAAATTTCGCCAGTTATATCATCTTTCCCAGGCGCTTTCTTGTTTATGCTTTCAACCGCATTCCTAATTCCTGCCGAAGTAAATTCTGTCATCGGGAGTATTCACGGTTCCTTGAGATTGGGCTCTGATTTGCTTGTGAAAATCACTTGTCTTGTACGTTATCTTCAGGCGTAAAGTGTTTGAGCATGAGCTTAACGGTTTCTTCCATATTGGTAGTTAGTGATCCATGAGACTTCCGGAGAGATGTGAATAGTACCTTCTTTTGCCCGCTGCTAATTTGTAAACTTCGTTCCAAGTGTTGGCCGCTGTCGTCATGTTACAATACTCCTTCGACGACGTGAGCTTTTCTCCTTTAATGGTTGATTCATATTGCGCCTTGCCTTCGAGGTATTGCAATTTGCGTCTTTCCCTAAGGTTCGTCGTTATTTCTCGTTCTCTGATATCTCCGTCTGAGGGCCTTTGTTCTTTTCCGCAATATAGTCAGTTCCTGTGTCCACCATGGAACTGATTTGTGTTGTTGTTTTCTTTGAGGTACGGTGTTTCCTATATGTTTTATTACATGCTGTCTTCAGAATAACGTGAAACTCTTCTATGGACTTTTGTATGTCCGCCTCAGCTATACGTGCACAGAGCATGATATCCAGGTCTTCTGTGGTTTCTTCATTGTGTAACCCGCAGAGTGTCGTTTTCGCTAATTGTATCAGGTTTTCTTTGAATATCGCGTAGTTCTCCTTTTTGAATAGGTATCGTACATCTTGAAAGTTGACACTGTCTCGGAGTCTCCTCGTCCTATGACGTATTTAATGTGGTCTGAGGAGCTTTCTTGATCACTAATTTCCCACTGTGCCACCGTTCTGAGTAGCTGTTTGGTGATTATTGTTAGGTCAATATTGCTAACGCCACGTCGATTCCAGAATGTAGTATTGAGGCTCTTCGTTTAAGATGTAAAGCTGTTTACTCATGAGGTATTAGTCTAGTGTTCTGCCCCGGGCCTTTGTTTCTTGAACTGTGCCATGATGCAGATCTAGCGTTACTATGTATTGCTAAGAGGCCCCCTACCCCGTTCGCATGTTGTAGCACAGCTTCAGTTTTTGACAGGTTCACTTATTTGCCGGCCTATGTTGAAGTACATACTGGCCAAGATAAGTTTTACTTCGTCAACTGTTATTTCTGCAACAACAGCATCCGCGTCAGAGTGTTGTTTTAATAGTAAGACGTCTATATGGTAGTTACCACAATAGGTGCTCTGCTTCTTGTCCCGGCAATTGTATAAGTTCTGAATTTGTTTGGTATTCCAACCACTTTATTCGGTATTATGTAAGGTTTTTGGATGCAGAGTTAGTCAGTGTTTTCTTCCTCCGTTATTTGCATGAGGTTAGCGGTTGCGAATTTGGAATGCTGCAGGTTGATTTGCATACATCGTGTATGGCTTTGAATTTTATGTTTCCCTGTGTTGCGCATTGTGTCGAGTTTGCAAACAGACGCCATTTCAGTAGTCTATGTTTTGCCTGTACCTTTCTAATAATACTTGCAAACTAGGACAATTCCTGTCTAAGGTTGAGTGTCGCAGATTCTCGCGTTCTTGTTATGCAAGTTGTATGTCGCGCAGTTTATGCATTTGTATGTAGAAGAATTTGCTGTGCATTCCATCTTGCGGCGCCCCGCACAGAGGGGGCAGGTTTCCTCTCCCCGGCAGTCTTGGTGTCAGTGGTTGAACCTTGAGCATTTAAAGCACCTAGTAGCTACTAAGTAATCAACCTTACAGATCATCCATTCAAGCTTGACTTTTTTTGCAGGAGGAGCTTCTGGGTCTGGGCGTTGACCTCAACTACCAGGTTCCGAGAATGTTTCTTTGTTTCATAATTATATTTAGCATTGATGTCCCCTGCTTTCGGGTAGAGGTCAGGATTTTGCTTTATTAGGGTCCCTCAATGTTACTCGTGGTGATGTCCTTTGGTATGTTACGAATTACCAGTCTGGTTTTTCCGCCTGTGAAGAATTGCTTCCAGTTCCTCCACATTTAGTATTAATGTCCATCTCGTGCGCCTTAGCTTCTTTTCTGCTAGTTATTAGCACTACCATCTGTGAGTGCTTTGAATGAGTTAATGCCAACTTTGATGTCAGTGGGATTTATTTTGTTTCGGTTGAAAGGCTGTCTTTGGACTTGACAGTTATCTTAAAGTGTTGCTGTTGTATTTTGTTCCCTAGGGCTGCTGAGTAGAGCTTCTCTCTTGTCACCAGGTGGTGCCGCCCCTGGGCTCTGCTTCCTGCTGGTTCTTGAGTAATGATAACAGATGGCGCTGCGTGCCCCTGGGCTGCTTCCTACTGGTTCTTGACTTGGGGTAATAGATGGCGCTGCACGCCCCTTATTGCACTTCTCTCTACTATCTTCATACTGTGCTCTCATCTTAGTAACTGCCGTTTCCAGATCAGAAATGGCTTTGGTTTTGCTTTCACTGATATCCTTCAACTTAACTAATAGTTTCCTGAGCGTACTCACCGTTTCTGATATGGTGTTCTTCAATTCCTTTTTCATATATCCGCTTTTGTCCGTTGTAGACACTATTGTGCTGAGAGCTGTCGCGATGTCCTCCCACACCTCGTCGGCCATCTTGCCACGTATATGTATGTATGTGTTTTTATTGTATGTTCTATTACAGTGTAATACTACATGCGTATGATAAGCGTGTTAGTATAATGTTTAATGCTAGTATTCCTCTATTTCATCAACATTTCGTATTTATAGTCTATGAATTTCCGTTAGGTTTAGGGTTTGTTAATTTGTCTATCAAAATAGCATTTATAAATTTGAAAGGGGCTTTGAAATGTTTCCTTATCAGTTTAGGCTTGCTCGTTGGCCACACGTCTGTTTTCAGGATGATTGTTAAGTCATTTCGTTCTTTCCGTAAAAGTTTACACTCAATAAGTGGTCTGTCGTTTGATCCTGAGTTCCGCACGGGCATGATGGTTTTTCACTTATTTTAAAACGATGTAGATATGAGTTTGTTACCATGTCCAGTTACCATAAGAGTAAAATTCCGAGTCAAATTTAGTTTCACGTTTAATCTAGCGGCTATATCTGGGAAGTACTGTTTGGTAATTTGTCCTTCAGACGACTGATTCCATTCCCTTTGCCACATTTTGACGCTTAAAACTTCTAGCTCACTTTTAACTACACTTTTTGGTACTTTGTCGTAGCTTTCCGGTGTGTCTGTGCTCGTCGCTGCCTCCTTTGCCAGCGTATCTGCTGTCTCGTTTCCTTGTATGCCGACGTGGGCTTTAACCCAGCAGAATTGGATGTGCCATTGCATTTTCTTTATTTTTGTCAACTGTTGTCTTATTTCTTCTACTAGAGCTGTGTGTATGTTGGTGATTTTGAGGGAGTCCAGTGTCATTCGGCTGTCTTTATATACATTTGCCGTCTTGACTTCTGCATGTATGTTTACCGTGTGTTGTAGGGCTTTAAGTATCGCCAACTGTTCCGCCTGGTTATTGGTACATCTGTTTAGCTGTATTTTAGACTTTTGATGAGGTCCCCGGACATATAAATGGCTATGCCTGCTCCTATTCCCTTCTCGGACTTACTGCCATCGGTATATATTTGAACTGTGCTTGTGTCCTTGGTTTCTTCTGAGAGGAAGGTTATTGTTTCGGCGGGGTGTTGCCAGTATTGTGTTCCAATTCTGGTTTCGACATTTGTAACCTCTTATTCGCAGCCTCTGATTATGCGGTAATATTTAGACGCCTTCTGTATTTTTGTTGTGATGGGTGTGAGGCCTGTCAGTGTGCTGAGGGCTTCGTTTGATACTGTTCGGTATGCCGTTGCTATTTTTATATTTATTAGCTTTTGTACTCTTATGAGCTTGAGTTTGTTACTAGTTATGTTTATTGATTTGTACCATATTGGCGCCCCGTGTAGTAGAAGTGGTAGTATTGCTCCTGTATATATTGACTTGAGGGCTGCATGTTGAAGTCTCCAGTTAAGCTTAGCTGATTTGGATAGCGAAAATATCAATTTTGTACATTTTTCGGCCATGTAGTTTATGTACTCTCTAAAGGTTAATTTGTGGTCGAATATGATGCCCAAGTATTTCATGCTGCTCACTTGTATTAGGGGTTTGTTGTTTAGGTATATTTTAATTTCCCTGTTTTCTTTCCTTTTTCGCCTTGTCAGGAGCATAACTTGTGATTTTTGCTCGTTGAACTGAAGTTTGTTTTCTATTGCCCATATCGAGATTTTGCTCAGCTCCGCATTTATAATATTCTCAGCTTCTGGGATGGATTCTGCTTTTGTCGTGATTACTAGGTCGTCTGCAAATGCGATCGCTTTAGTATGGTGGGTGAATTGTTTGTTAAGGAGGGAGTTGTATCGGATAATCCAATACCCGGGCCCACGGCATGACCCTTGTGACATCCTTTGGTAATACTCTTCTCTATTTTCCTGCTATTAATAAGCATTACTGCTCTTCTGTCCTTGAAGTAGTCTTGTGTCAGTTGGTAAAGGTTCCGGGGGCATTCGGCTTCCCTAAATCCTCGCAATATCGCCGGCCACCAGGCAGCGTCGAATGCTCCCTTAACGTTTAGGCTGGTCATGATGACTGCCCTCCTTTCTAGTTCGGGTCCTATGAATTGCTTAACCGTCATCGCTGCGTCTGTTGTACTTTTCTGAGGAATAAAACCGAATTGGTTATGATTTAAAAATTCGTTTTTGTATAAATTGTGCATTACTCTTAGTAATTTTTCTAGTATTTCGCCCTCTATGTTCTCAGGCTAATCGGGCGATATTTAGATGGGTCGTAGCTGTCTTTTTACGTGGTTTGGTAATTGGAATTATCTTGGCTATCCATTGTTCTGGGAAGTGTCCTCTTTTAAGGCATTCATTATACATCGGGGTAAACGTTTGGGGTATGCTTTGAAAGGTAAGAGTTAGGATTTCCCCTGCGACTCCGTCCGGACCTGGTGCTTTCCGGGGGTTGAAGCTGTCAATAGTTTGTCTGACCTCGTTCTGAGTAAACTCTCGATCGTTGGCAGTGTCGATCGGTTGGTTTGCAAGTCTTTTCGTGTTCTTGTGTTAAATAGTGTCGTCTTGTATGCTGTCTTCTGGGATAAGTTGGTCCATTATGGTCTGCAGAGTTTCGTCTATGTTCTGGAGCCGTCCGGTTTTATTAGCGTGGTTAGTGTTAACGTCTCTCTTGTTTTCCCTGCTGCGAGTCTGTAAACTTCGTTCCAGGGGTTGTTTGGTGTAGTTATGGTGCAGTGTTGTTTCCAAGAGTTCGTTTTTCCTCCCTTATTGCTGCTTGGTACTTCTCGATGTACTGGGTTTTTTGTTGACCTTAGTTCTTCATTATTTAGTGTTCTTTGGTATGTCCTCAGCGCATCCGTTCTTTTCCTCATTATCGTAAGATTTGTCGACCACCAAGGGACTGATTTTTCTTTTGTATACTTTTTAGTGATGTTTGGTGTTTGAACGTTTCAGTGCATGTCGTTCCTACTATATCATCTATTCTGTCTATGAATATCCCTACGTCTTCTTGGCTTGTCAGCCTTTCGGCTAGTCTCTCGTCGAGCTTAGTGATGTTTCCGCCATTGTTACCTACTTGAAAATTCTTTAATATCTGTCGATGAAACTTTTTGTGAAAATCTGCGTGTTGGTTCTCTTTTATTATAAATCTCGGCCCTTGAGAGTTGTATTTATGTGCTTTGCCTGGATTGAAATTGAAGTTATATTTTATTATGGTCCGAGCAGCTTTCTTCCTCTAGTATCTCCCAGTCTTTGATGCCCGCTAGCATGTGGTTGTTCGCATTGGTTAGGTCAATGTTGCTTGAACCTCTGCTACTTTGAAAGGTTGTCCTTGCAGTATCCTCATTTATAGTGTGTAGTTGATTGTAAGTTAGGAACTCTTTCAATGATTTCCCCCTGAGGTTAGTCTTAATGTCGTGCCACGTTGTTGAACGGGAGTTGCTGTCTATTGCTAATAATAGTTTTTTCCCTTTGGTAAATTTCAGTATCCTTTCGACTGTTTTGATGTTGTATATTGGCTAATTGTAGTCGAAGTACACGCTGGCAGCGTAGAAGCTTAATCTTTCGTTGTTTATCTCCAGGAGTACTGCGTCGTTGTCTGACAGTTGGGTAATCAGTAGAGCATATATTGTATTGTCTTGTATTATTATTGCTGCTCTTCTTTTCCCTTCTTCGTAGGCAAATGTTCTGTATCCTTTTGTGATCCATGTAATTTTGCCCTGGTATTGGTACGGTTCTTGAATGAGTGCCATCCCTATTTTGTCTGTAGATATCATCTGCATTAAGTTTGCTGTTGCAGCCCTCGAGTGTTGTACGTTTACTTCATAGCATTTTATTAGCTGTGGTACTTGATTGTTACTTTCTCCTCTTTTCTGCTTCAGTGGAACAGCCATGTTAATAGACAGTGTTTCGCTCGTACTTTTCTAAGACCGCGCGTAGACTGGGGCATTTTATGTCAAACGAAGGGTGAGAAGTATCGTTTTTAGTCTGGTTGTGTTTATTGTACGTGATGCAGTTGATGCACTTGTACCCTGTTGTATTGGCTGTACTGTCCTTCAGTTTGTGTCCTCCTGATCACAGGGGGCATGTTTCCTCCCCATGCATTCCCGGAAGGTGTGGTTGTATCTTCTGCAGCGGTAGCACCTCTTTGCTACTATGTAGTCATCTACTCGGCAGATTGCCCATCCTAGCTTCATTCTGGTTGTCATAAGTTTCCCCCGGGTACTTGGGTCTACCCCTATTACCATGTTCCTCATTTCCCGCTTTGTGACGTAGCTAAATTTAGCTTTTATGTCTCCTACTTTTATATCTTTTTCTGGATTTTGTCGGCTAAGAGTTTCTTCTGCATTGTCTAGCGTTATGTCTTCAGGGATGGTTGATCAAGACTAATCTGGGGTTTCTTAACTTCTGGATATTTACGTCCAGTTCTTCGCATTTTGCCCTAATTTCATCTCCAAGTTTTCTATCTCTTTCTTAGAGCTTGTTTCTATCATTACTCTTCCGTCTCTGAGCTGCCTCAGTGAGTTGATCTATACCTTCATGCCTGTTGGGTTCACTTTTGACTTTAGTACCTTCTCGATAATATCGGGGATTGGGTTTTCGACCTGAGCGATAATCTGTGCTTTCTTTCTGTGCTCTCTTTCACTACTGTTGAGTAAAGCTTCGGTGCACAGTCGTGCGATGGCAGCACCTGTCTGCTGTTGGGTCCTGGTGGTCCTTCCTCCCTGACGGTAGATGTCTCTGCGCGCGCCTTGGCTACCTCTCGCCTACAGGCTGCAAGCTCTACTTTCACCTTGTTGTTCTCGGTCTCATTGTGTAAAATAAGCCTAGTTTTCTTGTCTGTTATTTCCATTAGTTCAGTAAATAGATTCCTCAAGTTACTTCGGTTTGGAAGATTGTCTTCTTAAGGTCTTTCCTCATATTTGCACTTTGATCCGCCGTGGTCACTATTTTGTTCAGAGCGGCTTGGATGTCCTCACTTACTGCGTCGGCCATCTTGCTACCTTCTGTATGTATGTACGTATGTATGTACGTATGTATGTATGTATATATGTATGTATTTTTATTTACACTGCATGCTCCATTACTTTGGAGTAATACTACATGCATTGGTGTTACATATCACTACAGCTCTTTACCTAATTCTATTTATAGTCTGGTTCCTTATTACCCTATTCTTTATTCAAATCTATATTGTCCCTGAATTGTTTAAAATTTTTGTAGTATTTTAGAACAAGTTTGTTTTTACTAACTGGCCATTGTTCTGACCTTGACACCACTGCTTTTAGTCTATCCCTCTCCTGTTCTTGGAGGTTGCAGTCATATATTATATGGTCCACTGTTCGTTCTCCTTTGTTACGTGAGCACTTTGGGTTCTCTATTATTTTGTACTTGTGTAGATATGTTTTTATATTGCCATGACCGGTGACCATGGCAGTAAAGTTAGGGGTTGGGTTAATTCGCAGCTTCAACGTGTCCACTATGTTGGGGAAGAAGGATTTTGTTATTGCTCCTTTTATGGTCCTTTCCCATTCATTTTGCCACTGTTTGAGACTTTGTTCCTTTAGCTCACTGGACACTGTGCTTTTCGGGACTCTATTGTAGCACTCCTCGATGAACCTGCTTCTAGATGCTTCTTTCGCCAGTTGATCTGCTAGCTCGTTCCCTCTCTGCTCCACTTGTGCCTTGATCCAACTGAAAGCCATCTTCCATTCGTGCTGTTCCATGTCTAGGACCTTATTCCTGATTTGGTCTATTAGGTGATGTATGTGTGTATGTATGTCACGCCAGCCACAGTTACCACAACAACAAAAATGGCAACCATGTGAACTTCTGAGGAAAAGTCATGTTACCATCCCTTAATGCACTCTCTTGATCAGTTTTATGGCAAAATTACTTAAATAGAACATGTCTTGTTAGGTTGTGGTGTTGTTTTGCAGAGTGTAAAACAATAACGTGGCAGTCACATGAAATATTTTTATTTGGCACAGGAATTGGTAATTGGCATTGAGAGTGTGAATTCTGATACAAAAATATATCTAAGAAGCATGTAATATGGTGATGATACAAAATTGTAAAGTTACAAGTGACAGTTTGCACATAGCTGGAATCTACACTAATGGACAGCATGCACAAAACTAATTACTAGTATATAAATTTTGCTGTCTCCCTATAAAGATGGAGTTTGTAAGGGAAAGCAGGCATCTCATATTATAGTTCTCGAGCTTTCTTTTGCTATACTGTGTTAAATATTGATGTCTAGATGAGTTAGTGAAGTAACTAAGCCAGACAATCAAGTTCAATTTTTCATCTGTGCATTTAACGTTCATTTAGGAAATGTTATCATTGGTATGTGCATAATAGGTATAATTCATATAATCTTGGCATTATTTGTGTTGCGTATGACAGTGTTGTTGACATAATCATATTTGCATAATTATCCTGTTTCATTTTATCTTTGTAGAAGTGTAACTTATCTTGATATGGGACAAGTCTGTGTAGATGTTATTTATGTAATGAATAATGGTGTGCATTGCAGAATCGTAAGTTAGTGTCGTCGTTACCCAAATCTTAGTTTTCTTATCAGAGCTGTTTTATGCTTATTGTACAGTAATAGAATATCTCCTGCCATCCAGTACCATTCTTAAGAAGTAAAATTAGAGTAATGCAAATGTGTGGCAGACTGTATTGCAGTCATCCCCCGAAGTTTTGTTGTTGGTAGTTCCAAAACTGACAATGTTGGTTGAGACAACATAAATTGAGACAGATTTTCAGATATAAATGCAATATTAAAATGGAGAAGGTGGTCCAAGACAATCTACTTTGACCAAGAGAAAAGATATATTCATACTTTTGTTAAATTTATAAAAAATATGAGATATGATAAACAAATAATTTAATGAGGAGGCACTTCCTCTTGAACTGTGGGTGGGTCATCTTTGTCATCATCTCCACTGTTCATCATCACAGGTGGCAATGCATGAGTCCCTGAAGGAGACTTGAAGAAACCAAACATGGAAGGAAGTCTGGCATGACCAAGACCCCTTCTTTTCCTTCAGCATCTTTTCAAGGCAAGGAAGCATCCTCATAATTTCTTGTCTACCTGTTGCTGTTCACTGCTCATTTGAATTAATTTCTCAGATGCCCTGATGCCAGCTTCATCGAGTCTGAGCCCCTCAGTCAAATTCATAAGCATGGTGGTCCCCTTCTTAGGCTCAGACTCAGGTTCCTCACCATCATCAAGGGTGTTGTGCTTCCAGTTTTGACAGTATTGTCGAGCATGAGCTCCTATCATGGAAGGTTAGCAACTCAAAGACATCTCTAGCATCATACATAGTAATTTGCACACAGGGCATAATATAATGGGGCCAGGGCCAAACAACTTAAGTTGAGACAACATAAATCGGGGATGAGTGTATATGTCATATAAAACACAAAGAGGCAGTAAGATGCCTGCAGAACATGTTAGAAACAACATCCTTGAAGAAATACCAAGTGCATATGGGCCATACATGACAAAAGAAGTGTTATTAATGTGTGCTGCAGGGAAGATGAACCAAGCAAGGAGGGCTGAGGCATTTACATTGTGAAAAATTTGCTCTGTTTAGACAGAATCTAAGAATTATTTCAAGGAAGTTATGTATTTAATTCCCTTATGCATTACCGGTATGTATAGTTTATTACTTTTAATGGTGTACATATTTAACAGTAAGAAAATTTTTGAGAGTATATCTGTGATATTCTTAATACCAATATCAGGTAAAAGAAAAATGTTTTCCAAAATGTGAACTAAAGTTTCAGTAATAATAGTGTTCAGACTAATGTGCTAGTCATTATATAGTTGTGTGTCCGTCCATCTGACTGTCCAATTAATGAAGCAGCAGCAGCAAAAAAAAAAAATCAGTTATATGTGTATATGTATGTATGTATTTGTGTGTGTGTGTGTGTATATATATATATACACACACACACACACACACACACACACACACACACACACACACACATACACACACAGGCAGTCTCTGACTTTCATACATAGTTCATTCCTGAAAGTGTGTACAGCTGTTGAGCATTAGAGTTCTGTGTTACAAGGGGGTTCTGTTCTCATTCCCGTCAAAGTTGTCAGATGAGTTACATAATATAAACAATACAAATAAATTTTCTAAAGTTATTTCTTGCCTCAAATTCTAGTTATCTCACATACCTTTTTGGCATTTAGGAGGCACAAAATACAGTTCGGGACTCAGTTTATGGCCCTAGACACTGGGGAAATGTAGGTTTCATGTGTAGGAAGATAAGTGGAAGGAATACATCACTACTGGGAGAACAAGTTGGAGGGGCATTATATGCTGTTTGAAATAAGTTGTTAGCAGGATCAAATGAACACTCCTGCATGGACACAGATTATAATGTTGTCAAGATTGTGGCTTGGCTGGCAGACTGTGTGATGACTCAGAATGTTTGTTTGTTGGCTGTGTATGAAAGTCCATATTTGGTGTACAGAAGACAGATCAAGGATACGAATTTGTAATGTACAGAAGTGTGGGTTGTACAAAAATCAAATGTCCAAAAGTCGAGGACTGCCTGTATATAAAGCAGTATGCCTAGTTCCTCAGGGTTAAGTCCTGGTCACAAGTTTTTGTATGAGTAACCGCTAGATACAAAGATTGGAAATATTATTCTGTTGAGGTCAGCATTTCCACATGGAATCTTCTGCTGGTTACGCAAATAAAACCAATGAATTTACATTACAGAAGGAATATAGCACACAGAGGCACATGAATGGACTGCTGTCAGAATCTCACTTTCAAACGGAAGTAAGCAGTTTGACAAGTGAAAGTGAAAGATTGAATTCAAATTTGTTTATTAAAAGTCATCTGTGCACCTTCAAGGTTATCAGTTAACACTTTAATTTCTCAAAGTGGGAATCTTGTTTCTTACACAAAAATTGTATATCTGACATTCATGCATGCTTGTCTGTCATACACTTCCTGATGACCTCATAATGGGGGATCAGCTGAACTAGATATGTAGGTAATGCCAGCAGAGGTCACCATACTTCTTACACCCTGTCTTTGCAGTAACAATCTGGCAGATGTAATTGTTTTCTAAAGGCAGCAAACCTAATGTCATTTAGCTTAGGATTTTAAATTCACAGTGAAGTAATTGTAGGCTTTCTTATTCACCATTTATAAGGCAATTTCATGAGATAACAGTTGTTGAACTACTGTGACTAGGTACAACCTACAGTTTTTTCGTATCAACATATGGTAATTGTTTTCACAAGTATCATATGCAAACATTATGGTGTGTATGTTGAAAAATACCACCAGTGGGACTGTACAAACTGACAAGTTTTATAGCTATCAGAAACATGGATATGATCATTACTGTATGTGGTGGTATAAATTACTTTTTCAAACACTAAATTATGGATATAGGGTTCCTATTAGTTACTGTTTCTAGTTATATAACTTCCCTACCTTTATTATAATACATTAAGAACTGCAGGCTGTATCTTTTACTTATCCCATAAACACACACACACACACACACACACACACACACACTGAGTGACAGAGGCTGATAAAATCATGATATTGAGGTTAGTCGATGTGTGTAGACCATTGCAGTAGAACAGTTTTGCTCATTACCATAAAATATCTGCATCCCCACCACTATCCACCTTCTTCCCTGCATAAATTTATAATTCAGGCACAGTTTGTTGTGTTACAGAAGTGTGTGATATTTTTTTTTTAATTTTATGAGTGCTGCAGATTTATTTTGAACGTTTTTTTTAATTGTCTGATTACTTAAATATATATTTGAAAATTACTTAATGTCTTCAGGCAAAATGACGTTTGTAATGAGCTGATATATATGGTGAAAGTACTGTGTTAACTCGGTTTTTTTTAGTGTCTTGATATAAAATTCATTAGAATTTGTTTATGGAAAGCACCTACATGCAAACACAGTAAAACATTAAGACAACAATGCAAATCATGACTAAAAGTAACTTGACTTTCAGACTGGATTAAAATCTTAAAACATGTAAGTGAGAAAGACACAAAATACATCCACTTAACCTTTTAAATGCCTGCATTGGCAATACAAATGCAAATTAAAGAACAACCCTAGAAATTAATTTTATGTATTTGCAACAGGGAAAGTTACTGCAGTTTTAAGACATGCTGCATAATCTCTTTTTTATTTTCCACAAAGTGATGTTTATTTCATCATTTTATCTTTTTTGGTTCAAATACTACATACTTCATATACTGTGCACTGAAATTTAAATACGTGCACCAGTCAGCTAGAGTTTAAACTGCTCAGCATTTATCACTATACTGTATCCAATTCAGAGATGAGGAACAGGCATGGCATTAGTAATTTTTAGAATCTAAATTAATGATATATTCAACTGAAGGGGGCAATCCCATGCTGATACTAACAGTGATAAGTAAAGTCAGTAGTAAGTGCTATATATTTGTCATATGCAATGTTAATACATACACATAATCAGTCATATGTACAACACGATGCAATAGTATAATGATTGCAGTAAAGGGTAACATGTATAGATAAGTAGTATGAAATACAACATTTTCACTACCAAACACCTTGGTCCTTTGCCATGTACTCATAGACCATCAAATAAATTAAAAAAAAAACAACTATGTACACAGAAGTATTTGAATGCTGCGTGGCCACTTTATGGATCTTTCAGCACAGTAAGATATTGCTTCTTGGCTACAAATACAAAACTTCATCTTGACATGCATGGATTTTGTACTGTACAAACATTTGTTAATGATGCGTGATTTCAGGCTTCCACTGCTATGTAGATGAGAACTGTGCTCAACTTGGGTATTACGCATGATAGAGTAAGAGACTCCCAGACCCTTAAAAGACACAAATTATTATATTAAGGTGGCAGTATTTATTGCATCTGTTCATTGACACTGCACCTTTTAACCATTCTAAATATAGGTAATAATGAAATTCCATATAGACTCCAAATGGTTTAGGTAATTTTTGTAGTACTGTTACACCAAGGTATGTATTTTGGTTTTTTTGTATTTATGTGTGTAAACCTTGGGTGTTTTGTACCATTATTTGTAATTGATCTTTCTGAAGATGGCCTTACAGGCTGAAACATGTCAGAGAAATATAAAGTGTGGTTGGAGTCTGTAACTTCAGTATACCTAGGTGGTATTATTTCATTTCAGCACATCTTGGGTCAAGTGAGCCTTCTGAGTTTATTATGTTTTATGTTACTGGATAATTAGGTAAAGCAAAAACATGTCAGAGTAAGGTACTACAGAGAATGACAGATGGTATTTTGTTCATATTTCAGTGGATGCATACTGTTTCATATCATTGGTGCAATGTCTATTTAATATGTCACTCTAAACAAATGCCAGATGCATGGAGACACTGTAATGGCATCCATAATGATATTACATAATTGTAATTGTAATTTACTTTGTTACATTGCAGCAGTGTTGTAATGGATATGAGACATTAGAAAGACACCCTTGTTTGCAGTAATGGTCTGATTGAAAAGACTTCTTTTTTAGAAAAGGATAGAATCAATCATATTAAATCAAATTTTAAAAAATAAATATCCACATTGCACTCACATATTTATGTTGTTATTGTTGTAATGAAATGTGGATGGACAATTGAAAAATAAATGCCATCATGTATGCCACTGAAATGCATTCAGTTAAGATTCAGTTTAGATATAAAGACAGTTACTACTGTATGTTGTGCGTGCACGCACACGAGCACACACACGCACGCATGCACGCACGTGCACCCATCTGTATATTCTGTGGGTCCACAATTTAAACAAAAGTGTAAGTGGGATATAGTTTTTAAATAAAAACCAGGCATAAGCAATTCAGTACATTTGTATTGTCAAGATTTCACATGGTGTAATCACATGTTACTTCAAATCCATTATTACATCAGATAATAAGATTGTGGGTCATTTTTAAACATTACAAATTTATAAGCACAAAAAGGAACGTACCTTTAAGTATCTTGATGCTACTTTCAATTGAGTCATTTCAATCACAAGACTTTTGAGTTTACATGGTAAAGTAAAAAAATTTAGTACCAGTGTAGTGTGTGCTTTTCTGACAACATGGAAGTTTGGCAGTTCATCCATACAGATGAAACTTCCCTCATGTATTAACTGTGTACATCTGACTGTGTGAAATTTGTTATTAATTATGTGTACAATGAATTTCATTAATGAAATACTGTATGTATTCAGATGGAAGAAACTCTCTGATCCATTCAGTAAACCTATACATGAGTTTCAAGGTTTTGCACCAACCACAACAGAGTATATATATCTCTTCAATGTTAGATTAATTGCTCAAGAAAATTATTCCATATTCCATTATAGGGGGAAAATAAGCAAAATAAATTGTTTTGAGTGTGTTGGTTTTGGTGAAATGTTATGTTAGTGTTGAAGTTTGCTGCCTGTGTTAGTTTCTCAATTTTATATGCTCCCGATGCTATATATTAATGAGATAAATGCATTGAAATAGGTCAGAATGGTCAGTCATTATTACATGTTTCCAAGTCCTGACCATACACGAAAAAATTGGAAGTTGCTGGTATGCATCTTGAAATTGTGTGTAATTAATTCCAGTTGAAGTACAATGATGTTGGGTAATTATCTCTTATGTGTTAATGGTTTGTTGTTGTCTTTACAGTTTTACTCTAGCAAAGAACAGAGGTTTCCATGGCAGTGTCAATTAAGATAGTGATCTTGTGAGTTATAATGTTGTGTACTTCCATAAGTGGTACTGAACATGCTGGAGTAACCTGCCTTATCCATCTTCTTCTACCCCTAACATTCAGGCAGCAGGTCCCTCCAAAATACTGATCACCATGGACAAAAATATGTGGGGGTCATAAACACAGAAGACAAGATTCTTAAGAAATGAATCTTACTGCACTGTTAATTTATTTAATTATTTATGTCTGATGGAATGACATGTATTATGACAAGTTCCTTTGTTTTATGAGTGTACAAGTTCCTGTCATATTTTTATGTTATATTTCACTTAACAAAGAAGGTATTAAAACGTTGGTTCTGAAATAATAAAATCATTCCACAGACAATATTTTATGTGGCTACATGCTCTTGCAATGTAAAATAAAGGAACACTGATTTTGAGCTGTTTAATTAAACCATTCCATGTTGATTTTTTTTTTTTACCTAATTACATATGAAGTATTATGAAATAACTTCATGTGTGTATGTACATATGCATGTGTGTATGTACATAAGCTAATGTAGTATACTGACGTACCTGTACAGGATGTATAAGGTGCATCTGTAGCATGGAAAGGGGTAAGGCTATTGATGTCTGTTTGAATTACATATTTTGTCACTGTACATTTTTTGGCTTGAAACATTTAGCATTCCAAATTCTACAAGAATCTTTGTCGTGCTGATCTGTACTGTCAAAAGCTGGCATCAAGAAATTTCACAGTGGTGTCATATTCCATTGTAAATGGTATCAAAACTATGTAAAGTTGTATTGTGATAGTGCTGAGTGTCAATAAAAATTGTTCACATCTTTTACAAATTTTCTTGGAGTTTGTTTTTACTTTAGCATGTGAGTATGTTACAGTACAGTTTAATTTGTTAGGCTTATAACTGTGGTGAGAGCGATGCAGATATAATTATGCCATGTTAAATGTGATCTTACAATTATCAATGATAGAAATAAAAGTAAAAGACAAATTAAATGTTCTGACATTAATATAGCTTTATCTAAATATTTCATATAACACAAAGCATTGTCATCTGTTTTTTTGAACTTACTCTTAGCAGTAGTGCAAGTTCGTGATAAAACAACTGGCACATTTTTATCAAACCAGTCCCAATAAATGCCATATACTACAGCTATTGCATACATCATCTATCTATCTATCTTTTCGGTCTTGTGACAGCTGTCGCCGTCTTCCGGGACCCAAACACTATTCCTTTCTGTTTAACCACTGATCTGCTTCTAAATGTCTTGTCTTCATGGCTGCTCGTACACCTTCCATCCACGTTTTTCTTGGACATCCTCTTTTTCTTCTTTCACCTGGTATCCACTCCATAATTAATTTTGGTAGTCTCTCGTCTTGCATCCTTTTAACGTGGCCATACCACTGGAGCCTTTTCCTCTCTATGATGTCTATAATATCCGGCTTCTCTTTCACTCCCATTATTTCCTTTATATGTTCATTTTTTATTCTTTCCATCCTTGATTTTCTTGCTGATCTCCTTAGCACATCCATTTCTGTAGATAAAATTTTGTTTATTTCTCTGGTAGG
>Ga0268261_10000131_pt1 | contig 46046 bp, 25 predicted proteins | sample TergutNc150P1_FD_190353 | JGI IMG/M metagenome (GOLD analysis project Ga0268261, IMG submission 190353) | Nasutitermes corniger P1 segment gut microbial community from laboratory colony in Florida, USA - Nc150 P1 (SPAdes) (version 2) | ecosystem: Host-associated > Arthropoda: Insects >... | reverse complement strand
AGCTTCTGGCCAGGCATGATAGGTATGGCAGTTGACCTGGGTGGTGCTTACTTTGGCACCAGCACCAAAACTGTTACTAACCTAAACAATAACAACCCAGCTCAAGTTGGCGATGTATTGCAATATACTTTGTTCTACAATAACACTGCTCAAAATCCTGGCGTCGATGTGGCCAATAACGTGGTTTCTTCCGACCCCATTCCAGCCGGAACTACCTATGTACCTGGTTCAATTCAATTTTTACCTTATTACAATGCGCAATGGGGGGCGAAAACTTTAACCGATGCCAATGATGGCGATGGCGCTTATTTTGATGGCAGCAAAGTAGTAATTAACCTCAGTAATGACCCCAATACCCCGCCACCGGCTGCCCCCGGGTCAGTTGATACTTACAAATACTTCCAGTATTCCTTTAAAGTAAAAGTAACTGGCACTGGCACCACTGCTAATGGCGCTTGTTTAACCTACGATGATGCGCGCACGAGAGTACATGTAAGCTGCCTCCCTACTGGCACCCCTGGTATCCCGGTATCAAGCAGCGGCGTTGATTTAGGCATCCAAAAAACTCTGACTGCCATTCCCGCCGCCGGGCAAGCCACCCCGCCGCAAAATACGGTTTACGCGGGCAACACCTTAACCGCCACGTTGACAGTAAAAAACAATGAAACCAAAAACCCAGCTACCAACGTAGTTGTTACCGATAACGCTCCGAGCAACTGGACCATTGACAGCACCAAACTACCGGCAGGGTGCACCATCGACTCCCAGAACACAATTACGTGCCAAGTAGGCACATTGGCGGCCCAGGCCAGCAAGTCATTAACCATCACTGGCACCCTCGCCGCTGGTGATGTCACCAGCTATTCCCTCACTAACAGCGCCTCGGTTAAAGGCGATCAAAGCGACCCAGTGCCCACCAACAACACTGCCACTGCTACGTTGACCGTGAGCCGCGCTGCTGATTTGCAAGTCACCAAAACTGCAGCGTATGGCCCCAGCACCGTACCCGGTTGCCCTGCCGCTGGCGCCGCCGCTGGAGCTACCGCTGGCGTTACCGATGGCTTTATTGCTGGTTGCCCAGTGGTTTGGACCATCACCACCACAAACGCAGGCCCCTCCGATGCCAAGAGCGTTAAGCTGTCCGATGCGTTAGCAACTTCACCAAATAGCACCACATACCCCGCATCGCTCAGCCCATATATTACCGCCGGAGCATTTTGCGGCACGGCTGGTGCCCTGGGGCAAAATAGTTCTGGGACTACGTATCAGTGCGCCACTAGTAGCACTGAAAATCGGCTGCGGTGGCGTGTTCCTGTCCCGGCCATTGACCCGTCAAACCCACCGGTGGGTAATACTCCGCCACAATTGACCGTAAACGGGGTGCTGCAACCTAGTAAGACTGCCTGCCCTACAGCCAACCAGAGCACAAGTTCGGCACTGTGCCAGCTTGATACCTTGCCTGCTGGCGCCACCGCAGTGATGACGGTAACTGGCACCTTGGCTACCACACTAGGTGCTAGTGCCCCAATTGCTAATACTGCGCAAGCTGCCAGTGCCACGCCGGACCCAGATGCCACCAACAACAGCCCAACCCTTACTATATTAACGGCCGCCCAAACTGCCAACTTGGTAGTTACTAAAACCCCGGCCGATAACTTGATCACCGGCCAAGATGACAGTGGTAACAACGAATATGGTTTAACCGCAGGCCAGCGCGTTACTTGGACTGCCACCGTAACCAACAATGGCCCGGCCGATGCTGCTGGCGTTACCTTTACCGATAATGTCAGCTCCCAGGTTAGCGGCGTTACTGTAACCGCATCGCGTGGTACCTGCAACGTGGCCGCCGGGCAGTCAGACGGCACCACCTTAATCACCTGCACCGCGGGCACCCTATCCGCGCCCACCTTGACCGGTTCGGGCCAAGCGGTCACTTACACCATCACGGGTACAGTTAACCCGGCTTTCGTAACTGCGGGCGCTTTCCTGGACAACAGCGCCACCGCCACCACCACCACCAATGAAAAAGATCAAAGTGACAACGTAAATGTGCCTGCGCCTACCATCGTAGTTGCAGGCCAATACGATTTGAGCGTTTCTAAGACGGCCAGCCAAGCTCAGTTACCCGGCATCACCGATTACAACGGTTTGCGTTACACCATCCTGGTTAAGAACAATGGCCCCTCAACCGCTAGCCAAGTAGCCCTCACTGATTTGCTACCCACGGCTTTGCTGCAACCAAACACTGACGGCACCGTAAATTACCCCACTATATCCATCCATAGCGGCCCGCTCAGTTCCAGCAACTTAATTTGGCAAAATGGCACCGAGTACGTTGGTGGGACTGCCCAAAGTTGGGGCGACACCAGCCCCAGGGGTTTCTGTACTGGTCCCAATGGTCCAGATGGAAATGTCCAGGGCGTACCCAACAGCGGCACTGTGGCTAACCCCGACAGCGGTACCGTAGACGCCCCATATTACGATGACAATGGCAACCCGGTAGCTGGCCAATTGGTTTACACCAATGCCGATAACATCCCCACCAGCCCCACCGTAACCATGAGTTGCACTCTGGGCATGGGCGGTGCAGCCACCAACGGCATCGTGACTGATGGTATTGCCAAGGGTGACACCTGGACCATCACAGTTGACATGACCAGCACCCTGGACCTGCGACAAATGGCCGCCAGCAGTGGTACTGACAGCACCAGTGGTACTGCTGCCGCGCGCAGTTTGCTCAAGTCGATTATGCCAACCATGCCCGATGGTGCAGCCATTTCGGTATTAAATGATGACGAAGTTATCAGCGACGATGAAGAACCTCTAGTTGCGACAGACGGCGGCGCAGCACAAGGCGCCGCAACCGCTGGTACGGATTCAGACATTGACAATGAACCTGAGGGAACCCCCGCCGATCCCTCTGAAAATCAAAACACTTCGGACCAGAATACCGCTGACGATACCTGGGAAGATGCTCCGCAACTGGTGGTAGAAAATACCAGGTTCTTTACCAACTTCGTCAATTTCTTCAAGCCAGCTACCCGCCAAGTTACCCCGCGTTTAGCCATCACCGGTGCCTGGCTGTTAAAAGCAGACCTGGACGATGACGAACTCGCCAGCGATATAACTGAAGAAGCCACTGCGGAAACTGACCCGACCACGGAACTTGAAGTAACCACTGAATCCGAAGTAACCACCGAAACTGAAACGGCAGCTGCACCTGAAGCTAGCACCGTAGTAACGCCGGTTACTCCCGCCACCAAGGCCGCGTCTCTAGCCAAAGCTGCCGTGGTATTGGGTACCAACTACCAGGTGGTCAACACTGCTACAGTAACTAATTCCGATGGCACGCAAGTCACCGACACCGCTACCATGTCTGGCGTACCGCAGGTGGATTTGGGCTTAACTAAACAAGGCCCACCTGCCGACCAAGCCGTGGCAGGCACTACCGGTTGGTACACGATGAAGGTAACCAACTATTCACCTGATACCGTTGCGAATTTGCCCACGGTGGTTGATAACCTACCTACTGGTTTGAGCTATATTGGCCCGCAACTAGGTGAAGGTTTCCTGAACAATGCGAACATTCTATTTCCCAGCCTCGCTGGTGGGGAAAGCACCCCGTTAGCCATCTTAGGCGGCACGGTAACTGCCACGCCTGGCGTTGCCCCGCTAGTAGGTTGCCAGTCGGCCATAGATGAAAACACAAAACTCCAAACTGTTACTTGCCGGTTCTACGATGCCGCTGGTAACCAAGTGGGCATCGCGGCCAACACCACGGTAAGTTTCCCCATCCCCGTTTCCGGTGACCCGGCACTGATTCAAGGCGACCAGATCACTAACAACGCGTATGTTTTCAATGGACAAAACAAAGATGGCGACAGTGGTCAGTTTGACCTGGTGCAGGGCAACAACATTGCCAGTGCCACCAGTGAGGTAATTACCCAAGCTGACGTATACGTTGCTAATGCCACCCTCACTGCTGCGCAAACTGCCAGCGGTGCCGGGGCAGAATTCACCAAAACTTTTGACATCGGCAATAACGGCCCATCGGTAGCCCAAGGCGTTGCCATCAACATCGTGCGTAGTTTCCCGGCTTATGACACTGAGCCGATGACGTTCAGCACACGCCCCGTAGGTTGCGCCGCAGGCGATGCAACTTGCGATACCCCCGTCACGGTTTACCCCGATTGCGTCGCTTACCCAGCGGAATTTAGTTGCAGTTTCTACACTACCGCTACCCCCGCCAAAGATTCAGCTGGTAATCCCTACCTGGTCTATTCCAATCCACTAACTTTGCAACCCGGTCAATTGCTGACGGTTAACCGCCACATTGCTCCCGATGGTTCAGTTACCGCAGGGCAATACCCAGAACAAATCTTTGCTTATTCGAACACTGCTGACCCTGATGAGGCCAACAAACCCGAACCACCGGCGTTTGACCCCAGCAACGCAGGCGTTTGCCCCGCAATGGTGCCGCAAGCTCCGGATACCACGTTAGCTAACAACTACGCCCAACCTTGCGCCGCTATCACCGCCCCGGCCACCACCTTGCAGGTGCAAAAGAGCGCACTTAATACGGTTACCAATACCTTCTGCCCGGCAGGTAGCACCTGCAACCCCGCTTTTGTAGCTGGCAGCGTATTTGTATATGAAATCACGGTGGATGTGGATGTCACCAATTTAGGTGCCCGCGCCGATGCTCAAAACGTCACGGTATCTGATACCCTGCCTGCGGGGTTCAAAGCCGCTTCAGTTTCCCAGCCAAGCAACGGCAACTGCAAAATCAGCACCGACCAAACCAACATTAGCTGCACCCTCACCAGCTTGGCCGGTTTTAGAGGAACCGATGCGGATGGCAAACTAATTACTAGCCCCACCGTTATCACAGTCAGTGGCAGCATTGACCCGGCCGCCATGGGTAATGCGGCATACACCGTTATCAAAGGCACTAACGGCAGCTACGTTAATAACGTTCTCAATACGGCAACTGCAACATCAGAAACCCCCGTTGCTACAGCATCGGGCACTGTCACTACTGGCCTAATTGAGCAAGCCAACCTCAAGTTGATCAAAACCCCGGATACCACCGCCCCTTATGCAGGCGGGCAGATCAACTTCACCTACACCATAGTTAACCAAGGGCCTTCGGAAGTTACTTCGGCCATCATCAGCGATAATTTGCCGGTAAAGGACACCAGCGGCAACTTGCTACCCACCGCTAGTAACCAAGGCGGCCAAGCAGGTAGCGGCCAAACTGCCACCAACGTGCCAGCATTGACTTTTGGCCAAACCACCACCAGCGGGGTAACCTGCAAAGCATATACCGATAACAGCGGCTTTAGCTGTGTTACCGGCAACATCCCGGTAGGCCAATCAGCCACCGTACAAGTTGGGGTCAACACCGTGGGCAGCATCGCCCCGGGCACCAGCATCGTAAATACCGCTACCGTGTCCGATGCTGCCAGTATGGACCCAGATACTAGTGACAATACCTCCACCACAGCGGTGATGAAGTTCCAATCAATGGCTAACTTGGGCGTTACCCTGGTTTCCAGCAGCAAAAACGTAGCTGCTGGCTCTATTGGCACTGATTCTAGTGGCCAGCCGAATGCCGCTTTGGGTTCCTACACCTACACGGCAGTTGGCACTAACTCTGGGCCGTCTGATGCTTTGAACACCACCCCCTCGATGACGCTACCGGCTGGGTTTATCCCCACGGCAATTAGCGCGATGGGCAACATCTGCACTTGGATGAATGTCACTGGCACTAACGCCGATGGCAGCCCCATTTTGACCGCCGCCACTAAAGCTCCCGATGGCAGCAGCAATCTGACTTTCGGCCCCATGCCCCCGGTGGATTCCAATGGCAGCCCCACCTCCAATTACACTTGGACTACCAGCACCAGCGTTTCCGCCCTGCAGGCCACCAGCTACAACGCTGGCACCCAATGGGCCATTAGCTGCCAACCGCAACAAGCTTGGGCCCCGGGCCAAACCGCCACGGCCCAGATCAGCATGTACGCTCCGGCTGATACTCCGCAAGGGGCAGCAGTTTCCACCGCGACGATGATGAGCTGCGCCCCAGGGCAAACCAGCACCGCTGCCGCGCCTTGCACTTCGGATAACGATTACACCAACAACAGTGCTACCGTGGCCGTGCAAGTGCAACGTTTCAGTGACATGCAGATCAACAAGGCCCAAATCAGCCCCGTGATCACCTCGGCTAACCCAAATGGTGCCTTGCAAGTTGGTATGCCTGCCACTTACCGCCTTGACGTTACCAACAACGGGCCTTCCACGGCGGACAACGTAACCATTTCGGACGTGGTACCCACCGGGTTCACCTATGCTTCATCGTCCATCCTCAACGGCCAATTGCAAGGCCAAAGCTGCCCCACCCCGGGTGTATCTGGGTCCGGTAATGCAGTGCTGAGCTGCAACGTTGGCACCCTCAAAGCCAATCAAACCGTTTCCATCACGCTAGTTTTGAATGTTGCCAGTGACCAAACCCTGGCTACCGGCACTTCCGCCAATCTGGTTAACTACGCCACTACGCCCGGTGGCGCCACCCAAAAGGGCTTGTGCAATACCGGTATCGTGGCTTCGTCATCCATTGATAATGCCTCATCCGCCATTACCAATAGTGCGACCCAAAACGTGGTGGCGTTAGTTGGGTACGGCCAAGCCGCTGGCGCTAATAACCAAACCGTTGAAAACAACAACCAATACACCATCTGCAACAACGTTACCCAGCCCCCTGGTTCGGATATGACCATCGTGAAAACCATGGTTGCCAGCCCGGCTGCTGCCGTAGGTGCCCAGGTTACCTCCACGCTGGTAGTCACCAACAATGGCCCCCAAGCTGTACCTGGCGGGCAGACCGTGACTGTCACTGACACTTTGCCCGTGGACTGGACTGGCGTTGCCATTGACCCAGCCTCTAACTTGGATGACGGTATTTGCTCGCTTTCCACGGGCACAACGCCGGTTAAGCTGACCTGTATCTGGTCAAACGGATTTGCCAACAGCGCCGTGCGCACCATAGTGTTGACGGGTAATACGGCATCTAATGGGTTAACTGCTACCAAAGCTAATTTAACTTCGCTTACTAATACTGCCCAAGTGGCTAGCACTTGGTATGACCCCCAACCTTCCAACAACATTTCTACCGCCACTTTGGCGCTGAACAAGCAAAGCGATTTGGTGGCGAGCAAAGATGCTACCCCGGCAGTCGCCAGTGATTATCCAGGCGGGGTAATCCCCATTGGCTGCGCGGGTTCTACCGCTTATAACGATGATGCTGGGGTAGACCCGGCCAACCCCAATGGCACGCCCTACATTGTTGATCCCACCAGTTTTGTGCCTGGCTGCTTGGCAGTTTGGACCGCTACCGTGGCTAACAATGGCCCCTCCGATGCCGCCAACGTAACCATTAATGATGTGCTGACCCCCCTAGCCGACGGTATTACTTTCCCGGCTGTGTTGAGCGCCGCTACCCAAAAGGTAGTTAATGCTAATGGCACTGATATCAGCGCCAACAATGGTACCTGCGGCGCAGTTACCGCGAGCGGCGTGCGGTGCAATGTCACCAACTTGCCCAGCGGCGCCACCGCCACCGTGCGGATGGTAGGTACCATGAGCAGCAATTTGGCCCAGGGCACCCAAGTTACCAATACGGTTTCCGCCCCATACCCCAGCGACCCAGTTAGCGGCAACAACACCGCTAGCTATACCTTCGCGGTAGCCAAACCGATTGCCGATGTGCGGTTGGTTAAAACACCTGCTCGCACGTCCGTAACTTCCGGCGGTTCAGTCCGATGGACCGTCACGATGACAAACTACGGCCCTTCGGACGCGCAAAACATTAAGTTTGAAGATACCGTTTGGACCCAAGTATTGGGCAACACCGTAACCGTTACCCCCAGCGCTGGCTCGGGCACTTGCGATGCCCCAGTTGCTAATGCTGGTGGTTATGGGATGGACTTGCGCTGCGTGGCGGGCACCTTGTATGCCAACACCTCTACCATCGGCGGCGCTGGCACTTCGGTCAGTTACACCATCCGCGGCACCGTTGACCCCTCATTCAGTGGCAACTTAAACAACTATGCTTCTGGCATCAGTGGCGCGGGCGGTGGCAACTGTGCAGCCGACGCTACTTGCACCATCGACCCGGCCCCGCTAAATAACGTGGGTCTAGTTAACTTGGATGGTTCCGGTAACGCCGTAAAGAATAATGATGGCAGTAACCAGCACGCGGGGGTGGCCGCCACCTCGGCCATTACCGTAACGCCTCAGTACGACTTGTCGGTTACCAAATCCGGTAGCACCACCGCTTTGCCAGCGGTTGTTGCCCCTAAGACGGTGCCTGTTACTTACACCGTTACCATCAAAAACCCTGGGCCCTCCACTGCGGTAAATTTGCTGCTGACCGAAGCTCTACCGGGCGCATTGCTGCAACCGTATGCAGATGGCAGCACCAACACCCCCACCGGCACCATCACGTATAACCCGCCCATTAAAGGCCCCGATGGCGCCACCATCGAAAGCCAAACCCTGGCCCAAGCCTGCACCGTACCGGACAGCTCTGGTAACTATGCCCAAACTGCTCCCGTAGACATGCCTTGTACCCTGGGTGCCGCTACGCAACACGTGGTTAACGGTGTTTGGGATGGCACTTGGGTGGGCGGCATCCCGGTGGGTACCACCATTACCATGAGCATCACCATGTTTGCCACGGTTAACTATGCCGGCACTGATATTACTATCCCAAACACGGCCACCGTCACCGACAACAACAACACTTTGCCCCCCGGCAGTTACCAGTGCGATACCGCCACTTGCGACACCAATTTGGCTAACAACGCGGCCCAATGGATCATGTCAGGTGCGCCGCAAGTTGATTTAGGGTTGAACAAAACTTCCGTACCTGAGGGTACCACCTTCACTGCGCCCAGCACCGCCACTCAGGTATACCCCTACGGTGAAACCGGTGGCACGCCGTTCACCGCAGGTAACAATGAGACTTACCTGTTCCGGATGACGGCCCTGCCTACCTGCCCGGATCAAAGCGCCCCGATGATGGCCGATGGCACCACCCCATGGACCTTAGCTGCTTCCGATGCTGCCGCCACCGCTGGTAACGACTACCAAGCCTATTGCCAACAAACCGATGGCAGTTGGAAAGCAACTTTGACCGTAGCGGATAACCAAGATGTGGCCCAAGGCGTAATGCACAACGTCACCCTGGACCCCAGCGGTAAGGTAATTGAAAATATCGGCACGATGTTGGAACCAGCGACCGCTTTTGGCAACAACGCGCCCACCCCCACCTTAACTGACACGCTGCCTGCTGGAGTTAGCTTCAAGAGCGCGGCTATTGTGGTAGCCCGCAACTCGGGCAACGCAACCATCCCCGCCTTGAACAGCCCTGGAGAACTGCTAACTGGCGATAAGGACCAGTTAATTGATATCACAGACGCTGGCGGCAATGTGGTGCGCCGAGTAGCTCCCGCTGGTTATTGCATCGTAATCACCCCCGGCTCGCTTACGGTGGGTGACACCGTTACCTGTACTCTGCCCAAAGACATGATTGGCGGCTGCGACATTACGGTAGCCATGACCACCACTATCAACCCGGCACTGGACCCAGACTCGGTCAGCGGCCAACTGGTTAACAACGCCACAATTGATTTTGGCCAAGGCAGCAAGTTCACTGATCCCTCGGCATCGAACAACACCGCCACAACCAGCAACCCAGTAACTGCCGTGGCCGATATGGCAGCGGACTTTAACGTCACCATGCCCGATGGCAGTTCTGATAACCCAGCGTGCGATGGCACGGCAAATGCGCCCGCCACCTGCATGGGGAGTGCCTACAAATCGGCAAACTATACCGGCCCTGGGTCAGCCCGCCTCAAGACCTTGACCTTCACCAACAATGGCCCGTCAACCGCCAATGATGTCACTTTCACCATCGACCGTAAAGCTGATTTGTTGGCTGATATGACTACCGTGTATTGGAATGTATTCGATGCTGAGGGTAACGAAGTTGAAGATGATATATTGGACATGACTCAGGCCTGGACCACGGGCGCTGCCACTGGCGATAGTGTAATGGCCGCCTGCATCGTCAATGCCCGCGAATTGCAATGCCCACTTCCCGCCATCCCGCCGGGGTACCGCGTCAGCGTAATGTTTGGCGTAATGGTGCCTGGCACCGATACCGCTGGCAACTACGATGACACCCTCAACGTTTCCGCATCGACCTTTGACCCCAATGACCCCAGCCATGCCAATGGCGCTGCCGTCACGGCAAACCCAGCGTGCTTCACCAACCCGGTAGCGGGGTGCAACAACAACACTGACCCTTCCACCATCACCATCGGGGCCCCGCGCACCGCGTTGAAGGTCACCAAGGTTGCCGAAAACACCACCTTGAACCCGGGTAACACCCAATGCACCGATGATGGTACCGACAACGGCCAAGCCGGTTGCCCCACTGTGGTGAACCCGCTGACTACCGGACACCAAAGTTGGGTATCGGGCGGCAACTTTAGCTACCAAGTGACCGTGCAAGTACCTAGCGCTTTGCCGATTAAGTACGATGCGGCAGGTAAACCCGTGATCACTAAAGTACCTGGCTCTGATAATGACGATGGCGGCCCAGTAAGCTGGGCGCCAGTAATGGTGGATGCTAGTGGCAATGCCGTTTACCCCGATGCGACCGGCAACTACCCTGGCGTGGTATTCCCACCGGTTGGTACCGGTTACGCGGATGCCGCTTCTGTCACTTTAACTGACCCGCTGCCGGTAGGTTTCACTGCCACCAACGTTTCCAGTACCTCGGGCACGTGCACCATCGGCACTACGGGCCAAACCCCATACCCCAATGGTGCAACCGATAACAGCACCCCACCGGTGCCTTTGCAATGGAATACCTCCACCGTAACCTGCAACTTGGGCACGGTACATGGCTTAGTGGGCAATACCCGCTACGGTTATGCTATCCCAACTAGCGATGGTGGATATATTGCCTCAACCACCAACGCGAGCGATGCGGTTGCCATGGGTAGTTCCATTAACCTGCCCGAAATGGGACAACCTGCCATCATTAACATCAGTGGCGTCATTGACCAAAATGCCAATGACATGTACCCCGCTGGCGATGCTTGGGCCGAGCAAGTGCGCAATGTTGCCGTGGCAACCTCCACAACGGTAGATGGCAGCGGCGCTACCTATACTGCGCTGCCCACCATCGCCAATGCTGCCAAAGTAGATGGCACCGCTGGTTCCGCCACTGGTATTACTTCGGTAGCCGGGGCTTACCAAGGCCGGGGTGCCCGCGCCAATACGGCAGCCGCTGCTGCCATGGCCGCGGTTGACTTGACCGAACAAGCTGACATTTCGGTAGTGAAAGCTGCCGCGCAACAAACCGCCAGCGCTGGTGGCACAGTTGGTTTCAGTTTCACAATTACTAACCCAGGGCCTTCTGGCTTAGAGCATGTGGTTTTAACTGACCAATTACCAGCCGGTTTCACGGTTGACCTGACCGACCCAGCTAATGCCGCCTGCGTGCCGGTAGACCAGATTGCCAGCGATGGTTCCAACCAGTGGAGTATATCGCCTACGGCAGATGGTAATGCTATCACCGCCTCTACCATTAAGAACCCGCTAACTGGCGCTGCTTACAACGACCCGCTGACTGGCGCCCCAGCCATTGCTTGCAATGGCGGCTTGGCCAACGTAAAGGGCCAACAAACTACGGTGTTACCGGCAGGGCAAAGCGTTACCATCAACGTAGTGGCAAAAGTTAGCAGCAAACTGCTGACCGACTACGTTGGGCAAAACGGCATAACTGACAATGGTGATGGTACGGCATCGGCCATTAATACAGTGACCGTGGGTTCCCACGCGATTGACGCCACCTGCATAGTGCCTACTACTGCCACCATTGAAGATGGCGGTACTGGTGCTAACGCCTCTGATGATGGAATTCTGCCCGGTAGCCAATGTGGCAATAACCAATCCAGTTCTGCGCCGGTAAAGATCAGCGCGGCTGCTGACCTGTCGGTAGTAGCATCACTGAACCCCGCTAGCCCGGTAGTGGCTGGCACCCAAGTTACCGCAACCGCTTACGTATCTAATGACCCGAATTTGTCGGCGTCAATGAATGTTTGGGGTATTGTCACCTTCCCGCAAGGCATGGTGCCGATGAGCGTTACCGTGCCCCAATACCAAGGCAGCCCGGTAGTCACCTGCAATTGGGTAGGTGCCCCAGATGGCCCTGGTGCGCCCGATGGTGGATCATTGGTTGTGGCAGATACCAACTACACTTGGACCTCAGCTACTTCCGCCTCGGACCTTGCGGCCACCAGTTACAACGGTGCCAACGGTACCGCTGGGGTGGCCTACGCCATGAAGTGCGCCCAGAAGCCCGGCGCCAACGGCGCTACCCCAGCTTGGGATGCGGGTAACTCGGGCAGCATCGTCGCTCAACTTTGGGTACCTGCCGATGCAGCACTAACTGGCACTTATGCTGGCAGTTTCGCTGCCAACGTACAGTCCGGTTTGCAAAACGCCACTGACAGTACCTCAACTTATGGCCCCCAGCAGTGCCTCAACAGTGCCAACCTGTGCTTGCCTGCTGTTACTGATGGCACACCTAGTGACACCAGCACGGCAGACACCAATGCAGCTAACAACGTTTCAACTGTTCCGGTTACGTTAACTGCCTCTGCCGACCTGGCCGTGGTTAAAACCATGGTTACCCCGGCTGATCAGTTTGTGGCTGGTAACACCGTGGAGTACCTGCTGACTGTGACCAACAACGGCCCCTCGGCAGTTAACGATGCCGTGGTAACCGATACCCCGGTCAATGGTTTGAAAGACATTGCTGCCAACATCGTTGGTGGGGCTAAATGTGCCATCTCTGGTGGTTCGGTAACCTGCCCGGCTTTGGCGCTCGGAGCTAAGGGCACTGCGCAAATCCAGGTCACGGCTCGGGTTTTGTCCGATGCTGCGGGTACCGATGTTACTAATGGGGCCGCTGTGAGCAGCGCTACCGTTGCCGATCCGAATTCGGATAACGATAATAGTGACGTAACGGAGCAGCCGTCGCGCCAGGCCGATTTGGCGATGGCGATTGTTCGGGATACCGCCGATTCTGATTTAGTTGCCGGGCAGTCGGTTAACTACACGCTGACTGCTAGCAATGGTGGGCCTTCAGATGTGACTGATGCCGTTATCACTGCCACTTTGCCAGCATCGCTTACCGGCGTGGTTGCCAATTTGGTAGCTGCCGATGGCTCAGTTCTGGCTGCTTGCACCGTTGCCGAGGCGACAAATGCCGTAACCTGCCCCGCCGTTGCCCTGCCTGCTGGGGGCAGTGCCACGGTTACCATCGCGGCTAAGGTTCCGGCTAATGGCGCGGGGGTATTGTTAAGTACCACGGCTACCGTGGCTTCAACAAGTGCAAATGATTCGGCATTGGAAAACAACTCCGCTACCGATGAAGGCACCCCGGTAGCTCAGGCTGACTTGGAATTGAGCAACGTACGCAATACCGCCGATGCCGACCTAGCGGCTGGTGGCCCGGTTAACTACACATTGACCGTGACCAACAACGGCCCATCTGATGTGCCCGATGCCGTTATTACCGATGCGTTGCCAGCATCGCTGACTGGCGTGACTGCTACCGTGGTTGGTGCCGACGGCACAGTTTTGGCATCGTGCACTGTGGCGGCCGAAACCAATGCGGTAACTTGCCCACCGGTTGCTATCCCCGTTGGTGGCAGCGCTAAGGTTTTGGTTAGCGGCACGGTACCGGCTAATGGGTCAGGGGTTGACTTAGCCAGCATTGCCACGGTAGCATCGCCTAAGGTTAGCGACCCTATACCGGGTAATAACGCTGCCAGTGACAAAGGCACCCCGGTAGCTAAAGCTGATTTGGCAATTACCAACACCGTTGCTACGCCATCATCCCAGATTGTGGCGGGCCAGCCCATCAGCTACACGTTGACCGTCACCAATAACGGCCCCTCCAATGTTACCGATGCGGTCATCACCGATCAGCTACCCGCCTCGTTGACCGGAGCAACTGCAAACGTGGTAGACGCCAGCGGCAACGTATTGGCAGTTTGCACCGTGAACCCGGCGGTTGAGCCTGTCGAAACCAAAGGATCACAGACAATTACTTGCCCGGCAGTTTCCATTTTGAACGGTGACACCGCCACTGTTCAGGTTAACGCCACGGTTGCGCTCGATGCTGGGGGCGTATCGCTTACCACCACCGCCCAGGTAAGCAGTGCCGCCGATACCAACACCAGCAACAACAAGGCTGACGTTACGGTAACTCCGGCAGCCGCCACAGCAGACCTGTCGGCCAGCATCGCTTTAGGCACTAATCCGTTCTGGATTTCGGACCAGGCGGTTTACAACATCGTTGCTACTAATAATGGCCCGTACTCGGTGCCCGATGCCGTAGTGACCGATGTTTTGCCCGATGCTTTGTCATTCGTTTCCGGGGTAGCCACCTTGCCCGATGGCACTACCGTAAACTGCACCGCAGTGGGGCAAACGGTAACTTGCCCGGTTGGTGCCTTGGCTAAGGGCGAAGCTGTTCAAATCGCTTTGACGGTAATGGTTAGCCCCGAAGTGGTTAAGGGTAAAATCAGTAACTCTGTCACGGTTGGTACGGCATCGGGCCTAGTAGTAGACCCGGATACCACCAATAACACCGCCACCACCGAAAATATGGCTTATGTGCCGGTGGCTACGGACGTGGAGATCAAGGTAAATGCTGGTACTTCCGTACCGGTCGCCGATGGTGAAGGTAGTGCTCAGATCACTATTTACACCCAGGTACGCAACAATGGTGATACCACCATTTGCCCACTGCTGGCTTCTGGTGATTTGGACCTAGCTTGCTTGGCCTCGCACCCCGAAGCCAGGATTAAAGCTGTTGATGTACAGGCCGTGGTAGATGATGATGATCTGCGGGAACATGGCATTGACTACCAAGCCCATGCGGTTGATACCAACACGGGCAACCCGTTGGCTCAGTATGAAGCTGGCATTAGTTACGGTTCGGTTCACTTTGCGATTGGTAACCTGGAAGTGGGCCAATGGGTTAAGTATGAAATCACCGCCAAGGTGACTTGCCCCTATGACAAGACTTTGGAATTTGTGGGTGACGTGATCCGCGTGGTTCAGCAAGACAAAGTTATCGAGAATAACCACGATAACGCTTCGGCTGGTGCCGCGTTGTTGTGCGGGGTTGCTGTTCCCACTCCCACTCCGACTCCCACCCCGGCTCCGACTCCGACTCCGACTCCGACTCCGACTCCGACTCCGACTCCGACGCCCACTCCGACCGCGACCCCATCCCCTTCCCAATCCCCATCGCTAACTCCCGCGGGCAATGGTGCATCGGGTCAGGTAGTTAGCCCGGCTGGCGACGGTGGTACCGCTACCGCAGGTGCCGTGGTGGCGCTGGCGCGTCAACTGGTAGCTGGCGGGCACATGACCCGCACTGGCGTTAGTGCCGTAATGATGATCGTAGCTTTGGCCGGGTTAACCGCCGGGGCTGGTTTAGTCGCTAGGCGCCGTCGGGACGATGATGCCAACGCTGTGGTTGTTGACGTACCGAATCAGGGCGAATAGCAACCCATTAGTCAAGATGAGCGCGCCAGCTACGGAAGCCATTCCGTAGAAGATGCCGGCGCGCTGCGCGATGAACCCGATGATGTTGGGCATTAGAACAGCGCCCAATGCTGCCCCGGTCAGGATGAAGCTCCATGCCATTGCGAACTTTTGGATAAGGGCACCGCTAAAGCTAACCACGGTGGGGTAAATGCCTGCCATGCTCAGACCAAAACCACTTATCCCGACCACAATAATAACGGGATTATGGGTTGCCATCATAAGGGTGAAAAACACCAATAAACCAATGCCCATTATTACTAATAGTTTGCTGCGGTTAATTCTGGTACTGAGATAGGCGGTGGTTAGGCGGCCAATCAAAATGGTTATCCACAATACGGATGTCATTACTTGAGCTAAGTAAATAGAGAGAATGCCGGTATCCCTAAAATACGTTACTAACCAACCAATAACGCCTTGTTCGGCAGCCAAATAAGTCGTTAATGAAAGCGTTACTAACCAAAACAACCTATCCCTAAAGAATGTATAACTCCCATCGGTTGAGGTCGTTCCCGTCATTCTGCGCGAGGAACGGAGTGACGAAGTCGCAGAACCTACAGCGCCGTCAGTTTCGGAACTCTTTGTCATTCTGCGCGAGGAACGGAGTGATGAAGACGCAGAGCCTCCTATGAGAGCGGTGGTTGGCAAAGGCATAACGGCATACATGGCAAAGCTGAGGAGGCCCGCCACAATCAGCACATACAACGCAATCTGCCAGTTGAAGCTTGCTACCGCCATCACAATTAGGGGCAGGGTAAACGCCCCGATAGCGAACATGGAATGCAGACCGGAAAATATCCAAGTTTTACCAGGTGCTAAATCATTTACTACGATGTTGCAGAAGTTACTGGTGGCCCCCCGCGCAATTCCAGTCAAAGTAAATGCCACAATTAACAAGGCATTTGAATGGGTAACCAAAATTAAAATAAAGGCGAGCGCATAAAGCGAATTGAAAATTAGAATGCTTGCTTTGCGCCCCACATATAAAGGCAACACCCCTGCAGTGAATGAACTAAATAAATTACCCACCGAGTGTAGGCCAACTAATAAACCTAAAAAGGCGTAACTTAAACCTCGGCTGTCGCGGATAAAGGGCAAAAGCGCTCCGATCGAGAGCGCTAAAAACCCATTGAAAATAAAAATGCCATAGCTCAGCAGAAACTGTTGCTTCTTAACCTTGGTGCTCAGGCCCAACCGTTCCCACATAATGCCAACACCCTACCGCCCTTTGGGCAATAGGGTGTTGTAAGAGCGTAATCCGCTTAGCTGGCCCGCCCAAACTTGCCACGGATCGAGGTGGAGCTGGTTGCTAGTTCTGGGTCATCTTTCAGGTGGTTCTCAATAACTAAACGTAGGTCGGATTCGGGGATCATTTGGGTGCTAGGCGCTACATACTGGTCGTTGACGTAGGGCAGGGCATCGTCATCGTCAAACTCAAATTCATCTGGCTCGTATTCAATGTCATCTGAGTAATCAACAACCTCGGCAGTTTCACGTGCAACCAACTCTTGGTCTGATCCGAAAACACCCGTATTGCGCCCACGCCGGGCGCTGGCATTTTGACCGCCGTAATAAGCCAAGTCGTTGGCTTTCATCTGCATGGCTGCGACCCGGCCCATTGCTAACACAGCTACCAGCAAACCCGTGGGGACGCTGGCATACCACCAGGGGTATTCAAACCCAGGGATTAAGCGGTAGCTCCACAAGGCAGCTGTATAAGTGAGTAACACCAGGCTTAAAATCAACCGGCGCCGACACCTTGCCGCGCGCAGTACCAAGTAAGCCGCCCGTTGTGGATTGATAGACCGAGCTTCCATGCTTAGCTCCTTAGGGCAACGGTGATTGCGCCGGTATAGGTATTATGTCCGGATTCAGCATAACCGTAATCAACGGAATTGTGATGGAATTACACGGGTGTTTGAGCTAATTGGGCGCGCCACTGGGTCAGCAGACCCTGGGGGGCATCGTCGATGGTGAGGGCAAAGCTGCGGTGGTCGGCCCAGGCGCCATTAATATGCAAGTAGTTTTTGCGCAGGCCCTCATCGCGGAAACCCAATTTTTCCACTACGCGCAGGCTGCGGGCATTATCAGGCCGGATGTTGATTTCAACGCGATGGATCGACCTGGCCCAAAATAAATAGTCGGTGGCTAAAGCGACGGCGGTGGGCATAATGCCATTACCGGCAGCGGACTGTGAGATCCAGTAACCAATGGTGGCATTACACAAAGAGCCATAGTTAATACTCCCCACGGTAATTTGGCCAACCAAGTTGCCATTGAACTCAATGGCCCAAGGCAGTGCCACACCCTCTTTGCCTTGTTGGTTCAGCATTTTGACAAACTTGGGGAAATCCAGCGGCGGCCCTTTACCGCCTGGGTTGGAAGCTTCCCACGGTTGCAACCAGTTGTAATTGCGGCGCCGCAACTCGGTCCAGGCGGCTTCATCTTGCTTAGTCAGCGGCCGCAAGCGCACCACACCATGGGGAATAGATTCCCGCAGGATGATGGGCCAAAAGTTGGTTGACCCTGCTGGCCGTTTCGTTTTTTGGCGGGGTATTTCCGGGTCAGGGCGAGCTATGCCCAAGGCCCGTAATAGTCCAAAAATATCCGACACGGTAGGTTCCGAGATAGTAGTTGGTGTGTTAGACCAGGTAAGTGCTAATTGGGAGCGAAGGTGACGAAAGTGCGTTGGCCCTCCGGGTTAGCAAACCGGAAGGGGAACTGGTCACCATCAGTCCAGGCTTGCAACTGGTCATGGTAGTGCGCACTGCGGATGTGCCCGGAGTTGCCTGGCACATTTACCCAAAGGGAGTTATCCCAATAACCGGTATCCATTACCACGCGGAACGCCGGGCCATTCATCACGCCCATTTCACCTAAAGCGGCAGGCCAAGCGGTGGAATTAACCGACAAGGTAGATCCCGAGGTGGCAGTGGCAGGGGGGTTGGAAAGCCAACGCATTATGCGCGGCGAGCTATCTACCCCGGTGACTGGGCTGATTAAACGCAATTGGTGTAAGGCGCCCCAGTGCCAATCAACGGGGTTGCTGGAAACCCTGGTAGTTAGTTCATTGCGGGCATCTAGCATAGCCACGCGCAAAACTTCATCACGGGATTCAGTTACGTCCAAGGTGGAGCGGTCATCCCAGAAAGTGTTGGTCGGATCATTGAGCATTTGGCTCAGCACCACTAACCAACGGCTGGTGCCATCGGGGCGCACGCCTTCCGGCAATTCATCCCAGAAGGTCAGTTGCATTACGTGGTTCCAAGCCGAGGCGAAATAGGCTGCGGCCGGGCTATGGGAAGACATCCGCGAGTCCCAATCAGAAAGCAGATTTTGCCCAGCGGCATCCCAATCTGATTCCAAATGGATGCCGCGCAATACCGGCACAATCTTGGCGGCAGCCGGGCTTAAGTCATCAAACTGAATAGCCGCGCTATCGGTTACCGTTAGTGGTTCGCCGCGCTCAATCAAGCCTTCGATTAGGTACGTAATGCGCGCAGCGCGGAAGCCGTAATCAAAATCGGAACCCAGGTAGGGGCCAACTCCGGGTTTGGTAACGGCTTGATTAGCCGCAACGATAAAGCCAGCATCGGGGTTAAGCGAGCGGGGCATGTCAGCGGCAGCGACCCAACCTTGCCAATTATTTGCACTGTGCCGCCCATCTTGGGGCCAAGTGCCATCTATCGGAACGTCCGATGGCGTGGCGCCCGGCGGCAAGTTTTCAGCGGTCAATCCGCCACGAACCGGGATTAACCCAGCCGATTGGAAACCGATGTCGCCTTCACTAGTGCCAAATACGATGGCCAAAGTAGGCGCGGTGATTAAGGCGGCGGCAGTTTCCACGTCTGCGGCATCGGTAGCCTTATTCAACGCCAACAGCCCAGCGGCAGTTTGGCCGGGAACCAACCCGGACCAAGCTAGCGAAACCGCAAAATCGCCCGGGGAAGCATCTGTGGTAGGGCCGGTTTCCACCGCACTCATGTCATAAATATCCGAAAGCACGGGGCGGCCATCAATGGTGCGCACGATGATGGGGATGGCCGGGGCGCCACCTGCCACGTTAATTACTTCTTCGCGCGTTGCCATCGGCCGCCAGCGGCTATCCAAAATAGCATCATCGCCATGCACCCGTTCCACAAACAAGTCAGCGGTATCGGCGCGCAAGTTAGTTAGCCCCCAGGCCAAGTGTCCGTTGTGCCCCACGTATACGCCAGGGAACCCGGCCAAACTAAAACCGGTCACGTTAAATGGGCATTGGTCAGTAACGTTATTGCAGAACAGGCCCACCTGGCTAAACACCGAGGGCACGGTCAAAGCCATATGCGGATCATTGGCCACAATGGGTTTGCCACTTTCGGTATATTTGCCAGAGATCACCCAGGAGTTGGAGCCAGTGGCCCCATCGCCAGCTACTAGACGCGGCATCCGCTCAAATATGTTGGCCGCTTGCGCTACGGCATTTAAGGCGCCGTGGTTAGTCCACCAACCAGGCATGGGCACGTAATCATCTTGTAAGCCGGTTGGCTCACCCGTGGTGGGCAGCGGCAAGCTGGGCAGGTTGGTTAAATCTTCAGCTTGCAAAATAGTGGGGTTACCACCTGCGTTATATTCAGGGAACAAGCGGTTTACTGAATCTATGTTTTGTAGGGTGGAAAATGCCTGGGTGCGATCCATTTCTTCATCAAAATTTGAGCGCATTTCCCAGGCCACCACTTTGAGCCAAGCCAGGGAATCAACTGGTTTCCAGGGCCGGATCGGCATCGCCCCCAAATCTCGGCGCAGCGCCCCGTATTCTAGGGATATTTGATCCGAGGTGCGGCTGGCTAAGTAGGCATTAATGCCCTCGGCATATGCTTCTAAGTAGCTGCGAGTTTGCGGGTCGGTTAGTTCCCACTCAGCGGCGGCAACATCGGGCCACCCCATGGTGCGCACCACCCGGTCGGACGTAATAGCTAGGTCAGAACCGCCAATTAGCTCGGCTAGGGTGCCGCTAGCTACGTGGCGGCGGTAGTCCATTTGGAAAAACCGCTGGCTGGCGTCCAGGTAACCTTGGGCGCGGAACAAATCGGTAGAGTGGTCAGCAAAAATGCGTGGTACGCCTTGGTTATCCATCGTGACGCGCACTGGCCCAATTAGGCCCGGAATGGCCAGATTTTCCCCGCCCCGGAAAGTAGCGCGGTGCAGGTATTGGCGCACGCCAAAACCCGTGGCGGCTAGGGCCAGCGCCAGGATGCCCGCAATAATCGCATACAATTTCCAGCGGCGCCGCTTGGCGACTGGTTCATCGTGTGGCAATACTGCCGGAATAACATCTGACACAGCACTGAGGCTACTCTTTTCTGTCCGGTTTTGGTAGCTACTCGCCCGCTGGTTATGACGTTGTGTTATACGTTACTAAGGCAGCGGGCAATTTTGAGCCGGTTTGTAAGGCGCGCTTAAACCGACTAGGATTATCAAAGTGCCAACGTATGAGTACCGCTGCTCCGATTGCGGGCATACCTTTGAGGTGCGGCAGTCGTTTTCTGATGATGCACTAACCGTGTGCCCGGAGTGCGGCGGGCAATTGCGAAAACAGTTTGGTTCGGTGGGCGTGACTTTCAAGGGTTCTGGTTTTTATCGCACTGATTCGCGTTCGGGTTCCAGTTCAACCCCTCCATCAACCAAACCCAGTACCACATCCAAACCCAGTACCACATCCAAACCTGCGGCAAAGTAGTGGGGGCTTTAGGTCTACTTTAAGGGCGCTACGGAGGGGGTTGAGGCACATGAATCCGCAAGTCGGTATTGGCGTAGATGTTCACGCGTTTAGTTCTGACCCAGCCCGTCCGTTGGCTCTGGCCGGTTTGTTATGGCCTGGCGAAGTTGGCCTAGATGGGCACAGCGATGCTGATGTGGTGGCCCACGCCATGTGTGATGCTCTGCTTTCGGCATCGGGCCTGGGTGACCTGGGTAGCCAATTCGGCACCAGCGACCCTAAGTGGGCCGGGGCCGCAGGCGTAATGTTGTTGGCGGAAACCGCTCGGCGGGTGAGGGCTGCCCGATGCAGCATCGGTAACGTTTCCGTGCAACTGATTGGCAACCTCCCCAAGATTGGTCCTCGACGCGAAGAGGCGATAGCGGCTTTGGAAAACGCGATTAACGCGCCTGTTTCTTTAAGCGCCACCACCACCGATGGTTTGGGTTTAACTGGCCGGGGCGAGGGTTTGGCCGCCATTGCCACTGCCATTGTTTACCAGCCGATTCGGCTGATGCAGCCTTTGGGCGGCCCGCTCCGCGTCGCTTAAATTTACGCCCACTTAGTCCCATCTCCGCGTTAGGCTCTTCGCACATGGGCCGGGATGGCCAATCCGCTTCGGCCTGCCTGGGACCGCGGTCGAATTGGAGGTAATTTCTGGTATTGTACAAATGTATTACGAGCCTAATTTTTTTGTCCGGAGTCTCAGCATAATGGGTACTATGACAAATGACGAACCAAAATATCAGCTCGATCTACTCTATAAAGAGGACTCCAGCAGCAAAAAAATGGCCTGGATTCGGTTTGAAGAAGCGGAGGGTGGCGTAATTCTGCATTGCGCGGCAACCGACTTGGATAAAGGGGGCTATTGGGACAGTGACAGTTGGTCCATTGACATCGAGTTCGATGAAGCTGCTATTTGGAAATTTATGGAAATTTTCCAAACTCCGCCAGGGGGGCTTCTGGATAAACTGGCACCTATGCTATTAGAAAAGCCGATGGATGCGCCCTATGCGCTCAAAAGGTTTGCGAAAGAGCATGACATTCCGTGGTCCTATTGGTTTTCTGGCGAACCCCGCGAAGATACCCGATTTTGGCAGCGGCGGTATAACGAAAGCCCGGAATACGCTGAACAAGTAGATTTCTTCCGAAAAGTTGCCAAAGAAATTAATGAGGCCCAAGGCGCTCAAGTGGTGGAGCCGAACCCCGATGGTTTGGGTTTACGGACTTTTGCGGCGCCGGTGGTCGAAAAGGATACTAGCGATCTGGAGGTCGGTGGGGGTGGTGATCTTCATTGCGGCAGCGTGTCCGGGAATAACGATGACGGGGATGCCGAGAGCCTCAACTAGGCTGGCATCGTCAGTACCTTCGATTTGATGTTCGATGGCGTGGCGGTAAGCGGTTTCTAATGTCTCCCGGTCAAACCCCTGCGGAGTTTGTACTGATACTAAACTGGAACGGTCCAGTGTTTTCATTACCGAACTGCCTTCCGTTTGCTTAATGGTATCGGTCACCGGCTGAGCGGGGATTGCGGCTTTAACTTTATTGGTGACAGCGGCAGCAACTGCGGCGATCAAGTTTGGTGGGGTGAACGGGCGCGCAGCGTCGTGAACCAAAACTTTGGTGCAATTCGGGTTAACGTGTTGGAGCGCCTTAGCGATGGATTGCTGGCGCGTTTCCCCACCTGTTACCAAAGTGAGGTTCGGCGGTTTGCGAGTGGTTGGCGCATCGGGCAACTTCGCATCTTGGAAATTCGCATCTTGAAAATTTGCGCCTTGAAAATCTGGGCGTTGCAAAACGGGAGTGCGTAAAGCTTCAGTAAATTCGCTGGTGTACCCAGCGGGCACGGTGACTATTAGTTGATCTACGATGCCGCTTGCGAGCAAATTATGAGCGGCGATGCGCACCATCGGTACGCCGTTGATAGGCACCAATGCCTTGGGAACGGCAGCGCCAAGCCGCGTACCGCTGCCAGCACCGGTCAGAACTGCCGTGGTTGTCACGGTATTACCCGGCATGGTAACTGAAGTATCATTAGCCTATTCTTCTGGGTTTAGACCCTGCTCACGCATTAACTTAGCGCGTTTATTACGCATACTGGTTAATGCGGCAGCTTTAACTGTGGTGCCGCCTTGAATGTTCGCATTGATCCATGCGGCAATAGTTTTATAAGCATCTGCGGCATTGAGTTTTGCTAATTGTTCTGTGGTTGGAGTTTCCATTTCCCAGCCATATTCCTTTTATCTACACTGATTATCATGTGTGATTTTCATTGATAGCCCATTAACCAACAAAGCCCCGGCGGTTAAGCCGGGGGCTATGAAGTTAAAGGTTTATATAGTTCGTAGCGCTTATGAAGCCAAAACGGAGTTCAGTAACTCGTCGGCAACGGTCTCATCAGAGTTGTTGGCCAGCGCCAGTTCCGAAATCAAAATCTTGCGCGCATTGGCAAGCAACCGCTTTTCGCCAGCAGACAGCCCCTTAATAGTGGCCGTTTCGCGGCGCGACAAATCGCGAACCACTTCAGCTACGCGCAGCACGTCGCCGGAACCCAATTTTTCTTGATTAGCTTTGTAGCGGCGTGACCAGTTCGCCGGTTCTTCAGTGAATTGCGCCTTTAATACCTCAAAAACGCGATCCAAACCTTCATTATCAACAACGTCGCGGACACCTACCATCTCGACGTTGTCAGAAGGTACCTGGATGGTCATGTCTTGTGCGATAACTTTGAGGGTCAGGAAAGTCATTTCCTGACCGCGCATTTGTTTTACGTTAATCGCCTCGATCGTTGCCGCGCCGTGGCGCGGATAAACCACGGTATCGCCTACCTTGAAATCCATTCAGTTGGCCTTCCTTTCCCAGCTACCTAGCGTACCAGATACGGTTATCCGTTAAACAAAAGCACGCACATTTGGCCGCTTTTGATGGCGTCATCGAAGCGAAGTGATCGAATCGTTACGATGATCTACCCAAATCTTCCCGATACATAATCTTCGGTAGCTTTAATGCTGGGTGTGGAGAAGATGATGGGGGTGTCATCCATTTCGATCAGTTTGCCGGGTTTCCCGGTGCCCGCGATGTTGAAGAACGCCGTTTTTTCCGACACGCGCGCAGCCTGTTGCATGTTGTGAGTCACGATGACGATGGTGTAATCCTGCTTGAGCTCTTGGATCAAGTCTTCGATAGCCAGGGTAGAAATCGGGTCCAACGCGGAACACGGCTCATCCATAAGCAAAACTTGCGGTTTAACTGCAATGGCACGAGCAATGCAAAGCCGTTGTTGCTGCCCACCAGAAAGGCCGCTGCCCGGTTTGTCTAGCCTATCTTTAACTTCATTCCAAAGGTTAGCGCCTTTTAGCGAGTTTTCAACAATTTCATCAGCATCGCCCTTGGAAATCCGTTTATTGTTCAACTTGATGCCAGCTAAAACATTGTCCCGGATAGACATCGTGGGGAATGGGTTAGGCCGTTGGAACACCATGCCGATGTTGCGCCGCACGGCTACTGGGTCAACATCGGGAGCGTACAAATTAACGCCATCCATCAAAACGGTGCCATCCACATGAGCGCCGGGGATTACCTCATGCATCCGGTTAAGAGTGCGCAAAAAAGTGGATTTGCCGCAGCCCGATGGTCCGATCAAGGCTGTGACCGAATTGGGTTCAATGGTCATGTTGACATCTTGTACGGCCAAAAAGTCGCCGTAGTAAACGTCTAAATTGCTAACGTCAATCCGCTGTCCCATTTATCTCAGTTCCTCATATCATTCTCTAGATTCTGCGTGCTGCGCCCGCTACGCGAGCTTGCCGCAGAATGACGGTGGGGCGGTTTGTCTCGTCATCGTGCATTTTACTTCAACTTAGGGGCAAAGAGTCTAGTAACCAAACGTCCTAGACCGTTCAATGCCATGATGATAACTACTAGGGTGAGGGCAGCGCCCCAGGCGCGCATAAAGTTGATGTCTGCCACGCAGTTTAGTTGGTCGGGGCGGCAGGGCACCACACCCATTTGGTACTGCCGATAAATGAACACGGGCAGGGCCATCATGCGGCCATCAAACGGGTTCCAGTTCAGGCTATCGGCCACCCCAGCAGTAATCATAATGGGGGCGGTTTCACCAATAACCCGCGCGATGGCGAGCAAAACCGATGTGGTCAAACCAGCAACCGAAGTACGCAGCACCACCTTAACGATGGTGAGCCATTTACTGACCCCCAGCGCGTAGCTCGCTTCCCGGAGTTCATTAGGCACTAGGCGCAGCATCTCTTCCGAACTGCGTACCACCACCGGGATCATCAACACCGACAATGCGACTGAGGCTGCAATGCCGAGGCGCACGCCAGGTCCGAAAAAGATGCTGAACAACGCAAAGCTGAATAGACCAGCCACGATGGATGGGATGCCGGTCATCACGTCAACAAAGAAGGTGACCACACGAGCCAGTGGACCGCGCCCATATTCCACCAGGTAGATGGCGGTTAGCATGCCGATGGGTACGGAAATCAACGTGGCCCACAGTGTGATGGTTAGGGTACCGGCGATGGCGTGCATAATACCGCCAAACCCGATCCAGTTGCCAGCCGCATCAGTTGGCATACCGCCAAAGATGCCGCGTTGGTCGGAAGTGAAAAAGCCGGTGTGGATTACCCGGTCAATGCCGCGGCGTACCACGGTGAACAGCAATGAAACTAGCGGCAGCATCGCCACCACAAAAGCAGCGGTTACCAGGCCGCGCATAAACAAATCTTTGCGTTTGCGCGCCGGGTCGGCGGCGGTAAGTAGGCCGTGGGTGTGGCCGTCTACCAGGGGGTGTTCAGTATCTATAGCCATAATTCCGTGCCCTACCTAGTTTGCCCCACTGAAAGCGGCACGGCGGGAAACTACCCAACGAGCCGTCATGTTTACCGCCATCGATATAATAAACAGAGCCAAACCGGCAGCAATCAAGACGTTAATGGTGAGGCCAGCCGATTCGGGGAACATTGAAGCAATAAAGGCCGCAATGGTTTGTACTTGACCGCCATCGAAAATCTGAAGTGATACCAAGAAACCAGGGGACAAAATCATTAAAACCGCCATGGTTTCACCGAGCGCGCGACCCAAGCCCAGCATCGCGGCAGAAATTACGCCAGACCGGCCAAAGGGCAACACAGCCATCTTGACCATTTCCCAGCGGGTAGCGCCCAAGGCTAAAGCCGCCTCTTCGTGCAGTGACGGCGTTTGTTTGAATACCTCGCGCGAAACGGCAGTAATAATGGGCAAAATCATTACCGCCAACACCACTGATGCCGTAGCCACGGAGCGGCCTGTCGCGGAGTTATTGACTGTTACGCCTGGGATGGCGCTCAGCGCGCTGGCGATCCAACCCCAGAAAGTTCTAATGTGCGGCGCCAACACCATCGCGCCCCATAAACCGAAAACCACCGAAGGGATCGCAGCCAACAAGTCAACGACGTAACTGATAATGCCAGCTAGCCGTTTAGGGCAGTAGTGCGAGATAAATAACGCGATGCCGATGGCGATAGGCGTGGCCAACAACAAGGCTAGTAAAGCAGCCAGCAATGTGCCAAAAATCAGGGTACCGATAAACCCGAACAGGGTGTTCAGCCGGGGAATGTGCCCGCGCACCTCAGCAAACGCGGCCTCATCGGCGGTGAAAGCCGGGATGGCGCGGTAGATCAAAAAGAAAGCTACTGCGGCTAGCGTGGCCAAGATCAGGATGGCGGCAAAGGTCGCAATCCAACGGAAAACACGCGAAAAGCCCCGGTCTGCCGGGCCAGTGAATTTACGGCGCTTTTTGGGCGCAGGTTTTTCAGTGACCACTGTTTCAACAAGAGGCCCTGTTGAAGGTCGCAAGGTTGCGCTCATCGTCATCGTCCCCTAAAAATAGGGGCGCGGCGCTGATAAGCAGCGGGCGTTTGCCCCGAGGGGGCAACTTGCCCGTCGGCGTAGCCGCTATGTGGGTGCGAGGCACGCATGGTTTCATTCTTACACATTTTTGGGCAATTACCTGTTATTGGGAGTAACTGTTTGGAAGCAATAATTTGTGCAGCAGAAATTAGGTGAAACAAAAGCGGCCCGCCATCGTGTTGGTGCTGGCCGGGCCGCTTCTGAGAGGTTTTTCGTGGTTTCGAGATGAGTCTTGGACTCTCCTCAACCGACGGTAATTAGTTGGTGCCGTAGGTGATTTGAGCTACGGAGCTGTGGATCTGATCGCGCATGGTTGCGGTGATCGGAGCCGAATCAGCCACGGTGGCCGACATTTGCTGCGCAGAATCAGAGGTGATGTAGGTGATGAATTCGCGCACGAATTGGCCATCAGCCTCGTTTTCATAGTGCAAGCACACAGCGATGTAGCTCACTAGCACCAGCGGGTAAGCGCCAGCTTCGGTGGTAGTACGGTCCAGGGCAACGGCCAAGTCGTATTGGTGGCGGCCAGCCAGCAGGGGGGAAACCTCAACGGCACGGGCAGCGCCCTCAGCCGAAGGAGCTTCCCAGGTGTCGCCAACCTGGATGGAGGCGCGGCCCAAACCGCCAATGGCGCCCAGGTCAGAGTAAGTAACAGCGCCGGGGGTTTGGGTCACTACGTTAACTACACCTGAAGTGCCAGCAGCGGACTCGCCACCCTCTAGCGGCCAGGTGCCGCTAGGGGCGTGGGGGAAAGCTACCGGAGCGGTAGCAGTAAGCCACTGGATGAAGTTGTTGGTGGTACCCGAGCTGTCGGAGCGGTGAACCGGAGTCACGGCCAGGTCAGGCAGGTCAATACCGGGGTTGTCAGCGGCAATGCGCGGATCGTTCCAGTTGGTGATTTCGCCGGTGAAGATTTCGGCAATCACATCGGAGCTGAGGTTCAGGCTGGTGATGCCGGGCAGGTTGAAGGCCACAGCAATCGCAGAGATGTAAACCGGCAGGTCAATGGAGCCTTCAGGGCCGCATACGCCCAATGACTGGGCTACTTCATCGTCGGTCAAAACGTTGTCGGTACCGGCAAACAGTACACCGCCAGCTAAGAATTGGGTGCGGCCTGCGCCAGAGCCCGACGGGTCATAGTGAACGGTCACATTGGGGTGTTGACCTTGGAAGCTAGCGATCCAGGCAGCCATGGATTGCTCCTGAGTGGAGGCGCCAGCGCCAGCGAATTGACCCGAGAGGTTAACGTCAGAAGCAGCGGGGGCTTCGGTTACGTCACCAGGGACGGTAACAACCTGGGTGGGGTCTTCGGTTACTACCGGAACCACTGCGGCTTGATCATCAGCGCAACCAGTGGAAATAAAGACAAATAGACTTGCAGCTACGGCTGCGCCAACCCTAGTAATTGGGGAAAGCTTCACGAAAATTCCTTCGTAATAAGTTTGCGTTGGTAGTGGGATAAATCGTCCCAACGCAGGTGCACCGACGGTGCGCCAAGAAATTACGGTAACGGGATTTTGGCAGCCATAAACTTAGGCTGGCGGGCAAAGTGCACCTTTATGTCCAACCGTTAAACAAAATTAACCTGCTGTTAACCTTCTGTTATTCGGTTGTTATTTTGCACGTCTGTAGTAGGTGTTCTAGTCGCTCGGCAGCGTCGTCGGTACTCACCTCGTGCCTCAGCTGCGTTCTCCGCCGAACTCGCTTGGTAGAAGCACCTCCTACGTCGCTTTGGTTTATCACTCGGTGGCGGCTTTGTTCGCCTTGCGATTGAAAGCGCGCTGTTGGCGCTTGGAAGCTTCAACGGGAGCCTCACGCACGCCGATGACGTCGGGAGCGCCTTGCCCGATGCCGGTCACGTCCGCAGCGGGAATACGCAGGGTAAAAGTGCTGCCGCGATTGGGCGCGCTCCACACGGTTACTTCGCCCCCGTGACCGGAAGCGATGTGTTTTACCAAGCTGAGGCCCAGGCCAGTGCTGTCGGCAATATGATCGCGCGCGCGGTTGGTGCGGTAGAAGCGTTCAAATATGCGTTGTTGCTCATCGGGGTGTACGCCCAAGCCCTGATCTACCACGGCTACCTCAACCATACCGTCGCGTTCGCTGACCCCAATGCCAACTCGGGTGTTGTTGGGCGAGTAGGTAACGGCGTTATCTAGTAGGTTGCGCAGAGCCGTGACCAGCAGTTCATGGTCGCCATAGACCAACACATCTTCAGCGCCAGCCGTGGTGATGCGAATGTTTTTGGCATTTGCATCTTTTTGTTCGCGTTCAACTGCCTCTTGGATTACATCGCGCAAATGCACGGTTTCATTGTCGGATAGCGCGCCAGCCGATTGAATGCGAGATAGTTCGATCAGTTCCTCTACTAGGGCAGATAACCGCCGGGCATCGGCTGAAAGTTGGGTAGCAGTGCCGCGCACTAATTCTGGGTCATCAGCGGATTGTTCTAAAGTGTCAGCCAATTCAGCCAATTCAGCCACGGGTGCGCTGAGTTCTTGGGTTACGTTCAAAACAAAATCGCGGCGGATCATGTCAATCCGGTGCATTTCAGTGCGGTCCGAGGCCAACACCAAAATACGCCCCTTCCCCATAGGTGCTACGCGTACCCGCGCGAATGCTGGCGGAGCGCCTGGCATGGAACGCGGGATTTCCAACTCCATGTCTTGAGTTTCGCCAGTTTGGCGCACATTGGCTACCAAATCCCGCACAGCCGCAGGTGCCACATCGTCCCCCTTGACCAGGCCCGATGCATACGCGCGGGGCGAAGCGCTGATAATTTCGCCATCGGGGTCCAGCACGATGGTGGAAGAGCGCAGCACGGATAACACCTGCGAGGCATCGGCATCGATCACTGGCGGCGGCCCAGCGGCTTCCCAAACTTTGTGATGGGCGCGAGCCTTGAGCCATTTCGTCAGCGCGATGATGAACGCCGCCAGCGCCAGCGCAAACAGCAACCAGGGCAGCACCACCAGCAGGCGCAGCGTCCAGATTGAATCAACCACCATGTTTTCACACTACTGGTTGGGGCGGACAAAGCCCAAAAAGTTTGTTCGAACAAGGTCTGGCGACGAATTACGGGCAAACACGTAAGAATAGGCTGCGGTTTCACCAAAAGTTTGACTAAAATCACAGTTAGGTAAAATTCGTTGGGCGCGTAGCGCTGGTGGACACTTAATACGGGGAGAGTTATGCGGAAGATTTTTGAGGCGGAATTACGGGGCGTCGGCGAGGATCTGGTGCAAATGGCCGTGGCGGTGCAAACTGCCATGGAGGGTGCCGGTAAGGCGATGCTGGATCGGGACATCCAAGCTGCTCAGCAGGTTATTGTTGATGACGCCAAAATCGATCAGATGCAACGTGACCTAGATGAACGTTGTGTTCACATTCTGGCGCAACAAGCCCCGGTGGCTACCGACTTGCGTACCGTGGTGGCCGCTTTGCGCATGGGTTCCACCTTGGAGCGCATGGGTGACTTGGCGCGCCACGTAGCTGAGGTGGCGCGCGGGCGTTACCCCGATGAGGCAGTGCCACCGTCTATCCGCCCGGTTTTTGCCAAAATGATCGAAGCTGCCATTGACGCTTCGAAGGCGGTAGTGGTGCTGCTGAACACCCGTGACCTGGAACTAGCGCAGCGCATTGAAAAAGATGACTCGGTGCTGGATAACTTGCACATGGAGACTTTCGGCGAGCTGCTGCATCCGACTTGGGATGGCACCGCGCAAGAGGCGGTAGACATCACGCTGCTGGGCCGCTACTTAGAGCGCTTTGGCGATCACGCCACTTCGATTTCGCGCCGAGTCGTATTCCTAGTGACGGGCCGAGTCCACGACATATTACAACACTCGTAACCGCTATATCGCACATCTGCTACGTTATCGCCGCCGCTCATGGCCCGTATGGCCACTCCGCTCTTGCTCTGCCTTGCATCTGCACGACCTAGTGGCTACGAGGGAAGGGATGTTTTGTGTCTGAGAGTTTGACTAATGCGGCCTCACCAGCGCATTTAGTTCCAACTGGCACTATTGGTACGCCGTTTACGGCCGGAGCTATGCGGGTAGTGTTGCTGGGCGCCGGTGAACTTGCCAAAGAACTCGCCATCGAGTTGCAACGCCTCGGCGGCGAAGTAGTAGCCGTGGGTAGCTATGCAGCGGCGCCCGCTATGCAAGTGGCTGACCGTGGGCATGTGGTGGATTTGCTAGACCCCGATGTGTTGCTAAACGTGTTGGCAATTGAGCGCCCGCATGTGGTGATCCCGGTGGCGGGTGCGTTGGATCCGTCGGTTTTAGGCGAAATTGAAGATGGCGGGGCTAGGGTGGTACCTTCCGCGCTGGCGACGCAAATGTCGTTGGACCGCGAAATTATGCGGCGGTTACTGGCGGAAGATTTGGGCTTGCCCACGCCCAAATACGAGTTTGCGTCATCGTACCCCGCGTTAGTTGAAGCCCTCGCTGAAGTTGGGCTGCCAGCGGTAGTCAAATCTGTGCGCTCATCAGCGGGTAGCGGGCATACCGTGGTGCGTTCCGTGGCCGATGCCGAAACAGCATGGGAAACCGCCAATAGCGGCGGCTGGCTCTCCGCCGATGAGCACGGTGACCACGAACCGCGCGTAATCGTTGAAGAATACGTGCCGTTCGATGCCGAATTGGTGGTGTTTGTGGTGCGCGCCTGGGCGCCGAACGATGGCGAAGCTGCTTTTGCTTGCCCCGCGATTCAAGTAATTGAAAACAATGGTTTTGTAGCCGCCTGGACTCCGGCAGTTGGGCCGGGCGGGGTTAGTGCGGACGTTGCTGAGCGGGCGCAGGCGCTGGCGCTGGAATCGATTTCAGCTTTGCCCGGCTGGGGTGTGTTTGCAGTGGAGTTTCTAGTGGAGTTTCTAGTGGAGGGGGATCGGATTCTAGTTTCCGAAGTCAGCCCCCGGCCAGCCGGTGCTGGTTTTGTAACAATGGCGGCTTGGGATACTTCTGTTTTCGCAATGGAAGCCCGCGCGGTTTTGGGTTTGCCGGTCAGCCCGCCCGTGGCTTACACCAGCGCAGCCGCACGGGCCCTGTGGGTTACCGGGGTAGGCAAACCTAGTTTTGTTGACCTGGATCAAGCGTTGGCTACGTTTCCCAATTCACGCGCGCTTTTGTTTGGTAAACCTAATACGGATCAGCGGCGGGCAGTGGCCATGGTGCTCGCTACCGGGCCCGATGCCGAAACTGCGCGGCAACAAGCCGATGGGGCAGCAGCCACAATTAATGTGGTTCTTGATGATGGGCGTAATGCTCCCTAATCTGCACGCGCCTAGCTAACTTTAAGGCTTAATCTTCACCCTCACGGGTGCCGCCATCGGGCTCGGTGCTGGGCCCAGGCTCAGGGGTCGGCTCGTCAAGCACTGCATCTGCCGATGATGTTGAAGGCTCATGCAAGGGCGTGCCCGGGGCTGGGATGGGTGTTTCCGCAGTGATTGGCAGTTGCAGCGTGGGCCCGAGCGGATTAATCACCACCATTTTCACGTTAGCACTTTGGCGCACCGTGGCAACCACATCGTTCAGCCGCACGGCAATGGGAACCCATTGGTCAACGGGAAATGCTGCCGCGATTTCGGCTGGCGAGGTGCCGAATACTACGGCGGCGGGGCTGTCGGGCGCCGGGGTTTCGCCAGGCGCGGGCGGCGTGCCGAGCGGAATCAGCGGAAATTTGAACTCACCTGTGGCTTCAAAAGCCGCTTTTTCAACGGGCGTGTAAACCGGGCCAGTTGCGATAGCGCGCACCAATTGCTCGCGCGCTGCGGCATCACCAGGGTTCTTGGCTAAGTTGGGGTTGCTCAGTAACGCCTTAGCTTGCGGGTTAGTGCCTTGCAGCGGAATGCCGGATTTTAAGAAAGTGCCAGGAATAATTTGGCTAGTTTCCGAACCTGGGTCAATTACTAGGCCAGCATACGGTTCTTTAGCCGCGATGGCGGCTATTTGCAAAGCCGGGAGTTGCTGCTCTTCTAGTTTTTGGGTGTCATCGGGCGGCAACATCGTCTGCACATTGCGCGCGGTGAAAGCCACCAATACCGGGCCTAAATTTTGTACGTTAATTGCCAACACTGATTGGGATGGCACCAAATCGCCCGGCAAACTGGTGGGGTCAAAAGCCGAAGTGTGCGCCTGCGAAACGGTATGCACGATGGTTAACTCGCCCTGGCCCAAATTGCGCACCACATCCCAAATAGACCCCGGCGTCGGATTAGCTTTCGACTTCGCCATCGCCTCATTAACACCTGGGTTGATTATTTCGGGTTTGGGCCCAGCAGTTTCCACCATAAGCTCAAGCGTACCAATGAAAGAGCCCCGGCGCTAAGGCCGAGGCTCTGGATTCTGCGACTACGCGCAGAATGACGTTGGTCGAATTTGCAATCCGGAAATAGCGTGAGCGGAAACGGACCTATTTCCCCTGGTTGGCAACGGCGGCAGCCCCTGCCGCGGCAGCTTCTGGGTCTAGGTATGTGCCACCCTTAACTAACGGCTTGAAGTTCTCATCTAGTTCATAAACTAGCGGGATTCCGGTGGGCAGGTTCAACTCGGAGATTTCATCTTCGGTGAGCCCATCCAGGTACTTCACGATGGCGCGCAGGGAGTTGCCGTGCGCGGCGACTAGCACGGTTTTGCCATCCTTCAAGTCAGGCACGATATCGGATTCCCAGTAAGGCAGGGCGCGTTCCAGTACTTGCTTCAAAGCCTCAGCACGGGGGATCGGTTCGCCAGCGTAGCGAGGATCGGCATCTTGGGACCAAGTGCTGCCCAGTTCAATCTCGGGCGGCGGTACATCGTAACTGCGGCGGTACTCTTTGAACTTTTCGTCACCGAACTCTTGGCGAGCTTCAGATTTGTTCATCCCTTGCAGAGCGCCGTAGTGGCGCTCGTTCAAACGCCAACTGCGCTTCACCGGAATCCACAGGCGGTCAGCAGCATCCAAGCTTAGGTTGGCGGTATTGATGGCGCGGCGCAACAGCGAAGTGTGTACCACATCGGGCAGCACGCCCTTTTCTTTCATCAACTCGCCGCCGCGCTTGGCTTCTTTCTCGCCTTTTTCGCTTAGCGGAACATCCACCCAACCGGTGAACAGGTTTTTTGCATTCCAATCGCTCTCGCCATGGCGGAGCAGAACCAATTTGTAAGTCACAACCGTCACCTTATCGTTACTTACGGACATTTTCCATGCCGCTGCTTGTCTGGTAGCGGGGTTTTTGAGATTCTGCGATCTTTTTCGCTGCGCTCCTTGCCGCAGAATGACAGGCTATTTTTAGCGAGATGTGTGCTGTACGGCGGATTATCGTTGCACATCTAGATAGAGTCCTGCAAGGCGGAGCAAAGCGCCGTGTTCTGCAGGGCGATAATCCGCCGTGACAGTGTCCACAGGCGAAAGCGAACAACGAAGCAGATGAGTCGAGATTTCGCTAAAAGTCGGGTTCGGAAGGCCAGCCGGGCGCCCCCGGATCCGCCGCATCGGCAAAGCGGGAGATGTGGCCCTGGAACACCACGTCAATGTCGCAAGTCTGCCCGTTACGGTGTTTGGCGAGCAACAGTTTGGCCTCGCCTACGCGGTCAGGGTCGGTGGGGTCACGGTGCAACAGGATTACCACGTCGGCATCCTGCTCAATCGAACCCGATTCACGCAGGTCAGATAAAGCTGGACGCTTGTCTGCGCGTTGTTCGGGGCCACGGTTAAGCTGTGACAACGCGATAACCGGGATGCCCAGTTCTTTAGCCAACAACTTCAGCGAGCGGGAAAATTCCGAAACCTCTTGTTGGCGGGATTCTACTTTAGCCTTGCCAGAGGTCATCAACTGTAAGTAGTCAATCACTACCAGTTCCAGACCTTCTTGTTGCTTAATCCGCCGCGCTTTGGCCCTAATTTCCATCAGAGACAAGTTTGGCGAATCATCAATAAACAGCGGCGCCGACTTGATCCGGTCTTGGATTTTGTGGATTTTCATCCAGTCAGTTTCATTTAGGTCACCACTGCGCATTTTGGCTAGCAACACTTCAGATTCAGCCGAAAGCAAGCGTTGCAAAATCTCAACTTTGGGCATTTCCAGGCTGAAAAAGGCGGTAGTGCGTTTGTCCCGCACCGCCGCAGTGCGCGCAAAATCGAGTGCCAGGGTGGATTTACCCATACCGGGGCGGGCGGCGATGACCACCATCTGGCCTGGGTGTAAACCTTGAGTTACTTGATCAAGCTCGGCAAAGCCGGTGGGGATGCCACGAATTTTACCCCCACGCGCGCCAGCGGCTTCAATCTCATTGAGCGCATCTTCAATGATGTCGCCCACCGCCACATAATCTTCTTTAGCACTGCGGTCCGCCACGCTATACATTTCGGCTTGCGCCAAATTGACTAAGTCAATCGGGTCGCCGCCATCTTCGGCGTAACCGAGTTGCACGATGCGGGTACCAGCTTCAATCAACCGGCGCAACATCGCCCGCTCATGCACAATTTTGGCGTGGTAGCTGGCATTGGCGGCCACGCGCACGCCATCGGTTAGTTCATTTAGGTACGTTGCCCCGCCCACTTTGGTCAGTTGGCCGCGCTTGGTCAGTTCATCAGCAACGGTCAGCACATCGGGCCGCACCCCGCGCCCAAATAGTTCTACTAGGGCTTCAAAAATTGTGACGTTGGCGGGGTCATAAAAGTCGGTTGATTTCAACTCTTCAACCACGTCGGCAACCGCATCTTGCGAAATCAGCATCGAACCGAGTACGGCGCGTTCGGCGGCGCGGTCTTGGGGCGGCAATAACCCGGCGATGGTGGCGGGTTTCTTTTCGCCGCGTTCGTTTTGCCAATCGCGCAGGCTTGGCCTCCCGCTGTCGCTCGGTCCGCGCCCGTTTTGTAAGTTCCTTCCGTTTGGGAAGTTGCTGACGGCAGCGCGCGGAAAATCATTAGTGTCAAACTCGGTGTACGCGCTGGCGGCAACGTTAATTGGGTTCACTTGCGGCAGGTCTGCGAAATCTTCATCGGGGATGTAGGCATCCTCCAAAACCGCTTGATCTAGTACCATGTGCTTACCCCTTACCCTATGCAGCCAGTTAGGCCGGCAATGCGGCTCGGCTAGCCCTTCGGGGGAGCCGTTCCAGCCGTTAAAGTTACTGTGTTGCAGGGCACAATACTCCCGGTTTGGCGCGGAAATTGGTAGCGAAAAAACGTGGCTTTTATGAGCCTGTGGATAACCCTGTGCATAACTTTTTACTTGCCCATTGTTTCGTGTGGGCAAGTTGTGGGTAACTTGTGGATTGGCGTGTGACCTGAACCAGAATAGCCGTGCTGACCTGCACAAATAAACCAGAATACTTGTGGATAACTATGGTGGTCGCGATCACTTTTTTACCATGCACGATGACGTGGCGCAAAACAAATTATCCCCGATTGTGGCCCGGAACACGCCCCATTAGCAGAGATATGCACAGGCAATCAACAAGACACGCCGACCAAAAAGTCCCCCAGGATAAACTCCCAGGGGACTTAATGAAAATGTTATTTACTTAGCCAAAACAGTGACTTTAAGCTTAGTCACTACCTCAGGGTGCAAGCGCACGGAGACGGTGTGGTCGCCGGTGAACTTGATCGGGTCTTTGATTTCGATCTTGCGCTTGTCAACCGTTACGCCACGGGCGGTTACCGCATTGGCGATGTCGGTAGTGGTAACTGCGCCGAACAAGCGGCCAGCAGCGCCAGCCTTAGCGGTGATCACTACGGGCTCGGCAGCCAGGGCGGTGCCGAGGTTCTTGGCCTCTTCCACGGTGGCGATTTCGCGGGCCTTGCGGGCTTTGCGGATCGAGTCGATTTGTTTTTCGTAACCTTTGGTCCACGGGGTAGCCAGGTTGCGCGGCAGTAGGTAGTTGCGGGCGTAGCCGTCTTTTACCTCTACTACGTCACCAGGTTCGCCTAAACCAGTTACTTCAGTGGTCAGAATTAGTTTTGCCATTTTAGTTCAATTCTCCTTATTTTTTAACATCAGGATGTTCTCTTTGCGACCACCCCGCGTCGCACCGAGTGGCAAAGCCACCGGAAGATGCGGCAATAAATATTGCGAGGGTCGCTAAAGAACAAACCCTTGTTCTTTAGCGACCTGAGCCGGCGTAGGGCAGTAGGGCCATTTCGCGGGCGTTCTTAACGGCACGGGCGATGGCGTTTTGTTCGCGGACGGAAACCCCGGTCACGCGGCGCGAGCGGATCTTGCCTCGGTCGGAGATGAACTTACGCAGCAAGGCCACATCTTTATAATCGATGTTGTCGATCTTTTGGCTCTTGAGCGGATTTGCTTTCTTCTTAAAGGGCTTATTATCCCGGCGTGGTGCATTTGCCACAGCAGTTTTCCTTACGTTTATGCTCCGTCATCGTGCAAATATTTTTCAGTGCACGATGGTTGGAGAAATGTTTGTTTGATTATTTTGGATTAGAAGATTCTGCGATCTGCGCATGTTTCAATACTTGCCGCAGAATGACGGTGGGCTAGAAAGGGGGCTCGTCTTGATAGCCGCCTGGCATGTTGCCCCACGGGTCATCTTGATTAGCTTGCGCACCGTAACCGCCTTGGTTGCTACCAGCGGGGGCGCCGTAGCCGCCCTGATTACCAGCGCCGCCTTGGTTGCCACCGTAACCACCTTGGCCACCGCCGTAGCCGCCTTGACCGCCGCCGTTATAGCCGCCTTGAGCGCCTTGGCCGCCACCGGTGTAACCACCAGCGCCACCTTGGCCGCCACCGAAGCCACCGCTATTGCGCTGAGACTTGGTTACCTTGGCAGTTGCCCAGGTTAGGGAAGGGCCGATCTCATCAACGTTGAGTTCCAAAGCGGTGCGAGCTTGGCCTTGCTTGTCTTCATAACGGCGTTCATCAAGAACCCCAGTTACTACCACGCGCATGCCTTTGGTGAGCGACTCGGCGATGTTTTCTGCCAAAGCGCCCCAAGCCGAGCAGCCAACGGAGAGTTGGCCCGCCGGTTCGCGTTGTTGGGTATCGCGGTTGAACTTGGTGCGGTTGGCGATGACGCGGAAGTTGCAAACGGCACGGCCAGAAGGCCCAAACCGCAGTTCCGGGTCGGCCACCAGGTTACCCACCAGGGTAATTTGATTACCTTCCAACATTAGGCAGCAGCCCGAGTGTTGGCGCGAGCAGCAGCAGCCAGAGCAGCAGTGCGAGCTGCGTAGTTTTCATCCTTGCGCATAACTTTGGTGCGCAGAACTTGCTCATTTAGGCCGAGCTGACGGTCCAATTCAGCAGCAGTTTCCGAGGTAGCCGAGAAATCAATTACGGCATACAGGCCATCGGTCTTTTTGTTGATGGGGAAAGTCATTTTGCGGCTGCCCCAAACATCGATGTGGTCAATGGTGCCACCATCTGCCGGGATTACGTGCAGTAGCTTATCCAGGGTGTTGTTGAGCGTGCGCTCTTCTACAGTGGGATCCAAAATAATCATCATTTCATAATGACGCATAAGTGAAACCCGCCTCCTTTGGTCTAGTCGGTCACGCCAGCAGGTTAAGGCCGGGCGCAACAGGAACGGACGGCGCTTTGAGGTTTGTTAAAGCACCAGCCGTACAGTTTAGCCTAAAGGGTCCGGTTTAGCGAAATCGTCGGTTACCGGACCGACAATGATTACACAACTGGACAGTACTGGCGCAAAGGCCGGGGCTGTGGATTCTGCGACTGCGCGCAGAATGACCAAATCAGAAATCGAGTGTAATTAGCGCTTGGGGCCAAGGATATTGGCCGGTGGCGGTTCCGGTGGTGCAACCGGCTCACCCGTGGGCGTGACAGTCGGGGTTGGCTCCGGGGTTGGATCCACGGGCGGTGGCGGTGGGGTAACAACCGGCAGGGCTTCAGCTACCGTAACTACGATGATGGAGCCAGGCGGTACCAACTGCCCCGCCGAGCTGACTGAAATGACGGTGCCCGCAGGCGCACTCGCGGTCTGTTGATTAACTCGTTGGGGGGTCAAACCGACCGCGCTCAAGGCCGAGGCAGCGCCATCGTAACTGCCACCCACTAAACCGCTCGGCACGGTCACATAATTTAGCTCCGGCACAGTGGGGGTAGGCGATGGGGTGGGGTTAGGTACAAATTCATCGCCCACCCAATAGCCATCTTCGCCCTCGTGTTGGCAAATCAAAACTTCGGCCTCATCAAAGAAGCAGCCTTCAGGTAACTCGGGCAGCGGCGGGGTGTATTCATGGAATGGAATCACTTCTTGGCCAGCCAACGCCGCCTTCATAAAGGTGGCCCAAGCCGTGACTGGGAAGGTAGAGCCAGTCATTTCTTTCCAGCGGCCAAACGGCGTGATGGTTTCTTCACCCAAACCATCATCAGTATCTTGATGCAGGCCCACCACGGTAACCAGTTGTGGGGTGTAGCCCGCAAACCAGGCTGCTAGGTTGTCATTAGCGGAGCCAGTTTTACCCGCGATGGGGCGGAACTCACCATTGGGGCCTTTAACGCTTAACGCGCCCTTGCCCGATCCGCTTTGTACTACTTGTTGCAGGGCGTAAGTGGTGGCGTCAATAAACTCGGTAGGCACCCGCAACCAGCGCTCGGTAGGGCCTTCATAAAGGGTATCGCCGCGCAAGTTGTGTACTTCGCGCACAATGTGGGGCGTTACTTCATAGCCATCACCGGCGATGGTGGCGTAGGCATGCGCTAAATCTACGGGGCGCACCGATGCCGTACCTAAAACGTTGGCCGGGTTATCGGCAATATATCCAGCCGCTGCCGGGTCAGTAACATCCGGGATGCCCAGGGTATGCGCAATGTCAGCAGTGTGCCAGGGACCAACTTCAATGTTGAGCTGGGCAAACACAGTATTAACCGAATTGGCTGTGGCTTTAATCAAATCAATGTTGCCATATGAAATGTTGCCGTAATTGCGCAGCGCCTTGGCTGATTGCCAACCCTCAATTTCGATGCCGCTGTTGCCATCAAATACTTCATTGAGTTGGTGGCCCTCTTCAAGTGCGGCAATCAAGGTGAAGGGTTTAAAAGTAGAACCCCCTTGCGCGCGGCCATCAGTGGCAAAATTGAATTGCACTTCCGCATAATTTTGCCCGCCATAAAGTGCCTTATATTCACCGTTGGTGGGGTCAACCGAAACTAAGCCCATTTGCAGGTTGGGGCTAGGCAGCTTATCGGGGTTGCCGAGTAAGTCTTTGCAGAACTTGGCTTGCGCTTCGCCATCGAACGCTGGCTCTTCTGGTTCAACCCACGCCACTTGCGGTGCGATGGTGGCCGGGTGCAGACAATCACCAATGCGCCCGGCATCCGCCTGTAAATCATGGTCAATGGTGGTGATGATGTTTAGGCCCAGCGTGGTGATTTGTTCGGGGTTGGCCGCAAAAGGCCCGGAGCGCGTCAGCTCGCGCACAACCTCATTAATTAGGTACCCATTTTGGCCATCGTTACCGCCGGTCAGTTTGGGCGGAGGTAGGTATTCGGGGAACGATGCCGCCTGCGCTTCAGCCTCGGTAATAAACTCGCCTTGCAGCATCATCGCGATGGTGCGGTCAAAGCGGTTGCGTGCCGTTTTCTCATCTTTACTGGGGTCCCAACGCGAGGGCGAAGGGATAATGCCCGCTAACATCGCCGATTCCGAAATGGTGAGTTCGCTGGACGGGTGCCCAAAGTACATTTGTGAAGCCGCTTCGATGCCGTAAGCGCCGCGCCCCCAATAAATGGTGTTCAGGTAGCCAGCCAGGATTTGTTCTTTGGGCTGCTCTTGGCTGACTTTCAAAGCCATAATGGCCTCTTTAGCTTTGCCTACATAATCTGAAACTGTATCAGTGTAATAGCGTTCTACATACTGTTGCGTGAGGGTACTGGCGCCCTGCCGTTGCCCGCCGCGTACGTTGTTGTACAGGGCGCGCGCGATACCGCGCAGGTCAACGCCTTGGTTAGTCCAGAAAGTTTGATCCTCCGAGGCCACTACGGCATTGCCCACATATGCTGGTAAATCTGCCAGGTCTACGATGATGCGGCGTTCTTTAGCGAGCGTGCCGATTGGAGTACCTTGCACGCTGCCATCAGGCAGCACCACGGCATCGTTATAATAAATGGTGGTGATTTGGCTGTTGACCGAATCCAGATTGTCGGGGATGTGGGTGGTGTACCAGGCCCCGTAAAACAGCCCGGCACCAATGCCCACGGGGAACATCATCGTGCCAAGTACAAACCGCCAACTGGGCAACCAGCGGTGGATGGGGCCGTAACCGCGCCGAGGGTAGTTAATTAGTGGCGGTTTAACTGGTTTGCGCCGAGTCGCTGCCTTGCTGTGGAACATTTGCCGATAGGCGCCACCGTACGCGGAGCCATACCCGCCGCCAGTTTGGCCATATGCGGCGCCATGTTGGCTGTAACCACTCACCAGCAACTCACCTCAATTACAGTTAAGCCCACCCACGTCTAGGTAGGCTTCAACAAATCTCATTATGCCGCCCCGTGTCCGTTTTATCGGTTTCTTAAGCGCCGTTTCGTCAATTGTTACCAAACTCATTACGGATCAGGGACGTCAAGTCATACCCCTATTTACTAGTCGCCAAGCAGGGAGGAACGATCCGGATTCGGCGCCATCATGTATGAGTTATGGGTGGTCTGCCACCATCGTGTATTGATTTTGGGCGTTTTTGGGCGAAAACGACCTAAATCCATACACTCTCTGAGGGGGACAACTAAAATCCGTACACGATAGGTTTGTGGTGCAGAGGTACGGGCGCCAGGTAGCGAGGGTAGTGTTAGGGCGTGGTGAAAACGGGGGCACCGAACGTTGCTGCGACCGAGGGTCGCGCAGGCGGGCGCGCCACTTGGGTGGAGTTACAGCAGCTGTTGCGGCTGCGGGGGTTCCGCAAGTTGTTTGCCGTGCGGTTAGTCAGCCAAATGGCCGATGGCATGTTCCAAGTTGGTTTAGCCACCCTGCTGTTCTTTTCGCCAGAATCCATGGGAACCGCTGCGGGGGTAGCTGCCGGGTTTGCGGTGATGTTGGCGCCGTTCACCATCGTCGGCCCCTTTGCTGGTGTGTTGTTGGACCGTTGGCCGCGCCGCCAAATTTTGCTGTACGGCAACTTGATCCGGGCTGTGATCACCGCCGCGATGGCGTGGGCCTTTATGCGGCACGGGGAATTCGGCTTGGTACACATCTTGGGCCTGGCCGCCCTCAGCGTTAACCGATTCTTGTTGGCCGGGCTTTCCGCAGGCTTGCCCAAGATCATCGGCGATGACCTGGCGCGTGCTGAGCATGAAGCGGCCCTAGATTCTGCGTTCTGCGCGTGCTGCGCACACTTGCCGCAGAATGATGGGAAAGGTTTGGGTTATTATGCGCGGCTACGCCGACGGGCAAGCTGCCAGACACTGGCAGACGCCCGCAGCTTCGCACAAGGAGCATTTGCGACGCTGACGCAGAATCTAGAAAAAGATCGGGAATACCAGGGGTTGTTGTTGACTGCTAATAGTTTGGTGCCGACCATTGGGGCTGGGGCCGCGTTTTTGGGTGGTGCAATTGGGCTGGCGCTGAGCAGCCTCGTGGGCCATGAAGCATTGGCGGCGAACCTTGGCGACCTAAACAGCTCCGTTACTTTATTTGCCGCTGCGATCACGATGGTGCTTGGTGCATTAGTAGCGGCGAGGTTGCAGGTAAACCAACTGGGGCCAGAAGTGCTGAGCGGGGAGACTTTCAGCCAAGGCGTGAAAAGGGTAGTAACCGATTTGACTGGAGCAGCCCGGTATTTGAAGGCGCGAGTTACTCCCGGCCAAGGGTTGGCCGCGATAGCAGTACATAGGTTTTTGTATGGGTTAGTGTTTATTTCCGCGATTTTGATGGCTCGCAATGTGCTGGCTGGCACGGGGTTGTTGGAAATAGCTGCCGGGGTTTCGACAAGCGGCGGCGCAATACTTGGCGCCGCAACCGCCGGAGTAGGAGATGTGGGGTTGGGGCAGTTTGCCGTGATTATGGGGCTAATTGGCGGCGGCGGCGCGATTGCTGTGGTGCTGACTCCGCTATTTTCCAGACGGATGGGGCCCCAACGGTGGGTAGCCGTGATGTATGTGGTAGCGGCGGCAGCCATGGTTTTACTGAGCACGATGCCGATGCCGTTGGTGGTTTTCGCAGCAGCGTTAATCCTAGGCGTAGGTTCCCAAGGGGCCAAAATTGCCGTTGACACCATCGTGCAACGTGATACCGAAGATGCCTACCGGGGCCGCGCCTTTGCTTTTTATGACGTGTTATTCAACGCCGCGTTTGTGGCGGCAGCGGCGCTCGCGGCCTTCATTGTGCCCGATTACGGGTGGAGCCGCCCCTTATTTTGGGCCCTGGCCGCCCTATACTTATTGACGGCAGCGTTTATGTACACTAAAGCAGCGCGCATGCCAGCAATAGTAAAAATGCAAATAAGATAACGGGTTTTCAGCACCAATTTTCTACGTGGTAATACGCAATTGCATCCGTAATAACCCGAATATGTACCGTAGCAAAAACCAGCAAAGTTGCGGCATCATCGGGCATAAATGCAGGTCAGAGCCGTGTAATTAGTAAATGTTAAGCACGCCGCACCATCGGGCAGCGAAGCTAAACACATTTACTTAACCCCCCATAAACGCCACGCGCATAGTGCGCTTTTTGAGCGCGCTAACTACGCCATTTGGTTTTACAGGTTTGATTTATCCATAAAACTAATAAACGTCCCACGGTGGCACATCGCAAAAAAAATTGCTTCACCCACAAGTAAAGCAAAATAATCGATGCGCTCCCGTACAGTTTGGAAGGAACACATGAACATCAAAACTACAGCCCGTGTGGGTCTTGTGGTTGCCTCCGCGTTGGTGGCCGTAGCTTGCGCTACCCCCGACGTGGCTGCGCCCGTAACGCCGGTAGTACCGCCGGCTGAAGGCGGCGTAGAAGCTACCGCACCTGCCGGCAACGTTGAGCAGACCATGAACATCTCGGCCGTTGAGGGTATCACCACCACCAACGTGCTACTGCCGTGGGGTAACAGCTCCCACAACCAAAACATTATGTACCTGACCAATGGTCCTGGCTTCGCGTTCTTCGATGAGAACCTGAACCACGTACGTAACACCGACTTCGGTACCTTCAGCCCGCTGGATACCGCATTCAACGATGACGGCACCCTGACCGTAACCTACACCGTAAACGAAGGTGTACTGTGGTCCGATGGTACCCCCGTTGATGCTGCCGACCTAGTACTGTTCTGGGCCGCTAACAACAACCGTTTCGACACCATCACCGAAGAGGCTTACGCCGACCAGCTCGCTGAGGGTGAAGACTACGTAACCCTGCCTGACGGCCAGGTGTACTTCCCGTCCGGCTCCACCGGTATGACCGACGTAGGCGCTTTCCCGATCATCTCCGATGACGGCCGCTCGGTAACCTTCACCTTCGGTAACCCGCGCGCTGACTGGTTCTTCCAGTTCGGTGTTAGCCCGGTACCGGCTCACGTACTAGGCCGTTTGGCTCTGGGCATTGACGATCCGATGGAAGCCAAGCAAGCCATCATCACCGCTTTCGGTGGCCCCGAGAACTACCGCGCCCAAGATGGCACCGAGGTTCCCACCGTACAAACCACCCTGGGCCGCATCACCGACCCGGCTGGTTCCGGCGCTTCGGTACCTGGCACCCTAACCACCTTCGTTGAGCCTAACGTTCACGAGCTGGGCCAAATCGCTGAGGTATTCAGCACCGCTTTCGAGATCACCGGTGGCCTGCCCAACGATCCGTCGCTGTTCTTGAGCCGCGGCCCGTTTGTAATGGCTGAAATCCAAGATGGCCAGTTCATCCGCTTAGAGCGCAACCCTCACTTCACCGCTTACGGCAACGTAGTATCCCGCCCGGCTCTGGACGAGATCACCGTACGTATTATCCCCAACGCGATGGCTCAGGCCCAAGCGCTGCAAAACGTTGAGGTTGACTTCATCGACCCCACCGCTGACCAGGATATTCTGCACACCCTACAGGGCATGCCCGGCGTTGAGTACGCAGCAGTTGATACCGCTGTTTACGAGCACCTGACCATGATCATGGACAACCTAGGCCCATTCGACCCGGCTTACTGGGCCGAGCGTGGCGTAGCCAACCCTGAAGAAGCAGCTCGCGCCGTTCGCGTAGCTTTCTTGCAGACCGTACCCCGCGAGCAAATCATTGACCTGATCATTGATCCGGTTGCTCCCGGCAGCACCACCCGCGATAGCTGGTTGATCATCCCCGGTGCCCCCGGTTACGACCAACTGACCGCTAACGCTGGTATCGATCTGTTCAACGAAGATGCCGCTGCAACCTTGCACGATGCTGGTCTGGACGAGTTCTTGCCCATCGACGTTCGCGTACTGTACGCAGTACAGAACCCCCGCCGTGCACAGCAGTTCCAACTGATCCAAGCCGCTGGCCAAGCTGATGGCCTGTTCAGGGTAATTGATGAGGGTGACGAGACCTGGGGCGTACGTCTGCGCCAGAACACCGGCTCCTTCGACGTAGCGCTGTTCGGCTGGCAAGGCACCTCCACCGCGTTCTTGAACGCTGAAGCTAACACCATCACTGGTGGCTTCAACAACATTGGTGGCTTCAGCAACGCTCGCGTTGATGAGCTGTGGGCCGAGGCTCGCACCACCACTGACCCGGCACGTATCCAAGCTATCGCCACCGAGATGGAATCCATCTTGAACCACGAAGGCTTCGGT
>Ga0268261_10000130_pt1 | contig 46087 bp, 42 predicted proteins | sample TergutNc150P1_FD_190353 | JGI IMG/M metagenome (GOLD analysis project Ga0268261, IMG submission 190353) | Nasutitermes corniger P1 segment gut microbial community from laboratory colony in Florida, USA - Nc150 P1 (SPAdes) (version 2) | ecosystem: Host-associated > Arthropoda: Insects >... | reverse complement strand
TACACAACAGGGATGCCCAACCTAGGGGTCGCATAACATCTACATCCTCTTCCTCATAACTATAATGCCGATCACTCATCCTGGGAATAAAGGCTGAATTACCTCCACCGTCACCCCTACACCTATGGTACACCATGTTCCGAACCTTGGGGCATAACTACATCATACAAAAATACCTGTTTCGACTTTCTTCTTTAATGCCTTCTTCGAGGTGGTACAAGGGGCGTAACTTCAACTCTCTATATACGGGGTCTACACAAACGAGACCCAGCAACCCATCCCCTACACAAGGGCAACTGCCGATCCCCAACCTAGGGGTAAAGGTCAAGATGGACGGAGCCTGACCTCCAACGTCACCCCTACACCAATGAAGCTAAAGAACGAGTTACGAAGTGGTACGACCAGACCCCGCCCGTTACTACTATTGGCTAAGGTCGATTGTGGTATGTTTATGTAACGACAATGTTTTCCTCTTGCTGCTGACGATGAGTAAAGTTAGAAAATTGCACTTTTGAAATGTTAACTTGGTCAGATTTTAGAAAAAATGCGCAAAATTTAGCCTCCGAAGTTTGATGCGTGGCCTGGCGCTGGCTACCTGACTTTCAGACGGATGGAACGTCACTGCAGAATGTGACCTTATCACTTGCATGGCGATCTGATACTTGTCTGCTTCACACCGACCTGTTCTCCATTTTTATCATAATTTCGCGCCTGAAATCCATATGGCGATAAGCTATGAGTTGTGATGTGATTTGTTCTCTGGTTGCAGCATTACATTTCACAATGACCGGTTCCACAGCCTCGCCATGACACACGCTCTCAGACAAACCACAACAGTCCACACACGGTTTGGGCCTGTTTCAGAACGTAGCTATAATGCACACAGCCTCACTCAAAAATAATAATTGTAAAATGAAATCCTATAAAAATAAAACTATGCTTAGAAATTTATTAATAAACACAAGACACTCTCAACAGGTTGTGTAGGAACTTCGTACTTTTTAGGTATTGAATTTGGATTTTTTTGTTTTTTAATTTTTGTTCTGCAAACTTTTGCCTCACCTATCTTCCCATGTGACGGAAGCGATAAGGGTTCTCTCTCCAAGTAAGTATTTTATCGATTGCATGTATTATCGCTGTATTTACTTCGATCAGTTTGTTCCTATTAACTCTTCAAACGCTCTTTTATAGTCTATAAAACCAAAAAGCTTTCAGTATTGAGTTGTCCATGTTTTTCCAAAACGGACTTTAGACAGAAATATCCATCACAAGGTCTTATCTTGTGAACGGTACTTTATTTGTGCAGTAGGTTGTTATTTTATGTCTCAACATGGATAGCATATATTTAACATTCAGCTAATACCATTATAATATGCATAAATTTTATATCCCATTTTAGCACAATTGACTTTCATAAAAAGCAAGCGCTAGCGCCCACCATGCTGTGTGTGTGTGTGTGTGTTGACGAGAGCCCATTAATTTGCAGATGGTGATGATTATGATAATAAATAAATCGATGTGACAAGCTAGAGCACATATGAGATAAAATAAATTCACTGTTTCTCATTCAAAATAATTCCAAAAAGACAGTTACATGATGAAAACAGAAATTTGTTACTGATAAGACAGTGCTGTGGCGAAAACCCGTCTGTCTCTGAGGGGGTAAAATAAGCCACTTTTATTTCAGTTCTGAAAGGAAACTATATTGTTGGTAGTCTTTTCAAGAGATAGTAAAGACGTTAATGGAAATATGTAAAAGACTTCTCCTTTTCACAAGATTTGTCACATTAACTCCATCAGCTCAGTTCTGCTACAAATTTGGAGCACCACAGAGCAAATAAACCAGACTAAACCAGTCTGACAAAGAAAAAGCTATGTCTGGCATATTTCGTGTTGGCTTTTTCGCGCTGATCCATGAACGGGTGCGTTTGTTTTTGTCTTCCGCATGCGGCCTATCTCCTTTATTTTAAAATGTGACAGTTTAGAGGCTTTTGAATGTGACAGAAATGAAGATTATGAAGGAAAATAATTTAATCACCATTCGAAAACTAGATGGATTTACTATTGGATATGGACACGTCGGAACGATGTGGAATATCGAGTGATGGAAAGACAGCTTGAACCGTCTTTTAAGATAAAAGATAAAATTCACCCTAGCACAAGCAATGAAAGTCCAGGGGGGATAAACACATTTCTGTATTCATTCTCTAACCTCGGCGCTAGATGGGGTGGGTGGTCAACGCCACACTCCGCCTGCTTTACCTCCAGGAAAGAGACTCGCTACCCATTTAGAAGAGGTTGGGGAGGTCCCAGGACCTGTGTGGACGGGTGCGAAAAATTTCGCCCCTATCGTGGTTCGAAACCCGGACCGTCCAACCCGTGGCGAATCACGTGTATTCAAGGACTTACATAAACTTAAAGAACTCATTCAGCCATACAATTTCTGTTATTTCGCAAACAATGTCGTAACTGTATATTTTACCCGACGAAGCTACTGGTGGCCGTGTTCCACAAACAGCGATGAGCTCCGTAGTGTCATGGTATTACATAACATCTAGCTCATATGAAGTTTCAGTTTTAGCCAGGAGCTAATTTCGCTGACCATTCTTCTTAACGGCCAGGCAGGCTACATTAAGTGTTCAGGAGGCACAGATATTGACCTAAAGCTTTTACGTAAAAAGCACACTGGGAAAATGCAAAGAAGACCTGGCTAGAAGATCCTTTCAGCAGTCTTATGGTTACCTCTCATTCTTCCAGGTCACTCTGAAAGCTGCTTGGCCTAAGCCAAAATCATGGCTTTCGGTGACGTAATTATACTATTATAATCTCCGGACGGACCAGTCCTTGTCTGACGGATCCACACAAACCTCTGGCGAAGGAAACAAATATCAATCAGGCAGTGAAATAACACTACCATCTATTAACCTTTACGCACCAGGCAACCTATATATAGGACAGACGTACCGCTACCCTCCAAAGAATGCTTTTTATATATTTAGTCAACAAATATAATTAATGATTTTTTTAGATTTTCTCGCACAATCTCCGTTTATTCCTCCACAAAATGTCTTGTAATTCATAATGTTACCTTTTTAGGTTCATAAATATTCACATTTTACATAAATCGTGTGCTAAAATTTAAATATCCTGCTCCAAGGCCAAAGGGTTATTGATTACTGTAAAGCATTTTAAATGAATGGAGTTCCTTCTACTTGGTCATTGATTAACTGATCTTGTAGGCCTACAAATCCTGCGAAAATATTCGTAACACTACATAATTTCACATAAAATATCCAACAAGATGCAACAGTATATGAAAATATTATTTCATATTTATATGAAGCTCACCATGTTTCGGGCGACACACCGCCCATTATCAGGAGCCTAAAACCGCACTAGCAGCCTCTGGTTTGCATACGCGGGGTTTTGTTGGATGTGTAGTTGCTGGATGCGTCCAGCATCTACACGGCCAACAACCCCCACGTATGTAAAAACCAGAGGCTGCTAGTGTAGTTTTGGGCTCCTAATGATGGGTGGTGTGTCGCCAGAAACATGTTGAGCTTCATATAAATATGAAATAAAATTTTGATACGCTGTTGCATTTTGTTGGATTTTTTATATGAAATATAGTACTATGATGCACGGATCAACGAACATCAAATTCGTAACACTATTATGACCTACTAAGAAGGTATTCTAAACCACCGCACTGGCACGGCAACGGCGATGTTATTGTATATGACGAGACATTAGAAAGTAGGAAGATAGCCCAGAATGTGATACAAGAGTGAAAAAATTTATGGCCGGCAAGAATTTCAAGCCGACACGCGACATTATAATAAGTTTGCAAAGAAACACATTTCAACTTTGTCTTCCTGTTGCCTAGAACTGTAATTGAAATATTCACATTACAGAAGACTGCAAATGAAAACACAGTACTCAGGCCCTGTCCCTGTTGTTTAAAATTCAAAATGAAGTACAAGTTTACAAGGTACCCGACTAATTGCAGAGCGAACCGTAAAGAATTTTAATGCAACAAATTCTGAAAAGCCGTATGTTCAGATATGTCATAACAAATTTCACTCAAATCGGAAAAAAAATTGGAAAATAAGGAAGTAAAGACAATTTCACCGCTAAGTACGGCTTTCACTACACTGATTTTCACGAAACTCACAATTGCTCACTTTTTGTTTGTGTATCCCCTGCCGAATTTAATTTAAATCGGTCGCTAAGTACAGACAGTAGGGAAATCTCCATTTACGCCTTAAATAAAGTATACCTTCCTTTTTACTGATATACTCGTATAATTGGAGAACAGCATTGTGTAATGAACGTGGAATGTGGTATGTCATTTTTGTAATATTTGGGATTGTATGACAACCTTCACGTAATTTAGTTTGGTAACCCACATGTAGCGTCAGCGAATAACTGACAGTTTGTCACAAATCCAAGGTTGTGTCCACTTGTAGTGTTGCTTTTTGCAACCAAGGTTATTTTGCTCATGGAATGCTTATCTTAGCATTCCGCCTCTCTATGTATTCTCGGGGAAATTACTCATGATTCATTCCAGCCTGATCCATCTTTTCGACCCAGACCATTATTTCGGTCTTCTTCGTGACTTTGGCTTATAGCACCACTCTCCGCAGTTCAACAGCGCACTTCAAGATTACGTAGGCAGGCTGCTCTGCAATGGTAGCACCACTCTTCGGTCTCACACTGTTCGGAGGTAAGTCGTGCTGAGGTATCTGCCACAACCACGTATCTATACTCTCGACATAAATTACTGGTTCCAAATTTTACAGCATTTACCGTGAATATACAGACTTGGTACAGATGTCTTGCACAGACTCATCTTGAAGTTTTGTACATACTCTCTAGTCACCTAGTAAATAGATTATACCTCAACCTACGGTCTGTCGTGATTGCACTACACCCTCGTACATTACCCCGCTCGAATCTCGCCAGGCACGCTTGGCTGGTGGCAGCGACGTTCTACCATATCTTTGCTTGATAACTAAAATGCCTGCGTCAGGATAGGGAACGTCTATACCCACTCCTACCCAGTCTTCGATATCTAGATTTATCCAGATTGGACAAAAGATATAGAAACTCCAGGCAAAGGCGTAACTTGGGTGGGGGAGCAAGAGGGGGCAAATGCTCTTCCCATATTTTTCTACCCAATAATTTTTTGCTACTAAGTTGAAGAGGAGTAAACAAAAAATTTGGATGAGTGTGGAGGAAAGGGATGTACGTATAGTATGGACTGGTTCAAACCAATCTTCCACCTCTTTTTATATGTGGCATTCCTTTGTGCTTTGATAAGATAAAACACAAAATATCAGTCAAAATACAAAGATTTAGGCATCTGATTTTGTGTCTAAAAGAGCTTCGTGTTTTGACCTAGAATAGGTCACTGTCAAGCTCACATTTATAAAAATGCATATTGAGAAAGGTAATATAGAAGTAGTAGTTTGTTTAGATTTTTTTCTCATTACGCAACAGCCTCAAGTGGCCAAGTTCGCCTTGTCATCACGGCTTCACGGTCACACTCAGACACAACAAATATCCGGCAGGACTCCTCTGATCGAATGTTCAGCCCGACGCAGAGACCGCTACCGCTCAATACGTAACACACACAAATCAGACACATCCATGCAATTGTCGGTATTCGAACCGGCAATCCCAGCAAGCGAGCGGCCGCAGACCCACGCCTTAGACCGCGCGGCCACTGGGATAGGCATAATGCAAAAGATCCATATATCTTCACTGCAATGAAATTAATTCCATAAGTGCATAATCAGGAGGCTTGTATGACAAGTCATGTTACTCTGATATATGTGTGTGATGTTTCATGAGCAAATAAATTTGAAGCAGAAATTTTATGGAGGTAATGTACTGATTACAGTTCAGTGTCTGGAAAGCCACTCTGGAAGTTGCCAAAGGTGAAGGTCAACAGGTGACAAAATTTGTTATGAAATATGTGACCCTTCAAATGATACAAATAAATCAACCGACAAGATACAACTCTTTCACAAGTTTATTACTTGACGCTTATGTGTGGCTCAAAGAAGTAAGCGTCCCACTTGGGGACCCGGAAGTGACGTGACACGTAAACAAATCTAACCTTTACCTCCCTCCCCTGCCCCCAGGCGGTCTAGTTATGTAAACAAAATATGACAGACAGCTTGGAGCCGGGCTAACCCTAACTTTAACTTCTTATTATTTTCAAACCTAACTTTCCCCTCCCCTGCACTTCCTGCCCCCAGGCGGACACGTGAAGTAAACAAAAGATTGCAGACAGCCTGGCGCAGGGCTAAACCTAACTTTAACTTGTTATTTTGAAACCTAAAGTGACCTTGTTATTGTCACGTGCTGTAAACAGCCCCAGGCGGTCAAATGATGTAAACAAATTTGCCACACACATTGGCGCTGTAATTTAACCTAACTTTAAATTTTTATTGTTTTGAAACGTAACAGTGATTTTGTTGTCACATTATATAAACAAATGCTCCATTTTTAATCTGTGGCAATATGGCGGGTAGAGCGGTAATTTTAAACCTAACTTTAACTTATTATTTTGAAACCTAACACTAACCTTGTTATTGTCACATGATATAAACACATGCGCCGTTTTAAATTTGAAACATTATGGCGGAAACGTACGTTATTTAAATTAATGCTAACCTAAATTAAACATTTGTTATTGTAATAAGACCGCCATTTTACAATACGGCTATTATTTTTTATACGACACTAGAAAGAGTTGGCTGAAGCGGTAAGATGTCAGACTGATAATTGAAAGATTATAGGTTCGATTCCTGCTGCTTTAACAATCTCTTTTTCAAGACCCCTATCCAAAGTAATAAAGGCAAATAAAGACACGCAATTTTACATTTTACAAATACATGCAATTTAAATATATTCTGCCTGTACGCTTACACAAATGAATTTGCTGCAGTGTTTACTGTACACAGTATATTTAAAAATAATTGGTTTTCACACTTACAGATTTTTATTTATCGTGACTGCTCGGTAAACGCCCTACCTTATTAACACAGAGTGATTTCAAAATTTCAGGACCGGTTTTAACGCATAATTTACATCGGAACTTTTTTCCATAACAAATTGTTAGAACTTTTACTACAGAACAGTATTTTGGTGCGAAATAGGTCTTTTTTGGAATATGCTGGAAACAGAAACTGGTGTACAACTTAGTTAGGTAACGCCTAGGTCTATCTAAATCCAAAGCAAACACATCAAATCTGCACTCATGTATTGATGTTAAAACGTCATTTGTGATTTATGTCAAACGTTTCTTGATGCACACAACACCGTAAGCTAGAGACGATAAACGCATTCTTCTTAACACACTTTGGGCAAATATTAGTTCCGACGGGAGCTGTCCATGTATTAGTCTTGCTTCAAATGGTATTACAACTGTCACAACCAGATGTTAACGGAATATTGATTGTTCTAACCAACTGAAAATCGTGTTTTGTAAGAAACTTGAAAGTGCACTATTTTCCTGCAGTTCATTTTTAATGTTTAGCGTAATTTATGTTTATTGCACAGCATATAGAAATTAATTCGTTTTACTGAGTTCCGGATTCCAGCTAGATAACTTAGATAATGCCCGAATGAAGCACAGAGTACATAATCACTGTTGTAACAATATCGTTCACCAGCCGTAACCACTTTGTATTCTGAACTTGAAACGTATCGTACCAAATGCCTTACCCTACGATAGTATTCAAGTCTTCACACAACTGCCCAATGCTTGAGCTAGGCAGAAATGAAACATCGGAGAAATCTAGAAAATCCATTATGCGTAGCACTGGACACCACTATCCACACTGAACCTTGTTGCTAACTGCGAGAGCGGACAGTTTAGAACATGCACACATTTACCGAGCGCACTGACGATTGTTGTTGGTAAACTATGTAAGCGGGCCTATCGTTTTCCCCCCAGGGTAAGCAGGTTAGAACATGCACACACACTTGCTGGGTATTACTCTGTCTGAGGATCACTGTGTAATACTAACGTTGGGCCTTTTTCACCACATGACCCCAGTTTGTGAAGAAAAATCCAGCAACTGCCAGTTGATTCGCATCAATGAAGGGCACACGCTTGTCAGGTTTAAAGGATGTATGTTTATACTGTATGGTGGCGGCGGTAGCAGAGTCATGTATACCAGTTTGCTGACTGAGTTAAACTTCGTGCACATGGCTGGATAGCTAACTAGTAAATACTGAGCGATGAGTTGTTACCTGCGTACTCAGATCCACTATGTGGACCCCTCAAGCAAAAGTCATTAGTCTAACGAGAAAGGTTTGTTTCTCCTCCAGGCCAAAACACATTAGCGTAATGGGAAAGGTTTGTTGACCCCCACGCCAAAGTCGTTAGCCTAATGCAAAATGTTTGTTGGCCCCAAAGCCAATGTCATTAGCCTAATGGTTTGTTTACCACTTTTAGGCGTGTTTGAACTTGTTGGCACCAGCAGGAATGGAAGATAGATAAAATCGGATAATGATTCTAGGAGAAATCCATTAAGAGATGCCCAATATAACAATCAGGTAACATATTTTAAAATATATTAAAAAGACAAACAGGTCGTAACATGTCTGGATGGTAGTACTATATATTGAGGCATTTTAACTCTACTGGATTATTCTACATCGTGTCTTAACTCGCTTAGCTTTACTACCTGCGCTACTTGTACCAGAAATAGTTACGCCTACAGCAACCATCAGCTACAGCACCTACGCTAATTACAACTGTTGCAGTCATCATCATCTACTCTTACAATAGCTACACCTGCAGCAACAACCAGCTACGATTGTGCTAAATACTACTGTTACAACTTGCATTTTGCAGCAACTTGCATTGCATATTCAAGTAAGTGCTACCCTAATAATCAAAATATAAAATGGCGAAAATATTTATTAAACTTTATCGTCCGTCATTTACATTCCGTTTTCGTGCTCAGGGGACGGAATTATCTCTGCGACGGCCCTTTAATTCGTTGTGCGTGTTTGACAACAAACATTTAAAAATTATGACACAAATGTGATGTAATAAGGCACTGTGTTGCGAATAAATCGAAGATACTTCAGTTCAAAGAAAGATTTAATAGAAATTTTAATGCATACATGTAGGAAATTAATTTAAAATGTTATAGATTTCCAATAATTTTACTTACGTTTCTGTCTCGGGCCCGATGTATGCACAAGAAATTTCAGCTTCAAGGTTTTTGGAGTTGTGCCTTGGCATGGTGGTGTCAGAAACATCATCTTACTTCACACACACATTATACTTTCTCAAAACTTCACTAACAACTTTTCTATTCACACAACCCTCTATTCACACGCGACACCGTCATGAACCGAAAACGACCTACGTTTGTTGAGTTTTGTTCCAGTATACCACCATACGTTATCGTTTCCAGCATTTTTCACGATGGGGAATCGAGAATGTCTACATTGATTTTCCTTAATCCTTCAAGGAAAGAGTAAAAGAGGGATATTTCAGCGGTTGTCTAAAAATGCATGTTTTTTTGCTGTGGCGGTGCGAGCCAACGCCGGTCATGGCCTCATTCTTGAAGGTTTTCTAGATCACACACAACGACACACCACAGTCGGTAGAACTTCTCTGGACGAGTGATCAGCTCATCGTAGAGACTTCTACCTGACAAGAAACAACAGACACATCCTTGCCTCCGGTGGGATTTGGACCCACGATCTCAGCAGGCAAGCGGCCGCAGACCTACGCCTTAGATCAGCGGCCACTGGAACCGGCCATAAAATGCTATTGCCCAAATAAATTATGGTGTCGCTCGATGCTTCTGATCCTTCATTCTCGCTGTCCCAAACCAATTTAGCTATCCGCTTTAGGGACAGGAACCCGGCTATCTTACGCACAGATATCGCAGCCTGCTGACTCAAAAAGGAATCTTCAGTCCGGCTTATTATTAGGAAGTTAGAACAAGTGGTAACGAATCGAAATGCCATATTATTTCAGCTGGTTTATAGCCCCATTTACAGATCAGACTGTTTATTTCTTTGTATCAAACTGAAGTTGCAATTATAAACCCATTGCTGTTTGCGAACGCGGCTTCACACTATCAGAAAATCATTGCCTCACATTGCAGCTAGTAATTACCTATATTTATTTGTGTGAGCGAATTTCTGCATCCTGTTTATTTTCTTTTTCAAACCGTCCTTTTGTAATGGACCTGAAAATCAACTGAAATGTAAAACAGGCTTTAGAGAAATTATTTACAATTGGCATTTTATCATATACGGACAGTTGGTGCCTAGTCCCTTTTAGCAGTCATGGATCTGGCGACAGTACACATAAAGTGGGCCTCTGTTTTGCCTCCCAAGAGAGTAGCAAGCAATACATCAGTCACTAAATGACGTAATTCTTAGTAGCGGGGTTCACAGCAAGAATATTTCCATACGAAGCACGGTCACAAATACATTTCTTGTAACAGCATAGCAGAGTGAATGGGTCTTTTTATATTCCAATGTGTTTATGAATCTCAGACAAACGAATACGTAGCACGTCTTCTCGCAGCAAGTCTTCTCGTTTATTTAGAAGGAAAGGCGAGGCAAGGCATGAGTTCTTGCGCATTAAAAAACAGACGAGGTCGAGAAAACTACAGGGTGGCGAGAAAATGCTCTTCATGAGGTGCATATATATATATATATATGATTAGGTAAAGTGGCTGGGGCGTGAATCTGACCACAAACCATTATATAATGTGGATATAACGAATGGGGTTATAATTCTAAGCCTCTACGTGAATGTACTGAGAATTTAAATGGTCGCAGCGCACTGGCTTGGGTGCTTTCGGTCCATGTCCACATTAAATGGCTTCACCAGGCCTTGTGCGCGCGTACGATAAAGGTTAATAGACAGAGGGATATTCCTGTCGCTGTAAATAGAGATGAGAATGAAATATCACCTTCTTTTAGTGGAAACAGTCTGGTGTCGGAGAAAACAGAACAGCTTACCTTTATGATTTTGGATGCGACCTCTAAATCTTTTCCAAAATTGAACACGGTCGGGCGTAGTTTCCTTATAAAGTTTGTCTCCGGGTGAAGAGCAAGAACCTACAGCGTATCTCAATGAATGCATTATTGCACTTACGAATTACCTAGAAGATAAAGTGCCGAGTAGAAATTTGGTGGGTCTGAGAATCCGCAATACTGTGAATGTGCAGGATAAGGTGGTTGGCATTAGTTTGTGATGCCGCGATCAGTTTAAGCCTCACGTGGTTTGGTCTGTACTTGGGAAAGTCAGAGTAAAACTCGGTTTGCTCTGACTGACCGTCTGGAATTGCATTTAGACCACGTTAGGATGCCAGTCGGAAACAGCCAAGAGAATATTAAAGGGCCGTCCCTCAGTGTTTTGAGTGCTATGCAGAGAATTATTGTCGTTGTGAAGGCAGCCTTCCTGTGTTTGGCTCATGCACTAATTATCGCTATGGCTCGTGTAAATGGTGACCCAAAGTATGCACTATATAGACACTATAAAGGCCTGAAGCAACCTGTTGAAGAACTCTCGAAGGTTTCCGGTGTTTATTTATCGAACCGCGGGGGTCTTGAAGAACTTCAACATTTTTAGAAAAACCTTTCGGATTACAAAATTATTGTGTTTGATGGTTTGTACCCAGAGAGGGTCATGTTTAGTGGAAATTCCCTTTCGGCCAAGAAATTGTATTTACTATATGATCAGGACACTGGGCACTATAATGTAATTACCAACCTTAAGGGTGCAATGGCGAAAAAGTACATATGTAACGGCTGTGACGCTTTGTAAAATAAAACACACAAATGTGATAAAGTTCGCTCCCTGTGTACCGCTACGACGCCCTGTACTAAAGATCAGTCTAAGTATTGTGGTACATGCAACAGATGGTTTCTCCGTGAGAAGTGCTTCCAGAATTATCTCATTCTCAACGTGAAAAGCAAGCTAGTCTGTCAGTGGAGACAAGTATGCTGGAATTGTTCTTATTTGGTAACGTATGACTCGAAACTTGAATGCTTTAAGAAATTTTGCACCTTTTGTAATAAGAAACAACCTTCAGGCCATTTATGCTACGTGGCTCAATTGAAACCTAGCAAGCTATCAAACAAATGCTTGTACGTTTATTTTGATACGGAGTGCACACAAGACCTTGAAAAGCGTGATGGGGTTTTGAGCATGTTCCAAACCTCATATGTGCTCAGCAGATGTGTTAAAAATTTGAAGCCGTGGAAGATGTTCATGTCGATTGCAGTGTGGAAAGCGTGTTCACTCGTTCTGGCAAGACCTCGAAGGCAAATTTATCGATTATCTCCAGTTGTCTAGACCATTCGCTGACAATTTTTGTCATTTCACACAAATATCGTGGATACAAATGAAGTTTCTTCTTAGAAGTTTTCTGGAAATTAGATGGGAACAGAAGTTGATAATGGACAGTAGCACAATTCTTAGTATGGTTGCGGAAAATCTTCATTTTCTGGATTCGTTGAATTCTTTGCCTAAGAGTCTAAAAAGCATGCCTAATTCCTTCGATCTCACATGCAAGAAGGGGTACTACCCCCACTTCTTCAACACGGCCAGCGATCTGAATTATGTGGGTTCTTATCCCAAAACGGAATATTTAGGTGCGGACTTTATGTCCGGTGATAATTGCGCCCAATTTTTTGGAATGGCACGAGGAGCAAAAAGGTAAGGTGTTTTGTAATAAGAATGAAATGCTGGCCTACTGTATGCACGACGTGAATGTATTGAGGCAGGCATGCAGCGCGTCTCGAAATTTGTTTATGAAATTAGTTAAGATGGACCCGTTTAAGGATGCTATTACAATATCGTTCATTTTCAATTAGGTATGGCTGGCGTACATTGGGCGGACTCGTAAAATTATTCATTCCGTCAATGGGCAGGAAGTTCATTTGGCAGGGGACCAAACGTGGAAGTTGATTGGTACTGTCAAGAGGCGAATGAGGTCTTTGAGTATTTGGGTTGTTTTTGGCACGGGTGCCTTTGCGTGCCCAATCGACATAAACCTATTGGCAGCACTGATGAGACATTACAGAAAAGGTACGAGGAGAAAATTACGAGGTTGCAAAAAATCAAAGATCCTGCTTATAATGTTGTTTCGATCTGGGTGTGCGAGTTTAGAAAACTGTTGTGTGACACTCCTGGCCTAGAAAACGAACTTTGGTCGCACGCCCATGTGAAGACCTGTCCCATTAAAATTCGTGAAGCCTTTTCCGGAGGTAGAACCGAGGCTATTAAAAGATACTAAGGGTCAAGGATGGGGAAGAAATCCAATATGTGGATGTCAACAGTCTGTACCCCTACATTTGTAAATATTGTAAATTTCCTGTAGGCCACCCGAAAGTGTACGTGGGTGCAGAATTTCCCCCTGCCTGTTTGGATAGGGAGGGTGTAATCAAATGTAAGATTCTAAATCCTAGGAAAATGTATCTTCTAGTATATCCGTATAAACGCTATTCCAAACTGAATTTCCCCTTAGGTTCAGCTTGAGCCGACACTATGAACCAGGACGATTTTACACACTGCGATTAGGAGAGGTGTATATTTGGATCAGGGATAGTGGATGAGGTTCATAAGGCCGTAGACATGGGTTATGGCTTGGTGGACGTGTTTGAATTTTGGGAGTATGAGGTAACGTGCTTTGACAGACACCAATTCAGGAGGTATTTTCACAGAGTAAGTGAACGTGTTTCTGAAATTAAAACAAGAATCATCCGGCTACCAATTCTGGGTGCACAGTGAGGAACACAAGGACAAATACCTTGAGGGCTACCGGCGCGCAGAGGGAATTGCTCTAGACAAGACATCAATTTCCAAAAATGCTGGGTAAAGAACTTTGGCAAAACTAAAATTGAACTCAATGTGGGGCAAATGGTAAGAAAACAAAAAACAAGACCCAGACTACAATTATCAACTCAGAGAAAGACTTTTATGAGTTTTAACAAGTCCGGGTGCTGAGGTTGCAAACATATTCCCGAGCGAAGAGGCAGCATGGGTCTCTTGGAAGTATTCCGAAGACAATGTTACCTCAGCGAAAAATGTTAACGTGGCAGTTGCTGCTTACGTAACAACCGAAGCTCGGCTCAAACTATACGAGTATCTGAGTAAGTTGGGGCAGTCTGTGCTGTACTGCTATACAGCCTCCATGATCTAAGTTCAGAAGGTAGACGAACCCCCAAAAGTGACAAAAGGGGACTATCTGGGCGACCTCACAGATGAGTTGGAGGAGTTTGGCTCTGGCTCCTTCATAGATCAGTTTGTTTCGGGTGGCCCTAAAAACCATACTTCTTCGGTAATTTGCCTCTCGACCGGTAAACGTACAACAAAATGTAAAGGGTATAACTTTGAATTATGAGAATTCAAAAGTTGTAAATTTTACTGCCTTGAAAAACATGATTCTGGAAGACGCGCCACCTGTACATGTCCACAATCCCAAGAAGATCAAAAGAAAACATGGTGGTATAGTAGTGTCAGAGCCCGAGACCAAGGAGTACAAGGGCGTCTTCAAGAAGCACTGGCTGATGAACAACCTTGACTCATTTCCATATGGATATCAGTAATTAATTTATTTATTTATTAATAGAGCTGCCCTTACACATCACATCACATCCATTTACTTTCATTGTTGCAGGACCAAGCAGTTGTAGTAAATCAACATTTGTAATTAGATTCTTAAAGTGTAGGGAGCAACTTTGTAACGTGTTTCATAATAATGTGTAGTGTCACACTGAAAATAACGTACCGCATCATCTCAAAAACTTGACATTTATTAAAGGCGTTCCGGACTTTGAAAAACTTGCAAATGTACCTACGCTTATAGTGCTGGATGATTTAATACAGTCTGCTTATTCTACAAAAGTTAGTCAATTGTTTACCAAAGAATCACATAATCGTAACATCAGTCTAGTTCTAATTACAGAGAACCTGTTTCACCAAGTTCCATCGACACGTGATATTTCATTTAACAGCTAGTATATAGTTGTGTTCAAGAACCTCACAGACAAGACTCAGATTGTGCGCTTGGCCCGGCAGGTCTATCCCGAAAACATTTCTAGTTTTCATAAGACATATCTAGACGTGTGTAAAGATCCGCATTCTTATCTGTTTTTGGACTTTACACAATAAATTAACAGTCTATTGAGATTTAGAACAACGATATTTCCGGGGGAAAATACAGAAGTGTTTGCGGCTGTTGAATTTAATGAACCGGTTGAAGTCACAGTTACACTTTTTCCACGTCCTTAAAGACGCTAAACCCCAGGCCAGACCGCGTTACTTGCAACTGCAAATGACGAAATGATTAAAGCTATTGTGGAGTTTTAATTCAGAAGGGCGGGTTTATATTTCCTTTACATACCAGAATTTTGTCAGGTGTTATAGGAACACTAATTAGTGGTAAAAAATAAGGAAATTGGCATTACAACGTACGATTTTAGTACCCCCGGAACTGTGGGAAAAGCGTTGTCAAACATCGTCACCGCCAACATTTAAAACAATATTGAAAAATAAAGATCATAGCTATAATAAATTGCCTCGTGTTCGTTTGCATCAAAACTGAAAAACAGAAACGGGAGACTATCCCCATTCCAATACTAGAAATTACACGTAAAAGTGGACCTTTCATTAAAGCAGAAAATTCAGTGTCTGAATTAGAAACTATTTCCCAGCCAGTGCATTTAAAGTACATTCATAACGTGTTGAGACGTAAATTATCAAACGATTCAACTTTTGTTGTGTACCAAGATGATACTGGCGGTTCATTTAAAATCGGGCGTTCGAGCTTTCGATAAATATGTATTTGCGGATGGTGGAAAGTACAATGCAACACAAGGCCTCTGGGAATTGCTGACAAAATATAAACCTAATAAAAATGTGGTCCCTTTTCAAGACGGGCAGGCATATAAACAAATACTCTTACAATCTAACGAACACAGAGTTAATTATACTCCCACAGGTAATATCAAAACAAACAAAGGCCTCAAGTATACTCGGTTTATTTCGCGACTGTTTACTGACAAAAAGGAATTTTCTTGGAAATCTGTGAATAATAATGTCTCTACGTAAAATTTATTACGATCCTAAACATTCAGCGGAGTGCAGTTCAGTAAAAAAGTTAGTAAGTGCCGCTAAACGTAATAAGACAAATGTCGAAGAGTGGCCGTCAGGTCAGGACACGTACACTCTGCATAAACCTGTACGTAAAAGCTTTCCTCGAAACCCGTTTACTGTAACAAATATTGATGATATATATGGGAGACGGATCTTGCAGAATTAAGCTCCCGGTCGAGATACGACAATAAATACGTCTTAAACGTCATAGACATATTTTCGCTTTATGCCTGGAGCGTACCTCTAAAGGACAATACTGGCAAGTTAATCGCAGCGGCGTTAACAAATTTATTTCAAAATATAAAGCTCATTACCATACTATCAGTTAAAGGCACTGAATTTCTCAATGCAAATATCCAACAGTACTGAAAATGTCAGAAATTAGGTTTTCATACGACTCACAATCCTGATGTAAAGGGGCCGTTAATCAGCTATTTAATCGTACTCTAAAGTCGAAAATATATAAATATTTCACTAAGAATAACACGTACCGATACTTGGACATTATAAACGACCTTTTAGCGAGTTACAACTCTGTTCATTCCACCATTGGTATGCCCCCGAGCAAATTATCCCCCTCAACCATTTACTCTGTATGGCTGAAGTTAAATAGCCTGCGGGCCAAAATTCCTCACGGACGTGTCAAGTTTAAAGTAGGAGATCTTGTAAGAATAACTAAGCAGAAGGTAACGTTCGCCAAATGATACGAACAGACATTTTCAATAGAAATATTTCGTGCAGTCAAAGTAATTCCGCGAGTCCTACAACCAGTATATGAACACTCGGACTTGCAGGATTTTCCTATCGAAGGGCAGTTTTACAATTACGAACTTGTTAGTGTCACTATATCACCTCAAACCGAGTTTCAAATAGATACAATAGTGCGCACACATAATAAAAACGGTATTAAACAACATCTTGTCAAGTGGAAAGGTTACGACGAGAGCTTTAACAGTTGGGTAAACACGTCCGATATTAAGAAAATAATATAAATAATTTTTATGTGACATTGCCATCAGACAGCTCCGGTTATTATTACCCGGCCAATGCATTAGCTACTTTTAGAACTCAATTAGCCACAACGCTCGAATTACAGCCCGACACACGGAAGTCGATTTAGTAGAAATATCGTATCCTAAAGGCTATAAAAATCTTTTCCTGCACAATACACAATCCTCATTTGTTGGAACCGTCTAAAAAGGATACGTTTATACATTTAGTGAGTACATATATAAATATCAAGAAAAACCGAGTAAACAATTGTTTAATTCGTGCTACGAGGAAACTTCCATCAGGATCGGTGATAATGTAGTATCTCACTTCCCTGCCCGTGTATAAAATGGACTTGAAGATTTAACCGAAACAATTATGAACCCTACTAATTGACGTACTTCTAGAATAACCGTATCACTAAAAGATAATCCTGATTTTACTACACCGGAGCCTGTTTATGTGTATACGGATCTTATAAAACCAAACTTTGTTGGTGATTCTTACGTTAAACTTTTAACGTATCTACATTTCCCTTCGAGTACACGATATCATAGATTTGACTACCCTTTCTATAGACCTATAGAACAATCGTTTGTAGAGTCCATTACCATTCGTTTAGTTACAAAAACGCAGATGTGCAATTTGAGGAGAGGGATATCCCTTGCGTTGTAACATTACACTTAAAAACAAGTCATCAGCGCACTAAAATTCAGTATATAAATTACAATGGATCGATATACTCGGTCCTACGTAAATCAAAGCGAAGGTGGCGTTGAGATGGGTCCTTTTTACTGGGCAAGTTTTAGGGTTCGGAAGGGTAAAGGTATACATTCTTTCCTCAGGGGACTCTCGTTTTGTTAAAACTCTGTTGTATTCTGGGACCAAGTCCATCGGTAAAGAAGCTTTAAAAACAAGTTCCAATATAATAAGAGATATGATTAATAAAGATCCTGAACAGCCTGTAAGCGAAATATTTATAAATTGCTTTAGTGAACCAAAAGATAACCTCGTAAAAAATGACGGGCCTGGCCTTAGTTTAAAGAGAAAGCGTAAGTCTAAAAGGCTCATTCTCGAAGTAAACGTTGAAAGGTGAAGAATATTTTCACAGAGAAGCAGTAATGGAGAGTTCAAATCGGCGCTTGACATTTTCCTAAAACGCAGAACACAGACATTTATCGTAAATAGTCATACCGTTACATATAAATTTTTAGCGCCAGCCGACAACCCTACTCAGTTGGAATTCAACTGCTCCGGCCATAGCGATTACTACATTGATTTAAATTCTGTGCGTCTACTGTTACGGATCAAACTAGTGAAAACTGATGGATCAGATCTAAGTAGTTCAGAGTCAAACAGTAGGGTGTGTTAATAATCTTTTACATTCCATGTTTAGTTCTTTAAATGTCTTGCAAAACGGCAAACCTGTTACTCTTCAAGAGACTAACTATCGTTACAATGCCTACCTTGAAAAGCTTTTAAATTATGGTTCTGACGCTTCTGGTACACATTTAGTTTCTAGCCTCTGGTATCTCGATTCGTCTCTAGAACTCAAAGACAATAATGGTTACACAATAATGGTTACTATTACATTGGTAACAGTCAAACTGTTGAACTGTATGGACGGCTGCATACCGACTTGTTGAATTACGATAAAATGTTGATTAATGATGTTGACATCAACATTAAACTTACTCGTACACCAGAAGCTTTATATTCATTCGCACCTACCGATGATACAAAAGTGCGTATCAAAATTTTAGAGGCTACTCTCTTTATCACTCAAGTCGAATTTCAACCCCCTCCACTTTTAGCTCACGCTAATGCCTTGGCTAGGAAACGTAAAGCACACCATCCTGTTACACATACTCAAGTTAAAACATTTATGGCGAATTCTGGGACTCAGCAGGTCGATATCAATAATGCATTCCTTGGACCGGTATCCGACCAGTTTCTCGTAGTTTTAGTAAAAATGCAGTATTTGTTGGTTTGTGCCAGTACGAATCCCTTTCACTTTCAACATTATATGACAAATCTTGTGTTGTACGTAAATAGAGTTTAACACACTTCGGAACAACATACAATGGATTGCTCTTCACCCTTCAGAGCTACAAAAGCTTTCGAAACATTATTTTGAGGTACTGGTATTCATCACGATGATCGTGCCCATATAATTACATAGAGAATGTTTACAAAGTGTTTCTACATACTAGGTTTTTACCTTCTACATACTAGGTTTTGAAATGACAACTGACAGAAGCTGATGAGGAACATATAAGCTCACCTCGTCAGGGAAATGTGCGTATTGAGGCACTCTTTAAAAAACAATCCCCGAACCTGTAACATGCATTTCATTTTCTGAATTCCTTAGACACAATGAAATCGATAATTCTAGAAACGTTACAGTAGAATGAATCCATTCAGATTCATGAAGTTTTAATAAAGCATGTGAAGTATTTTCAAGTAGTATATCCACTGGATCTTTAAACATCCACACTTATAAAACCATCAATATTTGTCATAAATCTCGATAAGCTTTTTATGCCCGAATCGCATTGGGTAGCTGTTTGTTTTTGACGCCGGGCATGCCGAATATTTTTATTCCTAGGTCTACCATCTTTCAAGTATGAAATCATGGCATACATTTAGCGCCACTATTTCTTTGAAATTTAATCGCCACAGAATACAGGGTCTACCTTTGTGTCTGCGGACACTACTGCTGCCTCTAGGCCTCCACAGAGGCAGAGGAAAATCCATGACGTCATACGTCAATATTTTTTTTGTTTTTACCTGTTCGCTACACCTGTAATGATAAATGAGTAGTGCGCATGTTCCGTTCTCAGTTTGGAAAGTGTCCCGCTTGCGGCCGGTTGGAAGAGGAGCAGTCGTGCAAGTCGCAGATATAAATGAAAGTACGTACATTCAAACGTATCATTCTACAATGTCCCTCCTAATGATTGATTTAACGTTTTTGGAAGAGCAGGATAATGAAATCGTGGTTAAAGATTTGGCAGTTGCCGACTCCCACAGTAAAACGATCTCATTAAATGTCTTTTAGACACCATACGGATGGGAAGAAGTACCTATGTTTAACGCTAGGAAGACTCAGGCTATTGACCATGGGTGTAACTGAAAATATGATGTTCCATATTTAGAGCTGGAAACTGCTACATCGCGAAGTATAATCTGCTATTGCAATTTATTGCTTTGGGCCTCAGAAACCAAACTTTATTAGCGGCCTTACCTTTCGTACAGTTATTGATAATCCTCATCTGGGATGCCCCGAACTGGCTTATATTAGTCTGCCCGCCGTCAGCTACACGTTTGCATGTCACAAGTCCAAACATGTTTGTGCATTGCGAACAGCCTATTCATTAGCTCAGTGGCTCAAATTTCACTCTCTAAGTATACAATATGCAAAGTGCCCGCATCAGCCTGGTTATCATTAATGTTTTCCAGATGACGAGGTTACTTCGTCGTACCTACTATCTCAACGAGCAAGAGACAAAGTATGTCTCCATCTACCTCAATAATGACGACCTCAAACCGCTAGTAAATTCGGAACTTTTTCTGGTCATGCGGTGTTAAACGAAATACAGTGGTTCAATCTGGTAACATTCAAAAGTGATATACCTAAGAATAAATTTCACGAACATGGTGACTCGTAACTTACCCTGTCAGTGTACAGTGGATAATATATACGCATTACGAGTGAGAACACACAAGTATATCTAAGTAAAAAGACTGTTCGCAATTGACGGACTTGGCAAGTGCCAGCATAGACAAAGAAGTCATAAAATACGGCAGACTACAAGATGAACATTTAGAGTGGCGTAATAAGTGTGCCATTTTTTGTTTACATAATGTGACCGCCTTTGAGCAGGGACGGCGGGGGAGGGAAATGTTAGGTTTCAAAATAACAAATTAAAGTTAGGTTTAGCCCGGCGCCAAATTGTCTGCCACCTTTTGTTTACATCACTTAGCCGCCTGGGCCAGGGGAGGGAGGGGAAGGTTAGGTATGTTTACGTGTGACGTCACTTCCTGGTCCCCAAGTGGGAAGCTTACTATTGCTCAACATGTTTCGGACGTCTACCCGCCCATCATCAGGAGCATATAACTGAGCTAGAAGCCTCTGGTTTTACTGTTGGCGGGAAGCGGCTTGAGCGTAGTTGGTCGTGGTCTGCCAGACCACGATCTACAACGCTCCAGCTGCTTCCATCCAACGGAAAAACCAGAGGCTTCTAGTGCAGTTGTACACTCCTGATGATGGGCGGGGAGACGCCCAAAACATGTTGAGCCACAAATAAACGTCAAGTAATAAACTTGTGAAACTGTTGCGTCTTGTTGGTTGAATTTTTTGAATCGTATGATGATGCACGGACTTGCGAACGTCAAATCTGATTTACTTTTGTTATGTAATGAATATGTTACAGCTACAGGTGTCGACTGGTCTGTACGAAAATAACAGGTTTTTATGGATGGTGTGTAGGTAGAAATGCTAGTTTTAATTGATAACTATATTACCTAGCGTACTGGTGAACTGAGCTGTTCTGCAAGAGGCGGATATTTAAGCACAACGTTCAACACAAAAAAGTTGCAACTCAAGTCCGGATGTTGATGACATCTACAATTTTAGCATAATATTAACGTTACAAATGGACTATGAAAGACAAAAATTAGGGTATCAAAATAATACTTAAATTTTTCTGACACATCGTGGACAAATTTACGTTTAAGCACTAGCCCCATGAATTAACTGAATTGAACGATTGTCTCATTTACCATCAACGAATTCGTCGCAGCAAAATCTTGCTGTGTCAGCAATGGCAACAAAGATAAATCAGTAAAAAATAAAAATGTATTTTAAAAAACTTTTTACTACCTCAAGATAAAAATATGTAATAATATTATTCATAGGATATTACATAATTTTAACAGCACGAAATGACCACGTACTCTTACTTTGTAAGTGACGTATGACTTAGTATTGTTGATTCATATTTTGATTATCAGAAACACTGTTGTATTACATAAAAAAAAATATTGCTCCTGTGCAATGAGATGGGGGATAGACAGAGAGAGTGGAAAATTTAAACACAAATGTGTTTATTTCCTGGCGACGCAAAACAGGGAAATTAAATGCTATACCTTATTTAAAACACTAAAATTAATTTAATGTTCATGGGTCCGTGCATCGTAATAATATTCTAGTATATAAATCCCAACAAGACGCACATGTCACAGAGTTTATTTTATCTGACAACTGCTCTACATGTTTCGGGCGTCACTATCCCCCATTTCAAGAGCACAAGACAACTGTAACTACAGCATCTGATAACCGTTACACCGTACTATTGTCTGCTGCTGTAGTGGAAGAGTTGGATATCAGTTCAAACTCTTCCATGATAGCAGGAGACAACGGTACGGTGTAACGGTTACCAGATGCTGTAATTACAGTTGTTTTGTACTCCTGAAAATGGGTGATAGTGACGCCCGAGGCATGTAGAGCAGTTGTCAGATAAAATAAACTCTGTGACATGTGCATCTTGTTGGGTTTTATATACCAGAATAATAAAATTACTATTTTACTCATTTCAGTAAACTGCCAGGTCTGTTTTTGAACACGGTACCTACAGACATCCTGCACTCCAACCGAACATTTTCTTTTACGTTTTTGTGGATCTACAGCAACCCCACTCGTAAGATGCGATACTGAATTGATAAATGGATACAAAGAATCTCTTTCTTGTACAGCGTCCCCAAGCAAGCACGCCGTCATAGAATTTCCCGACGCACGCAGACTAAACTTAATGTAACTCAGCTCTATACTTTGAATTATGATATGTTATATTTGTTAACTGCAATTAGGTTGTCATCCAGTAGCAGTAGTACAGTACACATTTACACACAAACAATACACACAACAACACAAATAACAACACAAATAGCAACTCATTTGTGGAATAACAACTAATTTGACAAATAACAGTTAATTTGTACAAAATTCCATAGATTTTTAGCCGTTTTTGAGAAAATTAATAAAAATCTTCTGAGTTGCATATTTAGTAGTGTACGTAAGCTGTCGGTATGTATTAACTGCTTCCAAAAAAATAAATTCATCGGATAAATATTGATGTAGATTATCTGTCAGCAATTTAATCGAAACCACTAAGCAATTTATAAGACCAAAATATGCATGTGTTATTTAACGGTGCCATCAAATTGTAAGATTTTATCACTTGAAATACGGCGACAGACAGCTGAACAGACGTACATTACCTGCGGGTAATGATTGTCATTATTGTGCAAATAACACTCCCATATAAACACGACAGTGTTTTTCTGTGAACAAACGTTTAAAAGTTCCATCTGGGCTTTCCAGATTGTAAAACTGCCTTCCCACAAAATAGAATAAGACTTTAGTGCATTTAAAGGAGAGGACTCGGTAATATAAAAGTTAGTAGTTAAAGTGGGAGACAAGACACCCAAAATAAAAAGTTTACATTTTAGAATCACTGGAAGTTAATTCGAAAACTTAAACGAATTAAGAAAACTTAAAAATGAGTAGAGGTAAATCTGATTAAGCAGTCCTTCTTGAGAAGCTAGTAGTGGTTTACCTAGTCAATAAATTGTCCGCCCTTTTTGCAACCCGAAATTTCATTACCATACTCACAAAAGCTCACCAAGGTTACTATATTGAGCCAAATAAATCCACTCCTCACAGACCATCGTATTTTAAAACAGGTTTTATTAATACCCTCCCATCTGGACTCGTTTGTATCAAGCACTACTTTCCTTTAGATTTTCACACCTAAACTGTATAGATTACTCTTTATTTACAACTCTTTGTCTCGTGCGCCTTGTGTGACACCCACAACTAACTATCCGTGAACTGACCACCATTATAATATTTTGTGAATTGCTTCATTTAAAGACTTTGCCAGCAACCCAGACTACAGTCTATACCGTCAAATGATGAAATATGAAGGATGCGGAAATAAATATTTGTGGCCTAAATAAAACACTCTTCGGAACTTGACGGGACGGACTAAGTAAAAACAAAGAAAACATTTTTTCATTTTAGTCAGTGTCCTGGCCAAGATTCGAACCGGGTTTGGTCTCTCGCATTAAGGGAAGAATGTAAGCTGAGGGTGTTCGAAAACAGGACGGTTAGGAAAATATTTGAACTACAGTAAGTAATAGGAGATGGAGAACATTACATGATACGGAGTTTAAAAAGGCCCTGTCCCCCCACTCCATCCAACATGATTAGGGTGATAAATCAGAAGGATGTGGTGGGCGGGACATGTGACATGCACAGGGAGAAGGGAAAGATGTGTAGAATTTGCTTCAAAAATACTTTTTAAAAACGTTTGAAAGACCTAGGTATAGATGGAAAATATGTATTAAAATTTGCCTTCAAATAGGTCGGAACGGCGTGGACTGAATAGCTATGGCTGAGGATAAAAAAGAGGCTGGTTTCTGTTAACTGGATGATTATACGTCGGGCTGCTTGACACAAAGCCGGAACTTTCTTCAGTATAACTCAGCTTCGAAAAGACTGTTAGTTGATTTTCACATTAAACTCAATCAGGTGGAGAAATCAAAACAGTTGATTACTGACATGCACAGTCAGCATGAACATAGCTATTTTAATGGAAGAAGAATGATTCCATTACTTGCGAAGTCTTGGTGAGCATGATAATACACAGCAGCTTATTTCCTCAAAATATGCAAACAGGTGTCCATATAAATGTACACAGACCTCACGGATCATTTCCTGATAAATTGGAAAGCGTTCCTAATAGCAATGTTGCCTACACTGTGCTCACTTAATTATACTTCTTTACGGCTAAAAAACAGCAGTACTATCCAGAAACACATTCACGATCTCTTAATGAAAACGAAATTTTTCTGCCTACGCCTCGAATAAAGAAATTCGAATAATCCATCAACTGTGATTCTACCTGGCCTGATAATACTGAGTCGTCCGTTCTGGATGTAATCATTAGTCTGTAACGCTTTTCCTTTCTACCTACTCTTTGCACTGCCTCTGAATATAGTTTTCTGTCCTTGCCGACAGCAATCGGCACCTGTCCCGCACAGTTTGTTTCCCTCCGCACTGTGTCCAGAGATTGCGCCACATGTCGCGTACGCCTAATGGCGTTGGTTTTCAACCTCTGTATTTCTTCTTTGCGTGCTTTAACCTCCCATTCTAGATCCCTGTTGACTGCCGTCTTAGCTTCTAGGTTTGTTTGTACTTGAAAAAAGTAATGCCTGAGTCTACTCACCGCTTCCAGAATGTTTTTCTTCAATTATTTTCTCAAGTTACCGCTTCTTTCCGGTACACTCACAATACGTTGCAAAACGCTCTCAACATATTCGCCTAGATTGTCCACCATCTTGCTGTATCGTGTCGTGTACGTATGCGTGTACGTGTGTGTGTATGTGTGTATGCGTGTATGTGTGTAAGTGTATGTGTGTGTATTTGTGTGTATTTATGTGTGTATGTACGTGTGTATGTATGTGTGCCTGTATGTGTGTATATGTGTGTATGTATGTGTGTGTGTAATTTTATTTAAATATTTATTTACATATTCCATTACATGGTAATACTACATGTTCCAGTGTTCATGTGATTCACTGCTTGTACTTTAGGTCAGTAATTCGCAGCACAAGTCGATATCTTTGACGAACTAGTTCAGTTTTTGAAAGTCAATTGACTTAACGAAAATTGAGAATGCTTGTAGATACTCGGTTGTCAGTTCGTCTTTTGCAGGAGCCAGGACCCTCCGCTGTCCACTATTTTCTTTCTCATTTCTTTGTGCTTCGAACATATTACATTCGAAGATTATGTGGTCGGATGTCTGCTGTCCTTCATTACAGGGACACATGGGGTCGTCTGCTAGCTTAAATCTGTGTAGGTAAAATCTGGTTTATCAGTGTCTAGTGACGAGTGCTGTGAATTCGGGTGTTATGTTGATCTTTGTTTTTAGCCTCTTCTCCAGGTTTAGGAAGAAGGATCGGCACACTGCTCCTTTCGCCGCGTTGTTCCATTGTAGCTGCCACTGTTCGAGTCCTTTCCTGTTGATTTCGCTGGCTGCAGATGTAGTCGGGATCCTATCGAATACTATGTTTATATTTTCATCTTCTTGGGCTGCTTCTTTGGCTTGTTTTCGGCTGCCTCATTGCCTTCGATCCCGATGTGCGCCTTCACACACCTGAAGTGTATTGTCCAATTTAGCTTGGCTATATGTCGAATATTGTTCCTTATTTTTTCTATTAAGTAGCCGTGTATAGCGTGGTTTTAGGGAATCTATTGTCACTCTACTGTCAGGGTAGATTGCTGCTCTCCTGCCTGTTGGTGTTTTCATCTCCTGTAGTTGTTCTAGTGCTGTCAAGATGGCTGTCCGATCTGCCTGGTTTTAGAACAGTAGCTGCGTAGCTTATGTTTACATTGCATCATCAGATGCTTGTTTTGGCAAATGGCAACTCCTGCCCCGACCATGCTTGCGTCCTTGCTCCGGTCCGTGTATATCTCGATGGGGTATGTCGTCGCTTAATTTGTTTCAGTGGTGGTAACTTGCAGAGTTGGGTGTGACCATTCGTGTATTAGCAACGGCGTGTCGCATACTATGTCGCTGTTCTCCAGTCCGTGCTTTCGCTTGTAAACTTGTACCTTCCCGTCGATGACTAAACCAATTGGCGGTACTCCGGCTATCACACATGATGCCTCAAAGGAAATTGTTCTATAGGCTTTAGCTATTTTGATATTTATCAGCTTCTGGACGCTTTGCAGCTTTTGGATGTATTTGTGTTCAGTGATTGCCCCCTCCCAAACTGGGGCCCGTAAGTCATTAGAGGTACTCTCGCTCCCTCGTATACCGTTTTGAGGGATTTACGCCCATGACCCCAATGTAGTTAGGCGGTTATATTTAGCATGTATGTTAATGCCCTGGATTTTTCTGCTACTTGTTCAATGTGCTTGTAAAATAAGTGTCTGCTGTCAAAGTGTATTCCCAAATACTTCATTAAATCGACCTGTTCCAAGTTTCTATTTTTGAGGAATATGTTGATTTTATCTCGTTTTCTTTTCCTTGTTATTATCATGGCCTTGGATTTGGATTTGTTAAATTTCATTTTGTTGTCCCATACCCATTTTTCAATTGTTGCTAGATCGGAGTTTGTGTAAGCTTCCGCCTCTGGTAGCGCTTTCCCATGTCAGGATGCCAAGATCGTCCGCAAATGATATTAGCTTGGTGTGACTGGAGTATTTCATGTTTAATAAGTCGATATATAGGGCGTTCCAGAAACCGGGACCAAGACATGATCCTTGTGGATCCCTTCTTTACTTTTCTTTCTACTCTGTATGTATTAGTGGAGTAGTTCCTGGCCAGATTCTATAGATTTCAAGGACATTTGAGGGCTCGTAGATTGCACACTATATTGGGTCACCAAGCCGCATCGAATGCTCCCTGCACGTCCAGGCTGACCATTATTACGTAATTCCTTTGCTGTATATGGGAGACTGTGTATTGTTTCACGGCCATTAATGCGTCGACCGCACAGTTTTGCGGTATAAAGAATTACTAGTTTCTGTTTAGTAACATGTTGGTGTGTAGGTGATGGTTAATTCTGTTTATTAGGAGTTTTCCCACTAGCTTACCTCCAGTATTTCTTAAAGTAATGGGGTGGTATTTGTGCACATCACTGAGACCCTCCTTGCGCGTTTTCACTATTGGGTGTAATATTGATCTCTTCCAATATTATGCAAAGTGTCGTCTGTGTACTCATTCGTTGTATACATCTGTGAAAAGGGTTGTGAAGCTCCTGGAAACCTAAAGTAGTACCTCACTGCTTAGGGAATCTTCGCCTTCAGCCTTCTGTTAGTCGAACTTTTCCAATGCAGGCTGTATTTTTTGCGTAAATGGAATGTCGTCTGTTGTGTGCATAGGTTCTCTCATCAATTTCCTGGCTCATTTGTGGTGGGCTCCGTCGCTGGACGCCGAGTCTTCTGGTAAAAAATTAATCCGTCAGCTGGTTGAGAGTGCTTTGGATATCGGCAGTGTGTGTATTCTTGTTTGCTTTGAGTGTTGACAGGGTGAGCGTGCCTCGTATTTTCCCTGCCGCGTATCCGAATACCGAATTCCACGGGTTGGAGCCCTGTGTTTCAGAATAAAAGTCCTTCCAATATTTTAATTTAGCCACCCGTAATTTCGCCCAGTATGTCCTGTTGCTTTCTTGGTACCACAGCCTTCTCTTCTGTCTCAGGTCGGCTTCGTCCGTAGTGCTTTGACATCTCCGTCTCATAGCAAGGGCTTTTTGCGGAGTGTTGTAAATTCTTTATTCCACGCTTTATGGCACGCTTCTTTCCTTAGACGCGCGTTTGTCTGGTCTTAGCACTTCAAATGACGCTTCACAAGATGCAGTCATAGCCGAAGTAAGTTTGTGTATAACTTTTCCTATACCGGTACAAAGCTTGACATTTTGGCTGAGGACTTTGTCGCACTGTGTGAGGTTGTACGGTTTTGTCCAGCATTCAAAATACTTAACCAGGTATTTTACTAAATTGCGCTAGAATGTACCCCAATTATCAACTTTTGTGTTGTAGCGCTTCCGAAGGAAATGTGTGGCGTTTCTTTCGAAGCCTCTTGATTCTATGTTCAAACATATCTTGTGGTCGGCGCAGCTTTCTTCTTTCCCGCACGTCCATCTTCTTATGTTCTGAGGTAGTTTGCTATTGAACAGTGTGTGGTAGATCCAACTGCGCCTTCTGTTGGTCTCAAACTACGGGATGCCGTTCTCCGTATTAATAATGTGTAGATCCCTATTTATTACATAATCCTCCATGGTTCTTCCCCTGACATTTCTGTGCTTGTGGAACCATAATTTGCTTCTGGCGTTGCTGTTCAAGGCAAATATCACACCTTCTCCTTTTGTAAAGTGTAATATATTTTCTATTGTATCTAGACCTCTTACTATATCTCTGTCCATGGGGAACTAAAGACTGGCCCCATATAGGCTGAGTCCGAGGTATCGTATTTCGGGCAGGATTGCATTCTCGTGTGACCCTTGCCCAATGATAATTACTTCAACTTCTTTATTATTTATTATTATAGCTGCTCTTTTCTTGCCCCCCCCGGGCGAAGATTTTAAAACTTTTGGAGAACCCGGCCACATTATTCTGTAATATGTGCGGTTCCTGCACAAATGCTATGTCTACGATGTACTGTATTATTACCTGAGTCAGGTTCGAAAGTACAACTCCAGAGTGTTGTATGTTCACTTGCAAGCATTTATGTTTAACGTTCCGGTTTAATACGCTCCGTTGGCCGTTCTCTGTGTAGAGGTGACCCGCCATCGTTAGTAGTCGGTGTTCTGCCTATATTTTGCTAACACTGCTTCCATGCTTGGGCAGTTCTTATCGAGAAATGTGTGGTTCTCCCCTATTTTGCCCGTTTTGTTGTACCGATTATGTTACACAATTGATCCATTAGTATTATTTAGCGGAGGCAGTGCATTCCCTCAACTTGTGCCCTCCAGCGCCCAAAGGGCAGGTTTCCTCGTCCTTGCAATCTTTATGCCTGGGGTTAAATCTACTACACTTCAAGCATCTCATTGCAACTAGGTAGTCTGCGACATTGCAGATCTGCCACCCTATATTCAGTTTCTTTTGCTGAAGTTTCCTTCTTGTCTCTGGTCCGACTTCTATGGCTGTGTTTGTCTGCGCCGTTTAGTCGTGTATATGAATCTGGCGTCTATTCCCCCTGTTCTAAATATAGTTCAGGGTTTGGGGCTATTATTGTTTCCTCCAAGTTATGGACTGTTGTCGTTTGGGACGCTGTTTATTACCGTCCTCGGTTTCCTATGCTGTGGCACAGTTACTTCCAGCTCCCCCAATTTATCATTGATTGTTTGATGGAGCTTATTTATTTCTTCAATAGTCCCGGCCTCAATCATGATTAGTCCGTCCTTCAGTGACTTTAGGGTTCTGATGCCTGCTTTCATTACAGTTGGGTTTACGTTTGTCCTAAGGACGTTTTTAAACTCCTTTATCGAAAAGTCCAGTTTCGACTTTACCGTGAGTTTATATCTCTTTTCTGCACTTGCACTGACCGCCTCGGAGTACAATGTCTTCGTTCCACCGCTAGGTGGCAGCTGGTAGTGGGTTGCAGATGTTGTAGTTTGCCCTATTCCGCCCCTAGGTGGCTGCGTGCGCCCCGGGAGTTTAGCGACCATGCTCTCCATAAGCTACGCCTTAGCTTTGTTTAGCTCGCCTACCAGTTGGTTTATTTTTGTTGTTTGCTCCTCTACACTGTTTCTAAGATTTACGAAAATGCTTCTTAGATTACTTACGGAGTCTACGTTGTCCTGCTTCAGGTCTTCCCTGAGGTAGCCGCTCTTCTTCGTAATATTGAGTAACTTATTGAAAGCACCTTCTAGCCGTGGGTTGACATCATCAGCCATCTTGCCTGTGTTTGTGTGTGAATGTGTGTGTGCATGTGTGTGCCAGGAGAGCACTAAACCCGATCGACCCATACAATGGTCCTAATATTTGTGGGTCTTCATTATGGACCTTTCTTTATGTCACCTTTCTGGCGTGTAGAAATTATGCGCCCCATATACTTGCAGGCTTATATACATGGCGTCTGATACTTCAGGAATGGTACTCTAGTGCAATGAAGGATTGAGTCAACACAAACTACATGCTGGAAAACAATTTTTCGTTTCAGGTTTGTAAGGTTAGTGCCTTCATTTTGACAAATGCATATCCACTTCCTTGTCAATAGTTCGACAGCTCCAACAGACAGCTAGAGGAAAATGTATACCTGGGGAAGTCTTACTAGTCACGTTCTTTCGAAAACTTTCGATGTTGCTGACTAAGGCGTACTCTATATTAGTTATCTTCTCTGTGTCAGTGAGTTTCTTTTCTATATTCTAAGTATTTCCTAAAACCTTGCATCTGGTACTGTCCATGTCATGTTTCTCTCAAATAAATAAAAGCTATGCTTCAAAGGTAGAAAGCCGTTTATTGATTTTTGTTAAACCTTGTTGACTGATGCAAGGGACTCCTACAAAAGTTATGTAGGTGTCAATTTACGTGGTCTTGAAAATTTATAAAACAACCTCAGAATACTATTGGTTTTACATTTAGAATAGATATACTGTATAGAGTGTAAAAGGAATTAGTCGCGTAATTTGGACATCGCTATTTGCAAAGAGACGGACACAATAACAGTAAAAGACATATACAATTTAATGTTCATGGTTCCGTGCATCGTAATATAAATCTCATAGAATGAACCAAGAAGATACAACCGTGTAGTAGAATTTATTATTCCAGTGTGGCCAGCCATCGCAGCGACCGGCAACAATAAACTACGTAAAACCAGAGGCTGCAATTACAGTTTTTGAGCTCCCGATGATGGGCGGTGTGTCGCCCAAACATGTTGCGCAATTAAACACTCGAATAATAAATTCTACTACACGGTTGCATCTTGTAGATTCTTTCTATGAGACGTGTATGATTCTTTTCCTAAAGGCATCTAATATGTACTCGTATAATCAATTCATCATCATTATACGTCATTTTATTTTTATTGACGCGCTGATTGTAAATTGTAGGTTTGAAGCCAATTTTATTAGTCACTTCTCATTCGGTATACAGAAGGTGATGTACAGATATGTCTATCCAACATAAAGTTACGACACAAAACTTATGACGTCACGTGACAGGATGTGGAAACGATGGGAATCTGAGCACATTCTTAAACTTTGTTATCGAAACCGCTATGCTGTTAATGTGTTTGGTAATTCCTACACAAGCGAAAATACGTAAATTAGTTGGACATTTCCAGATGACACTTTTACTGATACAAATTAATTTCGTGGACTTCTCTTTGTACGAAAGGATTTAGGTATCTTCTCTTTTTCGTTTGTTGAGCCAATAATCTGACACATTTCACATGTCAAGGGTAAACTTCAGTCGGAATTAGCTGGTTAATGTAGCCGTACTATTATGCAATTCGAAATTCGGCGAGACTACTGGGTTTTCAGAATTGTGGTTTTCATTATCTTCCTTATTCCCTTCAGATGAACAGCAGGACAGTTGACTGAAATGGACCGCGGCTTTTTCCCCCACATTCCTAACTGTATTATTAGTTGCTAAATTCAATCTTATTCGACGCGATATAACCTCTGATGTTGCAGCAGTTTAGTAGCCTTAGAATCGCCGCCTTTATATGTGGGATCATGTCATCAGAGATAACACGTCCATCCTTTAGGTTTCGAGTCTTGTTATAACCGCCCTGGAAAGCGTAAGTAGTAAGGGTTCCGCTATAACGAGTGACGTCACACATAAACAAACCTAACCTTCCCCTTCCCATTCCCCTTCCCCTTTCTGCCCCTGGCGATCATGTGAAATAAAGATAGTATGGCGCCGGACTAAACCTAAGTTTAACTTGTTATTATTTTAAACCTAATAGTCCTTCCCCTTGCCCCCAGACGATCACGTGACGTACACAATGGCCCAGACAGTATGGCGAAGGAATTAACCGAACTTCAACTTGTCATTATTTTGAAAATTAATGCTTCCCTTCCTACCCCCAGGCGTTGGTCACGTGTTGGCGGAAGGGTGAATAACCTTTGTGTTTAACCTAAATTTAGCTTGTTATGGTTACCTGATGTAAACATATACGCCATTTTGAATTTGAAGCAATATGGCGGCTAGAGGAGTAATTTTAAGAACTGTTATTATTTTGAAACCCTGTTATGGTTGCTTGATGTAAACAAAAGATGGAGGGGGAGTTAATGACCTTTTTAACTTCTTATGGTTACTTTATGTAAACATTTTGAATTTGTGGCAATATGGCGGACACGCGTGTTAATTTTAAACTTTGTTTATATTTGAATATTTATTATTGTCGCGTGATGTTGCGTCATCTTGAATTTTGGCAATATGGCGTCTAGAGCGGCAATTTTAAACCTAACTTGTTATTTCGGATTTTGGCGCCAACGCCAAATTGAATATTTGGCTATATGGTGGATACACGCGCTAATTTTAATCCTAACTTTAACTTGTTATTGTAATGAGACGGTCCATTTTTAAATATGGTGGCTAGAGCACCAATTTCAATTTGTTTCAAACCGCCATTTTACAATATGGTTACCACTTTATACGCCACTAGAAAGAGGTAGCTAAAGCGGTAAGACAGACCCATAATTGAAAGATTGTAGGTTCGAATCCTGCGGCTTTAACCATCTCTTTTTAAAGGAAACTATCCTAGGTAATAAGGATAATAAATAAACACAATTTTACATTTTACAAATATATACAATGTTGGTTGTTTTTATTTCAATTAAAACTACAATTTTATATTAATAAACGTACATTTTACGTTATTATAACCCTTTATTTCCACATAACCATTTAGTTATCATCAGAAAAAGAACAGTTTTTACACATTAATTCATTGCAAAATGTATTGACATCAATGGCATTTGTGTCTGGATGGATACAAAAGGTTTCGGATTCAAAACACATATAACTCCACTCTGAAATTCATCTTGTAGCCTGCCGAATTTGATCACTTCTCTGTCTATGCATCCACTTGCAAAGTCCATCAATTGCGACCAATCTTTTTTACTTAGATACACTTGAGTGTTCTCACTCGTAATTCGTATATGTCAACGGTAGATGCCTATACATAAACAGGTTCTGGTGTACGAGTAAGTTTAATATTCATATCAACACCATTAATCAACATTTATCGGAATTGAATAAGTCGACATGCAGTCGTCCATACAGTTCATCAGTCTGACTATTGCCAATGTATTTTAAACGGTTAGTGTAACTATTATTGTCTTTGAGTTTTTGAGACGAATCAAGATACCAGAGGCTAGACAATAAATGTGAACCAGAAGCGTCAGTACCATAATTTAAAAGCTTTTCAAGTTAGGCATTGTAATGATAGTTTGTCTTGTGAAGGGTAAGAGGTTTGCCGTTTAGCAAGACACTTAGAGAACTAAACATGGAATGTAAAAGGTTATTAACGCAACCCGCTGTGTTTCACTCTGCACTACTTAGATCTGATCCATCAGTTTTTAGAAGTTTCATGCGAAACAGTAGACGTACAGAATTTAAATCAATGTAGTAATCGCTGTGGCAGGAGCAGTTGAATTCCAACTGGGTAGGATTGTCAGCTGGCGCTAAAGATTTATATATAACGGTGTGACTATTTACGATAGACGTTTGTGTGCTGCGTTTTCGAAAAATGTCAAACCCTGATTTTAAACACTCCATTGCTGCTTCTCTGTGAAAATATCCTTCACCTTTCTACGTTTACTTTGAGACTGAGCCTTTTTGGACTTCCGCTTTCTTTTTAAACTAAGGCCAGACACCGTCATATTTTTAATTTTTTGTTCGAGGTTATCTTTTGCCACACTAAATCGATTTTTTAAAATATCGCCTACAAGTTATTCCTGGTCTGTATTAAGCATATCTGTTATTATATTGCAATCTGTTTTCAAAGCCTCTTTTACGACGGCCTTTGCCCCTGAATAAAACAGCGGTTTAACAAAACGAAAGATTACCCTGAAGAAGGACCCTATGCCGTTACCCTCTGAACCCTAAAACTTGTCCTGTTAATAGGACCAACCTCACCGCCACCACCGCTTTGATTTACATAATATGGTGTATATCGATTTATTTTAATTTTTATACTTAGTTTTACTGCGAAGGGACCTTTTTTTAGTGTAATGTTACAACGCAAGTGATATCACTAATTTCAAACAACATATCTTTTGCATTTTTTAACTAAACAAATGGTAATGGACTCTATAAACGACTGTTCTACAGGTGTATACAAAAGGAAGTCAAATCTATGATACCCTGTACTCGAAGAAAAGTGTAGAGTCGTTACACGTTTAATGTAAAAATCACCAACCAAATTTGGTTTTATAATATCAGTATACACATAAACAGGCTCTGGTGTAGTAAAATCAGGGTTATCTTATAGTGATACAGTTATTCTAGAAATACGACATTTAGCGGGTTCATAATTCTTTCAGCTAAATCTTCAAGTCCATTGTATTCAGGGGCAGGAAAGTGAGATACTACATGATTATTCATTTTAACGGAATTCCCCGTAGCACGAATTAAACAATTGTTTACTCGGTTCTTCTTCTGCATATTTATTTAGGTACTCATTAAATAAACGCCTAAACATTTCCTTTTTATACGGTTCCAACAAATAATGAATATTTGTGACAAGATCAGAGATTCATAGTCCTTTACAGGAAAAATGCCCTCCTGCGAATCTAAACAAATTGTATTGTGTCGGAAACGTTTCTTGCGGCCATTACGATACGATATTTCAACTAAACCGACTTCCCATTTGTTAGGTTCCAACTCGAGCGGTGTGACTAATTTAGTTGTAAAATTAGCTATTGTATTGGTTGGGTAATAATAACCGGAACTGTCTGATTTAATGTTCCGTAAAAATTATTCATTATATTTTCTTAATATCGGACGTGTTTACCCAAATGTTAAAGGTCTCGTCGTAAACTTTCCAATTGAAAAGATGTTTAATACCGTTTTATTACGTGTGCGCACTATTTTATCTATTTGAAACTCAGTTTGGGGTGATGCATTGACTTTAAAAGTTTGTAGTTGTAAAATTGCGCTTCGATACGACGATTCTGCAAGTCCGACAGATCATAAGCAGGTTGTGGCGCGCGCGTAGTTACTTTTACAACTCGAAATATTTCTGTTGAAAATGTCTGTTCGTAACCCTTAGCAAACACTACCTTCTGCTTTGTTATCCTTACAAGATCGCCTACTTTAAACCTAACACATCCGTGAGAAATTTTGGCCTGTAGGCTATTTACCTTTCGCCATACAGAGTAAATATTCGAGGGGGATTCTTTGCTCGGGGGCATGCCTATTGTGGAATGGACAGAGTTGTAACTTGCTAAAGGGTTATTTATAAAGTCCAATTAGCGGTACGTGTTATTCTTAGTGAAATATTTCTACATTTTCGTCTTTAGAGTACAATTAAATCCCTCAATAACAGCTCCCTTTATATCAGGGTTGTGAGTCGTATGAAAATCTACTCCTTGACGTTTCAAGTGCTTTTGGACAGTTGCATTAACAAACTCTGCACTTTTATCTGATTGTATGGTACTTGGCTTTCTATTTTGAAATAAAGTTGTTAAAGCCGCTGCGATTGACTTGCCGGTCTTGTCTTTTAGGGGTACGCTTCAGGCGTAACAGGAAAATATGTCAATTGGATTTTTATCATTGTATCTCGACACGGAACTTAATTCTGCAAGATCCATTTCCCATATATCATCACCATTTGTTACAGTATACGAATTTCGAGGAAACGTTTCACGTACAGGTTTATGCAGAGTGTACGTGTCATGACTTGACAGCCACTCTTCGACATTTCGCGTATTACTTTTAGCGGCACTTACTAACTTTGCTGCCGAACTAAACCCGGCTGTGTACTTACGATCGTAATAAATTTTACCTAGAGACGTAACACAGATTCCCAAGGAACTTCCTTTTTGTCAGTAACCAGTTGCGAAATAAACTGCGTAAACTTAAGCCCTTTGTTTGCTTTCATCTTACCCGTAGGACTATAAATCTGTGTGCGTTAGACTGTACGCGTATTTGTTTATATGCCTGTTTGTCTTGAAAAGTGACCACATTCTTATCTGGTTTAGATTTTGTCAACAATTCCCAGAGGCCTTATGTTCCTTGTACTTTCTACCATCTACAAACACGTTTTTATCGTTATATTTAAAACTTGAACGCCCGATTTTAAAAGAACTGTCAGTATCATCTTGGTACACACCAAACGTAGGATTGTGTGATAATTTACGCCTCAACACGTTATGAATGTACTTTGAATGCAGTGGCTGAGAATTCGTTTGTAATTCAGGCTCTAACTTTTCTGTTTTAATAAAAGGCCCGCTTTTACGTTTAGTCGCTATTATAGGAATGGTTATAGTATCCAGTTCAAGTTTTATATTTTTCAAGTACGGGTCTTGATGCAAACGAACACGAATCCATTTATTATAGCTAAGATCTTTACTTTTTAATATTCTTTAACAGGCGGCGGTGAGTGTTTCACAGCGCTCTTCCCACAGTTCAGGGGGTACTAAAGTTATACGTTGTAATGCCATTTTCCTTAATTATTACTACTAATTATTGTTCCTATAACACCTGACAAAATACTGGTGTGTAAAAGAACTATAAACCCGCCTTTCTGAATTAAAAGTTTCCGTTTACTTTTAAAACTAATCTTTGCCTTTACCAACGCACGTAAACGATTCTTATATTTACTTAACTTACTCTTGTCCTCAGTTAATTTATGATTCCCATTTAATGTGTTTATAGTACACTCGACAATGGCTTTAATTAAATCGTAATCTGCAGATGTGAGTAACGCGCGTCTGGCCTGGGGTTTAGCGTCTTTAAGTACCTGGAGAAAGTGTAACTGTGACTTCAACCGGTTCTATACCTTCAACAGCCGCAAAAAGTCTGTGTTTTATTCAGGAAATATCCTTGTTCTAAATCTCAATAGACTGTTGATTCATTGCGTAAAGTCCAGAAACAGACACGAGTGCGAATCTTTACAGACGTCTAGATATTTCTTAAGAAAACTATAAATGTTTTCGGAGTAAACCTGCCGGGCTAAGTGCATAATTTGACTCTTATCTCTGGGGTTCTTGAACACAGCTTTATACTTGCTGTTCAGTGAAACATCACGTGACGACTCCCCTTGGTGAAACAAGTTCTGTGTAATTAAAACTAAACTGATGTTACGATAATATGATCCTTTGGTTAATAATTGACTAACTTTTGTAGAATAAGCAGAGTCCATTATATCATCCAGCACTATAAGCGTAGGTACATTTTCAGGATTTTCAATTTTTTTACGTTTTTTAGATGATGCGGGGCGTTATTTTCACTGTGACACCACACAATATTTTTAAACAAAACGTCACAAACCTTTCCCATCCACTCTTACGGTCTAATTATAAATGTTGATTTACCTCAAATACTAGGAGCTGCAACAATTAGTGTAAGTGGATGTTGCAGCTTCAACGCCATACTATGAAATGAATTGTGATGTGTAAGTGAAGCTCTGTTTATACATAAATAAATAAATAAATAAATAAATAAATAAATAAATAAATAAATAAATACATAAATAAACAACTAAATTACTAGTAGCCATATGGAAGGGAGTCAAACTTGTCCATAAGCCGGCGCTTCTTAAAAACGACCTTGTACTCCTTGGTCTCGGGCTCTGACACCACCATGCCACCATGTTTCCCCTTGATATTTTTAGGATTGTGAACATGTACAGGTGGCGCGTCTTCCAGAATCACATCTCTCAAAGAAGAAAAGTTTACAAATTTGGAATTCTCATAGTTCAAAGTTATGCCCTTTACTTTACATTTAGTAGTACGTTTACCGGTCGAAAGAAAATTACCGAAAACGCATAGTTATTCGGGCCGCCCGAAATGAACTGATCTATGAAGGAGCCAGAGACAAACTCCAACCCATCTGTGAGGTCGCCCAGATAGTCCACTGTTGTCACTTTTGGGGGTTCGTATACCTTCTGAACGTAGATAACAGATGCTGTATCGCAGTAAAGAACACATTGCCACAACTTGCTCAAATTACTCGTAAAATTTGAGCCGAGATTTGGTTAAGTATGCGGCAATTGCTACGTTAACATTATTCCCCGAGGCGACATTGTCCTCGGAATATTTCCAAGAGACCCCTGCCACCTCTTCTTTCGGGAATATAAGGTTTGTAACCTCAGCACCCGGACTTGTTAAAAGCACGTAAAACTCTTTCTCAGAGATAACAATTGTAGTCTTGTTCTTATTTAGTTTCTGTGCCCATTTGCCCCACATTGATTTCAATCTTATCTTCGCCAAAGTACGTTGCCCTGCATTTTTGGAAATTGATGTCTTGTCTATAACAATTCCCTCTGCGCGCCGAAAGTCCTCAATGTATTTGTCCTTGTGTTCCACACTCTGAACCCTGAATGCGTAGACGGATGATTCTTGTTTTAATTTCAGGATCATGTTCACGTACTCTGTGAAAATACCTCCTGAATTAGTGTCTTTGTCAAGGCACGTTACCTCATACTCCCAAAATTCAAACACGTCCACCAAGCCATAACCCATATCTACAGTCTTGCGGACCTTATTCACTATCCATGTTCCGACTGTACACCGCTCCTCATCAGTGTGTACAGTCGTCCTGGTTGATAGTGTCGGCACAAGCTGAACACAACGGGAACATCAGTTTGGAGTTGCTTTTGTACGGAATTACTGAATGGTAAAATTTCCTATGAGGTAGAACCTTACATTTGATAATGCGCTCCGTATCCAAACAGTAAGGGGTCCTTCTGCACCCACGTACACTTTCGGGTGGCCTACAGGAAATTTACAATATTTACAAATGTAGGCGTACAGACTGATGACATCCACATAGTGGATCTTTTCCCCTTCATGGACTCTGTATTATGTTTTAGTAGCCTCGGTTCTAACCCCGTACAAGGCATCACAAATATTAATAGAAGAGTTCTTAACAAAGCAGTGCCAACAAAATTCTTTTTCAAGACCAAGAGTGTCATGCAATAGTGTTCTAAACTCACATCCCCAGATCGAAACAATATTTTAACCTGCGTCTTTGATTTTTTTGCAACCTCGCCATTGTTTCTTCATGCTTGTTCTGCAATGTTTCATCAGTGTTGCCAATGGGTTTATGTCGATTGGGCATGCAAAGACACCCATGTCGAAAACAGCATAAATACTCAATGACTTCATTAGTGTCTTCACAATATTCATCAACTTTCTCATTAGGTGCCCCAGCCAAATGGATTTCCCTCCCATTACCGGCATGAATGTTTTATTCCGCCCAGTATACGACAGCTATTGAAGTCCCTCAATATAATGACGATCATCCATATGGTAATCCGCTCTCGGTATAATACCTACAGTGTCCGATTTCAGAAAAAATGGTCCGGAACACCTTATTACAAATGGACGATATAGTTATTGCTTCCCTAAAGGGGTCCATTTTAACCAATTTCAAAAACAGATTTATAAACGCGCAGCATGCCTCCCTCAATACATTAACGTCATCCATGCAGTAGCCAACCAGTTCTTCCCTGTTGCAGAATGCCTTCCATGTTTGTTTCTGGTTCGATTCAAAAAATTGGGCGCGTTCATCAACAGACATAGCCTGTCCCGTAAAATTCGGGCGCGGGATAAGACCCCTCATCATTTAGATTGCTGGCCGTGTTGAAAAAGTGGGGGTAGTTCCCCTTCCTGCGTGTTAGATAAATGATTTAGGAATGCTCTTTAAAGTCATGGGCAAATAATTCAACGAATCCAGAAAATTAAGATTTTCTACAATACTAAGAATTTTATTACCGTCCATTATCAATTTCGGCTCCCATCTAAGTTCCTAAACCCTTCTAAGCAGAAACTGTGCGTCGTATCCACGAGAGTTGTGTGAAATGACATCAACCTTGTCAGCGAATGGTCGAGACAATCGGACATAAACGATAAATTTGCCTACGGGTTCTTGCCAGAACGAGTGGACACGCTTTCCACACTGTTCACAATCGACATTAATATCTTCCACCGCATTTACAACATATCTGCTGAGCACACATGAGGTTTGGAACATGCTCAAAATACCCATCACACTTTTCAAGGTCTTGTGTGCTCTCCGTATCAAAGGAAACGTACAAATATTCGTTTGATAGGTTGCTAGGTTTCAATAGAGCCACGTAGTATAAATGGCCTGAAGGGTGTTCTTTTTACAAAAGGTGCAAAATTTCTTAAAACGTTCATGTTTTGAATCAGATGTTACCAAATAAGAACAATTTCGGCATACTTCTCTCAACTGACAGACTAGCTTGCCTTTCACTTTGAGAATTAGATGATTCTGGAAACACTTCTCACTGAGAAACAATCTGTTACATGTACCACAATACTTGGACTGATCTTTAGTACAGGGTGTCCTAGCAGTACACAGGGAGCAAACTTTGTCACACTTGTGTGTAAAGTTGTACAGAATGTCACAGCCGTTACATATGTACCTCTTCGCCATTGCACCCTCCATATTGCTAATCACATTATAGTGCCCAAAGTCCCGATCATATAGTAAATATAATTTCTTGGCCGAAAAGGAATTTCCGCTAAACATTACCCTATCTCGGTACAAACCATCAAACACAATAATTTTGTAATCCGAGAGGTACTCCTAAAACTGTCGAAGTTCTTCAAACACCCCCCCCCCGATTGGATAAATCAACACCGTAAGCCTTCAAGAATTCTTCAACAGGTTTCTTTAAAGCATACCCATTATCTACGTGATCCGTATTTGGGTCGCCATTTACCCAGGCCATAGCGATTATTAGTGCATGAGCCAAGCAAAAGAAGGCTTCCTTCACGGTGACAATACTCCTTTTAATCGCACTCAATAGAGCCAATGAACGCCCCTACCAACAGGCATTCTAACACGGTCTAAACATACTTCCAGACGGACAGTCAGATCAAACCTAGAATTGCTTTGTACGACTTACCCGTGTACAGACCACACCACGTCAGGCTTCAACTGGTCACGGCATCCCAAACTAATGCCAACTACATTATCCTGCACATTCTCAGTATTGCGGATTCTCAAACCCACCAAATCTCTATCTGGCACTTTATATACTAGGTAATTCTTGAGTGCTGTAATACATTCCTTGAGATATAGTGTAGGATCTTGCTCTTCACCCGGAGTATTAAACTTAATAAGCAAACTACGCCCGTTCGCTTTAAATTTTCGAAAAGATGTAGAAGTCTCATCCAACATCATAAAGGGTAGCCGTTCAGTTGTCTCCGATACAATACTGCTTCTGCTAGAAGAAGGCGCTATCTCATCCCTGCATACAGATCGTGCCTCGGCGGGAGGGATAGCCCTTGCCCTATTCAGAATTATTTTGCCATTTTATATTTTGATTGTAACGGTACCATGTACTTGAAATAGATGCAAATACAGGATGTAGGTTGTTGCTAGTTGCTGTTAAAACAGTTGTAGCCGCTGGTTGCTGCACATAACAGTAAATAATGACTGTAACAATTGTAGCTGTTGCTGCTCGCTGCTCTAGCGTTGGTAAATACAAGTCGCGTAGCATAATAACCTCTTAACAAGTCAAGGCACTTTGCAGAATATTCCACTAGGGTTAAAATGCCCGAATATATAGTGCTACCCGCTAAACATGTTGAGACCTGTCTTCTTAATGGCCTTTTCCTAGAATCGTCACCTGATTGTTATCTTAAGTACCCCCTTAATGGCTTCTAATGTTGGTCGCCTGATTGTTATCTCAATGGCTTTTCCTAGAATCGTTAACTGATTTTATCTATCACGCATTCCTGTTGGCGCTAGCCAGTACCAACACGTATAAAGTGGCAAGCTAATGGCTTTGGTCTGGGGGTATACAAGCTTTTTCCATTACGTTAATGGCTTGAGGTAAACAAACAATTCTCATTACGCTAATGACAGCCTAAGGGGCAAAAAACCATTCACATTAGACTCATAACTTTGGATCAGGGATCTACAAAATGCAGGCTACTCGTTTACAACAGTCGAGATACCTCACTCAGTTAACTACGAGCCAAAAATTTGAACTGTGCAAATTTGTAAAATGTAAAATTGTGTTTATTTATTATCCTTATTACCTGTGATAGTTTCCTTAAAGAAGAGATGGTTGAAACCGCAGGATTCGAAACTAGAATTTATCAATTATGAGTCTGATATCCTACCGCTTTAGCCACCTCTCTTTCAAGTGTAGTATAAAGTTTAAAGTTATAGTCATTTATAAAATGGCGGTTAGTAACAAATTAGAATTGGCGCTGTAGCTACCATATTGTAAAAATGGTCGTCTTATTCAAATCACAAGTTAAATTTAGGTGTAAATGGCGCGCCAGTCAGCCATATTGTAAAAATGGCCGTCTCATTACAATAACAAGTTAAATTTTGGTTTAAAATTGCCGCGCTAGCAACCATATTGCCAAAAATTCAAAATAGCAGTAAAGCCAAATTCCAAAATAATAACAAGTTAGGTTCACAATTGCCGCTGTAACCACCATATTTCTTCAGAATCAAAATGGCGGTGGCGACAAGCTGTCTACAGGGTTTGTTTACATCTGGCTACCATAACAAGGATTCAAAATAATAACAATTTTTTAAATTACCGCTCTAGCCGCCATATTGCTTCAAATTGAAAATGGTGTCTATGTTTACATCTAGTAACCATAACAAGGTAAAGTTAGGTTAAGCGGAAAGGTAATTCACCCTGCCGCCATCTTTTGTTTACATCATGTGACTACCGCCTAGGGGCAGGGAAAGGGATGGTTTAGGTTTCAAAATAATAACAAGTTAAAGATAGGTTTAGCCCGGCGCCATACTGTCTCGGCCATTGTTTACATCATGTAATAGCCTGGGGGAAGGGAGGGTTAGGTTTCAAAATAATAATAATTTAGGTTTAGCCCGGCGCCATACTGTCTCGGCCATTGTTTACATCATGTAATAGCCTGGGGGAATGGAGGGGAGGGTTGGTTTCAAAATAATAAAAAGTTAAAGTTAGGTTTAAAATTACCGCTCTAGCCGCCATATTGCTTCAAATTTAAAATGGCGGTGGCGACAAGCTGTCTAGAGGGATTGTTTACATCCGGCTACCATAACTAGGTCACTGTTATGTTTCAAATTAATAACAAGTTAAAGTTACGTTTAAAATTACCGCTCTAGACGGCATATTGCCACAAATTCAAAATGACGCCTTTGTTTACATCAAGCAACCATAACAAGTTAAAGTTAGGTTAAGCACAAAGGTCGTTAACCCCTCCGCCATCATGTGACCACCGCCTGGGGGCAGGAAGGGAAGCATTATGTTTCAAAATAATAAGTTAAAGTTAGGTTAAGCCCGGCGCCATACTGTCTGGGCAATTGTTTACGTCACGTGAACGCCTACGGGCAGGGGGAGGAAGGGTTAAGTTTCAAAATAATAACAAATCAATGTTAGGTTTAGATTGGCGCCATACTGTCTTTGGCCATTGTTTACGTCACGTGATCGCTTGGTGGTAGAAAGGGGAAAGTTAGGTTTGTTTACGTGTGGCGTCACCCGGTATACCTGAACCCTTACTACTAGCGTAACTTGAGTATCTCGACCGCTGGGATCGGCTATTTGCCTGAATTTAAATTATTTCCATACCCATTCACCATTTAACGTTATACTTATTTTCAATTTGACTTAAAAATTGTAGATATTATGTACGGTAGAAGTCGCCACCAATGCTAAAGCACTATGCATCGTATGTCTGAAAAGACGGGACACGCCAAGGTCGATACTTACAGTAGCATCTCCGGACTATGATTCAAATTCAGGTTATTCCGGACTTGAAGGTGACATTTTACTACACACTGATGAAAGGTCATATGACGCTGCGTTTCTTACAAAATAAAGAAAATTAATTAAAGAATCTGTCCTGTTTGCGATACAGTTAACAAGACTGGAGAAGGGAATGGCAATGGCAAACAACTCTTGTACAGCTAAAGTTGCCTAGAAAATTCTCCGTAGGATCAGCGGGAGCCTAAGCAGACTCGACGGACTACTACTACTACAAACAAGGCTGGATCTACCGAAGGCACAGTTCGACTGAAAAACTAATTTTACAGTCTAGAACTACCTTTATCACTGGACTACACAACACACTGGGCTGTTTCATATCGGCCAACAAACAGAAGAAAGACCTGTAGACAAAGAATGGACGACCGCATGATGAAATAAGCAGAAATAGTAGAGTAGAAAAAGCTGGGCTCTTATTTACTCAACAACACAGAAGGTGGTATACTCTTACGTACATTAGGTTTAACATATTCTGAAGCTGCATTCGGTCTAACTTTTTTTACTTTTTTCGGAAACTCACTGGTTTAAAAGAAATAGAGCAATAAATCGGGTATGATATATTTATTGACTGCAATTGGGTTGCCACCCGGTGGAAGTAGTACAGTACACATTTACACACAAACGATATATAGAACAACACAAATAACAACTAATTTGGAAGAGTGTGGGCCGTGCCCCGTCTTTGCGAGTTTTACCCTGCCATTTGCCTTACAATTGAGGAAAAAGCACGGAAAACCTCAGACAGGGTAAGAAAGACAAGAAGAACCTTAGGTCTTAAACAAAGACTTCGTTTTACCAAGACAGAATAATTCTGTTGGCAAAACAGACATTGACATCAAGCTACCTAGAGTAGAAAAAAGCCTAAGACATACATGATCCGGTACTTCTACCGTTAAAGGTAGAAGTTATATGTTACATTGTTCTCCTGCCATTCTGTCTTAAGTAAAGCTTGCGTTTCGAAAGTTTGTATTTCATTTATATTCTCAGTCACAGTCAGCTGTTCGTTCGCTTGGAAAATGACAAATTGACTTTAGGAGCTTAGAAATGACAAACACAGCTAATGTATGTTGTATTAGACTTTTTTCATCAGAAAACTAAGAAAAAATGCACTGCAGTTAGGGTAGCTGGTACCATGACCAAAATTCAAAATCATTACCTCCCAAATAGCCCTACATATTAACATTACGTCAAACCGCTCAGTAACTTTAAAGACTTCTCAAATAATATCTACACCACTTGTGTGAAATTACAACAGTTCAGGTGTTTCCCTGTTTTTATCGCTTCAACGCGCCCACACACGTGTATCAGTAGCGGGTGCGAAGGATGTCGCTAGGGGCTGCGCAGGCTTCATGTTGCATCATACACGTATGGACACGGGGTGCGATGACGTCGCGAAAGTGCTCTTACGACTTACAAGGTCACACGGAATGAACGTCAGCTAAGA
>Ga0268261_10000129_pt1 | contig 46093 bp, 45 predicted proteins | sample TergutNc150P1_FD_190353 | JGI IMG/M metagenome (GOLD analysis project Ga0268261, IMG submission 190353) | Nasutitermes corniger P1 segment gut microbial community from laboratory colony in Florida, USA - Nc150 P1 (SPAdes) (version 2) | ecosystem: Host-associated > Arthropoda: Insects >... | reverse complement strand
AAGCCAATGGAATCGACCCTTATAAATATCTGGAATACATTTTCGAAAAACTTCCCAATACCCCTTTCGGGGAAAATCCGGAACTCATCGAGAATTTCCTTCCCTGGAGCACGGATGTACAGGAAGCTTGCCGCTAAAATGACCTTGATCGGAGATCCCGACCGGGGCTTTTTGCGTTACATAAACTTTGATACGGCAATTATACCATGGGAACCGGGAAGGGTTAAAGCCGTGTTGTTATTTGACGCTTACAAAAATTTTTCCACATGACGATATTTTTTAATTATTTTTTGGGAAACAAGCGGCGTATGCCCCTGCTATTTATCCATGATCCGCAGGATTCTATTGATGTTCGAGGCGAATATGGCCGTGGCACCGTGTATTTCCATGCCTAAAAGACCAGACGTTTCAGCCCGATCTAAACCATACGAGTGTTTTAATTCTGCGTTCTTCGCTTCCACTTTATAGCGCTCTTTGATGGCTTCCCTGAATTCATCCGTGTCCTGGAATGCCTCCTGTTTTTGGTGGGTGTGCGCTTTGATGGTCACCGAATAGGACTTCGTTTTGGCTCCGTCCCTGTAGCACCCCTGGCGAAATGGGCAGGACTTGCATTTTTCAACATCAAATAAGTAACTCTCCACAGAACCCTGTCCGTCGATGGCATGCTTTTGATGCCTTTTACGGACTATTTTGTAGCTCATATGGCCTCCCCGGCAAACATAGTGCCCCGCATCTTTATTGAAATGGAACTTATTTGGGTTGAGGCGGTTCCCATGGGTGACGGTCTTGCTTAGGCGGCAGTAGGTTTTAATATCCTTCTCCTCTGCGTATTCCAGGTTTTCTTTTTCGGAATAGGCCATGTCGCCGATGACACCATCGACTTCAAATCCATTTTCCTCCATCTGCTCAATCAGGCCCTGCAGCTCTTTCCCATCGTTCTTTTCCCCGGATGTCACTGTGGCCGCAACAATGATCCGTTCCGGGTCACGGCCAGGTGGGTTTTATAGCCAAAATAGGTGGTGTCAGCTGACTTGTGTCCCGTTTTGGCATCTTCGTCATGGAAAGACTGTGCATTTTGGAGCTTTTCCCAATCATCGGTTACCACTTCTTTTAAAACCTCAAGGTTTTTGTTTTAGGCGGGCATTCTTCACCGTGGTAGTCATCACCCTTGACAGGGCGATTCTGGCATAACCTTTGCTTGAATGTCCATTCTTCCAAGCCTCACGAGGGGGCATTCCCAATTTTCTCAGAGCCTTGACTCGGGTTTTGCCATTCTTCCACTGTTTCCAGATGCACATCCTCAAACGCTACCTTAAATGTGGTGAAATGCTTTTCAGCTTGCCTTTAGGGTCTCCAATGGCGAAGTAGTTCACCCAGCCCCTGACGTATTCAGGGAACCCCTAATAACTCCAATTCACCCGAATTTGCGGTCTTTTTCCGCCTATTCTTCGTCAGTGAAAATGCCATGAAGCTCCACTTCACTGTTTCCTCACTTCCTCGGCTAGATGAAAAAATCCTCACAAATGCGGGCAAAGCGAGTTATTAGAGGTCCCCTTAACTCAATCCGGGAAATTTGGGAGGCGGTTGCAGTCCCGATGAGGGGCATGGACAACCTGAAAAATCTCCAAAACTTTGGAAACCGACCTGGTTTCGGGAATCATTTCCAGATTGGCGACCGGAATATTTTTATGCATCAATGTCCAAACCTGTAACTCCTCATTTGAGGCCATCTTCCCACTCTCCTCCCATTAATTTTTTTTCCCCATGCTTTCCTCGGCTTTTGGCACTTTCAGTTCATCAAAGACCACTCTCGCCATCAGGCGGTCGCGCCTTAGTTGCTGGGTAAGGTCCTCGATGGATGAGAATTTGCGCTCGCTCCGTAAGTATTTCTTGAACTCCAGCCGTAGGGTTTTTCCATAAATGTCTTCATCGAAGTCAAATAGGTTGACCTCGACGGACAGGCGGCCAGTGAAGTTGAAGGTGGGGTTGTGCCCGATGTTGCACATTCCCAGGTAGCGATGGCTGCCGATGTGGGTTTCCACAGCGTAAACCCCTGATTTGGGCAGGACATAAGTGTCATCCACTTGGATGTTTGCCGTCGGAAAGCCGATAGTACGCCCTTTTTGGTTGCCCTTGATGACTGTCCCGGTCAGGGCATAAGGGCGACCGAGCATATTAGAAGCGGCTTCCACTTCCCCCGCTTCCAAATAGGACTTGATTTCCGTCGTGCCGATTTTTTCGTCTTGAAGCTTCATTTTCGGGGTCACGTTCAATAAAAACAGCTCCTCGTATTGTTTTAACAGCCCCACCTTGCCCGCCCCCCGGTTCCCGAAGCAATAATCGGGGCCGGTCGCCACGTAACGGACCTGTTGCTTCACCAAATAATCCTGGATAAAGTCCTCAGGCAACATCTGGGCCATGTCCATGTCAAAAGGCAGCACCATGAGCCGGTCCACCCCCAACCGCCTTAAAATCGCCAGTTTTTCCTTCATGGGGGTCAAAAGCCCAACATCCGGCTGGCGCTTCAGATACACTTTCGGATTGACGGAAAAGGTCATGACGGCGCTGATGAGCCCATTATTTTTAGCATACTCTACCACATCCGAAACGAGGGCCTGATGCCCAAGGTGCAGGCCATCAAAATAGCCCAGTGCCACGGCAAGCCCCGGATTTTTCCCAGTCCCACGGTTCAATTCGATGATTTCCATCCTAAAACCCCCTCACCGACACGTTCATGCCTTTGGACGCATCAAATTCGTAAACAGCCAGCACTTGCCCCGACTCATTATAGATGGCGAAAAGCCCTTCCATCGCCGGGACTTGACCGAATTCCAAAGCGCCGCCGTTTCGCACCAGTTTTTCCACCCAGCCGGATACAGCAACCCTTGGCATTCCCTCCAGGGCCTTCTCCATGGAAATCAGGGGCAGTTTATCCGGGGTTTTGGACAACTCTTCCAACTGGTCCATGCCCAGGCAATCCCCGATTTCAAACGTCCCCGAAGCTGTGCGCCGCAGTTTGGACATATGGGCTGGATAACCTAGTTTCTCCCCCAGGGTAGTGGCAACGGTACGCACATAAAGCCCCTTGCTCCCCTTCACCAAAAAAGCGAACGTATACGTTCCATCCGAATTTTTCACCACATCCCCAAGGAGTTCTGCACGGTAAATGGTAATTTCCCGTGAAGGACGTTCCACCTCAATCCCCTGGCGGGCATATTCATAAAGCTTCTTTCCGTTCACCTTCACCGCCGAATACATCGGGGGCGTCTGGCTGCTTGTCCCCAACAATCCCGCCAACGCATGCTGAGCCATGTCGTTGGTGATGGGGCTATCTGGCAACTGGCGGTCGATTTCCTCACCATCTGCGTCCTCTGTGGTGGTGGCAAAGCCAAGGGTCACCTCAGCGATGTACTCCTTGGCCTCCGCCGTCAAGAACTGGGACAGCTTCGTCGCCCGCCCGATGCAAAGGGGCAATACCCCCGTCACGCTCGGGTCAAGGGTTCCCGTATGCCCCACTTTTTTCGTCTTTAAAAGCCGCCGCACAATGGCCACGCAATCATGGGACGTCATGCCCGCCGGCTTGTCTAACAATAATACACCATCCATAATAAATGCTCCTTCCAGGGTAGCTCTATTAACTCGCTTTGCTCGGATTTGCGAGGATTTTCTCGTCCAGTCGAGGAAGTTAAAATGCAGTGAACTGGAGGTTCATGGCATTTTTGCTGACGAAGGATGGGCGGGAAAAGACCGCAAAGTCGAGTGGATTGGAGTTATTAGAGGTGCCCTCCTTAAAGTAAAAATTGCTCGAACACGGCATTGCCCATTAGTAGCCCTTGGCGGGTAAGGGAAATCACGCCCGAATCGTAGGCGATGAACCCGCGCTGCCGGAGGTCTTGGAGCGGTTTTTCGTATAAAATTTCCAGGTCCGTGGCGAATTTGGCGCTGGCTTTTTTCAGGTCCACCCCGCCCAACAAGCGAAGCCCCAAAAACATTTCTTCTTCAATCTGCTGCTTTTTCTCCAGTTGGTTGGAATCCGTCCTTGGGAGCTTTCCTTTCGCTACGCTCTCGATGTAAGCCGTGATGGAACGGGTATTGGAATAACGGGTGCCATTTACATATCCATGGGCGCCCAGGCCGCAACCGATATAACCTTCGTTTTTCCAGTAAACCAGGTTATGGTGGCTCGGTTCGCCTTTGGTGAAATTGCTCACCTCATAATGGTGGTAGCCTGCCCCGGCGAGCCTGTCCATCACCAGTTCGAACATGGAAGCCTCCACGTCGTTTTCCGATAATTCCAGGCGGTCTTTCATATAATCCACATAAAGCTTCGTGTGCTCCTCCAAAATGAGGGAATAAGCGGATAGATGCTCGATTTCAAGGGAAAGGGCGGTTTCCAAATCCGCTTCCAACTGTTCCATAGCCTGCCCTGGGATGGCATAAATCAGGTCCAGGTTGATGCGTGGCATGCCCTTTTCTTTCAACCGCTTGATGGCTTTGATGGCACTTGCCCCCGAATGGGTGCGCCCGATGCTTTTCAGCAGCTCATCATGGAAGGTCTGCACCCCAAGGCTCACCCGGTTGACGCCATAGGCCAGCAATAAGTCGATTTTTTCATCGTCCAGGTTCTCTGGATTGGCCTCCATGGTAAATTCTTCCAAACAAGTAAGGTCGATAGCATTTCCCAGCCAGTCCAAAAGCATTTTCAGTTGCCCCACAGATAAAGCCGTCGGGGTCCCACCACCAATGTAAACGGTTTTCGGTCGGGTAATCCCTGACATTTCAAGCTCGCCCAAAAGGGCATCCAAGTAACGGTCCTGCAAATCTTCTTTGGCATAGAGTTTGGGGAAGTCGCAGTAGTTGCAGATGTGGTCGCAAAACGGGATGTGGATGTACAGTCCTGCACTCATTATAGCTTTTCTACCACGTTTAAATTCAGGCGCTTGGCAAAATCGCGGGCTTTGTCCATAAATTCGTCGTTCAAAAACTCCGGGTTGTGGCAATCTGAATTGATCATGACTTTCGCCTGGGGAAATTCCTGTGCTAAAAGATGCCAAAAGTTCTCGGAAGGGTAGCCATAGCGGGTGCCATCTTCGTACTTGCGTTTACCTTTGCGGTAGCCGTTGGCGTTGATTTCCAGGATGACGTCGTTTTTGATGGCAGACTCGATGATTTGACGGCTGATTTCCTGGCAGACGCTGTCCCATTTCGGGTATTTGGTCATGAACACATCGGGATGTGCCAAAATCCTAAAAAGCCCCGTTTCCAATGCTTCCACAACTTTTTCAGCATAAATCCGCAGTTGGGTAGGTTCGATAAAGCGGAAGGCGTCCTGGATGATGCCATTGTTGAAAATGTAATGCTGGCCTAAAACCAGGTAATCGCATTGGTCGTGGATGCGCTTTAGGTAATCGTGGAAGCGCGGAAAATACTCGCATTCCATGGATTTTAAGATACTGAGCTGAGGATATTTTTTCTGGGCGTCCTCGATGTCGGCAAAATAAAGGGGCATCTCGTCATAAGTCATGCGGACGGCTTTAAGTTCGGGGAAATTTTCAAAAGGCAGGTGGCAGCTCATGCCGATTTCATCAAAATTATGGCGCACGGCTTCTTTGATATAATCCTCAACGGTGCCCTTGGCATGACGGCAACGGAAGTGGTGGGTGTGATAGTTGGTTAGCATAATGCCTCCTAACTGTATCCGGGCGGCCAGAAAACCGCTGGTCGACCGGATACATTCATGATTTTTTTCTCACTAAGGTTAGTTTGTGAATTTCTTTCGTAAAAAATAGTCGGTTACTTCTATTGTAGCCGAAATCGGTTGAAATTTCCAGAAAAAGTGGGGATTGGGGGTTTGTAAAGCGTTCACAGGGGAGAATTATCACATCACCATTAATTAAATAGGCCTTTTCAACAAATGGGACATTCGTTCAAAATGCGGTATACCCCATGCCAGGATTGCTTAAAATATGGTATAATGAAATTAACAGACATTTTTGATTAAGGGGTGTAGAACATGTATAGCCTAGACGAAATCAAATTTAAAGTCCTCCCTATTGCCCAAAAATATGGGGTTGAAAAAATGGCACTCTTCGGCTCTTATGCCCGTGGCGAACAGCATGAAGAGAGCGACTTAGACTTTTTAATAGAAAAAGGGGCGATTTGCGGACTTTACGAATACTACGACTTCATTGAGCAATTGGAGAAAGAGTTTAAGTTGCCAGTCGATGTCATGACGTATGACGCATTAAGGGACTCCATCATTTCAGATTCCATTAAGGAAGAGGTGGTCCTTTATGAAAAATAGGGATAGGGTTATTCTAAAGAAAGTGTTGGAGTACGCTAACGATATTGAATATGCCATCCAGCGGTTCCAATTGGACGAGGCTAGCTTTATGAAAGACCGTGTCGCCAGGCATTCTATTTCCATGTGCATCCTGCAAATCGGGGAACTAGCTGGTAATTTGACTGCTGACTTTATTTTAACCTATACAAAAGTCCCTTGGCGGGCAATGATTGGAATGAGGCACCGTGCCGCCCCCGACTATAGCGTGATGGATAAGAAGGTCATCTGGGAGACTGCCATAAAACATGTTCCGGAATTAAAAGCTTATTGTGATGCGATTTTGCTGGAAAACCCCCGATTATGAATATGAAAAGCTCATCTACCGTTTGAATGGCAAATGAGCTTAATTTTAATGCTTCTTAATTTTTTTTGTGGTGTAAACCTAATCCTGCTACAACAGCTCCTACCCCAGCCGCACCAATTCCGAAAACTGGAGCCAATGGTCCTAACAAAGGAACTGTCGCAGTAGTTGTCCATAGACCCCAAAGGATACTTGTGCTTATGCTTGTCGTTGCAACGGCAGCCCCAATCCCAGTGGCTGCGATTGCCCCACCTGCCACCGCTCCAGATATCGCCCTTGTCCTATCCGTTGTTTGTTGTTGCGTTCTTTTAAAAGCATGCGCGATTTCCGATTTGGACTGAACGATTTTGTCCGCTTTGTCATAATCGTTTAAATCGGAGTTGTAAATGAAGTCCTGATAACGATTTTCGCCGTTAAGAAATATTGCAGAATGGGCCCGCTCAATTTTTAGCGACTCCCTTAAAACATGCACGGCACTTTCAACAGCTTTATCAGCAAGATTGAAGCTTAATTTGCACGCTTCGAGTCTGCCTTGCATTTCTTCCAACTGAATTTTTTCACGTGATTTTGTGGTGTTTCGGATGTAATTTACGACACCTTGCGGTAAGCCAGACTTAACCAATAAGCTACATGCAGTTGCAATGTCCATGATTTACCTTCTTCCTTGAACGGATTATGAGTATTTTCCAGGCACCTATTTTCGGAATTTATTGATTCCAAAGAAAGCAGCTACAGCACCACCAAGCAATGTCCAACCAATGAAGCGAGAAGTCGTTGCGTTTTGAGTGTTTTCAAAGTCCCTGGCGTTGTATTCACGGCTTTTTTGGATGAATTCGATTTTTTCTTTGTCGCTCAAATTTGAACCATAGATAAAATCTTCTTCCCGTTGATTCTTTTTCAGATAGATATCTGAGTGTGCCCGTTCGGTGTCAAGGGATTGTTGGAGGACATCCATCGCCCCATTTAATACCTTGTCACCAAAATTATACCGCATTTTCTCGGCTTCCAAAAAAGCCTCAATTTCTTTCAACTTGAATTCGCCATGGGTTTCAATCATTTTCTCGACCGTTTTCGCCACTGCTTTCGGCAATCCCGACGAAATCAACATGCTTACGATATCCATATCTTCCACCCCCGTTGATAATAATTGAGGGGAATATGCCAATATTTCCCTCAATTTAATCTATGATTAAATTTGAACAAATTTTCGCACACAAAAAAGAAGCCCAACGGGCTTCCCACTCACTCCAACTGAAAAGAGGGGCATTCGGCTGAAATCAGCCGAATGCCCCTCTTTTCATTGCTATTCGTCCATGGACAAGACTGCCATGAAAGCCTCCTGTGGGACCTCGACGGACCCCACGGATTTCATCCTTTTCTTACCTTCTTTTTGTTTCTCTAAAAGCTTGCGCTTACGGGAGATGTCCCCGCCGTAGCATTTGGCCAATACGTTTTTGCGCAGGGCCTTGATGGTGGAGCGGGCGATGATTTTTTGGCCGAGGGCTGCCTGGATGGGCACCTCGAATTGCTGGCGGGGGATGATTTCCTTCAGCTTTTCGGTGATGGCTTTCCCGCGGTTGTGGGCAAAGTCTTTGTGGACGATCAGGCTCAATGCATCCACGATTTCCCCATTTAATAATATATCCATCTTCACCAACTTGGATTGCTGGTAGCCGATAAGTTCGTAGTCAAAAGAGGCATAGCCCTTCGTTGAGGATTTCAATTGGTCAAAGAAGTCGTAGACGATTTCCCCTAGCGGGATTTCATAGTTGACATGGACGCGGGTATCATCCAGGTACTGCATGTCGATGAAGTTCCCCCGCTTCTTCTGGCAAAGCTCCATGATAGGCCCCACGTAATCATTTGGCGTCATAATGGAAGCCCGCACATAAGGCTCTTCGATGGACTGGATGACCTGCACATTGGGCATCTGGGACGGGTTGTCCACGATCATCTGGGTACCGTCTGTCAGGTTGACATGGTAGATTACCGATGGTGCCGTGGCAATCAGGTCGATGTTGAACTCGCGCTCGATCCGTTCCTGGATGACATCCATGTGGAGTAGCCCCAAAAAGCCTGTCCTGAAACCGAAGCCCAGTGCCTGTGAAGTTTCCGGTTCAAACTGAAGGGAGGAGTCATTTAGCACAAGCTTGTCCAAAGCATCCCTTAGATCATTGTACTGGGACGCATCAATCGGGTAAAGCCCGCAGAACACCATGGGATTGAGCTTGCGGTAACCGGCCAATGGCTCGGCGGTCGGGTTTTCGGACCAGGTGATGGTATCCCCGACCTGGACGTCTTTAACGTCTTTGATGGATGCTGATAGGAAACCTACATCGCCGGTCGCCAACACGCCCACTGGCTTTTCATGGGGCGTATGGACGCCGACTTCCACGACCTCGTACTCGGCACCGGTTGCCATCATGCGGATTTTATCGCCTTTTTTGACGGAGCCGTTGACGACCCGGATGGAAGCGATGATCCCGCGGTACTGGTCATACACGGAGTCAAAAATAAGGGCTTGCAGGGGCTCGTCAGGTGAACCCCCAGGGCTTGGGACTTTTTGGACAATCTGCTCCAACAACTCCTCTATTCCGATACCGGCCTTAGCAGATGCCAACACGGCTTCGTCTGCTGGAAGGCCGATGATGTCCTCCACTTCTTGCTTCACCCGTTCAGGGTCCGCACTCGGCAAGTCTATTTTGTTGACCAGGGGCAGGATTTCCAGGTTGTTGTCCAGTGCCAGGTAAACGTTTGCCAAAGTCTGGGCTTCGATTCCCTGGGCCGCATCCACGACGAGGACAGCCCCTTCGCAGGCCGCGAGGGAGCGGGACACCTCATAGGTAAAATCCACGTGACCCGGGGTATCGATGAGGTGGAGGATGTACTCCTCACCGTCTAGGGCTTTATAATTCAGCTGGACCGCATTCAGCTTGATGGTGATGCCGCGTTCCCGTTCAAGGTCCATGGAGTCCAGGGTCTGTGCTTTCATCTCCCGTTTTTCAAGGGCATTGGTGCGTTCTAATATACGATCGGATAGGGTCGTTTTCCCATGGTCGATATGGGCGATGATGGAAAAATTCCGGATCCGTTTCTGCCGCTCTTTCATCTGTTCGTTATTCAAGGCAGTTCACTCCATTCAATATGTCGCTACTCTAACTTGTAGCCATCTTTATCTATTTTACTTTAAATCCCAGGATACGACAAGCTTTATTTGGGAAAGTGACCCTTAAAAGCCCCTTCCCATCAAAAAAACGCCTTTAGCAGCAGTTCCCCAAAGGCGTCTCAAAGATTTTGTTATTAACTGCTGATTAATTGGTCGATAAACACAACGATGGTTCTTAAAATTTCCCGCACCAACGTTTGCAAAAAGCTCCCGATTCCCTGTCCGAGGCGCCCGACTGCGTTTTCCCCCATTCCTGGCATTGAAGGTGCCCGTACCTGCTGGCTGTAAGGGACGAATTCCCCGCCTTCCCTAACCGCCGTTTCATATAGTTGGATGGCTTGTTCTAGCTGGGTCATGGGCTGTGGCGGCGTGGACTGGGCCGATTGGATGGATGGCACCGAGCCGGGGGAAGAGCCCAGGGCCATCCCGATAACGAACGCCGAAAGCAAAATGGCTGCCAAAACCCCTTTTTTGAACATGGTTGATCCCCCCTAGTGACATTGAAATGGTTTAACCTAACTGGCCTAAAATATACTCCGACAGGACTTCTGCTACAAACCTCGCCGTATTGAAAGCGGCTTCTGCAGGCGAACGCTCATCTCCGATTTCGATGAGGAGGGCATGGGCGGACAAGTCCTGGTTGAACATGCCATCACGCCCAGGGCCGCCGCTTGAGAAAAACAAAGGGCGGTTCCGCATAATCCCGGGCTTTCGTTCTTCAAGCATCTCGGCCAGGGTCATGGCAACATCCGTGTTGTCCCGGTAATTGGGGTTATCCATCCCAATGGCAAACATCACCCGGGCATAAGGGACACCGTCAATGGTCGTCCATGGATCGGAAACAGTGGCATCCCGGTGGACGTCGATGAAGAAGCGGAGGCTGTCAAACTGGCTGATCCGCTCCTCAAGGAAAAACCGCGAGCCCTCATAGGCACGGTGGGCCATAAAGGGGCCGAAGCGCTCATTGATGAAGGCCTCCACGCTGCGGTCCTCCACGAGGGTCGGGATACCATTGCGTTCAAACACCTCCCCCATGGTAATGGACATGTCCGTCACCGTGGAAGCATTGTCAGAAAACCGTTCCCACGTGTGGGTATTATAAATATAGACGACGGGGTCATCCCCAAAGAGGACATGGGCCGGAAGTTGTGGCGGAGATAACGTTTCCGGGTCATGGACCAGGTTTTCCCGGCGGACAAAGCGAAAATCCGTGGGTTCCTGCGCCACAACCGGCGGCCTTGTCCATACAATGCCTCCGAGCCCAAGCCCTTCCGTCACAAACGTGGAAATCTGGTTGAGGTTGACGCTTGACATCATCTCAAACACATAGCGATGGACATTGTCAAACATCCCACTGTGATTGGCTGGCCTATCCAAAGCAGCCACAAACCCCGGCCCGAAATGATTCAGCCAGGCAAATTGATGAGCCCGCCCAAGCATGGGAAAAAACTGCGTGGCAATCAATATATAAACAAAGAACGCCCCCACCAAATACGGGACCTGGCTGTTACTTTTCTTTTTCCTGCGCTGCATAAAAGGTTCCCCCTCCCTATCCGCTCAATCATACCACGGGAGAGGTGTTGCAATCTGTTTTTTTTTCGGATGAATGCTAAATTTTTCCACTTATTTTTAACGGGGCTTAGTAACTATTTGTCGAGGCTCATGGACGGGGTAAATTTTGGGACCCTTAGGAACCCAATGTATCCCGATAACATTTCCGCCAACAGTTTCCCCTTATTCAGGTCTTCCTAGTGAAACGGGACCGATGGATGCAGGGCCTGGTTGATGCCGCTGGAAACAAGGGTAGCCAGGTCCTGGATTTCGCTGTCGATGTCTTTTGGGGTCACCATCAGGTTATAGCCCCCCGAAGTCAGCACCTCCGATATGATCTGGCGCTTCTCATTCTCATCCATCTGCCCCACTTCCCCGAGGGCCTCCATTTTATCCGTCCCGTTCCGGGCAAGGTAGTCAAGGAGCATATCCACCGTATCGCTGGTTATGGAAACCGCATCCACCACCGTCGGCACCCCGATGGCGATGACCGGGATGCCCAAAGACTCGGAATTGACCGCTTTGCGCTTGTTGCCCACACCTGAGCCGGGAGCGATGCCTGTGTCCGTCATTTGGATGACCCGGTTGACCCGGGAAACGGAGCGGGAAGCCAGGGCGTCCACAACCACCAAGAAATCTGGATTAGTTTTTTTCACCACCGATTCGATGACGTCGTAAGTCTCGATGCCAGTCGTCCCCATCACGCCTGGTGCCAGCGCTGAAACTTCCCGGTAGCTGGTGTCCACCTCATCCGGCGTCAATTCATAAAGGTGGCGGGTGACCACGATTTCATCCACCACTTTCGGCCCTAAGGCATCCGGGGTGATATGCTCGTTCCCCAGGCCGATGACCAGGCAGGTGGCGTTTTTTTTGAGTCCCTTATGCTTCAATAAGGACATTAATTCCTTGCCAAACACATCCATTGCATCCTCCAGCGCCTCCCGGTCCCCACTGATGATAGCTCTCGTATCCAAGGACACATACCGCCCTGGTTTTTTCCCAATTTGCTTGCAGCCATCCTCATTGACGTCAATATGGGTGACCACGACCCCCTTGATTTTTTTATCGGTGACCCGTACCCCTTTTTTGGATGCCCCCTCGCTTTCTCCCATAAACTGGGCCACTGCCTCAATCGCCAAATCCGACCTAACCTGCCATTTTTCCATAATAGCCTCCTCTATAAAAAGTGCAACATACCCGTTTGTGGAAGGGTGAAAAGTGTGGCCGCAAGAACAGTATGGCGTGGGTGCTTTTCTCACAGAATACTGACCTGGAGGTTCACTTTTCATCCTGAAACGGATTGTGGAATATGTCCCCCCTTAGTTTCACCCAAGCCCCATAAATTATTTATTCTTTGGGGAAACCATGCTAAAAACCATTGCTTTTTAGCAGCGTCCCTTAAAAAAGTACCCTCCGCACAGGGCGAAAAGGGTACTTTAGGTGTTATTTCAATGCTTTCAGCGTTTCTTTCAAAAACTGGTAGACCCTTCCTGTTGAAGAAATGGACAGCCGTTCTTTCGGCGTATGGATGTCCATCATGTCAGGGCCGATGGAAACCATGTCCAGTTCCCCAAGCTTTTCGCCGAGGAACCCGCATTCAAGCCCAGCATGGATGGCCTCTATTTTCAGGTCCTTGCCGGCAACCAACGGATAGGTTTCCATCATCAGGTCGCGGATGCGGGACTTGGGGGCATATTGCCACTCAGGATAATCGCTTTGAAGCTTGGTGGTGGCACCCACTAGGTCAGCAATGGTTTGGAGCTGGCGGTAAAGGCCAAGTTTCAGGGAACCAACAGACGAACGGACGGCGTTGGTCACCACCAATTTATCACCCTCTTGCCTTACCACGCCCGGATTATTGGAGCTTTCCACAAGCCCTGGGATCGACCCGCTCATGGTTTGCGGGCCAAAAGGTGCCAGGAGCAATAAGCTGATGGCTTTTTGGGCAGATTCTTTTGTCAAGGTTATTTCAGGCAAAGCCACCGGTTGGGCACTGATTGAAATATCAGGGTCCGTCGCCAAAAACTCCCCGGCAACTGTTTTTTCAAACTTTTGGGCAATGGCTTCCACTTGTTCAGCAGATTCAGCCAAGACCACCATTTCAGCCCGCTTGGAGATGGCATTGTCTTTTTCCCCGCCCATCAAAGCAGCGATGCGGATCCCTTCTTGGGCAAGGCTATCCAACAGGCGGGCCATCAATTTATTGGAATTGGCACGGCCTTCCCCGATTTCAACCCCGGAATGCCCCCCTTTTAGCCCGCTGATGACAACTTTGAACGCCTGCAAGCCTTGGGGTACGGCTTCGAAACCCAAAGGCAATTCCATGACATAGCGCCCCCCGCCTGCACAAGACACTGTTGCGATGCCTTCATGATCGGAATCAATGTTGATGAGGACGGTGCCGCTTAAATTTTCAGGGTTCAGGTACAAAGCACCGTCCATCCCGGTTTCTTCTTCCACCGTCACCAAAACTTCAAGTGCCGGGTGCTGGGCTTTTTTATCTGCCAAAAGGGCCAGTGACATGGCGACGGCAATCCCATTGTCGGCACCGAGGGTCGTCCCTTCAGTCTTGATCCAGTCACCGTCTACTACTAAAGGAATAGGCATGGTGTCAAAATCAAAGTCCTTGTCATCCTCCTTGACGCAAACCATGTCCATATGCCCTTGGATGATGACCGTTGGCGCGTTTTCATAACCTGGGGTGGCCGGTTTTTTGATGATGACGTTCATGCAAGGCTCTTGGATGGCATCAAGCCCCTGTTCCTTGGCAAAAGCCATCAAAAAATCGCTCACTGCCCGCTCTTTCCCGGATTCACGGGGAATCTGGGTCAGGGCTTCAAAATAATAAAACACATCCGCTGGTTGCAAGTTGCTTAGTTTCATGGCTTTCCTCCTAAAATACTTGTTTTTACGACATCTTTATCTTATAATAAAAACACGGTTAACGCAAACATAAATCCGGTCGTAAGGGGTTTTTTCAGCAAAATCCCAAAAAATCTTTGGATTTGCACTTGCATTTTGACCGCAATTCTGTTATTATTATCTTTGTATTTATTGGAGGTGAAACTAATGCCAAATATCAAATCACAAATTAAACGTGTAAAAACAAACGAAAAACGTCGTCTATTCAACGCTTCTTTCAAATCCGCTATGCGTACGGCCATCAAAAACGTTGAAGCCGCTACTACTTTGGATACTGCTAAAGAAGCATACAATACAGCTAACAAACGTTTAGATAAAGCTGTTGCGAAAGGTATCGTACACAAAAACTTCGCAGCGCGCCAAAAATCACGTTTAAGCAAAAAGGTCAATGCACTTCGCTAATCACGCAAATGCGTAAACCGGCCCCGGCCGGTTTTTTTGTTTCCCAAAATCTAGGCTTATAGACGTTTACTTTTGCGCCTTTACTTTTGCGCTTAAGCACGGCGGCTTTTAGTCCGCCCTGCCCTGAGGAGCGGACCATAGGGAGCACCGTAGGGGCAAAAAGGTCAATGCACTTCGCTAATGAAGTCACCTTAAACCGACATCTGTCGGTTTTTTTTTGTTCCAAAAAACCTTAATCCGTGAAACATTGACCTTTGAGCTTAAGCACGGTGGCTTCTAGTCCGCCCTGTCCCGAGAAGCGGACCGAAGGGAGCATCGCAGGGACAAAAAAGTAAACGCACTTCGCTAATCACGCAAATGCGTAAACCGGCCCCGGCCGGTTTTTTTTGTTCCCCAAAAACACCAAAAAGGGCAACCCATTGAGGATTGCCCTTTTTTTGTATACTCCCGATTAGTTGATAGGAGTGAAGTTGACGTTGATTTGATTGCGGTTTCCGAAGCTTCTGAATTGTTGCATAGTAAGCAATGTGATTTCAGCAGAAGTCTCGCGGCGCTCTTGTTCGGATACTGTATCGAAGTCCATGACTTCAACGGTTACATTGACCACTTGGTTTTCAGCGTTTGCATCGACTACCACATCAGTGAAGCCTAAGGAAAGAAGGGTAGTTTCAAGAAGGCGGCGGCTGTTAGCGATGCCATCCAACACGTTCAGTTGGTCCATCGCTTCGTTTTTAGTTGCAGCATCATGGTCTGGGCTAGCAACGATTTCAGTCAATGTGGCAACCATGGCGTGATGGTTTGTTTCAATTTCGTGGCGAAGGGCCGCTACACGGCTAGTTGTGCGCTGTTCGGTAACATCAGAACCTGCACCAAGCTCAGAAGAACCGTTCCCACCAGGAGCAGGGGCTTGCTGCTCTTCTGTTTGCCCACCAGGAGCCGGGGCTTGCTGTGTTTCTTCGTTGGTTGGAGCTGGCGTTTGCTGTTGGCTTTGTCCTGGCTGAGGCGCTGCATCGTCTTCATCTTCATCAGGCGTGTTGACCAAGTCGCCTACTGGCATTGGTGTTTGCTGGTCAGTGCCATTAATGACGACAGAACCAATGCCATCTGTGACTGGCCCAGTGTTGTCAAGGTTAAAGTAAACCACGGTCAATAAGACAAAGACGACGAATAATGCTGCTGTTACGTAAGAATTTCTGTTCATTTTAATTTCCCCCTAAATGGTCTAAGTTAAGTAACTGGATGTTGTGATACTGCACCCCTAGCATATTGCTGATGGCCAGGGTTACTTCATGTGGGTGCAAGACGTTTCCGCGGTGCATGACGACCACGCTTTGTACGACTTCCCTTTCGGCTCCCGCCCGGTTGGAAAACACCGAAACAGTGACTTCTTGGACGGTCTGTGTCGAGATGACCACATCTTCCAGCACGACGCCATCAATGGCATCGAATAACCGCTTGACCGCCCTTTCCCTTTCATCTGCCGTTTCCGTGACGACACCTGGCGACTGTCCGCTGAAGAGGCCGCTCCCAAGGTTACCCGAGAAGAGCAACCAGCTGACGGCGATGGCTGCGGTAAGCGCCATAAGCCCTTTAGGGCCCAGGTTTGCAATGAATCTGCTTATACTGGTTCGCTTCGCTACTGCTTTTTCTTCTACAATCATAGCATTCCTCCCTCTCCTAATATCATCAGCGGGCCCCCCCTTCAAACCGCACATCTGACCGGGTCACCCCCAGTTGCACAATCATGCAGTTTTGGGTGGTGGCGGATGTATTTGGCATCCGCAGGACCAATTGGTCCCCGTCAAGGTTCCATCCCCTGACCACTTCCCCGCAAGCATCCGCGGCCTCCCGGACCCGTTCCTCGATTTCACCAAGGGACAATTCCTGGACCTGGGTTGCCAGCTGGTTCCGTGTCTGCTCGACCCGCCGGTCAAATTCGCTGTCTGTCACGAAGTGGTTGAAATCCAGAAGGGAACCGACTTCACTATTCATTATACGCAGCACCGGTTGTAAAATGATGACTATAACTAAAAAATGCATGTAGAATGTAATTATTTTTTTATAGGATTCCGAAATTACCAATAAATTGACAACAGCTATCAAAAAAAACACGGCGATTATCTGGGTTGCGTACTGATATATCATATTTTGTCACCTACTTCCATAAAAAGTGCAGCAAGCCCGGGTGCGCAAGGATGAAAGGTTTGCCTGGAATGGAAGCACAACTGGGTGGGTTTCCCAGAGGTGGTTCCATGGAAGGCAACTGTTCATCCTGGAGCGGCTTGCGCAATTAGATTCAGCGCAACATCAGATTCGAACTATAAAGGAACATAAAGAAGGTGAAGATGAACATGATCCCGATGATGACCATGATGACCAGCAGGTTCATGATGCCGGTATTGAAGACGTCCATGATTCCGATGAATTCTTTTCCAAGGAGGGGCTGGAGGACGGCGCTTAGCAGCTTGAAGAGCACGACCCCGATGGCCAGCTTGATAATGGGGAAGCTGATGAAGATGCCTAAAGTGATGACGCTCAAGAGGCCCACGCTGTTTCTCATGATGGAAAGTGCGGCACCTACCGACACCAAGGTATCGGTGACCCTTGACCCGATAATGGGCACATGGTTGAGCAGGCTTTGGGTCGTCCGAAAGAACAGGCCGTTTGAAAAGCTCATGGTAATGTTTTGGAATGACAATAATGTAAGGAAGAAAGCGAAATAGCCCCCCATGGACCAGACTGCCAGTTTATTCACCAATTCGGTCAGGCGGCTATAAAGGCTTTGGGGGCCAATCCGGTCCACGAACCCCATTACCGTACCAACGACGGTCAATGGCAAGCTCACCATTCTGAAAAAGAAATAGGAAGCATTTATCAAAAAGACGATTGCGGGTTGGAAAAGCGCCTGGTTCCAAAGCGCCCCTGTGAGGGTGATGAGGGAAATCATAATGGGAAAGATGGCCACGACGATGTCCATGTACCGGGTGAGGACGGCTAAGGTGGAGTCATGGTAGAAAATGAAAATCTGGAACAGCTGGACCATGAGGACGATTTTGATAATCATATTAGTGGTTTTTTCATGGCGGTTGGAAATGGATGACTGAAGGTTTTGAAAAAGCGCCACCACCAATAAGAACAAGAGCACCGTGCGAAACTGCTGGAAGGTCTGGCCCACTTCGTAAAGGGCATATGACATCAGGGACTGGAAAAATCCCACGATGCTAAAGCTTTCCATATTCAAAAGGTTGGAGCGGTCAAGGTAATCGGCTTGGATGAGCCAGCTGTAATCTTGGTACAATTGCCCCCAAATCTCCTCAAACGCGGATAAATCGATGTTGCTCATTGGATTCATGGCTGATGGCCCCCCTTAGTGTGTGCCGGGCGGATAATGAATGCCCGAAGCTGGATTTTTTGCTTGGACGGATGCTACAAAAAAGTGGCTTGCTGGGATGTGGCTTGCTAGAGGGCACCTCTAATAACTCCAATTCACCCGTAGGAGCGGTCTTTTTCCGCCATTCCGTCGTCAGCAAAAATGCCATGAAGCTCCACTTCACTGCATTTTCACTTCCTAGGACTGACGAAAAAATCCTCGCTCATACGGGTAAAGCGAGTTAATAGAGGCACCCTAGAGCCTGGTGAGGATAAGCTCAAATAAGGTGGTGACCATGGGCAGGCTCAAGACGATGAGGAACAGCTTCACGATGATGTCAAATACCTTGCCGACATTTTTCAGGTCCCCGCTCATCCCGGCTGACACTTCCGCTAGGAAAATATTGATGAATTCAGCGATGAAAACAATGCCGATGAGCTGGATAATCAATTGGATGGGCTCGTCCGGGGTGTCAAAGCCCAAGAACACGTACTGGACCCGCTGGATGATGGTGCGCATCAGGTTGGACGCATAAACGAAATAAGAAACAACCAAGAACACCACGAACATCTTCGAAAGCTTCGGGTACTGCTCATGAAGGAGCATATAGACCACAGCTGAAAAAAGGGTGGTGCCAATGAGGGAGATGAAGTTCAGCGGCTGCATGTGGCGTACCCCCTATAAATTAAAGATGGTGATGATGTCGGACAACAGCCGTTCAAGCATCACAATCAGTTGCCAGGTCAGGGCGATGAAACCGGCGTGGGTCACGTATTGCTTATAGTCGCTCAAAAATTTTATTTTCTCAAAGACGAGGCTTAAAACCCCGAAGATAAAGGCGACCCCAACGAACTGGAGTATTTCCGAGACATCAAAACCGGTGACCGACACCAATTCTGACAATAAGTCCACTAAAATCATAATGAGAAACGTCGTCAGGGCAATGATGCTGGCCCATTTGATCAAGTCCTTGAATTTTTCCAAAAACTCCACTTTTTCAATAATCAGGTTGATCAGGGCGACCAAAATGACGATGCCCACAAATTGTATTGCTGTTTCTACCATAATCAAAGGCCTCCGTCCATGTCCCCAACCTCTCCCGTTGCCGAAAGGCTCCGGTTTTAAGCTGGGCACGTAATTTGCTATTTAACTATATGCCTAAGCATTGCTCAAATTGACCAACAAGGGCAATCAGATAATAAAAACGCAAAAAAAAGCCCTCATCCATAAAAAAAGGCAGGGGGAAAAGGACTCTTTTGCGGAACAAAAGGATTTTTTAGAATTCTTTGTCAATATTACCGGGAGTTCCAAAATAAAAAAGAGGGTGTGGTGGCTTAGGCAATCCTTTGCCTAAGCCACCACACCCTCTTCACCGTTATTTTTTCTTCGTTTTCAGGCTGCCAGTCCAATTTTCAAGCCCGCCCTCTAAGTAATAAAGTTGGGTAATCCCTTTGGAGGTCAGGTAATTGACCATGGTCATGTTCTTCCCTTTGGCATCGTATAAATAAACCGGCAAATCCTTGCGCAGCTTCCCATGGCTTCTCATCAAGGTTGCTGCGGGGATATTCCTCGCCCCGTTGATGTGCCCTTTTTCAAAATCCGCCGGGTTCCTTAGGTCGATCAGCTGCCCTTTCCTCATCTGGGTGGCAAATTCTTCTTCGCCCAGACGGGTGATGCTTTTTTTCGCCATGCGGCGGCTGGTGAACCATAGACCTAGCCCAATCCCTAAAATGGCTGCTAAAATAATTGTTGTCAAATTTAATGGGTTCATGCTGGTTTCCTCCCGAAATTATAAAATCCTATCCTTTATTGTACCCGACCTCACCCAAAAAGAAAAGCATAACTTGGCAGATGAATATTTTTCCCATATTTTGCCTATACTAGTTGAAAGAACAAATTAGCGGGATGTGATCAATTTGAAGGATAAAAAGCGGGCTTCCCTACTGAGGTTCCCCCTCCAGCAAGTCACAGAAATCGACATTCGCGCCATCGACCATAAAGGGGCATGGCTAAGCTTGAAGCAAGATAGCAGCTGTTCCCTTTTCCTAGACCCCATCCAATTCCAAAAAGCAGTGCAAGACGTTCACGGCTACTTTTATTATGCTGAGGGCGACCGCAGGATGGAAATGGAAATTGAGGAATTTCTCCCACCAGGCTTTCGCTGTGATGGCGGGCAAGTCTATGACATGGATAGCAGCCCATTGCCAGAAAGGCCCAATCACTGGCCCCTCCTCTTATTCTTATTCATCATGTTTGGCGGCTTATTGATGTGAGGACATGGAATGGGCAGGCTCTTTGAAAAAAAGTTTTCCCCCTCCACTGGGAAAATGGTATAATAAACTTTGGTTTACGCCATACTATCTTGATGCTCCCATCATAGTATCGGCTACGAAAATTGGAGCCTAGGACTAAGGAGGATATTTTATGATTTCTACAAGTGATTTCAAAACCGGCACTACCATTGAGTATGATAACAATTTATTCCAAATTATCGAATTCCAGCACGTCAAGCCAGGAAAAGGGGCTGCCTTCGTCCGCTCTAAATTGCGCAACTTGCGAAGCGGCGCCGTCATTGACAAGACCTTCAATGCCGGGGAAAAAATGGAAAAAGCTCACATTGAGAAAAATGCCATGCAATTCCTATATTCCATGGGAGACGATTATGTGTTCATGAACAATGACACTTACGAGCAGCTTGAAATCCCGGTTGCCCAGCTATCCCATGAAAAAAACTTCCTTCTAGAAGGCATGGACGTCAAGGTCATGACTTATGGCTCTGAAATCCTCGGGGTTGAAGTCCCTGAAAAAGTAACCCTTGAAGTGACCGACTGCGAGCCGGGCGTCAAAGGGAACACAGCTTCCAACGCAACCAAGTCAGCAACAGTTTCCACTGGATACTCCCTGCAAGTCCCTCTATTCGTTGACAATGGCGATAAACTGATCATCAATACAAGCACCGGGGCTTATGTTTCCCGCGGATAATGGTAAAAGAAAAGATGGGGCTTTTAAGGCTTCATCTTTTCTTTTGCAATGGCTCAAATCCATTAAAAACCACACCATCCTTTATCTTGTCGCCACCCTCATCGGCATTTTGGCAGGCTCCTTCGATGCCCTGTTCGGCATTATCCTCCTGGCCCTTTCTAGGATTAGGAACCAAAATCCGCTGTCTTTCATCCCATGGCTCCCGATTGCCGGGCTTGGCATTGTTTATTTTTACCGCAAGTGGGGGAAAAACAGCCAACAGGGCATGGCGCTCATCTTTTCGGCAGGCCATGGGGAGAATCCCGAAATCCCTAAGCGGTTGGTCCCCTTCGCCATCCTTTCCACTTGGGCGACCCACCTTTTTGGGGGAAGCGCCGGGCGGGAAGGGGTTGCCGTCCAAATTGGCGGGACCATTGGGCACACATTAGGGAGTTTCCTAATAACATCCGCCCATTCAAAAACCTTGCTCATCACAGGGATGGCAGCAGGCTTCGGGGGTCTTTTCCAAACACCCCTTGCCGCCACGTTTTTCGCCCTGGAAATTTTCGTCCCCGGAAAAATCGAATACGCCTCCCTGATCCCAGCACTGATTGCCGCCTATACCGCAAGCTTTACGACCCGCTTTTTAGGGCTTGAAAAGTTCGTTTTCCCACTTGACCCCTTCCCTGGATTCACTGCCCCTGCCATGCTTTATCTCCTGTTGGCTGGTATTATTTTTGCACTGGCAGGGCTGCTATTTTCCCAGGCATTGGTTGTAATGAAATCCAAGTTGGCCGGGTGGGTTCCCAATCCCTACTCCCGGATTTTCATTGGCGGAGCGGCGACTTCCTCTTGCTCTTGCTAGGGCCTGCCCGCTACAGCGGCTTAGGGACCGCCCTGATTGGCCTAAGCTTTGAAGGAGGAGCCATCACTTTTGATTGGCTCATTAAGCTCCTGTTGACGGTCCTGACCCTCAGCACCGGGTTTCAGGGCGGGGAAGTAACCCCCTTGTTTGCCATCGGGTCTGCACTTGGTGCCAGCCTGGCCCCTGTTTTCGGGCTTCCCCTCCCCTTTATGGCTGCCCTGGGCTATGTGAGCGTCTTTGCCGCTGCCACCAACAGCTTTTTAACCCCCCCTTTTCATAGCGGGGGAAGTTATTGGGTTTTCACACTTCTCTTACTTCTTGCCCGTTATTGCCGTCGCTTATACCTTCAACCGGAATGCCTCGATTTACCGGCAACAGTGAAAAAAATTCACAATTTTCAATAAATTTACATAAAATCATTGACGGAAGCCTGTTTTTATTTTAGACTGTAACATAGAGATTATTTTGAAAGGGGTCTGATTGCCGATGTTACGATTCGACCATGACTATGCAGAGGGCGCTCACCCACGTATTTTACAGCGGATTATTGAAACCAATGATGAGCAGCACCCGGGTTATGGGACTGACCAATATTGCGACCGGGCCCGCTTGCTTATCCAACAAGCCTGCAATGCCCCAGGGGCTGATGTCCACTTGCTTGTTGGGGGAACCCAGACCAATAAAATCGTCATAGCCTCCATCCTGCGGCCACACCAGGGCGTACTCTCCCCTGAAAGCGGGCATATCGCAGTCCATGAAACCGGGGCAATTGAAGCCACTGGGCATAAGGTACTTACCCTACCTTCAAAAGACGGGAAAATTACCGCATCCCAAGTCCAACAATATATTGATGGCCATAACCAAGACGCCAGCAATGTCCATACCGTCCAACCTGGCATGGTCTATCTATCCCAACCCACTGAAAATGGGACATCTTATTCCAAGGCTGAACTGGAGGCTTTAAGTACCGTCTGCCGGAATGCCGGGCTACCTTTATTTATTGATGGCGCCCGTTTGGGCTATGCGCTGGCTGCCGATGGCAATGACTTAACCTTAGAAGAGATTGCCAAATTAGCTGATGTTTTTTACATAGGAGGCACAAAAGTCGGAGCCCTGTTTGGGGAAGCTGTCGTCATCACCAATCCACAGTTTAAAAGCGGCTTCCGTTACCTCATCAAACAAAATGGAGGGCTATTGGCAAAAGGACGGTTACTCGGCATCCAATTTGAAACTTTATTTGAAGATGGGCTTTATTTCGACATTTCCAAGCAGGCCGTAGAGTTTGCTTGGCAAATCCGCCATGCCTTTGAAGCGAAAGGCTTTGCCATGAAATTCGATTCCATCACCAACCAGCAGTTTCCAATTTTACCTAACACTGTTTTGGCGAAACTAAGCCAAAAATATTCCTTCACCTTCTGGGAAAAAGTAGATGAAAACCACAGCGTCGTCCGCTTTTGCACCAGTTGGGCAACAAAAGCAGAGAATGTAGCCGAGCTGTTAGAGGATATCAATCAATTATAAAAAATCAGGGCGTATCCCTAGGAAAACCACCTAGGGATACGCCCTGATTTTTTTGTGAAAAAAAAACTCCCTAAAATTAAGGAGTTAGATTAACCCACGGTTCTCGTCCCCTATTCACGGGTAAGGTTTTAGATTATAATTTTCATTTGATAATCTTCTGCATTCCACTCCTATCATGGACGGGTATTTCAACATATCCTTCCTGAGGTTGTCAATTTGTGCATCAAGGACAGATACACCGGTAACTGCTTCAAATTCATGAAGATAAGAATCAAAATACTATGCCATTTCATCATCACTCCCGCTAAACGCTTATTCATCAAGTATAGCATAATTCGGACTAAAAACAACACGTAAGCCCTTCAGGCAGGATTAATCCTATGGATTATTGAAGTGCCATCCTTTTTGAGAACACAAAAAAAACACACCGGAGTGTGTTTAATTAGTTAGTTTATGGACTTTCTCAAATACGTGGGGATTGCCCCATAGCCTTGGTTCCTTTTTGCCATTTGCTTCGGTTGTTAATCATTATCAGCTGCTCGGGATTGTATTTCTTAAAGTTTCCTGGCATCCAGGCAACAAGGTTTTTCTATGTGCATCTGAGCCAAGCCTGCTTGCCTAATTTTATATAATTAGAACTTACGTTTCTTTGCGTTTTTCTGAGCTGCCTCAGATTTAAGTTTACGCTTCACACTCGGTTTAACATAATGTTCACGTTTACGAGCTTCAGCAAGGGTACCTACTTTAGATACTTCTCTCTTAAAACGACGTAATGCATCATCTAATGATTCGTTTTTTCGAACTACAGTTTTAGCCACCATTAACCCTCCTTCCGCTTCGCTACGATTAACATTAACATTATACATCATTTTTTCCAATCTGACAATAACCAATCGGTCATTTCCTGTGATTATTTCTCCGACACGTGCTTAATGAACTCTTGTTTGATGGAAATCAACTGGCGGATTTCCCCGAGGTAAGCAAATAACCGGGCCCGGTTCTCGAATTCTTCCCGAGTCGAAGGGAGCGCCATCAAGCGGCAGATTCCAAGCACCCGCTCAAAATTCAGCATAAATCCGGAGCCGTCGTTTTGCTCGTGAAGCCCCGCTGCCAAAGCTAAGGTCAAATCCGCTACCAGGCCTGTTTGGAAGACCGTCATCTCCACCTCATCCAATAGTTTGTCCATCCGCAGGAATATTTCAAACTGCAAAAACCGCATCGTCATGTACTTGCTGTAATAGGCGTAGTCCCGGGTAAGGTAATTGTCCTGGTTGGCATCAGCCCGGGCTTTGGCTGCCTCTAACAGCTCCCCTGTTTCCCGCAGGAGGGAATGCCCATTAATAGCTGATGCCTTGTGGCGGATTTTATCCCCAAAATACGTGAGGATTTCCCGAAAGCGGGCCTCTATTTTTTCTTGGTCGTCGAGGACCTGGGGCAAGAGGTTTGGCATAATGGAGTTCAAAAGGATGGCGACGGCGGTCCCGATAGCCATGAGGGCAAAGGAATTTAAGATAATGTACCAGCCAATGGAGCCTACTGTCCACAAATGGGTCACCAAGACCGAGTTGACGACAATGCCATCTGCCATCTTGAAGCGGTACGCCAGTGGCAGGAAAGCCAACAGATAAATCCCGAAGGCAAGGGGGTTGAAGCCGATTAAATAAAATGACAGGGTCCCGATGGAAAGCGCAAGCGCCGTCGCTTTTAGCCGGACCCAGGCCAGGGAAAGGGAGCCTTTTTTGGTAGGGCCCAGCGTAAGTATCAAAATGACCCCCGACGCCAGGGCGAAATGAAGCCCGAGGGCCTCGGCAGCATAAATGGCAATAGGCGCCCCTACCGCTGTTTTTATAATCCGGGAATTCATGCCATTCCTCCTTAACAATTCGTCTCATTTGCGGTATAATTATAACAGTTAATGGCCAGATTTGGGCCAGGATATTCAGTGAAAACGTACACATGAGATAAAAGGCGGGATTGATTTGAAATTCATCAGCAACATTGACCGGGAGCGGTTCAACCAATTTACGAAAAACCACCCAAAAAGCCACTTTGCCCAAAGTTATGAATGGGGGCAGTTCAAGGCGATGTCACCGGATTGGGGGTTTGATGCCGTAGGGCTTGAAGATGAAAATGGGGACTTGGTTGCAGCTGCCCTTGTCCTTTTGCGTTACCTTCCCCTCATCAAGCGCCCTTTCCTTTATTGCCCGCGGGGGTATGTGCTGGATTTTGGCGACACGGGGCTTTTACGGGCGTTCACCACGGGGATGAAATCCTACGCCAAGAAGAAAAAAGCAATCTTTATTAAAATCGACCCCGACCTGAAGTATTTGGACCGAGACCCCCAAGGTCAACCGCTGGAGGGTGCCCATCCACGGGACGGGCTGCTAAAATCTTTGGCATTGCTCGGATACCGGCACCAGGGGTTTGCCCAGGATTTCGAGTCCACTATCCAGCCAAGGTATACGTTTCGGCTCGATTTGTCCAAGGAAGAGGGGGAGCTCCTTAAAGGGCTTCATTCCAAGACCCGCTACAATTTGAAGATGGCCCAAAAACGGGGGATTGAAATCATCGAGGGAACCCGGGAAGACCTAAAAATTTTCGGGGACATCATGTCCGTCACCGGCAACCGCAATGGGTTCCTGACCCGTCCCCTAAGCTATTTCGAGGAAATGTATGACACCCTAAACCCGGTTGGCAAGTGCAAGCTCTACTTGGCCCGGCTGAACACCAAATCAGCCCTAGAAGCGGTCGAGAAGGAACTGGAGGCGGCCCGCCAGGCGGTTGACCAGCTCAAAACCCAGTTGGCACAAGACGGCCTGCAAGATAAGAAACGGCAAAAACTTGAAAACAAGCTGGCACCTGAAGTCAAGAAAACAAAAAACCTATCCGACCAGCAAAAAGAACTGGAAGGGCTTTATGAAAAGCATCCCGATGGCGTAAATATGTCCGGCATCATCACCACTTACTATGGCGATAAGGCCTGGTATTTATACGGTGCCAGCGATGAGGTGTTCAGGGAGTTCATGCCCAACTACCTCATCCAGTGGCAAGCCCTAAGCGACGCCAAAGAAGCTGGTTTTGACATCTACGATTTTTTCGGCATCAGCGGCCGCACCGACGAGGCCGACCCGCTTCATGGCCTGTACCGCTTCAAAAAAGGCTTCGGCGGCGAGTTCACGGAATTCATCGGGGAATTCGACCTGGTCATCTCCCCCTTACTTTATGCTTTATGGACAAAGGTCCTGCCAGCCTTCAAACGCTACAAAAAACGGTTGGCAAAACGATAAACTCAAGAAAAGGGCTGTTGCAGATTTGCGAAATTCATTCGCTAGCTGCAACAGCCCCTTTTTTATTATGACCCCAACCTCTTCTTAAGCAGCTTGCGGGTAACTTCCCTATCATCCAGTTCGATGTTGCCGGATTTCCAGTATTGGAGCTTTTGGTGGCCCCGCCCTGCAATTAAGATGATGTCATTTTTACGGGCTTTGGCGATGGCAGCTTCAATGGCTTCGATGCGGTCGAGGATGACTTCATAATCCCCGTCGATCCCCGCTGTCATTTCGTCCAAAATATCTTTCGGGTCTTCGGAATGGGGGTCGTCGGTGGTGAAGATGACCTCGTCGGCATAGTCAACGCTTAGCTTGGCGATGACCGGGCGCTTGGTGCGGTCCCTGTCCCCTGGACAGCCGATGACCAACTTCACATTCCGTTCTTTGATGTCCGATACAAACTCAAGCACTTTTTGGACCCCATCGGGTGTGTGGGCATAATCCACGATGACCGTGAAATCCTGGCCAGCATTGATGATTTCCATGCGGCCATCGATGCCCGGCAAGGTTTTCAGCAAGCCAATCCCCTGCTCTATAGACATGCCATTGGCATAAACTGCCCCTAATGCTGCCAGGGCATTGTAAACGTTGAAACTCCCCAAAAGTGGCGTTACCACTTCAAAAACTTCTTCGCCGACCGTGAGGGAGAATTTCGTCCCTGCAGCGGTCATTCCAATATCGGTAGCATGAAAAGCAGACGGTTTATCCAAAGAATAAGTCAAGGTGTTGATCCCTTCGGCTTTTAGTTCCTGAGCCAGCCGGTCCCCGTATTCGTCGTCGATGTTGATGACAGCAGTTCCACCAGGCACCATCATCCGAAACAGCTTGGCCTTGGCCTGGTAATAATGCTCCATGCTAGGGTGGAAATCCAGATGCTCCGGCGTCAGGTTGGTGAACATGGTCGTCTGGAAACGGCAGTAATCCACCCGGTGCAGCTCCAGGGCATGGCTTGAAACTTCCATCGCCACGTTGCGGACCCCTTTGCCCACCATCTGGTTGAAGGTGTTTTGCAGGCTGTAAGGCTCTGGCGTCGTGTTTTTTGGCTCCAATGTGACATCGGCAAAGCGGATGCCGTTGGTGCCGATGTAGCCGGTGCTTTCAGAAAATCCGGTCAATAGATGCTCCAGGATGTAAGCGGTGGTGGTCTTGCCATTGGTTCCCGTCACCCCGAATAAATTCATTTTCGTAGTGGGTTGGTCAAAAAACAGATGGGCAAGCCTTGGCAGCTCGATGTGGGTATTTTCAACCTGTATTTGCGGAATCGTAACATCCACCGGTCGCTGGCATACGATAGCGGCCGCCCCCGCTGCTTCCGCCGCTTTGGCAAAGTCATGCCCATCCACGGTATAGCCTTCGATGCAGACAAACAAATCCCCCGGCCCGACTTGGCGGTTGTCCACTTTGATGCCAGTAATTTCAATCCCTTCGTAGCCTTCAAATAATTCTTTAATATCCATTAAGCGACTTCCCCTTCACAAACCGGATAACCGGCCTTCTCAATTTTCACGGCAACCATTTCCCCGATGAGTGAATCGTCCCCTTTGAACTTCACTTTCACGTAGTTGCCGGCATGCCCCATTAAATAACCGTCCTTGGACTCCTCGACGATAACGTGGAGGGTTTTGCCTTCTTGGGTGCTGGCATAACCCTTGGCCAACTGCTCGCTTAGGGCGATTAGCTGGTTGACCCGCATGGATTTCACCACTTCCGGCACCTGGTTGTCCATTTTGGCGGCCGGTGTCCCGTTTCTCACGGAATACGGGAACACATGGAGTTCTGAGAAGCCAATACGAGTCAGGGCATCCACCGTGCTTGCAAACATTTCCTCGGTTTCACCTGGGAAGCCGACGATAATATCCGTGGTGATTGCCAAATCTTCAAACACTTCCCGCAATTCCTTGATTTTCGCTTCGTACTGCTCGATGGTATAATGGCGCTTCATGGCTTTTAGGATGGGGTCGGAACCCGCCTGGATTGGCATGTGCAGATGGTTGACGATTTTATCGGACATTTTCATAGCCTCGATGACATCCTCGTCCACTTGGGAAATCTCGATGGAAGAAATCCGGATCCGTTTCAGGCCTTCGACTTTGATGAGGTCCTTTAATAGCTTGCCGAAGCTGTAGTCTTCAAGGTCAGCCCCGTAGCCGGCGGTATGGATTCCTGTCAAGACCACTTCATGATGTCCGTTGGCAACCAGGTTCTTGACTTGTTCCAAGACGATTTTCGGGTCTTCGGAACGGATGGTCCCGCGGGCCCAGGGGATGATGCAGAACGTACAGAAATTGTTGCACCCTTCCTGGATTTTCAGTGTGGCCCGCTTGCGGTTTTCAAACTGGTTGACATGCAGGGTTTCGTACCCATCCACTTTGAACACGTTATGGATATGGGAAATGGGCTGACGCTCCTCTTGGTATTTTTGCACCAATTGGGGGATGGTGTCCCGCCCGTGGGTCCCTATGACGATGTCCACCCCTTCAATGTCCATGATTTCCTTTGGCTTGGTCTGTGCATAGCAGCCCATGACGCACATGACGGCTTCTGGGTTTTTGCGGATGGCCCGCCTAATGGTCTGGCGGCTTTTCTTATCGCCGGTGTTGGTCACGGTGCAGGTGTTGATGACATACACATCCGCCGCTTCCTTAAAATCTATTTTCTCATAGCCTTCCTTTTTGAAAAGCTCCCACACGGCTTCCGTTTCGTAATGGTTGACCTTGCAACCCAATGTATGAAATGCAACTGTTGGCATAAGTATCTTCTCCTTACAATCAAAAATAAATTTTTAAGTGGATGAATGCTATAACTCCACTTGGTAGGAAATGGCGCTTAAAAGGTACAAAGCGGCCGTTTCCGTCCGAAGGATACGGGGTCCCAGGGCACAGGGCAAAAAGCCGGCTGCCACTAGGTCAGACGCTTCCCCTTCGGAAATCCCGCCTTCGGGACCGACCAAAAGCAAAACCTTGCTATGGGGCGAAAGCCCGGCCAGGCTTTTTTTTAGTTGGGACATTTCCCCGGATTTGGCCGTTTCTTCAAAGGCGAATAATTTCAAGTCATACTCCTCTGCTTGTTTGAGCAATCCCGCAAAAGGCAGCACGTCATGGACGGCCGGGACTTTTTGGCGATGGGCCTGTTCAGCCGATTCCTTCACGATTTTTTGCCACCGTTCCAGCTTCTTGGCTGATTTTTTAGCATCCAGCTTGACGACGCTTCTCGCCATGGAAACCGGGATGAAGGCAGTTGCCCCGCATTCGGTCCCTTTTTGCAGGACTAGTTCCAACTTGTCCCCTTTGGGAAGCCCTTGGGCAATGGTGACCGGCACCGGCATTTCCGTCGAATTTTGAAGCGGGCTTATGATGTCAGCCACAACATCTGTCCCCAGCGTTTTCAGGGCAGCCAAAAAACAGGCGCCCCCTTCATCGCAGACGATGATCCGGTCACCAGAAGCTCCCCGCATGACCCGGGTGATGTGATGGGCATCGTCGCCTATGATGGTGGCCCTCCCAGAAGCAATCTGTTCATTCTTTAAAAAATAACGCTGCATTTATCCTACCTCGCTAACGATGGCTACCCAACCGTTTTCCCGGGCAATTTCCTTGACTAAAAAGCCATGGGCCTTCAAGGCAGCCACGACGCCTTCCTCTTCATGGGACACAATCCCCGAACAGATGAAAACCCCCTTAAGGACTTTTTTGACGTCGGGCAGCATGGAAATGATAATGGGCGCCAGGATGTTGGCCACCATCAGGTCCGGCTTGTCTTGCAGCGCCAGGACCCCATCGATTAAATTATTTTTCTCAATGATGATTTTTGGGCAATGGTTCAAGCCAACATTTTCCCGAGCCCGCACCACTGCCATGGCATCTAAATCCACCCCATAGACTGAGGCGGCCCCAAGCTTCGCAGCAGCAATGGCCAATATCCCAGAACCAGTCCCCACATCCACCACATGGGAAGTTTCATGGACATATTTTTCCAAAAGCCCCAGGCACAAACGGGTCGTTTCATGGGTCCCCGAGCCAAAAGCCATCCCGGGATCCATCAATATTTCAATGGCCTCAGGGTCGTCAGAAGGCATAAGCCAGCTGGGCTTCACCCAAAGCTTCGGGCTGATTTGGATGGGATGATAATCCTTTTTCCACGAATTGGCCCAGTCTTCCTCGTCCATTGTGGTTACCGCCAAAGCCCCGCCGCCTGCATCTTCAAGGTTCAAAAGCTTGGTGCGAACCCATTCAAGCTGGGCTTCGATGTCCTCGGTGACAGCTAAATAACCTTTGACGATAATGCTAGACTCAGGATAATCAGCCGGGTTCAGGCGGTTGATTTCCCCGAAATGGTCCTCACGGGTTTCATGGGGTACCTGGGAGTCCTCCAGGAGCACACCTTTTGAGCCCGCTTCTATAAAAATATCGCTCACCAAATCGTAAGCGCCATGGGTCGTTTGAAAACTCAGTTCAAGCCAATTCACTCGCATCACCTGTCTATCTAAAATTTGGGACCAATGTATCTAATAAATTCACCTCATTATACCATAAATCCCCGCCCCTTCACAATTCTTGCCGAAAATTGCTGCGGTTTTTCTGGCTTTTGAAAGCAAAATCATAGGATTTTCAGCGGATTTATGATAGAATTTAGGGTAATCAAGGAGGTCATCATTATGGCAGAACAATACCCTATCGGGAAAAACCGGGAAGAAAATTACAATTATATGGTGGCGACGGCCAAGGCCTTTATCCAGGGTGAGAAGAACCTGGTTGCCAACCTGTCCAACCTGTCTTCCATTATCAACCTGTACGTGGACACCATCAACTGGGCAGGGTTTTACCTGATGGAAGAAGGGGAACTGGTTCTTGGCCCATTCCAGGGGAAACCCGCCTGCATCCGCATCCCATTGGGCAAGGGCGTCTGCGGGACGGCGGCAGCCGAGGGGCGCACCATCATCGTGGAAGATGTCCATGCCTTCCCCGGGCACATCGCCTGTGATGCGGCTTCCAACTCGGAAATTGTCATCCCCATCACAAAAAATGGCACCCTCATCGGTGTCCTCGACATTGACAGCCCCATTAAATCCCGTTTCAAAGACGAAGAGAAAATAGCATTGGAAGCCGTAGTAGCGGTTTTAGAAGAAAGCATCACATAGGACCCTGCGGGGTTCTTTTTTTCGGGATTTTTCGCATATAATGGAAAAAAAACTTTGCAAACAGGTGATGTTATGACCCATATGGTAACGGCCGGTACACTCCACCCCCTCCTAAAAAGCCTTGAAAACCTTCCTGAGGGCGGATTTAATGCTTGAGCAGCCTAGGGAAGGCCTAATCATATTTTCAAAAAAAATTGGGCTAATGTCACCCTTGCCAGCCTCGTATCATATTTTATAATAAGACCGATCAATGAGGTGATTTTTTATGGATTACCGAGATGACAAAGGCTGTAAATGCCATAACAAATGCCGGTGCGCCTGCCTGCCCAAAAAATGCCGGTGTGCCTGTCCCTGTGGGAAAAGAAAACCCCCTGAAGCTGAAAAGCCAGCTGCAACCGGATCCGTGGTGCTTCCTGTAGGGACGGAGCTTTTTTCCGTTAAAGGAACCGATGGGAGCAGCGGAGGGCAAAAAGCAGGCATAGATTTGGTTTTCGATACCCATACCCCTGATTTGGTGAGCATCGGCATCGTCGGCGACCCTGTTGTTTATTTTGATGTCACCGTCCCTCAAGGGGCGTCAGGAGCGACAGGTCCAAGGGGGCCGAGGGGGATTTCGGGACCGCCCGGACCCCAGGGGCCAAAGGGGGCTGATGGGCAGATTGGCATCCTTAAGGGAACCCTTGCTTCCCTTAAGGACTTGCAGAATCAATTCCCTTATGGAAACCCCGGTGATTTTTATTTCGTAGCGGATACCGGCGCGTTTTATGCCTGGGACCAAGTCGCCCAAGCCTGGGCATCCATCAGCATCATCCAAGGCCCTCAGGGGGACACTGGCAGCAGCGGGTTAAATGGGCTGATTGGGAACATATCCAGCGCCTTTGACGCGACGACAGATTTATTGTCGGCTTCCCCGCCAGACGACATGTCCGAATTCTACCTCGCCAAAGATACCGGCAACCTTTGGGCCTTTGACCCGGACTCGCAAACTTGGATTGATTTAGGGCAAATTTCCGGACCGGCCGGTCCGACGGGCCCTCAAGGATCAACGGGAATTCCCGGTTCCCAAGGGATTCAAGGGCCTACTGGACCGGCAGGGCAAGATGGCATTGCCGGCGTTAATGGCAAAAATGGAGTAGGTTTGACGGGGGCAACCGGCCCCACCGGCCCCATAGGGGACACAGGATTACAAGGGCTACAAGGAATCCCTGGTCCCCAGGGCCTCATGGGAGTCCAAGGCCCCCAAGGGCTTCGTGGCCCAGCAGGTACAGGCGAAACGGGAGCTTCGGGTAAGGATGGCCCGGCCGGGCCTGTTGGGCCACCGGGTATCCAAGGGCTGCAAGGACCTGCCGGCGCCCAAGGCCCCGCAGGCATCAATGGGGAAGCAGGGATAATTGGTACGATACAGGGGTATTACGATACGACAGACAAGTTATTGGCTGAAGCCCCTACCAAAAACCCAGCAGATTTTTACTATGCCTCGGATACCGGGGATTTGTGGGGATGGGATGTCCTTCATAATGAATGGAAAGATGTGGGGCATATCCAGGGCCCGCCTGGCCAACAAGGAATCCAAGGGAATGCCGGGCCCGAGGGGCCTTCAGGAAACCAAGGGCCCCAAGGCCCCGTTGGCGCACAAGGCGGCACCGGTCCCCAGGGAGTCCAAGGGCTGCAGGGGAGCCAAGGGATCCAAGGCCCTGTGGGCCCTCAAGGCGACACCGGGCCTCAGGGAATCCAAGGCCCTGTCGGTGCCCAAGGGCCTGCTGGCACCAATGGCATGGCCGGGGCGGTCGGCACTATCGAAGGCTATTTCGATACCGTAGCAGATTTAATGGCCCAGGCACCCACTGGAAATCCGGCTGCTTTTTATTACGCCTCCGATTCCGGGGATTTATGGGCATGGGATGCCCTAAACAACAATTGGAAAGATGTCGGGCACATCCAAGGGCCACAAGGCCAGCAAGGGATTCAGGGAGTTGCGGGTATTCAGGGCATAGCCGGCAATACCGGAAACCAGGGGCCTGCCGGTCCCCAGGGCTTACCCGGACCTCCTGGTGGGAATGGCAGCCAAGGTCCTGCCGGGCCTCAGGGCATCCCCGGGCCGACGGGGGATAGCGGCGGACAAGGCCCCATTGGCCCTACCGGGCCTCAAGGCATCCCCGGGCCGACAGGTGACAGTGGCGCACAAGGCCCCATTGGTCCTGCCGGGCCTCAGGGCATCCCTGGGCCGACGGGGGATAGCGGCGGACAAGGGACCGCTGGGCCAATTGGCGCTACTGGACCGAAAGGGGATAAGGGACCCACGGGTGACACTGGAAGCCAGGGACCTGCTGGCATTACCGGAAACCAAGGCCCTGCCGGGCCACAAGGTGAAATCGGGCCGACCGGGGCTACAGGAGAGAAAGGCGATACAGGTGACACTGGTGGTACTGGGAATACGGGTAGCCAGGGACCTACCGGTCCACAAGGGGATACCGGGCCAACAGGCAGCTTTTCAGCCGGCAGCACGTTATTTACAGCCGTGGGTGCCAATGGGCAGGACGTTCCCGTCAACTTTGGGGACATTATGTCCTTTCAAAGCACTTCGCCAGATGACGTGGTAATCAATGTCACCCCCGGGTCAACCATCGTCACTGTGGACCCTACCCAGCTCAGTTCCAAAGTAAGTGCCAATGCTTCTGCCCTTGCGTCTTATTCCAGTTACAACACTGGGGAAACGGCAACAGGGGGCTTTGCCGGAACTTCTGCTATTTACCGACAGGCCTTTAATTTATCTATCTCCGCCTCTGCCAACTCTGAAAATATACAAACCCTGATTTCCTCAGGCATTGTCGGGATTGTCCAGGCAGGTGGCTGGTGGGGCTCAGGCAGCGGCTCCGAACGCTTTATGGTCAGCAATTACGTCAGTCCCGGTGGCTCGTACTGGGGATGCGTTTATATCACTGGCTCGGGGGCACTTTCTTTTAGGTCAGGTTCGGGTTCTTCAAGGAGCAATACCCCCGCCTGGGTTTGGGTGGATTATTATAAGCAATAACCGGCAGCAACAGGCATGATAATCACAGAAGCCTGCGTCCTAATTCGTTGACATTCTCAAAAGGCACCCCGATTGGAAACATGGTTTTCGTTTCCAATCGGGGTGCCATCTTTTTATTTAAAAGCTTTTTTCAACTTTTTCCACACACTTTCGGATTTGTCTTCCAACGTGTCGAATTCCTCTAAAATTTCTTTTTGCCTTGGGTTTAGTTTCTTTGGCACGACCACTTTCACATGGACGTAAATGTCACCGTAGGCTTCACGGTTAATGTGCTTGATACCTTTTCCACGAAGGCGTAAAGTAGCACCCGGTTGGGTTCCCGCCGGAACCGTAAGCGCAATTTTCTTGCCATCTAAAAGCGGGATCTCGATTTCATCGCCGAGGGCTGCCTGCTTGAAGGTAATCGGCATTTCGCAGTGCAAGTCGGCATCTTCACGCTCGTAAAAACCATGGGAAAGTACCCTGAACTGCACGTACAAGTCGCCTGCTGGACCGCCATTGCGCCCGGCCTCTCCTTGGCCGCTCAACCTTAAGCGCTGGCCATCGTCAACGCCAGCCGGCACTTTGACTTCGACAGTTTTCGTTTTCTTAACGGTTCCGCGCCCGTGGCAGCTGTCACATTTATGGGCGATTTCTTTACCGGAACCATCACAATTCGGGCAAGCCGCTTGGGTCTGCATCCTGCCGAGGATGGTATTTTGGATTTCAACGACACGGCCCGTACCCGAGCAGCGCCCGCAAGTTTTAACATCGTCCTTGGAACGGGCACCTGAACCGCCACATTTCGTACATTCTTCTTCACGGTTAAGGGTGATGTCCTTGGAAGTCCCGAAAACAGCTTCCTCGAAAGTCAGGGTCATTTCACGTGCCATATCCTGCCCACGTTGCGCCGCATTGGGATTGGAACGTCCACCCCCGCCGCCACCAAAAGCCCCACCGAACATGGAACCAAAAATGTCGCCAAGGTCGTCAAAACCACCGCCGAATCCGCCACCACCGAATGGGTTGCCGCCGCCAAAGCCGCCGAAACCTCCTGCCCCATCGGTTGCCGCATGCCCGTAACGGTCATAAGCCGCACGCTTATCGCCGTCGCTTAAGACGTCATAAGCTTCCTGGACTTCTTTGAATTTCGCTTCTGCCCCTTCTTCTGTTGCTACATCCGGGTGGTATAGTTTTGCAAGCTTTCGGTAAGCCCGCTTGATTTCTTGGTCATTTGACGTCTTGGAAACGCCAAGCACATCATAATAATCTCGTTTTGCCATGATCCGTTTCCTCCGTTATCGTAAGGATTGTTCCATTTGGGACGACTGGCAGTACACGATATCCTCATACCACAGATACCGAGCACACCAATTGACTTTTCTCTCCAACCAAATGAAACAATTCTGTATTTTCAAAACATAATATTTTTTCATTATACCATAAACTCAGCTTTTAAAAAAGGTGCTGACCGCAAAATGCGACAGCACCTTTAGGTCAAACCAGGGATGACATACAGCCGCCATTTTCAGGCAACTTTTTGCCCACTGCCCTTTAAACTTAAAGATGTGGCACAAAGGAAGTGGTTTTCTTTCTTTGTGCCATATCATTTCCTAAACTTCTTTGTATTCAGCATCCACTACATCATCGCCTGCGTCGCCAACCGGTTGTTCCCCACCTGCTGCCGCTTGGGCATCCGCTGCTTGTGAGTACACTTTCACTGCAAGTTCCTGAGCGATTTTCTCAAGTTCTTCTTTTTTAGCTTTGATGTCGTCCACATTGTTTTCGCTTAATGCTTTTTCAAGGGCCTCAGTAGCCGATTCAACATTGGCTTTTTCCTCGTCTGTTACTTGGTCGCCAAGTTCAGTGACGGATTTTTTAGCAGCGAAGATCATTTGCTCGGCTTCATTGCGAAGCTCAGCCTGCTCTTTGCGTGCGTTGTCTGCTTCTGCATTCTCAGCCGCTTCTTGGACCATGCGCTCGATATCAGCATCTGATAGGTTCGTATCAGAAGTAATGGTGATACGTTGCTCTTTTTGTGTTCCAAGGTCTTTTGCCTTAACATTTACGATACCATTGGCATCGATATCGAAAGTAACTTCGATTTGAGGCACGCCGCGTGGTGCTGGTGGGATATCCCCTAATTGGAAGCGTCCTAGTGTTTTGTTGTCAGTTGCCATTGGGCGCTCACCTTGAAGGACGTGGATGTCTACCGCTGGCTGGTTGTCAGCTGCCGTTGAGAATACTTGTGATTTAGATGTTGGGATAGTTGTGTTGCGGGTGATTAATACGGTCATCACCTGCCCCATGGTTTCTATACCTAAGGATAATGGCGTTACGTCAAGTAATAAGACGTCTTTAACGTCACCTTGAAGGACCCCACCTTGGATAGCGGCACCCATGGCAACTACTTCATCCGGGTTAACCCCTTTGTTTGGTTCTTTCCCAAGCTCGGATTTGATGGCATTTTGCACAGCCGGGATACGTGTGGACCCACCAACCAATAACACTTGGTCAAGGTCGTTTGCAGTCATCCCTGCATCTTTAAGCGCTTGGCGCACAGGTCCCATTGTACGCTCAACAAGTGCTGCCGTCATGGAATCGAACTGGGCACGGGTCAATGTTTTTTCTAAGTGAAGCGGCCCGCTTGCGTTCATGGAGATGAATGGTAAAGAAATTTGAACGGAAGTGACACCGGAAAGGTCTTTTTTCGCTTTTTCTGCTGCATCTTTCACACGTTGCATCGCCATTTTATCAGCGGCAAGGTCAACGCCGTTTTCTTGCTTGAATTCTTTGACGATCCAGTCCATGACCACTTGGTCGAAGTCGTCCCCGCCTAAGCGGTTGTCACCAGCTGTTGACAATACTTCAAACGTACCGTCAGCAAGTTCCATAACGGAAACGTCAAACGTCCCCCCACCTAAGTCGTAAACCAAGATGGTTTGTTCTTTATCTGTTTTGTCCATCCCGTAAGCAAGTGCCGCGGCAGTTGGCTCGTTGATGATACGCTTGACGTCAAGGCCGGCAATCTTACCTGCATCCTTAGTCGCCTGGCGCTCGGCATCATTGAAATAAGCCGGTACTGTGATGACTGCTTCCGTCACCGTTTCACCGAGGTAAGCCTCTGCTGTCGCTTTCAAATTCTGAAGGATGATAGCAGAAATTTCCTGAGGCGTAAAGTCTTTGCCTTCGATGGTTTCTTTGTGGGAAGTCCCCATGTGGCGCTTGATGGACATGATGGTGTTCGGGTTCGTGATGGACTGGCGCTTTGCCACATCCCCTACTTGGCGCTCGTCGCCTTTGAATGATACGACCGATGGCGTCGTGCGAAGCCCTTCAGGGTTAGCGATGACTTTCGCTTCCCCACCTTCCATAACTGCCACACAAGAGTTTGTAGTCCCTAAGTCAATTCCGATAATTTTACCCATTTCTTTCAACCTCCGTTTTATATGCTGATTTTTTAGATTTTTTTTATTGGACTTGCTGGTAATTCATGCGCGATAGCCGCTGTTTTGGCCAAGTTTATTACTGGCTGACTTTGACCATCGCTGCCCGGATGACCCTGTCTTTCAGGCGGTACCCTTTTTGAAGTTCTGCCAAGACCACGCCAGATTCCACACCATCCACGGCTTCTTGCATCACTGCCTGGTGGATGTTAGGGTCAAAGGCCTCGCCTTCCGTTGGGATAGCTTCCACACCCTCGGATGTCAGGGCATCGAGCAATTGGCCGTGGATCATTTTGAAACCGTTCAGGAAGTTGGCAATCGCCTCGTCCTCGGCTTCAATGGAGACGGCTCGCTCCAAATTATCGATGGCAGGTATCACCGCTGTGACCACCGATTGGGCGCGGTATTTTCGCTCCCGGGCCTGCTCTTCGTTCATACGGCGCTTGAAATTCTCAAGTTCTGCGGCATTGCGAAGGAGCTGGTCCTTTAATTTTTCGTTTTCTTCCTTTAGTGCTGCAAGTTCAGCGTCTGATGGGGATGCTCCCACAATTTCAGCTTCTTCATTTTCTACTAATTCAGGCTGAGCCTCAGTGGCTCCTTCACCGTTTAGTTCGTCGTTGATTTGTTCCAATTCTTCTGCTGAAAACAGCTCTTCATTGCTTTTCGCCAATAAACTCACCTCCTACTTATATAAGTCAGACATCATACGGGCCACATGCTCAAGGAGCGGAATAATTTTTTGGTATTCCATCCGGGTCGGCCCAAGGAGGGCAATCTTCCCATATTCGGCATCTCCGATTTGGTAAGGCACCGTAATAAGGGTACAATTCTCCATGGCCTTGATCTCGTTTTCCTGACCGATGCGCACCGTCAATTGGTGCTGGTCCGTATCGATGGTCTCAATAACCCTGACAAATTCATTTTGTTCCATCATTTCAAACAGGTTGGACATCTGGGTGGCATCCCCAAAGTCCGGTTGCTTCAACATGTTGGAACGGCCGCTTAGGACCATGTTGCTGTTTTGCACCGACTGCCCTAAAAGCTGGAGCATCGCATAAAGGATTTCTTCCTTATAAGAAATGAAATCGTGCAGGTGGGATTCAAAACCAGCGTTCAAACGGTCTTGGACTTCGGATACGAAAGTCCCCACCAACAGTTCGTCCAGGGCCTTGATGATTTTTTCCATCATCTTGGTATTGATGCCCTCCGGCAACGTAATCGTCCGGTTTTCCACATGCCCATGGTCCGTAATCAAAATGAGGACGGCCTGGGTATAGGAAATGGGGACAAACTGGATTTTTTGCACCCGGCAGTTTTTTAAGGATGGCCCCAAGAGGATGGAAGTGTAGTTGGTCAGGGACGACAAAAGCGCCATGGCTTCCTTGATGGCCGTTTCCCGTTCCACCTGCTTTTGGGTCAACAGCTGATTAAAGACATCCGCCTCTTGGGATGCAGGCAACGTTTCCCGTGTCACGATGTGGTCCACGTAGAAGCGGTAACCCTGTTGGCTGGGAACGCGGCCGCTTGACGTGTGGGTCTTTTCCAAAAAGCCCAGTTCCTCAAGGTCGGCCATGTCGTTGCGGATGGTCGCCGCCGAAAATTTCAACTCTGTTTTCTTCGATAAAATCCTCGACCCTACCGGCAACGCCGTCTGGACAAATTCTTCCACGATGGCCTTTAGCACCAGCACCTGCCTATCTGTCAGCATATCAACACCTCCTCTTAGCACTCATTAACTCCCTGTGCTAATATGATTATATGATATCTTATTAGCACTGTCAATATTTTAGTGCTAAAATTTAAAAATTATTCGCCAAAACGCAAAAAAAGACAGATTTTTAAGCCTGACTGGGGTTTATGCTGTTTTTTTCCATGCCATTTGAACGGTCCTTACAAAAATGCCCCTCAATCATGGGTGAATTGAGGGGCTAATCGGCGATTATTTATTGCTGTTGATCATGGAAACCAAAGCTTCCTTAGGTTGGAAACCTACGGCTTGCTGGACATTCTGCCCGTCTTTGAATACGATCAGGTTCGGGATGGACATAACGCCGTAGCGCTGTGCGATTTCCTGTGCTTCGTCGACATTGACTTTAACGACTTTGGCAATCCCGTGCATTTCAGTTGCGATTTCATCCAAAACCGGTGAAATCATTTTGCAAGGCCCGCACCAGTCAGCGTAAAAGTCTACTAGCGTAACCCCACTTGAGATTTCCTGATCGAAATTTTCTTCATTTGCTTTGATAACTTGTGACATGTTAAATTCCTCCTATGATTTTTGGCGAAACCGCCGTTGTTTTTTCAATGTTTTAAGTATACCACAACCCGGCCAGTTTGTAATATGATTTGCTCACAGGGTTATTATATACGTCTGTGGGCGGGTTTATCCTACCTATTTCAGCTCCACCACGGTGGCGCCTGTCCCACCTTCGCCGGCCCCGCCGAAGCGAAAGCCCGCCACATGGCGGTTTTTCCTTAAATAGTCATGGACCCCTTTGCGAAGGGCACCGGTGCCATGGCCGTGGATGACAGTAAAGGTGTGATAGCCGGCTAAGAGCACGTCGTCGAAATATTTGTCTAGCATGTTCATGGCATCCTCAAAGCGCTCGCCCCTCAGGTCCAGCTGGATGCCGACGTTGGCTGATTTTTTCATGGACACCCGGCTCTTGACGGACGGTTCTTTTTGCTTTTTGGCTTTTCCTTTGTACTGGAGGTCGGATTCCTTGATGTTGACTTTCATCATGCCAAGGGCTACGGACCATTCGCCGTTTTTGCCTTTGGCGACCAGTTCCCCCTGGCGGTTCAGGGAGAGGATGGTCACTTCGTCGCCAGGCTTTAATTCCCGGTTGTTGCTGGCTTTTTTGACGAACTGCTGGGCCTGCTTGGTTTCGGAGGTTTTCAGGGCGGTCAGTTTTTCGGTCAGCTCATGGTCTTTGACGGACACATCCGCTGATTTTTTCAGTTGGCGAAGTTCTGCCACGATGGCAGCGGCTTCTTCATGGGACTGCCTGACGGTTTCAAAAGCCTCTTTTTTGATGGCTTCCATTTCCCTTTCTTTTTCCTTCTCGAATTTCTCCAGTTTTTTCTCATAGTCCAGTTTCATGACCGCCACTTGGCGGTTGTTTTCCTGAAGCCCCTGGATTTCCTTGTCTAGTTCAAGGCCGCGGTCCTCAAGTTTGGTGATGAGGTCGGTCAGTTCCGTCCGCTCCTCCTCCACAAAGGTGCGCGCCTTGTCCAAAATCAGGTCACGAAGGCCCAATCTCTTTGAGATTTCAAAGGCATTGGAGCGTCCCGGCACCCCCACCAGCAAACGATAAGTGGGGGACAGGGTTTCAACGTTGAATTCGACGGAAGCATTGATGACATCGTCGTTTTCATAAGCATAAGCCTTTAATTCCGGGTAATGGGAGGTGGCAATGATGCGGGCACCCCGGGCTTTGACGTAATCCAGCAGGGCGATGGCTAGGCTTGCCCCCTCTTTCGGGTCGGTCCCGGCACCCAGCTCATCAAAGAGCACCAAGCAGTTGACCGTCAGCCGTTCGATGATGCGGACGATGTTGGTCATGTGGGAGGAGAAGGTGGACAAGCTTTGCTCGATGCTCTGTTCGTCCCCGATGTCGGCAAAGACCTGGTCGAAAATGGCAAGCTCCGACGTTTCATGGGCCGGCACCAACAGCCCCGACTGGGCCATGAGGGTCAATAGCCCCACGGTTTTTAACGTGACGGTCTTTCCGCCCGTATTGGGACCGGTAATGACGATGGTGGAGTATTCATCCCCCAGTTCCACATCATTGGGGACGACTTTATTGCCGTCGATGAGGGGGTGCCTAGCTTGGACCAGGCGGATGACCCCCTGGGTGTTCATCTTCGGGCGGCTGGCCCTGATAGCACGGGCGTACTTGCCTTTGGCAAACATGAAGTCGATTTCAGACATGATTTCCACATTCAAGGCCAGGGACTCGGTGTGAAGCTTCACTTCCTCGGTAAGCACCCGCAAAATCCGGTCGATTTCCCGGCGCTCCTCCACATGGAGCTCCTGTAACTTATTGTTGAGCTCCACCACTTCGCGGGGCTCGATGTAATAGGTGTTTCCCGTACTTGACTGGTCGTGGATGGTCCCCCCGAAGGAGTTTTTTGCCTCGACTTTGACCGGGAGCACATAACGGTCGTTCCTCATAGTGACCAAAGCATCGGTCAACTTGGTGCGTTTTTCCGCCATGATCTGGTTGACCCGTTCCTTGACTTTACTTTCCGCACTTTTAATTTGCCGCCGAATGGAGCGAAGTTCGGTTGATGCGCTGTCAAGCACATACCCCGACTCGTCGATGCAATCGTTAATGGCCTTTTGCAAACTAGCGAGGCCTACCAGCATTCCTGCCTGATTAGAGAAAATAGGCGCCGAAACCCGGATGTATCCCAGACGCTCCGTAAATGACTTAAGGGATGACACCGCATACAAAAGCCTGGAAATGTCCAATAGCTCCTGGGGGGACAGCATGGCAGAAATCCGCGCCCGCTTGATGGCCTCCGTAATGTCCGTCACCCCGCCCATGGGAGCTTCCCCGAGTGCCATGATGATGCGCAGGGCTTCCTCCGACTGGTTCAGGGCATATTCCACTTCAGACGGGTCCGTTGACGGCTTCAGGTTGTTCACTTTATCATGCCCAAGGGAGCTGGCGCAATGGCCCAGGACGAACCCCTTGATTTTGTTCAATTCCAATATATTAATAGCTTCTTTCACAGCTTTCACCTCGATTATCCTTCGATGCTAATTATCCCATAAGCCGGCAAAGTTTTCAATGCTTTTCCTTTTTACAAATCTGCTAAAGTCGGCTATACTTAGGTGTACGTGGCTTTTAAAAGCCCATCCAAAACTTCAAGGAGGACATTATGGCTACGATTACCCTGACGGTTTCCAAGGAAACCTTAGAAAAAATGCATGCCCATTACGAGGGGCAAATCATCAAGGTGCCCCCCTACTCGCGCTTTCAGGCCAAGACTTCCCATTGCGTGGTGACGGCTTACAACAGCCTTAAAGTGGTCTTTCAGGGGTCAGACCCGGAGGCCGAGGCCTATTTATGGCAGCTGCCACCCGTCGGCGAGGAACCGCAGTCACCCCCGATTATAAAAGCCACCGGCACCCTGCCTTCAAATATCGCAAGGCTGTCAGCAGTAGGCTGTGACGAAGTCGGGACAGGCGACTACTTCGGGCCATTGGTGGTGTGCTGTGCTTATGTCCCTGAACACTTAATCGAGCCTTTCCTGAAAATTGGCATCCGGGATTCCAAGGATTACAAAGACCCGAAAATCTGCGAATTGGCGGAAAAAATCAAAGGGAAAATCCCCCATCAGACCATCGTGCTGCCCAATGCCAAGTATAATGAGATGGTGGCAAAAGGGATGAACGCCAATTCCATCAAGGCCTACTTGCACAACCTGGCGCTGAAAAAGTTGGTCCAGTCGCTGCCCGAGTATCCTGAGTACATCGTGATGGACGAGTTCGTCAATGGGCGCAAATATTTTTCCTATTTAAAGGAGTTGCCCAAAAAGCCGGAAATTATCCAAAAAAACCTCCACTTCATCCAAAAAGGGGAAAGCGTCCATGTGGCAGTTGCCGCCGCTTCCATCCTGGCACGGGAGTCTTTTGTCAAATACATGGACCTCGTGGGCAAACAATTGGATTTTACGCTACCTAAAGGGGCTGGGCCCATCGTTGACCGTGCGGGGCGGGAGCTTGTCAAGAAATTCGGGAAGGCGAAGCTTGAGGAGTATTCCAAGTTCCACTTTGCCAATACGGGAAAAATCCTAAAATAATGCACGGGATTTGTAAAAATTGCCAAATTCGGTGTATAATAAGGTATGATGCAAAAGACTTAGGAGGGCACCGCGATGTCTGGCACCGACTTTTTAACGGTCACTGACCGATACGTTATCCGGGAGCGGAATGAAAAACTCGTCTTAAAGACCATTATCCGCCGGGACTCGATTTCAAGAGCTGATATTGCCAAGGAAACCCTGTTGAACAAGGCCACCGTTTCCTCCATCGTGGCGGATTTATTGGACCGCAACCTATTGACGGAGCTTGGGGAAGGGCAAAGCAGCGGCGGGCGCAAACCGATTTTGGTCCGCTTCAACCATCAGGCGGGCATTGTGCTTTCCGTTGACCTACGCCCCGACCGGATGATTTTTTTGTTTACCTATTTAAATGGCGAGCCGTTGATGGAAGAGCGGCTGCCAAAAATAAAAATGACCAATGAAACCATCCAAGAAGCCCTATTGGGCATTGTCGGTACCCATTCGGGCAATCTTCCGATAACCCCTTACCATCTGGTGGGCATCACTTTGGCCATCCATGGCATCATCAACCAAGGCGCCTTGGTGTTTTCCCCTTTTTACGAATTGGACACCCTAAAGCTTAAGGAGGAGTTGGAAGAGCGGTTAGCCGTGCCTGTCCACATTGAAAATGAGGCGAACCTGGGTGCCTTGGGGGAGCAGGAGTTCTCCACCCCTTCCTCCAACCTGATTTCCGTCAACATCAAATACGGGATTGGTGCCGGGATTATTTTAAACAACGAACTTTTTAGGGGTGCCAATGGCTTTGCCGGCGAGGTGGGCCATATGATCGCTGTCCCCGGCGGCCGCCCCTGCCCTTGCGGAAACCATGGTTGCCTGGAACAGTACGCTTCTGAATACATGACCCTAAATGCTTACCTGCCAGGGGGGGCTGCCACGGAGCGGGAAATCAGGAAAAAGTTTTTAGCTGATTTTGAAGCGGGTGCTCCACAGGCCATCCAAGCCGTTGAAGAATTTGCCACCTACCTGGCCATCGGGCTCAATAACTTGATGACTTCTTTCAATCCTTCTGTCATTGTGCTGAACAGCCGCTTATTTGAAAACCCGGGTATTTTGCGCCTCATCAAAAGCAAGCTGACGTACCGGCTCAATGGGCGGACGATGATTAAGAGTTCTACCTTACATGAAAAGGCAACCCTCCTTGGGGGGACGAAAGTTGCCTGCGACCAATTTTTGAAAATCTAGGTTATCTCAAAGGCAATATGTAAAGACCCCCTAAGTTTGTAAGTTCGTGGATTTACCCATAATCTAATAGAAAACAAGATGTGGGGATTACAGCATACAAATTTAGGAGGCCTTATATGAAAAGTATAATCTACATTGGAATGGATGTCCATAAAGAAAGCTACAGTTTGTGCAGCTACCGGTTCGAAGACGATCAATTCTAACATCACCAGAAAATAAAAGCCGATTATCGACAGGTTATGATGTACATCGAGTCCCTTAAGGGAAATTTGGAAATGAAGTGGATTTTGTCTGCGGGTAGGAAGCAGGGCCATTGGGCTACAGGCTTTATCACGAGCTGAAGCACCACAATGTCGAGTTCGTCATCCTTGCCCCAACATCCATGGCCCCACCCATGCAAGCCAATGTCGTCAACTTAAGCCGATGCGAGCGTTACTGCGAAATGATCGTTTGATTAATTATTGATTTTCCTCCATAATTGAAGAAGAGAGCTTTTTGGGAGGAGATTATTACATGAAGAAATTTAAAACACCTACGATTATTCAGTTCTGAAGAGTAAAAATCCCACTTTTAGGGGAAATCTCCTTCGATTTAACCCTCTTAGCTAAAGCGCAATCATTTCCAATTTATTTTTTGGAAATAATCAGCGCATTCCCAACCTTCACTCTCTGGAAAAAATTAACATTTAATTGGTGCTTTTTTCTTGTTTACAGTGACCGCCCCCTTTGGCA
>Ga0268261_10000127_pt1 | contig 46238 bp, 46 predicted proteins | sample TergutNc150P1_FD_190353 | JGI IMG/M metagenome (GOLD analysis project Ga0268261, IMG submission 190353) | Nasutitermes corniger P1 segment gut microbial community from laboratory colony in Florida, USA - Nc150 P1 (SPAdes) (version 2) | ecosystem: Host-associated > Arthropoda: Insects >... | reverse complement strand
AACCGCCATAAATGCTACGACAAGCCGAACCTGAACCGCGTCTTGCTAATTGAGACAATTCTTGTTGAGATAAATTCAAATCTAATGCTCCACTTACCGCACCTGCCAAAGCCGCAAAGCCACTAGCAGATGACGCCAATCCAGCGGCTGTCGGCACTGTGTTGACACTATCAATGCGGGCAAATTGGCTGACACCATATTTCTCCCGCACCAAATCCATGAACTGCACAACTTTTTTGCTTTGTTTTTCACTCTGCTCAACATCATTGAGGACAAAAATATCTGCACTCAATTTTTTATCAAAAACCAGTGAAGTCTGCGAATAAAAAGCATCCAAAGTCAATGATAAAGAGTTGTTCATTGGAAGTATCAATTCCTTGTTTTTCTTGCCCCAATACTTGATGAGAGCAATGTTTGTATAGGCCTTGGCGTATCCTTTTTTCAAGACTATTTCGCTCCTATCTCTTGTATCCATATACGGTCTATTCCTTCTTGTGTGAAGGTTTCCGCGATTTTTTCTGCGTTTTCTTTGCTGCCACTAAGGACAATCATACAGCCACCACGACCTGAGCCGGTCAATTTGGCACCTAAAGCACCATTTTCATAGGCTAGCTGGCAGAATTTGTCTAAGCGGGCGTTGCTGACGGTTAATTCTTGCAAATGCTCTTGTGCAAGATTAAAGATTTTCCCTAGTGTGTGTTTGTCATTTTCTATTATCGCAGTTTTGGCTTGCAGACTGAGTTTGCCCAATTCTTTGATGTGGTTCATCTTCTCAGGCTGGTCTTGGATTAACTGTGCAACATCAGACACCACCTGTTTTGTTTGCCCTTTTTGCCCAGTATCTGCCACCAACAGATAAGTATCAGTCAAATTCATCGGGAAATATTCAGGCTCAAGTCCTTTAATAAAAAGCAAAGGCTTAGACGAGGCAATCGTCGCCACGTCCATCCCACTAGGATTGCCATGAGCAATCTTTTCCGAGAAGTTGGCAAAGTACAACTGTTCATCACTTGAAAGCTCCATATCAAAATAGTCAGCCAAAGCCCGAACCATTGATACTGCTACTGCTGCACTTGAACCAATCCCACGCTCACTAGGAATACTGCTTTCAATCTTAATTTTGAAACGTTCTTCTTTGCGATTGTGCTTGTCTAAAAACTCAGCAACCAAAGCCTGTAAATTCAGTAATTTCTCAGGAACATCACTCAGTAAACCAGTAAAATACTCGCAATCAATCTCAAGCTTATCACAAGGAAGAATCTGCGTATTGATTTGTGTTTCGGTAAAAGGAATAACCACAGCAGGCTCATAATAAACCGCCGCGTGCTCACCGATTAAAATAATCTTGCCACTAGCCTTGCCAAAACCATTTGTTTTCATCTACAACTTCCTTTTAACAATCATTCATTTGTTTATGTAGCTAGCCAAGTCAAAAGTCTTTGGCGGTCAATGAAGTCAGTTTCAAAATTCTTCCGTCTTCGCCAAAACACGCGCCACTGCAGCTGGTACGGCTCTCACCCTACGGGTTCCGCCTCGCAAGCCTTAAACTTAGAATAAGCGGTAAACCGCTAACTCTAAGTAATTCGCATTGTCGCCCTTTAGGGCTGCGGTGGCGAGTGTTTTGCTACGACTACAGAATTTTGAAAATGACTATAGCTTTTTTAAGCAATAACCGAACCATTCGGCATTCCTTTAGGAGCCTCAACAACTGCCAAACGTCCCTTATCATCTTCTGCTGACAAAATCATACCTTGCGACACTTCGCCGCGCATTTTTCTCGGTTTCAAATTAGCAACAATCACTAATTTCTTACCAACCAATTCTTCAGGATTTGGATAAAACTCGGCAATCCCTGAAAGAATTTGACGGTCAGCCTTGTCGCCTGCGTCTAAACGGAATTGCAAGAGTTTGTCCGCATCTTTTACTTTTTTCACTTCGATAACTTCCGCGACTTTCAATTCCACCGCGTCAAATGTATCGTATTTGATTTGTTTTTCCTTGACCGAAACCAAATCAGTTTCTTCTGGGTTCCATTCTTCCTCAACCTCCTCAGCAACAACGCCACCAGTCATTTGGTCGTGAATGTAGGTCACTTCTTCTTCCATATCTAAACGAGGGAAGATTGGTGTACCTTTTTCTGCGACTTTCAAACCGCTTGGCAACTGGCCGAAGGTTAGGTCTTCTAATGAGCCTAAAGCATCGCCAAGTCCAAGTTGAGCAAAGATTTCTTTCGGAGATTTCGTCATAACTGGCTGTAACAATAATGCTGCTACACGCAAACTTTCCGCCAAATGAGCCATTACCGCACCCAATTCATTACGTTTGCTTTCGTCTTTTGCCAAAGCCCAAGGCATTGTTTCGTCAATATACTTGTTGGCACGCGAAATCAGTTTCCAAACATTCTCCAAGACAATGTTAAATTCCATCTTGTCAAAAGCCGCATGATAGTTAGCAAGCACTTCACTAGCTACTTCTTCCAATGCACCGTCAAACTCAGTCACGCCACTTTGATAAGTTGGCACTTGTCCGTCAAAATATTTGTTAATCATGGAAACCGTACGGTTGAGAAGATTACCCAAGTCATTTGCCAAGTCATAATTGATTCGACCAACAAAGTCTTCTGGTGTGAAAATACCGTCTGCACCAAAGGAAATAGCACGCATGAGGTAATAACGCACCGCATCCAAGCCGTAACGCTCCAAAAGCATATCTGGATAAACCACATTCCCCTTAGATTTAGACATCTTGCCATCTTTCATCAGTAACCAGCCATGTCCGAAAACTTGAACAGGCGGTTGGAAGCCTAGCGCATGAAGCATTATCGGCCAGTAAATCGTATGGAAACGCACGATTTCCTTACCAACCATGTTAATACCCGGCCAGTATTTCTGGAAGTTGCTCTCATCATCTGAGTTGTAGCCAAGTGCAGTGATGTAGTTAAGCAAAGCATCAAACCAAACATAAACCACATGCTTTGGATTGGATTTAACCGGAATACCCCAAGTAAAGCTGGTACGAGTTAAAGCCAAATCTTCCAAGCCCGGCTTGATGAAGTTGTTAATCATTTCATTCTTACGGATTTCTGGTTGGATGAAATTTGGATGGTCTTCGTAGTATTTAAGCAACCAGTCAGCGTATTTACTCATGCGGAAGAAATAAGTTTCTTCTTCAACCCACTCAACCTCGTGTCCGCTCGGTGCGATACCACCAGTTACATTGCCGTTTTCGTCTTTGAAAACTTCTTCTAATTGCGTTTCAGTGAAGAATTCTTCATCTGATACTGAGTACCAGCCAGCGTATTTGCCAAGATAGATATCGCCTTTTTCAAGCAAGGTTTCAAAAGCTTCTTGTACGGCTTTCTTATGGTAGTCTTCAGTTGTACGGATAAACTTATCATAAGAAATATCCAAGCTCTTCCATAGAGCTTTCACGTCTTCTGCCATTGGGTCAAGATAAGCCTGCGGGTCTAGCCCAGCTTCTTCAGCTTTTCTTTGGATTTTCATGCCATGCTCGTCAAGTCCAGTTAGATAAAAAGTGTCATAGCCCATCAAACGCTTGTAGCGAGCCAAAACGTCGCAAGCAATAGTCGTATAACTAGAGCCCAAATGCAGTCTGCCCGATGGATAATAAATAGGTGTGCTAATAAAAAATGTCTTATTGCTCAAGGTTTCTCCCTCGTTTCTTCATTAATAATACTCGTTAAAGTATAGCATAAAATTCTTTAGCTTTCATAATAATAATTGATATTTTAACCAATAGGGCTTATTATAGTCAAAGAATTTTAAGAATATTGAGGAAAAATTTATGAAACCATCTATATATGGATTAACTCGCGAGGAATTGATTGCATGGGCAATCGAGCATGGCGAAAAGAAATTCCGTGCCACACAGGTCTGGGATTGGCTTTATCGCAAACGTGTGCGTGAATTTAGCCAAATGACCAACTTGTCTAAGTCCTTTATTACGCTTTTAGAAGAAAACTTCGTCCTTAATCCACTCAATGAATTAGTGGTTCAAGAAGCAAGTGACGGCACGACCAAATACTTGTTTGAACTATCCGATAAACTCTTGATTGAAACGGTTTTAATGCGCCAAAAATACGGCTTGTCTGTCTGCGTAACAACGCAAGTGGGCTGCAATATCGGCTGTACTTTCTGTGCTAGTGGCTTGCTTAAGAAACAACGCGACCTTACAGCAGGTGAGATTGTCAGTCAGATTATGCAGGTGCAACATTACCTTGATGAAAAAGGCTTGGACGAGCGTGTGTCTCACGTTGTTGTTATGGGTATCGGCGAGCCATTTGACAATTATGCCAACCTCATGAGCTTCCTACGTATCGTCAATGATGACAACGGCATGGCGATTGGGGCGCGTCATATCACTGTTTCAACCAGTGGTTTGGCAAACAAAATCCGTGAATTTGCGACCAATGGCTTACAGGTTAATTTGGCGATTTCCTTGCACGCACCAAATAATGAATTGCGTACCAGCATTATGAAGATTAACCGTGCCTTTCCGCTGGAGAAACTCTTTGATGCGATTAATTATTATATCGAAACCACCAATCGCCGTGTGACCTTTGAGTACATCATGCTCAATCAAGTCAATGACCGACCAGAGCACGCACAAGAGCTGGCTAATCTTTTGAAAGATATGAAAAAGCTAGCTTATGTCAACCTAATTCCTTATAACCCAGTCAGCGAGCATGACCAATATTCGCGCACGCCAATGGATGATGTGTTGAAGTTTTATGATGTCTTGAAGAAAAACGGGATTAACTGTGTTATTCGTAAGGAGCATGGAACGGATATTGATGCTGCTTGTGGGCAGTTAAGGTCTAAGCAAATGAAGAAAATAGGATAAAAATCAAAGTCGTTCTATTAGGACGGCTTTTTTTGCCAAATAAGTATCCTAAACTGAAATTTCGATAAAATTATGATGAAATATGTATAGAAAGAGGTGCTTATTCTGTTGCAAATTCGTCCTGTATCAGACTTAAGAAACAAATTTCCTAAGATTGAGCATATCGTCAACGAGGGGCAACCTGTCTATCTAACAAAGAACGGTTATGGTTCAATGGTGGTTTTAAGTTTAGAACAGTATTCTTTGTTGAGCGAAGACATTGAAAGGAAATTAGAACAAGCAGATTTCCAAGCTGCCTCAACGAAAGAACGACTTACTCATTCACAAGTTTTTGATGCTGTGAGGAAATTGATAGATGAATAATCCGGAATATGATTTAGATTATCTACCACTTTTTTATTCAGACTTTGCACAAACTATTGACTATATCACAACATACTCAAAAACAAGTCTGCAGCTAGTAAACTGATTACTGATGTTGAAACTGCCATAAATGAAAGATTGCAAAATCCTTTAATTTTTGCTCCATATCCGAGTAAGAAAACAAAAGCAAACCAATTTCCGTTTTGGTTTGCTTTTGCTATATTTAACCTAGCTATGTTCGGAATAATAGCTAGTAAAGGAGATACTTATTCAATATCAAATCCTTCTTTTTCTCGTTTTCTATTGCGAACCCAAAGGATTGTTATAACACCCATTCCAACAAGTCCGATTACTAGAAGATAGTAGATACCAGTGCCACCAGTGCTTGGAAGCGTTCCTTTGTGGTAGTTGATAGCTGGAGTATATCCCGGATATTCAGCAATTATGCCTGTACCGCTGATATCCACATTGTTGGCATAGTTCTTCGACATGATGTCAAAAGGTACCAAAGGATTGCTTGGTCGAATATAGTTTGTCGGTGGTTCTTTTTCAGACAGGGCGTAAAATCCTGTGGCTGTTCCGTTGACAAATCCTTTGGTATAAGTGGCACCGAGAACAGCATTGTCAACCAAGCCCGTATAAGCTGAACTTTCCAAACCGTAAATCCAAACCCCTGTTTTTGGAATGGTAAAGTCAGTAGAGATGTATCCGACACTGCCAACAGTAGTATTTTCAGGCTCAACATAATCAGTCAATATAGTAATAAGTGACGGAGGAACTTCAGCCGCTGCAGCTGCTGCGGCAGCTCTTGTATCTAATGTCGGTCTTAAAACCAAAGGAGTATCAGTATCATTGCCAACCACCATCGTAGTCAAAGGAATTGGATTAGGATTTGTTCCTGCAAATAGATTAAATACCGCACCCGATATAGCTGCATTACTATCGCCATCTATCTTGATAAACTTCATATCGCCCATTTGGACTTTGGCAGTATCATTGTTTGGCGTTTCTTCGTCTTGTTCAGACAGCCAGTTGTCCCCATTGTTGAACAGGAATTCATTCCATAGAAGTTGGTCGCAGACTGCTGGGGAAGTGCCACCATTAAATCCGTATGGGGATGTTCCAGTGATACCGCCACCATCAACAATGACTTTGAACTCAATCGTCAATAGTCTAGCTCCATCAACTGGAGCGAATAAAGCGTATGGAATATTCAAAACCACATCAGCACCTGATGCGTTTACCAATGTAAGTGGAGCGATATCAAGTGGTTGTCCATGCACTGTTTTATATGGTGCTTCTCCTGCAAATGTCATTTCGGTGAAAGCGTAAGTCAGTTGTGCATTTTGAGGTCCCGGTATTGTAGTTGTTGAAGGTATAGGAACAACAGTTTTACTTCCTCCTAGCAAACCTGCCGAACCTATTGAAACACTTGTCATCTCGTACACCCTTAAACCAACTGGAAAGGCATCGTAAACATTAATGCCACCTGCCACCACACCATTACCAGTTCCCGAACTTGGAATATTAAAAGAAATCTTATAAGTCAAAATATCTCCAATAGATACTGGATAGATAGCCTTATCTGCTACATCAGAGTGAGCTTTGTCAATATGTGGGTCTAATGGCGGACCAAACAATGCGTTCAATACATAGACTCTATCTTGGCCAAAATAAATACTTTCTGAATTAGCAATCTCCGCGTCTGCTCTATCTGTTTGTGCTTTTGTATAAACATCCGGTATCACATAAGTGCCTAACCCTGAAAGTTTATGCTCTATCTTGGTCAAAGTCTTCCACATATTTGGCGTTCTATTTTTTGGGTAGATATCAATCGGAGTAGCTGTATCTCCAAGACGTGTATCGCCACGTTTAAGTCCACCTGATCCGTCACTTACCATTTGATAGGCAGGTAATGCTAGTATGGTGTTTATGCTACGGTTTACAGTAGGCGCTGCAGTAGTAATATCTGTTTCTACAATCGCATAAACGGCATCCCTGTATACTCCGCCATATAGATGTCCTGCTGGTACATTAGGAAATGTGGCTAATCCAGTTCCTGCTGCAGTCTTTACTTCATAAACTGGGGTTTCTATTGAACCAATATTTACCGCAGTTCCAATACCACTTCCGCCAAAATCACTTGCTAATTTATCTTTTAACCATTCAACTAAGATTTGATAGGCACCAAGTGGGTCGTTATTATCTGCAAGTGGGCGTTGAGCAACAGGAACTTTGCCACTGTCTAAACTAGCTGAATGAACGCCATTTGCTGCAGGCACCACTGCACCAGTTGCATATACATCCAACGTTCCATCGCGCAGAGCATAGTAATAATCAGAAATATCATACAAGGTAAAACCAACTCCTGCTATAACCTGCTTACCCGTAGCCCAAGCGCTATCAAGGACACCTGTATTTTGGTGTAAATCTGAGCCATTATACTCTACTTTGTGCAAATTAACCGTCACAGTATCGCTAGCCAAATTAACATCAGGACTGGAGTAATCTGCGCGAGTAACCAGCGTCCCAAAAAACACCGGAAAAATCGAAGCTAGTAACGTAAAAAGTCCAAAGCATATCATTCTTTTCTTCCTATTCCTCAGCATGACCTTCATCTCCTTATTCTTGTGCCTAACGAAAGAATTATCCAAATTTATGTAGAGATTAATGTACCTACTTTATACACCGCAGGAAAAGGAATGTCATTTTATTTCAGTGGTATATGCAAAAAAAAAAAAAAAATGAAGAAATTTGACTATTTTACACTTAACAAACCCAATTATATAGATGATATTCATTTAGTTTTTGTTATTTAATGCAAAATAATTATTGGTGGTATTACTTAATTGATAATCTTTTTGTAATTTTTATCCACTTTTCAGGTAAAAAGAAAAGAAACCTCCAATAATTTGGAAGTCTCTTTTAAATTAAGCAATCATTCGTCTTTTCTAGCGATTGTTCCAATTGAAAATTTCCTTAAAAATCCAACTCATCCACTTCATCTTCACTCTTGAGCCAAACTTCATTGAGCTGACTTTGCATGATTGCCACATTGACAAATGAAAACTGGCAAATCGCTAGAACCAGATAAAGCACGCTATTGTTGCCAATATGCACACCAGCTTTTTGCTGAGCTGCTGCTTCCATTTGACCCATCTTGTACCACCAGTACCATAGATAAAAGCCAAAGGTTACGATAGTCAATAGAATAACCATGCCACCACTGGTTTGCTTGGCTGGTTTTAGGTAACTATTGAGCAGGTTGTTGGTGTGGATAACCCAATAAATCGGATAAATACCCAAGGTTAAAAACCAAAGAAGCATAACAATGGGGATAGATTTAATCTCATTTCGCATAACATTCCCTCCTATACTTACTATTATAACCAAGTTGCTTATTAGAACAAACAAAAAGTCGTCTAAATATCGGTTCTTCCTTATTGATTAATAAAAAGCGCACCCAACTGGGCACGCAATATTTAACTTAAATAAAATTAACCAACTCAGAAAGGTTTAACAGAACTTCATCCGCTCCAGCTTTCAAGAAAACTTCTTTCGTTTCAGCAATTTTCACTGCTTTTTCTTCGTCGCTCAAAGCATTGTACTCCGCTTCGCTCAAGCTCATTACTGAGCTTCCTTCGATAACGCCGAAAGAGCGAACGCCTGCGTTTTTGCCTTCTTCGATATCAGAGATTGTGTCGCCAATCTTGATAACGTTGGCTTTATCCTTCACGCCAAGAACTTCTAAGTTCTTTTCAACCATAAATGGTTTCGGACGACCGATACCGTCAGTATCATCAGGTGTGAAAGTCGCATCTGGATTGTAACCAAGCTCTGCTGCTCTTTTGGCAACTGGTGCCAACATATCTGCTGTATAACCAGTCGTTGTCCCAATCTTAATGCCTTTTTCGCGAAGCATTTCAACAGTTTCTAGCAAGAAAGGTTTCAACTGAGTGCCTTCGCTAAGTTCTGCCATCAATTTTGCAGTGAAGACTTCTAGTATTCCGTCAACGTCTTCATCGTTGAAGTTTCTGCCAAATTTTTCTTGGAATTCTGCATTGATACGTGGCATTTCAAGCATTGTTGCGATATGTGCACGCTTCAACATACCCATTGGCTCGCGAACTTCTGCCATAGTGACAGAAATTCCTTTTTCGTTAAATGTATCAAGAAAAGCTTGTACGGGTGCAAAACAACCATAGTCAACCGTTGTGCCAGCCCAGTCAAAGATTACTGCTTCAATCATTATATATCGTCCTCTTTAATTCTTATTATTGTGCAAAGTATTCAGCCATTACTGCTGATAATTTTTCGATGTCTTCTGGGTAGATTTCGCCGATAACTCCGATACGGAAAGTATCTAAGCCCATCAATTTACCTGGGTAGATAGCAAAGCCACGCTCTTTGATGAAGTTGTACATATCCAAGAATGAGAAGTTTTCTTTTGGATATTCAAAAGTCGCGATAATTGGCGATTGAACTTCTGCTGGAAGATATGGTTTGATGCCGATTTCCGTAAAGTTTTTGCGAACAAGGTCCATGTTGCCTTGGTAACGTGCTTGACGAGCTTTCACTCCGCCTTCAGCATCCAACTCTTTTAATGCTTGCAAGAAAGCAAGTACGATATGTGTTGGAGAAGTAAAGCGCCATTTGCCTTCATGCATTCCGTCGTATTGGTCATGCAAATCAAGAGAAAGCGTACGAGCATTGCCGCGGCTTGCTTCTAATTTGTCTAACTTAGCAATGATGAATGAGAATCCCGGAGTTCCTTGAATACATTTGTTCGCAGATGAGATAAGGAAGTCAATCTTCAAGCCAGCAACGTCGATCTCGATACCACCAAATGAGCTCATTGCATCGACGATAAATACTTTGCCGTATTTTTGAGCCAATTCGCTGAATGGTTTCAAGTCGTTCAAGATACCAGTAGTTGTTTCGCAGTGAACCATTGCGATATGTGTGATTGAAGGGTTGTTTTTCAACATTACTTCTGCTTCTTCCACGCTTGGACGTTCGTTGAAGGCTGCTTTAATCATCTTGTAGTTGATTTTGTTGGCTTTCGCAATGTCGCCGATACGTTCGCCGTAAGCGCCGTTTGCCAAGATAAGCAATTCATCAGTGTCGCTGATAACGCTTGAGATAACACTTTCTACACCGAAAGTTCCAGACCCTTGCATAAGGATTGTGGTGTACTCAGTGTCAGATACGCCTGCAACTTTCAAAAGACGAGCGCGGATATCTTGAGTGATTTCCATGTATTCCTTGTCCCAAGTACAGTGGTCAACAAGCATTTCTTCTTTGACAGTTTTTGTCGTTGTTAGTGGTCCTGGCGTTAATAATTTGTAAGTTCCCAATGTCTTTACTCCTTTGGTTTGTCTATTTTTATTTTTTTTGAATACAGATTAGTTAGCTGCTTGTTCCATTGCTGCGTTGAACAAAGCGATGTGTTGCTGCAAAAGTGCAGTTGTTAGTGGCTCTTCAAATTTCTTGATGCGTTCTTCTTCTGCTGATGAGCCTACTTCGTCTTTGAATAATGGGGTTGGGTAAATTTTGATTAACTCTGAGCGAGTTTTTGAAGCCAATACTGCTGCCATTTCTTTGGCTTTTGGATTGATTTCGTCGCGGTTCATAAGAGCTACTGACTCAGTTAAAACAAAATTTCCTTCGCTTGGGTCAACAACTTTAGCTGGAATACCATGCTCAAGTAATGCTGCTCCTTGATGACGTAGCCCAAAACCTACAGCAACTTCGCCTGATTCAACCTTACGAATTGGTGCAGAACCTGATGTTTCCAAGTGAGGACCAGCGTTTTTGATGATGCCAGTTAAGATTTCTTTTGCTTCATCTTCGCCATAAGTTTGAACCAATGCTTGAACCATTAACCATGCAGTAGTTGAAGATGCTGGGTTTGATACTGAAATCCAGCCTGCATAAACTGGGTCAGCCAAATCTTTGATAGATGTTGGCATTGGCAGATTTTGCTGTTCAAGCACTTGTGTGTTGACAACCAAACCGCCTTCTAAGCCCAATAGAGGACTTTCCCATGTTTGACGCTCGCCTGCAATCAAGCCGTCTGGCGTGTCAAAATCTGCAAAAAGATTGTTCATTTCTTGCTCGGTATCTAAGAAAAATGTCGAAAGAGTAACGATGTCGCTTTCGATATTTACACCTTCTGCTACAAGTCTAGCTGAAAGGTCGCTTGTTCCGAATACTTGAATTTCAAATTGTCCTTGGAACCCATTGTCATTCAAGGTGTTTGTCATTACTTCGATAGCCTCTAGGTCAGCATTTGAGTAGATAACAACCAATCCATCTGCGGAACGGTTGCCACAGCCTGCCAAAGCACCGATAGCTAAAAGTGCCAATGCTGCTAAAAATAGAAGTTTCTTTTTCATTAATTTGTTTCTCCAATCGCTTGTTTTTTAGTTGAAAACTTAGGTAAGCTGAATTTCGCTTCGCCTAAGAGGTAAAAGACCAATTTTGCTAAAAGGTTTGTAACAAATAGCAATAATGCTAGAGTAAATACTTCATTAAATCGGTTGAACTGTTGCAATTCTCTCATTCTGGTTGTCATGGTTGAGGTACGAATACCAACCAAGAAGACCAGCGCAGAGATAGTTACCATTGAGTTGATGAAGAGATAGTTTGCCATTTCGGCTATCGTGTGGCGCATATTTGGCAGGATGACTTTAAATAAAGTCTTCATAAAGCTGTCACCTAAAAGCAAGCCACAGGTTTCAAAGTTGCTGGAAAGTTTGCCCAGTGCTTGAACTGCCATAGCATAAGGGGTACCAAAGAAATAGATAACGTTAGCAATCAAGAGCAAGGTCATAGTATTTTGCAAGCCTGTACCAGTGAATACGGACAGCATAGCAATACCCAAAACCATACCCGGAATTGCATTTGTTACGTTGTTCAGGAAATCCATGAAGCCAGAAACTTGTTTGGCAATTGGACTTCTTGATGCTAGATAAGCTGCGACGAAGGCGACAATCGTTCCGACTATCGCTGTATAGATAGAAAGCTCCAGTGAATTGTAGAAAGAGCGCATAAGCTGCGTGTCGCCCAACATATCAAAGAAACGATGGAAGACTGGCGTCATGTTAAATGGATAGGCTTGCACAAAAGGTACAAGAACAATCGGTACGAACATGAACAAAGCACTAAACAATAGCACAGCCGTCACAACAAAGTAAAAGATACTTGTAAAAATAGAGCTCTTAGGCTCAGTTTGCGAGCTGCTGTTGCTTTTAACATTGTATTTGTTGAGCAAGACCATCAAAACTGTCGTAGCAATGGTTGGTAGCAACATAATGATAGAAACAACTGTTCCGCTAGCAAAGTCTGGTGTAGCACCCAGCATCTCGTTAAAGAGCATGGTTGGAAGTAGCGGATAATTTCCCGCAATCGCACTCGGCAAACCGAAGTCTGTAAATGCCATGAAGAAACATTTAATTATCGAAATAACCAAGGAAACCAATAAAGGTCTAAGTAGGCAAGTGATAAAGCTCTTAAATGGATTGTCGCCCATGAGCATTGATACAGTAAACATCTTTGTATCCACATACTTCATGGAGTTGTTTACTAAGGTAAAAGAAACTGGCACAGTGTAAATCAACAAACCAACCAACAAGCCTTGAAAACCATAAACTTCAAGGATTTCTCTACCAAAGAACTGGGTCAAAATCCCTTGACGTCCAAATATGTAAATCATCGCAAAACCATAGGCAATGGTTGGCAAAAACATCGGAAATGATGACAAAACAGTCAAAATGCGCTTGTAAAACTTAGGCAAAGCCACAAAGTTTAGGGCATAACCAAAGATAAATCCGATAACAGTTGCGAGCACTCCTACAATAATAGAAAGAACAAAACTGTTTCTTAGAGCCTGCAAGAACATTCTTTGCCCAAAAATGTGCTGGTAATTTTCAAGACCAAAGCCACTGTCTGTTGTAAATGACAGAAGGATAAGCTGACCTAGTGGATAAAAGAGCATGGCAACAAAGAAAATCGCCAATATTGAAAAGCTAAGTACAAAGTATTTTTTATTATGCATTTTCTTCTCCAAATAGTGATAAGATGTTGGCTTTTTTGATACGCAGCTGATTTAAGATAAAGTTATCTACAAAATCATTTGCTGGGTGATTAACAATCTCGTGTGGTGCACCAAATTGTGCAATATCGCCATTGTTTAAAATCAATACCTTATCAGAAATCGTCAGGGCTTCTTCAGGGTCGTGTGTTACGATGATTGTTGTCAGCTTTAATTGCTTAGCAATCTCTTGAATACGCGCCTTGATGTTTTCTTTGATAACGCCATCTAGTGCTGAAAGTGGCTCATCTAATAGAAGAATTTTAGGTTTCATGACTAAAGTTCTAGCAAGTGCCACACGCTGCTTTTGACCACCAGAAAGTTCGTCAATTTTTTTGTATAAATGAGGTTTCAAATCCAATAAATCAATCAATTCGGTAACTTCTTCTTGACTTGTCAGTCCTTTGAAGTTTTTCAAGCCATAAGAAATGTTTTTTTCAACATTCAAATGCGGAAACAATGCGTAATCCTGAAAAACGATGTTAAAGCCACGTTTTTCCATTGATTTTTTTGTATAATCTTGTTCATTAAAAATGATTTGCCCATCGCTAGGCTTTACAAGACCCAAAATCATATTTAGCAAGGTCGTCTTCCCACAACCTGATGGACCTAGAATAGACAAGATTTCGCCTTCTTCTACCGCCAGATTAATGTTTTTTAAGACATGTGCATTATCGTATTGTTTCCCAATATTTTTCAATTCAAGCATGAATAATCCTCTTATTTCTTTTCTCTTTGTTACAACAAATATTAGTATATTCTCTAAATATTTATTTTATTTAAGATTAAAGAAAAGATTGTGTAAACTTTTTGTAAATAAATGAAATGTGATTGTGAAATGCATAAAAACCGCCCTTGCGGACGGCTTTTTTAAGATTATGAAGTTCGTTATTACTTAACTGCATCCTTCAACGCTTTACCTGCTTTGAATGCAGGTACTTTTGAAGCAGCAATTTCGATTTCCTCACCAGTTTGAGGGTTGCGACCTTTACGTGCCGCGCGCTCGCGTACTTCAAAGTTGCCAAAACCGATTAATTGTACTTTTTCGCCTTTAGCTAACTCTTCTTGAATTACTGAAAAAACAGCATCAACTGCTTGTGTTGAGTCTTTTTTAGTAAGACCTGTAAGTTCTGCTACTTTTCCGATTAGTTCTGCTTTGTTTGCCATAAGTGTGTTTCACCTCCGAATGATTTTCTCATTTTCTCAAGTGGTCTGAGAAAATGAATAATGATTCCTCATTACATATACAAGCATATCACTCAAATGCCTTTATAGCAAGGTTTATACACTTTTTTTCTACTTTTTTGCGATTTTTTATCGAAAAAAGGTTTTTATTTGAAAATCTCTTTATTGTCTGCTATAATGCCGATTTCATGCTATTTTCGGCGTCTTGGGATAATATGGATAGGTGTCCCTTCAAATGTAAATGCTTTGCGAATTTGATTTTCCAAGAAGCGTTTATATGAGAAATGCATTAATTCTTCCTCATTTACGAAAACGACAAAGGTCGGTGGTTTGACAGATACTTGATTGGTATAAAAAATCTTCAAGCGTTTGCCCTTGTCCGTTGGTGTTGGATTGATAGCTACTGCATCCATGATAACGTCGTTTAGAACACTTGTTGGAATACGCAGGTTTTGTGATGAAGACACTTCTTCAATCATTTCTGGTAATTTTTGCAAGCGTTGCTTGGTTTTTGCGGACACGAAAATAATCGGTGCATAGTCCAAATAAGCAAACTCCTCGCGGATTTCTTCTTCAAACTTCTTCATGGTGTGGGTATCTTTTTCCACTAAGTCCCATTTATTGACCACAATAATCATACCGCGACCTGCTTCGTGGGCAAATCCTGCGATACGTTTGTCGTATTCACGAATACCTTCGTCTGCATTGATGACCATAAGAACAACATCCGAGCGGTCAATGGCACGCATGGCACGCATAACTGAATATTTTTCCGTGCTTTCATAGACTTTCCCGCGTTTGCGCATACCAGCTGTATCAATCATCTGGAACTCTTGCCCGTCTGGTGAGGTAAAGTAGGTATCAATGGCGTCCCGTGTTGTCCCTGCAATATCAGAAACAATCACGCGGTCTTCGCCTAAAATGGCATTAATCAAGGAAGATTTCCCAACGTTTGGACGACCAATCAAGCTAAACTTAATCAAATCAGGATTTTCTTCTTCGTCATTTTCAGGGAAATGCTTGATTGCTTCATCTAAAACATCACCAAGTCCTAAGCCGTGTGAGCCTGAAACTGGAATAGGCTCGCCTAAACCCAGTGAATAAAACTCATAAATTTCCGCACGCATTTCAGGATTATCGACCTTATTGACTGCTAAAATAACGGGTTTTTTTGATTTGTAAAGAATACGCGCCACATATTCATCGGCATCAGTCACGCCTTCGCGTCCTGAAACCAATAGGATAATGACATCCGCTTCTTCAATGGCAATTTCTGCCTGCTCTTTGATTTGGGTCATAAAAGGCTCATCGCCCATATCTATTCCGCCTGTATCAATCAGGGAAAACTCATGCCCCAACCATTCGCTTGTTGCGTAAATTCTATCACGCGTCACTCCCGGAATATCTTCGACAATCGAAATTCTTTCTCCTGCAATTCGGTTAAATATGGTTGATTTGCCGACGTTTGGTCTGCCGACGATGGCTAATGTTGGATTACTCAATTTGTGTCAACTCTCTTTCTGCTTCTTTGTGAAACTTCCTCATATAAAATACCACAGAATGAGAAAATATGCTTGTACTTTCTACGTTCTGTGGTATTTATTTACTTATTTTCCGACTTTTGTCTTGCCATCCCAGTCGTCGTAGCCGCCTTTTAGGATGTAGATTTCTTCAAAGCCCATTTTTTTTAAGATAGTTGCTGGACGACCTGCATCTTGACGACGTCTGCCATACACCAAGACTGGCTTATCCTTACGCAAGCTGCTTGCCAAGTTTTTGAATTCGCCCAATGGAAATGAACGTGCACCCATAATGCGATTGGCGTTAAATTCTTCACGGTCACGCACATCAATCACTTGACCTGTGCGCATCAATGTACGGAATTCGTCGTTTTCAATCACTTTCGCTGCTCTTTTGATACTCCACCAGCTCCATGCTGTGTGACCTAGCATGATTGCTAGAATAACCATTAAGACAATATTTACTACAGTCATATTCATTTTTTCTACTTCCTCTTCCTAAAACTTTTCTTTTATTATTTATTGGCTAAACTTGCTGCGCCGATGATTCCCGCATCGTTTCCTAGTAGGGCAAGTTTAATTGCTGTTGATTGTTGAACTGTTGGGAAAGTGTATTCCAAGAAATACTTGTGGACACGGCTTCTCAAGAATTCTCCTGCTGCTGATACTCCGCCACCGATTACGATTGCTGAAGGATTAAGCGTGTTGCCGATATTTCCGCAAGCTAGTCCTAGCCACATCGAAACTCTGTCAACAACCATAAAGGCAAATGCATCGTGCTCGTTTTCAGCTGCCATGAAGATATCTTTTGATGTCACTTCTTGACCGTCATTGAGCATTTGAGCGATTTTTGAGTCGCCTGAATATTCCTCGACCATTTGACGAGCCACTCGGACAACACCTGTTGCTGATGCGACTGTTTCTAAGCAACCTTTTTTGCCACAAGTACAATCAAAACCTTGAGGGTCAATCGTGATGTGTCCAACTTCCCCAGCTGCACCCGCTGCACCGTGTAAAAGCATACCGTCAGCAACAATTCCGCCACCAACACCAGTACCTAGCGTGATGAACACAACATTCGGGTCATTTTCGCCAGCACCAGTCCAACGCTCGCCCAAAGCTGCCACATTGGCATCATTATCCACGAAGAAAGGAATGCCTGTTGCCTCTTCGATTGGCTTTTTCAACTCTTGCAAAGTGGACCAGTTTAGATTATAAGCGCCGATAACTGTTCCTTTTTCAATATCTACCGTGCCGGGTGACCCCATACCGATACCAATAAAGTCGTCTTTTGTCAGATTGTAAAGCTCCAAACGGTGCTTGATTGAGGCAATAATATCAGGAACAATGTGTGAGCCATTATCCAAAATATTGGTTTCAATCGCCCATTTTTGTTGGATTTCGCCGTTTTCGCTGATAATGCCGAATTTAGCAGTCGTACCCCCAAGGTCAATGCCGAGTAATTTCTTCATTTATCTAGTTTCCTCTCTGTTTTCTTCTATTCTATGCTCACGTTTTAAAATTAAACGGACTTTTGCATAAGTCTGGTCATCTATCAAGTGAGCATTGTGAAGATTTTTTACTTCAATAGCAATCAGTTCAATGTCATACAGGCGTTTGCCTAGATAGACATAGATACCGAATTGTTTTAGTAATTGTTGAACATCAAAAAGCGTTTCCATCTAAACACCTCAGTGGATAATTTACCATATTTTTTAGTCTATTTCAATAGGTGGAAAATTTCATCTTCAAGAAAACAGGAAGTCCAACCTTTAATGTTTGGACTTCCTGTGAAAACTTTTCTATCTATTAAGCTGTAATCTCATTAACAGAAGCTTCAAAAGCCGCAATCTTATCGTCACTTGCTTTTAGACTATCCGCTTGAGCCGCTAGGTAGAACTTGATTTTCGGCTCTGTTCCTGATGGTCGAACCGCAATCCATGAACCATCTTCCAAGATGTATTTTAATACATCTGATGGTGGAGTGGTCATTTCTTCTACTTTCCCACCTGTAAAGCTGCGGGTATTTGACTTGTAGTCTTCTGCAATAGCTACATTAATGCCGCCAAATTCACTTGGTGCTTGCGAGCGGAATTTTGCCATAAGAGCTTTGATTTTTTCGCTACCGTCTTTACCAGCCAATGTTACTGAAATGGTTTTTTCAGTGAAGTAGCCGTATTCCTTGTAGATGTCTTGGATACCATCGTAAAGCGTCTTGCCTAATGATTTGTAGTAAGCTGCAACTTCTGCTGTCAAAAGTAGTGCCTGAATAGCATCTTTGTCGCGTACAAAAGGTTTCACAAGGTAGCCGTAAGACTCCTCAAAACCAAACATATACGTGTTTTCGCCTGTATCTTCAAAGTGCTGGATTTTCTCAGCGATAAATTTGAAACCAGTCAATACGTTCATCATGACAACACCGTATGATTTAGCAATCGCTGTTGGTAATTCTGATGATACGATAGATTTCAAAACAGCTGCATTTGCTGGCAAAGTGCCTGCTTGCTTGTGGGCTTCTAGGATATATTTAATCAAGATAGCACCGATTTGGTTGCCGCTCAAGACTTCGTATTCGCCATTTGGCAAGCGAACCGCTACACCTAAACGGTCAGCGTCAGGGTCGGTTGCGACCAATACATCTGCACCTTCTTTTTCGCCCAAAGCAATCGCCATTGCGAAAGCTGATTTTTCTTCTGGGTTTGGCGATTTAACGGTTGGGAAAGCGCCATCTGGAATAGCTTGCTCTTCCACAACTGCAATAGATGTAAAGCCAGCTTGTGCCAAAGCTTTACGTCCTAACATTTCGCCAGTTCCGTGAAGTGGTGTGAAGACTAATTTCAAGTCCTTGCCGTATTCATCAATCAATTTTTGGTTGATTGTCACATCTTTGATTAATTCAAGGTATTTATTGTCAACAGTTTCGCCGATAACATTGATTAGACCAGCAGATTTCGCTGCTGCTTCGTCTGCTACTTCAATGGCAAACAAATCATTAATTTCACGAACAAATTTTGTTAAAGCATCCGCATCATGTGGTGGCATTTGTCCGCCATCTTCTCCGTAAACCTTGTAGCCGTTATAAGCTGCTGGGTTGTGGGACGCTGTTATCATGATACCTGTCAATGCGTTGTGCTCACGCACGGCAAATGATAGCTCAGGTGTTGGACGTAGGCTTTCAAAAACAAATGACGGAATGTCATGTTTTGCCAAAACCTTTGCTGCTTCCATTGCAAACTCTGGAGAAAAATGACGAGAGTCATAAGCAATCGCAACACCGCGTTTTTTCTCTTCGCCTTTTGTTTCCATCAAACGAGCCAATCCTTCTGTTGCTTGACGTACTGTATAAAGGTTCATGCGGTTAATTCCCGCACCGATAAATCCTCGCATACCTGCTGTACCAAACTCAAGTGGTGTGTAGAAAGCATCTTCCAGCTTGTCCTCTTGACCTGCAAGTGACACAAGCTCATCTTTTAGATAGCTTTCCAAATTAGCGTTGCTCAACCATGTTTCATAAGTGTTCTTCCATGACATAATGTAGCACCTCAACTATTTATTTTGTAATTTTCCTTATTATTGTAACACTTTGATGGTTTCTTTCAAAGGAATTATAAAAGAAATGGAGGCTCTTTCTTCTATGAAAAAAGTACAGGCTCTTTTGACACTATATAAGGCTAAAACTATCCTCATTAACCAACCGCTGTCGAATCGACTGAATTTCTTCGTTTGTAAATCCCAAACTCTCCACATAATTATGAATCGTTCCATAGTTTTCCTTGATATAATCCAAGGCACGTTCTATATAACGAGCTTGAGATAAATACTCACCTGCTGTACTTTTCTTAATCTCTTCTTGAATAAATGGTGATTGTTTAATGTGGCTGAAACTCACTTCGTAGTTTGCGATAATATCCATTTCTTCTACCTCGCAAAGTCCTAGCAAAATCATCGCCACAATCCCTGTTCTGTCCTTCCCAACAAAACAATGGAAGAGGATACCACCAGCTTGTGCATTCAAAATCGTCGAAAGCACATTCCTCAAAGCCGTCTGCTCTTTCAAAATATCAAGATAATACTCTTCTAAGAAACTCGTGGTTTTATCAACTTTGAGCGTTTCATAAATCGCCTCGCTATCACTTAGATAGACTGGCTTATGATGAAAATCAATCTTGTTTTGCGTATCACGGATGGGATGCCCTGTTTCTTCTAGCTCATCTGTTCCGCGTAAATCTATCACGGTACGCACGCCGTAGTTATACAAAACTTCGATATCTTCCTTATCCAAATTCGCCAAATCGTCACTTCTCAAGAAGCTCTTGTAGTTGGTCATTTGACCATTTTTGTTTACATATCCGCCAAGTTCACGCGTGTTATACGTATTTTTCAACGGAAGTCTTTTAATTCCTGCCATTTTCTTTTCCCTCAATATTTTCTATTTATTTACTAGCAATTTATTACGCAACTGAATAGAGATAAATTCTAGAACCAATGCTACTGCTAAGAGCATAAAGACAATCAAGCCAACTTCATGTAAGTCAAAGTAGAAATTACTTGCCATTGTCAATCGAAAACCAATCCCACCAGCTCCTGCTGCTGCTCCTAGTGCTAACGCGTGTCCAAAGTTAATCTCAAAACGGATGAATGTCCATGAAATCATGGCTGTCAAACAGCTCGGAAGTACCGCCTGAAAGACAATCTGCCACCAGCTAGCGCCACTTGCACGCAAAGCCTCGATAATCCCCTCATCCAACTCCTCAATGGTTTCAGAATATGCTTTAACCAAAAACGCCATTCCCTGAAAGACCAAACCAACCACAGCTGCTACCGGACCTAAGCCAATCACTAGTGCAAAAACTAGAATGAGTAAAATTGACGGTACCGCACGGACAAAGGACATACACGCTCGAACGATGGTCGAAACAATCGGATGTGACAGATTACGTGCCGCAAGCAAGGCTAGGAAGAAAGACACAAAGGCACCTGCCAAAGAGCCAATCAATCCAACTCCAACCGTAATCGCTAATTGCCAAAGCAGATAGCCAAATGTTATCCGACCAGAAAGACCGGGCTGTAAGAAAATACGGTTCATATTGCTCCAGAAATTCGGCATAGCTGTTTCCAGTACCATACCACGCGTATCTAGGCTAGTAAAAGTCGCAAGGGTAATGAGTGCTAAAAGTGCAAACAAACCAGTCATCACCACTTTTTGCTTGGTCCAACTTTTGACCTGAATACGTCCGTTTTTACGGATAGTTGGCATTTTAATAGAAGTTTCTTGAAAGTTTAATTCTTGAATATTCATTTGCTTTTCCATTACATGACCATCCTTCTGATTTTATTTGATACAACCTCTAGAACAAGGACACTGACAACGATAAAGAGTACCACCATGCCTGCTAAATGATAACGAAATCCTCTAAAGTAAAAGTTGAATAAAAAGCCAATTCCTGTACCAGTTAAGATACCAACCAGTGTGGCCTCACGAATGTTGGTTTCAATCATAAACAAGAGCCAGCTGATTGCTTGAGAGGAAATCATGGGAATAATTCCCTGAAAAATAATCTGGAAATAGGTCGCACCAGAGGCTTTCAAGGCCTCAATGGTTCCCTGACTTGCCTCATCCACAATCTCTACAAAGGAGCGGATAGAATAGCCCAAAGTCCCAAAGAACAAGGCAAGATAGCCAGTAAATTCATTTTGCCCAAAGCTGAAAAGCAAAATCATCGCCCATGCAACCAGTGGGATATTGCGGAAAAACATAGCTATCAAACGAACCAAATAGGTCAAAATTGGATGAATTTCCATGCGTTTTGAGCCGATAACTGCTAACACCAAAGCTAGAATGGTCGCCGTAAATGATGCCGCTACCGCAAGCATGGCTGTGCGCCAAAGTGTTGTCAGTATCAAGGGAATGGCTGCAATAGACTCTTGTGTTGGGATAAAGTTCTGGAAGAGCCAGACAAAGCCCATGGGCGACTGCGCAAAGCCAGCACCCAAATCAAGCAAACCCAGTCCAACAATATCGGCAAAAACCAGATACAAAGCTGCAAGTAGAAAGACCAGTAAAAAGGCATTTCGTTTGCGTTTCACAAAGATATTTTCTGTTTTAAACATTTTAACTTCCTCACATTAACAATTCTTCAGATTGGTAAATTTCATTGAGCATTTCTTGTGTTAGGTTTTGTGGCGTGCCGTCAAAGAGGATTTCCCCGCTTGAAACACCGATAATACGGTCTGAATATTCCATCGCCACATCCACTTGGTGCAGGTTGACGATACAGGTAATGCCCATTTCTTTAGTGATTTTGTGTAGATAATCCATGATGACCTTTGAAGATTTAGGGTCAAGGGATGCGATAGGCTCATCACATAGCATAACTTCTGGCTGCTGCATAAGCGCACGAGCGATACCGACACGCTGTTTTTGCCCACCAGAAAGCTGGTCGCAACGTTTGTAAATAAATTCTTCTAAGCCTAGTTTTGTCAGTAAATCCAAAGCCATCTGCTTTTCTTCTTCGGTATATGAGCCAATCACACCACGAATAGTTGACTTGTAGCCCAAACGACCATGTAGGACATTTTCAATCACACTTAGGCGGCTAACCAAATTGTAGTGCTGGAAAATCATCCCAATCTTACGACGAACCTTGCGCAAATCGCCACGTTTGGCACGGTTGACCTCGATATCCTGAAAAATAATGCTGCCATCATTAATTGGGATAAGCTGGTTGATACTTCTTAGTAAGGTTGATTTCCCTGCTCCTGATGGACCAATGATTGAGATAAATTCGCCTTTTTCCACTCGGAAAGATACATCATTTAAGGCACGTTTGCCTGTTCCATATACTTTTGATACTTCTTTTAGCTCTAACATTTTTTTATTCTCCTTGTTCTTATGATTAACTGTATCAGCTCAAAACAGCTGATTTTTCTGTTCTCAGCTGGTACAGCTAGGTCTATGCAGAAAGTATCTACATAGACATACTGTACGTGACTTGCTTATCTGTTTCTCAAAGGGTTGTACCATTCGTCATTTGTACGAACGAAACGCTCATTATTGCCTCCACGTTGGAAGGCTGTTGTTTCCTGACCCGGTTGTGAGAAGAAGTTAGTATTGTTTGCCACTTCATCAGAAGTCATAATCGCTACAATCGCCTCGATTTCCTCAGCTGTTAATAGGTCGCTGTTGACAACAAATGGCCCATTCAATACTGGCACTGAGTGAACAATGACCACACGCTCGCCTGCAAATGTGTCAAGTGGAGCTGCTGCTGTTTCTCTTACCTGAAAGACCATTCCAGCCTCGTTGATAATATCGTTCGCAGGCTCAAAGTGCTCATCTAAGTTCAAGAATGAGGCAACTTGCGCTTGACCGCTCAAAAGATTGAATGCTGAACCCGGATGAGATTCGCCAAACAATACTTGTGAGAAAAATGCGCCCGGCATCGCCAAATCATCACGAGTAACACCATCAAAATGAGCAATGATTGCCTCACTCGGTACGTTAAATCCAGAAGTAGAACCAGTTGAAACCCAGCTCATAACATCAATGTTTGCTAGATTATCCAGTGAAAATTCCCCATTTGCATTCTGCCACTCATCTGCATCTTCTTCACGAACTGCGATGAATGAGAAGTACAAAGCATCTTCTAAGGTTCCACTAGGACCTGATGGAACAAATACAGCATTAATGCTAGGATTTCTGTCATGTGCTTGAATGTAGCCATCTGGACCCATAAAAGCTAATTCGCCTTGACCTGAAGCAACTGCCTCAATGGCGATATTGGCATCTGTTGTTAAAACTGTCTGAACCTGACGACCAGTTGCTTGATAAATCAAGTCTTCCATATCCTCACGGAATGGGCTTAATTCTGCACCTGATTCATTTGGATAAAATACCAAACGGATTGGGTCAGTTGACGCACCGCCAATTTCTTCTGCCCCTGCATTGTTTGAACCGCAACCTGCTAATAAAGCAGCTGCTCCTAATGTGATACCTGCTAATGCAGCAATTCTTGATAATTTCTTAAACATCTTGTTTTATTTCTCCTTTGGAAAATCCATTTTATTTGCTTGATAGGTTTGTTCTCCCTACTGCTCTTTAATCTTATCAAGCCTATGTAAATTCTCAGCTTACTATTTTTAAAATTATTTATTTTTTTAACGTAAATTCCACATTCTATTGAATAAACTCATTAATAGTAGAAAAAATAGCTTTATATCAAGGTTTATCAAACCTAGACATAAAACTCTTTTGTAAATTTCTTGTGAATTCTAAGATGTTTTTGTTATTTTATTCCATTGCAATCAAAATAAAAACGAGCAGATTTTTGTAAATCCACTCGTTTTCTCTTATTTTTCGCTCACACCGTCCACGATATTTAGGCGGACTTTTTTGTTGCCTTTTACTCGAACTGAGTAAACAATGGTGCGAATGGCTTTGGCTACTCGACCTTGTTTACCAATCACGCGGCCAATATCTTGCGGGTCAACACTGAGGTTGTACTCCAAAAATTCGTCGCCATCTGCTACTTCTAGCGAAACTTTCTCTGGTTTCGTTACCAGCGGATGAACAATAGACAGAACTAATTCTTTTACATCTTCTTTCATTAATGGTGTCTCCTTTGTCTTAAATAGAATAAAAATGGAAGAAACCTAAGTCCCTCCCATTTATTGTACCATTATTTAGCCAATTTTGACTCGTGGAATTTCTTCATAACGCCTTCTTTTGAAAGAATGTTACGAACTGTATCAGATGGTTGTGCACCTTTAGCCAACCAATCCAAGATTAAGTCTTCTTTAACTGTTACTTGAGCTGGGTCTAACAATGGATTGTAAGTACCAACTGTTTCGATAAAGCGACCATCACGAGGTGAACGTGAGTCTGCTACTACGATACGGTAAAAAGGTTTCTTTTTAGAACCCATGCGTTTTAAACGAATTTTAACTGCCATTTTAAAAGCCTCCATAAATTTAATACTTTGATAGTATATTCTTGATTGATAGAGGTGTCAAGAGTTTTTTCTTTACACCTGCAACATTAGCTATTCTACTGTATATTTTTGGAGTTGTCAAGATAATTTCTTTACAGGCTGTAAATATTTTTTCTTCTTTTTTATCACGCAGAACTTCTTTCTTCTAAAGGAACCCTTGAAATGATTGAAATTTTTAGTATTCGCACGGTATTCCAACCATTTATGCGTGGCAACAATCGCTGGGAATATGGCTTTTTCATCTGGATTAAACTTTTGATGGTGCAAGGGATAAGGCGAATTGACACCTAGCCAGAACATCACGCCTTTGGTTTTATCTAGCAAATAACCGAAATCTTCGCCTGTCATTAGCGAGCCGATTTCCTGAAAATTAGCATTACTTTCCATAAAACTCATAAATTCATCTGCCAAATCCTTGTCGTTGATTACTGGTAAATACCCACCTTGTTTAAAGCTGATTTGCGCTTGGCAATCGTAGGTAAGGGCAATTCCTTCAGCGATTTGACGTAATCTTTTTTCTGTCAGTTGGCTTACTTCATTGGTAAAAGTACGAATGGTTCCGCTAAGTTTGGCATCTCCTGCAATGATGTTGTTGGCTGTTCCTGCGTTTAGTGTGCCGAAAGTTATCACGGCATTATCCAGTGGATTAACATTGCGGGCGACAATCGTTTGAGCCTGCATGACAAAAGCACTTGCTGCGACAACCATATCGTTGGCGTTTTGTGGAATAGCTGCGTGTCCGCTTTTTCCAGTAAAGGTTACATGAACCTCACAGGTTGCGGCAAACAATGTATGATTATTGGTCGAAATCTGTCCGGTTGGTAGGTCCGGATGAACATGTAAAGCGTAGAACTCATCTGGCATCCAACCGTCAAAGCAACCCGCCTCATACATAAGCATTCCGCCAGCAAAGTTTTCTTCTGCTGGTTGGAAGAAAAACAAACGGTCGTGAATAGCGGGATTTTCAACCGCTTTTTGCAAAAGTCCTAGTGCCATAGTCATGTGAAAATCATGCCCACAAGCGTGCATTCGTCCTTGATGTGTGGATTTATAGGAACTTTCTACTTGTTCATCTAGTGGCAATCCGTCGATATCTGTGCGCCAACCGATAATTTTTTGAGAATTTGTTCCAGCGACTTTGACGATAATCCCCGTTTTCCACATTCTTTGTTCAATGTTTGTAGCGTCTTTTGTGATTTCTTGAATTTTCTCCAGCAGATATTGGCTGGTTTTATATTCTTCCATGCCGATTTCTGGGATTTGATGCAATTCTCGTCTGATTTTTAGAAAATCTTCTTCCTTAAATGTCATTTACTCACCTACCAATTCATTGTAAAGGGCTGATAATGCCGTGTTGTAGTGTTCATTTGCTACACCGATGATGATATTTATCCCGCGTGGGCTTTGAGCAATCAGTTCGATTTCGATGTTTTCTTTTGCCAGTGCGGTAAAAATTTTGCTGGTTGTTGCAGCGTTTTGGATAATTCCCTCGCCGACAACTGTTAGTAAAGAGATATTTTCTTTCACATTCAGCTCATCTGGTGCTAGCTCTTTATTTAGTCTTTCGAGTATTTCTAGCAAATTGTCCTCCACTGCATTTGCCTCCACGATAATGCCGATTTGGTTAATTCCTGTGGGAATATGCTCAATATTTAACTGATAATCCTTGAATATTTTTAGCGTTCTTTGTAAAAATCCGACCTCTGTAGACATCTGATTTTTGACGATATTGACGGAAATATAATCTTTCTTGCCCGAAATTCCGGCAATAGAGGTCAGCTTTTCTTCATGCTCCTTGAGAATAACCGTTCCCTGACTTTGTGGGTCGTTGGTATTTTTGATGTAGATAGGAATATTGAGCGCACGGATTGGGTAAATGGTTTCCTCATGCAAGACGCTTGCGCCCATATAGGACAGCTCGCTTAGCTCCTCGTATGTTAGTTCACTCGTGGTTTTTGGATTGTCAATAATGCGTGGGTCAGCCATCAAAACGCCCGAAACATCCGTCCAATTTTCGTATTTGTCAGCGTTTAAGCAACGTGCCACAATGGCGCCTGTAATATCACTGCCGCCACGAGATAGGAGCTTAATTTTTCCATTTTGGAAACTTCCGTAAAAGCCGGGAATGACATAGGATTTTTCAGGGGTGAAGTTCTCCTTCATCAACTGAGCACTCTTGGTCAAATCAATCTGCCCATCAATCGAAAAAGCGACAATATCTTTGGCATCTAAAAAGCCGTAGCCCAAATATTCAGCCATCAAGCGAGCGGTCAAATACTCGCCACGGCTGACTAGAAAGTCAAGGCTGACTTGTTTGCTTGCAAGCTCGATTTTTAGATTATCCAGCTCTTGAGCAATGTCAAAGCTCAAATCCAGTTCATTTTTCACTGCAAGAAAGCGACTTTCAAAGGAATTCCATAGATAATCATAAGCTACCCCATGCTTGATGTGGGCAGCAATCAGATAGAGCAAATCCGTGACCTTGTCGTCCGTGCTGTCCTTTCGCCCAATAGCTGAAACCACCACAATCCGCTTACTTGCATCACTTTGGACGATGTTTTTTACCTTTTGAAACTGTGCTTGATTGGACAGGGAAGACCCGCCAAATTTGGCAATCGTTAGCATATAGTAAACTCCTTTAAATCAAGTTTTCTTCAATCATTTTTTCTGCAATCTGTACGGCATTTAATGCGGCACCTTTACGGATATTGTCCGCCACGCAGTAGAACAAGAGACTGTTTTCCCGCGACAAATCACGGCGAATTCGCCCGACAAATACTTCATCTCTTCCACGACTTACTGTTGAAGTTGGATAAATATGGTTTATTCCTTCATCAAGGACGATAATCCCCTCTTGCTTAGCCAAAACTTCCACTATTTCGCTCAAATCAAATTCCTTGCTTAAAGTCACTTGCACACTTACTGCATGGGAATTTGCCACTGGTACACGCACGCAAGTAGCACTTACTGGCAGATTTGGCGCATGAAGAATTTTTCTGGTTTCATTCATCATCTTCATTTCTTCTTTGGTATAGCCGTTTTCCAGAAAAACATCAATCTCAGGAATGCAAGTTTCGCTGATATTATGCGGATAAAATTGTGGCTCTTCGCCTTTTTTGGTACGCTCTAGGTCATCAATACCTTTTTGTCCGCTACCACTGACCGATTGATAAGTCGTATAAGTCACTTGCTCCAGTCCGAAAACTTTTTGCAAAGCGTATAATGGTAAAACTGATTGAATGGTTGAACAATTAGGGTTAGCGACAATTTTGTTTTTGGTGCTGTCGGCTAGATTGATTTCTGGGACAACTAGACCGATTTCCTCATGTTCTCGCCATGCACTTGAATTGTCAATGACAACCAATCCTTTGGCAGCTGCAATCGGAGCGTAGATTTCTGACACTTTTCCTCCTGCACTAAAAAGGGCAATGTCGTAGCCATCAAAGGAATTTTCGCTGATTTCTTCTATCTCGTAGTCTTGTCCTTTGAATGTTATTATCTTACCGGCACTTCTTTTTGAAGCTAGGAGTTTGAGATTTTCGATTGGAAAATTTCTTTCTTCAAGGATTTGTAAGAAGGTTGAACCAACCAAACCGCTAGCTCCAGCGATACATAGATTGTATTTTTTCATGTTCGCTCCTTACAATACTCGAAGAGCATCAAGAATTTGTGTGCCAGCGCTAGTTTTTTCGTCCTTAGCTTTAAGGATTTTTGCTGGAACACCGCCAACTACCACGTTTTCAGGGACATTTTCCGTCACAATGGCACCAGCTGCTACAATCGAGCCCTTGCCAATACGCACACCCTCAAGGACAACGGCATTTGCACCAATTAGGACATCGTCTTCAATAATCACAGGGTCAGCAGACGGTGGCTCGATAACTCCAGCGATAACTGCGTTGGCTCCGATATGACACTTCTTGCCAATGGTCGCACGACCACCCAAAACAGCACCCATATCAATCATAGTTTCCTCGCCAATGACTGCCCCAATATTGATAACCGCTCCCATCATGATAACCGCTCTATCGCCAATTTCCACTTGGTCTCGGATAATGGCACCCGGCTCAATCCGGGCGTTGATGTGTTTGGTGTCAAGCAAGGGAATAGCAGAATTTCGGCTATTGTTTTCAATTCTCACCTTTGTAATGCTTGCCTTATTTTCTTCGATATAAGCCTCAACTTCTGCCAAATCTGCAAAGATAATCGGGCTTAATGTTGCGCCGAACACCTCAAAATGCTCTGGGAAATCCAGATTGTCGATAGTGTTTAAGTAAGCCGTTACCGGTGTTTTCTTCTCGGCGTTTTTGATAAAATCAATGATTTCGTATGCGTTCATATTTTTTCTCCTAACTCTAGTACATTTTCCATATTGTAAAGTCCTGTTGGTTGGTTGATGAGCCAGTTCATTCCTCGAATTGCGCCTTTGGCGAAGATGAGTTTTGAATGTGCTTCGTGTTTGATAGACAAGATTTCGTCCTCGCCAGCAAAAATTACTTCGTGCTCGCCAGCGATTGTTCCAGCTCTTAATGCATGAACGCCGATTTCTTTTTTGGCTCTGTGCTTGTGTCCGCTCCTACCGTGGACGATTTCGTAATCTAATCCATCATTGACTGAGTTCACTAGCATTTGGGCTGTTCCTGATGGTGCATCTAGTTTTTTGTTGTGGTGTTTTTCGATAATTTCGATATCGAAATCTTTTGCTAGAGCTTTTGCCATTTCTTTGACTAGCTTGTTCATCAAAGTCACGCCGATACTGAAGTTGTAGCTGAACAAGACCGGCATTTCTTTGGCAAGATTTTCAATAGTTTCTTCTTGTTCTTCGGTAAATCCGGTCGTTGCTAGAACCAATGGCGTTGGATTTTCATGAAGATATTCAGCTATTTTTTCGAGGTTGTCTGGGTGGGAAAAGTCAATAACTGCGTCAAATTTCTCGTTGGGAATATCTTTTGACAAAGCACTTGAGAAAACTTCGTGCTCCTTGCTTAACTCACGCTCAAGTAGTTGACCCATAGCGCCTTGTCCAATTTGTAAAATCCTCATAGACTTAGTCCTCTCAAATGTTTGGCTACCTTTTCGTGATTGGCTAGTGTCAATTCATCCAAAGGCAATCGCATCGGACCAACATTCATGCCCAGTTGGTTCATGGCAAATTTGACTGGAATAGGGTTGGTTTCAACGAACAATGAATGAATGAAATCCAGATTTTCCAGTTGAATTTGCAGTGATTTCTTTGGATTTTCAGCAAAAGTTTCCACCAATTCCGCAACAGTTGCTGGTGTAACATTTGCCCAAACGCTAATGACACCTGAGGCACCCAAACTCATGAGTGGCACAATGATGTCGTCATTCCCGCTGTATAAATGGAAGTCATCCGTTAACAAATGACTAATACTTACGGCAAAACTAATATCGCCCGAAGCTTCTTTGATACCGATGATATTTTCATGTTTGGACAGCTCCTCCACTGCCGAAACGCTCAGACTATAACTGGTTCTTCCCGGAACATTGTATAGGACAATCGGTGTTTTTACACTATCGGCAATGCTGGTAAAGTGCTTGATAATGCCTGTATCATTGGTTTTGTTGTAATAAGGAGTAATAACGAGCAGGCTATCCACGCCTAGTTTTTCAAATTCCTGTGAAGTTTTGATAGACTTTTGCGTGTTATTGCCGCCACTTCCTGCCATGATATGAATTCTGCCAGCAGCTTTTTCAATGACGTGTTTGACAATCGCTACTTGCTCCTCATGCTCCAAAGTTGGCGATTCTCCTGTTGTTCCTAGCACTAGCAAACCCTTTGTGCCGTTTGCAATATGAAATTCTACTAATTCACTCAACTTGTCAAAATTGACCCTGCCGTCTTCCTTAAACGGCGTAACCAATGCGACGATAGACCCTTTTATCATACGATTTCCCTCTCAATCTCAAATGTTGCCGGTCCGCTCATGAAGACCGTTTCCTTGTTTTCTATGGTTAGTTGCCCTCTTTCCAGATGAATAGTTACAGTTTCATCCGCTAGACCCAATTTATTGGCAATCACACTCGCCGCACAACAGCCGGTGCCACAAGCCAAAGTCCAACCCACACCACGCTCATAAGTACGCACTGTCAAATCTGTCCGTGAATTTACCTCGACAAAATTGACATTGGTCTTTTCTTTGAAAAGTGGGTGGTTGCAAATAATCTCGCCCAAGTTGCTTTCTAGCATAGCTTTGGCATCATCTACAAAAACAACTGTATGCACTGTTCCCATAAAGACAGTGTAAAGCTCAATTTTTTGTTTATCCACTTCTATTATATGCTTGCCAGTGTCTTCCACGCTCATCTTGTTGTAGTCGCTACCGAATTTTGCTTGCCCCATATTCACACTGCAGATGTATGGGTTTTTGCTGATTACTTGTATTTTCATGGTTCCTGCAAGTGTTTCTACATCAAAATTTTCCTCACTGGCAATATTCTCGTCCAAACAATATTTAGCAAAACAGCGAATGCCGTTGCCACACATGCTGGCTTGTGAGCCGTCTTGGTTGTAGTAAACCATCTCTAGCGGGTTTTCTTTGACTGCTATCAGTCCATCTGTCGCAAATTCTTGACAAAGTGTTTGGGCTAGTTTTGAGTAATCTTCTCCTTCTTCAAAAGGAAGTATCACAAAGTTATTACCGACACCGTCGTATTTTTTTACTCTCATTTTAGTAAACCTCGTTTTCAATCAACTGCTCAAAGGTCTGGCGTTTGATAATTTCTCGTGCCTGACCATCTTTGACAAAGACCACCGCTGGAATAGGATTGCGATTGTAGTTGCTACTCATAGAATAACCATAAGCACCCGTATCATAAACAGCGAGAATATCGCCCTCATCCACTGCTGGCAGCTCGATTTCTTCTATTAATACATCGCCAGATTCGCAGTATTTGCCCGCAACAGTAACCTTGTGCATCTTTGGTGCATCCAGTTTATTGGCGATAGCAGCCGAATATTTTGCCTGATACAAACTCGGACGAATATTGTCTCCCATGCCACCATCCACAAAATAATAGCGACGATTAGGTGTTTCTTTCTGATAGCCAACGGTATAAAGTGTCGTACCAGCCTTAGCAACCAAACTTCTGCCCGGCTCAATAACCAATTCCTTGATTTTCAAGTTCTTTTCTTCTAACTTTTCTTCGACATAAGTCACTAATTGCTTCAAAGTAACTTCCAGTGCTTGTGGTTTGTCGTTTTGCGTATAAGCAATCCCAAATCCGCCACCAATATTTAAAACCAGTGGCTGTTCAAAATCACTCAAATAATCAATCAACTTATCAATCGCCGCAAACCAAGCCGTCGTATCAAAAATCTGCGAACCAATATGCGAATGAAAACCTTCCAGCAGCAAAAACTTATTCCCCTCAATCAAGTCCAAACACTGAGCCATCTCCACACTGTCATAACTCAAACCAAACTTAGAGTCAATATGGCTCGTGATAATGTACTTGTGCGTATGCGCCTCAATCCCGACGTTCAAGCGCAGAGAAACCTTGACCTCACGATGATAGACTTCCGCAATTTTCGCAATATTGGCAAGCTCCATATAATTATCAACAACAATATGCCCCACCTTATGACTAATCGCAAAATCCAGCTCCTCAAAGCCCTTATTGTTGCCATGAAAGAAAATATTCTCAGGGTTCATACGAGATTTCAAAGCCGCAAACAACTCGCCTTGAGAAACCACATCCAAACTCAAACCCTTATCCGCCATCAAATTCAGCAAGGCAATCGCCTGAAAGGCCTTAGATGCATACAAAATCCGCGTAGCAAACTTGTTTGAGACAAAATTCTCCACAAACAAATCAATCATACGCTCAATCATTGCCTCATCATAAACATAAAGCGGACTGCCAAACTCATTAACAAGCTGACTAGCCGATAAATTCCCAATTTCTAGTTCCATAATTTCTCCTTAATTTCTAAATAAAATTCTTTATTATTGATTGTAAAATAGCATTACGGGTCTGTGGCAGAAGTCTGGAGCCTGATTTGTCACCCGAACATTGCCACAGTCGCTCAGGCGTGAATGAATTACTTACTCTTAGTGCTTTAGCACTTAGAGTAAGTTTGAGGCTCACGAGCAATGGAATTCGGGCAGTTTTTGTCCGAAGTCGCTTGCGTCCTACTGCCTCAATGTTCGGGTGACAAATCAGGCGGAAGACTTCTGCCACAGACCTTAAGCCTAGAAACATACTGTTACATTCAAAAAATTTCTAAAAAAAGACGCCTTGAACGCAAGGCGACTGAGCATTTATAGTTAAAAGAAAAGCATTCGACTATAAATTTAGCACCAAGCTTTTCATCCAAAAAGCAAGAGTGATACGAGTATTCCTACGCACCCCCACAAGAGAAAAACGCCTTTTTCTCCCATTCGGCAATGATTACCTTTCAACTGCGATTACTGAATGCCTTCTCCTGCAGCTTACTCATTTGCATTGCTCCTCTAAATATCTATATTTAAAATTCTAACATTAGAAATTCCTATTGTCTATGCTTATATTCTCATTTTAGTCTAAAATTCTCAAAAACTGCGGATAAAAATTGCCCTCAAGAACATCCATCATCTGCCTAACCAACTCCAAACTCTCAAGCGTAGATTTCCCCACACAAAAGCCTTCCAAATAGACAAGGACTTCTCCAATTCTCTCATTTTCTTCCAAAAACGGCAGATTCAATCCATATTGCCCTTCCTCAATTTCTTTCATCATCTGAAACTTTAACAAGGCTGACAGGAAAATGTCTTTACGCCGACTTTTAATTACCTCCCTATTCATAAACCGCAAAAGCCAAACACCAAAGGTCTTCAAGGTATAATCCAGCGAAACATCGCCAAGCAATTCATAAACCTCCGCCTGTTCCGCAGTCAATTCCGCACCTTTATCCAACTTCTCAAAGTAATTCTCCAGCGAATTTGCTCCACGCCCAAAATCAGAAAAGGCAGCAAACTCTAATCGTCCACCTTGTGCCACTAGGCTTTGAGCAGTAGGCAAAGCCATTATTCCTTGTTCTAATTCACTATCTTTAGCCACAAAAACAGGAGAATCAAAGGCTAACAGATGCTTTTGCAAAAAGGCAAACAACCCCTGCGTCCATTCATCTTTCGTAAATTTCTCCTTATCAAACTCCGCAAGTGACACATCAACTTCCCACTTGGATACAGGCTTAAGCAAAATCTCATAACGACGATTTACACGCGAGACAATCTTAAGCTCAATCATCTTATCCAGCGTTCGCTCCATTTCCTTTTCAGGAACAGCTAGCTTAATCTCACGCAAAATACAGTTTTGATTTTGAGAAATATAGTCGTAAATCTTGATGAACAAGTCACTACGCAACAATTTCTTCCATTCTTTATCTTCATTTTTAGGATAAAATACTGAAAAATCCATTCAGAATGTCCTCTTTTCTTTTTTGTCAGATTTTATTATAACAGATGTCGAGATTTCCTCTCACTAGAAAAAGACCGAAAAATTCTCGGTCTCATCTTTACTTATTCTCACGCGGTTTTCTCTTGCCCCAATACTGAAACAAATCAGTACGAATAGCGCCATTATACAACTTGCGCTTCTTCGTAGCTTTGGCGCCAAAGTATTCTTCAAAAAGCAATTCGCTTGTCAAAATGTATTTGCTCCAAGTATCCATAGGATTTAACACTTTGCCCATATCCGCATACAAACGTTGCGCGCTTTCTTCATCGCCCAAACGTTCGCCATAAGGAGGATTAGAAACTAAAACACCGTATTCTTTGTCCGTGTGGAAGTCCTGCAAACGCATTTGCTTGAAGACGATATCTTCCTCAACTCCCGCATTAATGGCGTTTTCTCTAGCAATCTCAATCAAGCGACCATCAAGGTCAAATCCCGCAATATCAAGTGTGATATCATGGCGAATTGCTGCACGAGCCGCCGTTTTGACAGTTTTCAAAATTTCCTTGTCAAACCAATCCCATTCTTCAAACTGGAATTTACGGTTCAATCCCGGAGCGATATTGCGCCCAATCAAAGCTGCCTCAATGGGAATAGTTCCTGAACCACAGGTAAAGTCCACAAAAGGTTTGTCAGGAAACCAATTGGTCAGCATAACAAGAGCAGCCGCCATATTTTCCTTAAGTGGTGCGCCACCTTTTTCCACACGATAGCCACGCTTAAACAAGCTGGGTCCAGTCGTATCAATGGTCAAAGTAGCAATATCATTGCGTAAAGCAACTTCCAACTGGAACTTGGCCCCAGTTTCAGCCAAAGGAACACTGGCTGGACGATGATAAACCTCGCGTAATTTATTAACGATAGCTTTTTTGGTAATAGATTGTACATCAGGCACCGCATAAAGAGTTGATTTTATAGACCTTCCAGCAACCGGGAACTCGGCATCAAGTGGTAGATAATCCTCCCAGTTGAGCGCTTTGACACTTTCAAACAATCCATCAAAAGTCTTCGCCTCAAACTCGCCGACGATAATCTTAATCCGGTCGGCTGTACGCAGATGCACATTGGCTTTTGCAATATCCTCCATGCTGCCAGTAAAAAGTGCCTTGCCATTTTCAACCTGACACTCAATTCCCAAATCACGCAATTCCTTGCCGACCAAAGCCTCCATACCAGCTGCTGCTGTGGCTACAAGTTTAAATTTTCTGTTCTTATCCAAAGGTTTTTCCTCCGTTTTAATCTTGTGTCTATTCTAACACAAAAGCATAAAAATAAGGCTGAAATGCACAAGGCACTCCAGCCATTATGGTTTTTCAAATCCTACAAAGCAGTTGTCTATAAGCCATGTTTTGTCCTTTTACTTGCGTAGGCACAAGCAAAAGGGGTAATCATCTATCTGCGAAATTGCTTTCGCCTTTATATTGCCCGTTCATTTCCAGACAATTAAGCGCCCCTACCAAAGTTTGGGTTGCTCGCTTGCGGGGTTTACCGCGTTCCACTGATTTGGTTTCCCAAACCACTTCGTCACTGTGGCACTTTCAAGGATACTATTCCATAGCCGAAACCTTAGGAAGTTTTCCTGCCGTAATTTGACTGGTCAAATCCCTAGCCTTATTTTTTCAGCTAGCACAAACACTACGTTCATCGCAGAACGTGCGAGCATGGACTTTCCTCACCTAATCTAAAATTAGGCGCAATTACCCAACAACTGCTTAATCAAGGTGCAAAAGGGCTTTGCTCAGCTATTGAAAAATAAGACATACCTCAATGGTTCTGCGCTTTGCGCAGGTTCTTGAGGTATTCTTATTTCTTCAATAGCTAAGCCGTTTTGCCCGTTCATTATTGGTACGGCTCAATCATACATAAGCCGTTTTACTGATTTTCATTTTTTAGAACAAACGAGTAGCATCTGGGTCAGCTGCTGGTTCAACAAATTGTTGACGAACTGCTGCACGAGGAACGCTTGGGCGTTCTTGACTTGCTGGTGCCGCGTTTGCGCTATCTAATTTTGCACCAAAAACTTCACGCTCTAAGTTTGACAAACGTTTTAGAATATCAAAGTTGGTCACGCCTGCTGCTTTTGTGCCGCCTTCGTTTTGTGAAACTGCTGATGGACGAACAGTTGCCAAAGCTGCTTTTTGTAGTTTTTCGATTTTTGCTTCAAGAATTTCAGTTTCTTCCTTCAAAGAAAGTATTTCTTTTTGCATTGTTTCATAGTCGCGAATAACGTTATCTAAGTATTCATCTACTTCTTCAGGGTCATAACCGCGCATTTTTGTTTTGAATTGTTGTTGCAAGATTTCTTGTGTTGTATAGTTATATTCTGCCATTTCATTACCTCTTTTACGAATTTTCTACTCTATTCTATCAGAAATTGTCGTTTTTTCAATCATATTCTACATCTTCTACATAATTTTGTAAGGAATACATATCAATTTGCCTAATTTCATAGTCATTCATCTCCTGATATTCCTTTGCCTCCTTATAAAACCACATTGGTTTTCCCTCAAATTCTTCATCATAAACTACAAGTGTACCTTGCGTATGCTCTAGTAAAAAGCGGGTGTGGCTGCGTAGTTGCCCCGGACTTTCATAAGGCTTGTGGCTGGTTGCATTGACATAATCGCTCTTTTCCTTTAACTTATAAAGAATTTCTTTATTTTTCTCATTCCACTGGCTGCCAAATTCAGTAAATGGAAAAATAATGCCTAATTTTACTTCATAGCCCTCTTCTTTTAACTGCAAAAGGACTTGTCCTGCCCAGATTTCTATACCTAGATTGCCTGAAATTAAAAACCATTCCACGCCTTCTTCTATAAAAGAAACAATTTCGTCCTTTAAAGCCTTTTTTAAAATGTCCAATTTGGCATCTTTTTCCTGAAAAATCCCCAGCTCAAAACTGCGGTAGCCGGTGATGAAAATTGTTTGCAGCATATTTCCAATTTTCCTTTCTCAATTCATAGTAAATTTGATATAATATGCACGGGAGTGTGATAAACATGAGTCTGCGTTATCCAGACGGTCGTTCTTATAATTCTGAACCAAAACAAGTGAAAAAACAAGCCCCAAAAACGATTGAATTCGGCAAACGAGGGATGTCTTTTGAAGAAGAGATAAATCAAGCCAATGATTATTATCTATCCAGAAATCTTGCAGTTATCCATAAAAAGCCGACACCTGTGCAGATTGTCAAGGTGGATTATCCGGCAAGAAATATGGCAAAGATTACTGAGGCTTATTTCAAAACGCCATCAACAACCGACTACAACGGGGTTTACAAGGGAATTTACTTAGATTTTGAGGCAAAAGAAACCAAAAACAAGACTTCTTTTCCTTTTAAGAACTTTCATAAGCACCAGATTACTCACATGGAGCAGGTGCTTGAGCAAAATGGACTGGCTTTTGTGCTTTTGTCCTTTTCCAGTCTATCCAAAGTCTTCTTTTATCCAGCAGACAAATTGATTGCGCGTTTTCATCAACAGGAAGTCCGCAAATCTATTTCGCTTGCTGATATTGAAACAGAGGGCATTGAAATACCACTGAAAATTATGCCTAAAGTGCCTTATTTAGCGGCAGTTGATGCCTATTTGGCATCAGTTTCAGTGCAGAAATGAGGAGATTGTTATCGAAACTCGTACACAAAAACGAGCGCAGAATGCGCCTAAAAAGAAAAATCAAAAGAATAATCTAAGAAAAAACGGCAAGAAAAAGATGGCGCTCTGGAAGAAAATTCTTCTAGGTGTACTAGCAGCAGGTTTGGCGGCTTTTCTTGCTGGAGTTGGGTTGTTTGCCTACTACGTTTCTAGCTCACCTGAGCTTGATATGACCAAACTTGAGTCCACCAACTCTCCGCGTATGTTTGCCAGCAATGGCGATTTGATTGCGGATTTGGGTGCGCAACAGCGTACCTTGATTGAGCCTAACAATATGCCAAAACTTCTTAGTGAGGCGGTTGTTTCTGTTGAAGACCGTCGTTTTTATCAGCATCGTGGTGTGGATCCTATTCGGATTATCGGTTCTGCTCTTCACAATCTGACCAATACGACAACTCAAGGTGGTTCAACTCTTACTCAGCAATTAATTAAATTAAGTTTCTTCTCAACAGATGAGAGCGACCAAACTCTGCGCAGAAAGGCTCAGGAGGCTTGGCTAGCAATCCAATTAGAGCGAGTAAAGTCAAAGGACGAAATTCTTGCGCTTTATATGAACAAGGTCAATATGTCCAATCGTATCGCTGGAATGCGGACTGCTTCACAGATTTATTTTGGCAAGGAACCTGAGGACTTAACCTTGCCTGAGGCAGCACTGATTGCTGGTATGGCACAAGCACCTAATGCTTTTAACCCTTATGTTGAGGAAAATCAGCCAGCAGCATTGGAGCGTCGAAATACGGTTTTACTAACTATGCTTAACAACCGCAAGATTTCTCAGCAAGAGTATGACGAGGCGATAAAAGTGCCGATTACTCAGGGCTTGCAGCCTTTGAACAATATGAATGCTGATTTTCGTGTGATTGACCCTTATATCGTGTCTGTCATGAATGAGGTCCATGAAAAAACAGGTTTGGATATGTTGCAAGCTGGACTAGATGTTTATACCAACATTGATATGAATGCACAAAATCTTCTCTATCAAGTGGTTAATTCGGATGAATTTATAAATTATCCTGATGAGCTTTTGCAGATTGCTTCTACTTTGGTGGATGTCAATACTGGGAAAGTAATCGCACAAATTGGCGGACGCAATATTCCAGCGGATGTTTCTTTGGGTAACAATCTAGCCACCAGCACCTTGCGCGACTGGGGTTCTACCACTAAATCTATTACTGATTATGCACCGGCTATTGAAAATCTGGACTGGCCGACCAACCACATGCTCAATGATGCGCCGTTCACTTGGCCCAACAGCACTGTTTCATTAGGTAACTGGGATGGACGATTTATGGGGTGGATGACGATGCGTCGTGCTTTGGTTCTTTCGAGAAATGTGCCCGCTGCTGAAACTTTAGTAGCTGTTGGCAAGGACAAAGCTGAACAATTCCTTAAAGGTTTAGGCATTCAATATCCATCCTTCCAGTACGCCAATGCGATTTCTAGTAATACAGGTGCCATACCTGCAGGGCGTAATCAAAACGACTACGGAATTTCCAGTGAAAAAATGGCGGCGGCCTATGCTGCTTTTGCCAATGGAGGAATGTACTACAAGCCTTATTATGTGAATAAAATCGTTTCTCCTGATGGAACTACTCAGACCTTTGAGCCAGATGGTCAGCAAGCCATGAAAGACACGACTGCTTATATGATAACTGATATGCTAAAAGATGTGATTACAGGAGCTGAAGGGACTGGCAGTTCGACCTTTATTCCCGGCCTTTTCCAAGCTGGTAAAACTGGTACTTCTAACTTCACACCTGAACAAATGGCTGTTATCAGCAATCCAACTGGTCAAATGATTGCTCCAGATGTTTCCTTTGTTGGTTACACGCCGAATTATTCACTGGCTGTCTGGGCAGGCTATAGCAATCAAAATGAACCGATAACTGAGCCGTTTTTCAGTATTTCTCAACAGGTATATCGGGCAGTGATGGCGGGTGTCTCTGAAAATATGCCAAATAATGACTGGGTGATGCCAGCAAATCTCCAACGTATCGGTAGAGAACTGCGCTTAATCCACTCCAACTATAAGGGACAAATTGATGTTTGGACGCCGCGTACTACCACAACTGAGGAAAGTACGGAGGAAACAACTACAACAACAACTGAAGAAACCACCACTCAAACCACACCTCCTGAGCAAACAACAGAAACTACTACAACAACCGAAGAGCCGGCAACAACCCCACCAACTACTCCTGATACAGATGGAGAAAACGGAAATGGCGGAAATGAAGGCGATAATCAAGAACAAGTTCCACCACCAAATCCTGATGGAGAAAACGGTGGCGAGGGCGAACACTAAGTAAATCGAGGGAAAATATGGCATTTAAAATCATTTCCAATCGTGACAAGGACGGCAAATTCGTTGCTGCAAATGAAGCATGGTCACGAGATAAAATCGAAGAATTAATGGATAAATATTATCCAAAACGTGTTGAAAAACGCGAGGCAGAAAAGAAAATAGATGATAAAAAATAAAAGAAAGGTTCGAGACGTTTGCCTCGAACCTTTTTTATATATTCAAATTTTCACTACTTACTCGCGAAGACTGGCGTAAAATCCTTCCCCAAACTGCACCGAAAATTTGCGGAACCAGCCATGAAAGCAAGAAAACAATTAAAAGCATGGGAATTCTGCTTTGAGAAAAAGTCAGAAGTAAATTAGAGCCAATGGTCTTTAGAAAAATATAACTTGTCACTAGTAGCATAACATTCCCAAACACCCAAGTTTTGTATGCTTTGAGAAAGGTTGCTATTAAAGCCAGAATATAAGTAAGGAAAACCGACACGATAAATCCTATTTCAATATAATATGTATGTTCTAAATAAAGTGCTAATACTTCTGTCGGAAAAGAAAGTAACAAGAGTAACAAAATTTTTGTTAAAATAATACGCATCTAGGAAACCGCCTCCATTAATAAGTGAACTTATGACAAGATTATACAATGGAAAATTGGTTCCTACAATAGTCGAATGACATTTGTTATCTAATTATTATCATTGTGAAAGAAAAAATCGGCAATTTCTCACATAATCGCCGAATTTTCTGTCAATTCTCATTTTTGAGCTTGTTGGTTTATCAGTCAAGCAGGAATTCCTCGAATACTTTATTTCCGACAAATAATCCTTTTTCACTCAAAGTAATAAAGCCGTTTTCGTCTTTTATCAAGCCGTTTTTCACAAGTTTTTGACTGATATTTCCGTACACTTCTTCATAACTCTTTCCAAATCGTTCGGTAAATTCAGCTTTGGAAACACCCTTCATCTTGCGCAGACCGAGGAACATTTGTTCTTCCATTTGGTTGTTTAAACTCAGATGTGTTTCTTCTAAAACTGGAAATTTTTCTTCTCTTAAGGGCTTTAGATAATGCTGGATTGGTCCGTGATTGCGGTAGCGCACGTCGCCCAAATAGCCACTAGCACCTGCACCAAAGCCGAAATAATGGTCGTTGTTCCAGTAAACTAAATTGTGCTGGCTTTCAAAGCCCGGTTTGGCGAAATTGGACACTTCGTATTGCACCAGACCGTTTTGGTTCATTCGGTGAATGGTTTCGTCGAACATATCCGCTTGCACATCTTCGTTGGGAATTATTATTCTTCCTTGTCGCACCCAATTCATGAAGAGAGTTTTGTTCTCCAAAATCAGCGAATACAAGGAATAATGTGGCAAGTCCAAACCTAGTGCAATATCCAACGTTTCCCGGAAACTTTCCATACTCTGACCCGGAAGTGCGTAAATCAAATCAATGGAAATATTGTGCATACCCTCGCTTTTTAGGAGTTCAATCGTTTGGAAGACATCTTTAGCCGTATGTTTTCTGCCGATTTTTTTGAGCAGTTTGTCATCAAAAGTCTGCACACCTAGCGAAATGCGATTGGCACCATGCTTTACCAAAACATCCAGTTTTTCTTTGGTTAAATCACCCGGATTTGCCTCGACGGTAAACTCTCTGCCTGTTTCAAAGGGCAGAATTTCCCGCGTCAGACTGAGTAGGCGGTCTAGCTGACTAGCTGACAAACTGGTCGGCGTACCACCGCCGATATAAAGAGTTTCTAGCGTTTTTACTGGTCGTTTTTCCAACATCATGCGCATTTCTTGTGCCAGATATTCAATATATTCATCTACTGGTTGTCCTTCAATAAAAACCTTGGCAAAATCGCAGTAATAGCAGATATGTTCGCAGAAAGGAATGTGAATATAGGCGGAAACCTTATTATAATAAGGTTTATTCATGTTTTTTAGCTCTTTTTCCATATTGGAAATCCTCCATTAACGTGAACTAGGGGCAAGAGAAGGGGCAAAAATCTAAAACTATTTAGAAATCATAGAGATTTATCTATAACAAATATTTTGCCATCCCGAAGTAATTAAATAACAGAACTAAAATCCCAGTTATTAATTTCATCAATTACCTTTTGCTTAGAAAGTTTTGTTGCTTGATTATAAATTTCAAGAGTAGTTGCAGCGTGTTTATGCCCTACTCTATTCATGACCGCTTTTATCGGAACATTCGCTTCAGCAAGTAAAGAAATATGTGTATAGCGGAAGGAGTATGCTGTGATATGTTTCTTCCACTCAGGATGTCTTTTTCGGATGAAATCCATGACCCCACCATGTACTCGACCATTTCCGTTAAGAAATTCGTTTAAATTATGTGAAGTGATTGCCGTACCGTAAATAGTTTGAAAGATGTATTCTGTTTCAATATATGAGGGTACTTCTTTTCTTCTTTTCCAAGGGTAAAAACCTTCTTGCCAATTCGTAATGCTCAGCCTTCTTTTTTCATTGTCCCTTATTCTTCTTTGCACAATTTCGATTGTTTCATCATCCACAGGAACCACTCGATTTGATTCCTCCGTTTTAGGTTCATCTAAATAGGTGTTTTTTCGAGAAAGCCCAGCCGTAATCATCTGTTCATCAATCTTGAATGATTTTTCCACGAAATTAAACTTTTCAGGTATTAATGAACTTACCTCCCCCGGTCTTGCACCTGTCTTTAGGAGAAAAAGGCAATAATCATAATATCGAAAATCAGGGTATCTCTTAGAAAGCCCATCAAGATGATTTTTCTGACAGTACTCATAAAGACAATCAAAGAATATTTTCACTTCTTCTCTTTCCATAAAACGTAGCTGCCTTATTTTTTCTTTTTCAGCCTTTCGTTTCTTTGGAATGTCTAATCTTACTGTATAAACTGTACTAGATGAAAATAAGTTGTTTTCATAACCAAAGTAAAGCACTTGTTTTAAAAAAGAACGCATTGATGCAAGAGTTGATGAAGAGAGAGGTTTTCCTGTTCGAACATTATTTTCTGACAACAGCTCTTTTCTCCAAACAGATTTGATGAAACTAGCATTGATTACATCAAGCGAGGTCTCACGCGGTATTTTTCGATAAATGATATTCAGTAAATATTTTCTTTGCCTAAAAGAAGAGGGTTTTACAACATTCTCCCACTCAGCAACGAATTTATCTACTAAACTTCCGAAAGTCTTTGTAGTTTCTTTCAGAACAATTGGCGAATTTTCTATTTCTTCCTCTACTTTATCTGTAAGGATTCTTCTTGCCTGTCTAGAATTCTTAATTCTATATTTTTTCCAATTAATAGTTTTTCTTCGTTTCTTTTTTGATAATGGGTCTAAATAGCGAACGCAGGTTTTTATCGGTTTATTTCTTTCGTCATACTCCTCCCAAAATCTTAATTTATCTTTCTCCATTTCTCGTCCTTTCAAAAACGAAAACTAGAGTGTTATTCTATCCATATTGCATTTTAACACTCCATGTATGTTGTGTAAATTGTATTAGTAAGAAGTCTGCCTCCAAACTAAAAATTCATGAAAACCAGACAAATTAATGAACACCGTTTTGTAGGTCGGATTAACCACGTATTCTCTAAATTTTTTCTCATCTCTCATTTCCATTAACATTTTGTCTAATGTGCCTTTAGCTAGTCCTTCATATCTAGCCATTATACCTTTTTTATTTGCCCACTCCGCTTTTGAGTGTTCGACTGGCGTATATTTAATATTTAATGGTCGAGCCATTTCCATTTCCCCCTTTTATTAAAACAAAAACAAGCTAGAAAAACACTTCTACCTTGCTTTATCCATATTCATCATTTACTGTCGTGAAGCCTCTCCCAGCTACGCCTAACGGCTTAGAGCAGGGAGCTTCTAGCTGTAGCCAAGTGTTTCGCCTTGCTTGCAGCTAGATTTCTTTCTCTCATCATACAGCCTTTCCCTGTAACTTAAGGGCAGTTACACCGCCAAGAACACTAGAAAGGTTAATGAGATGAGACAAAGTGCAGGTGCTTCTCTTGACGAGTGCAGGAACTTTTGCCTCCACTGCCAACCTTTTCTTCGCAGATAAGGATTTTAAGATTTCTCGAATGTAATATCTTGCCCCAATGTTGTAACTGGCATTGAGGTCGGTATTGTATTGTTTTCCTGTAGAAAACTGGCACAAACCATAAGGCAAGTCGATTTCTTTCCCACGCAAAACTCGCCCTGAGCCGTCATGGGCTAGGCGGCTAGTTCCCCAAGCTGTGACTCTTGATACACGCATAGCTATACTATGCGCCTTATTGTTGACTAACTCAATGATTTCTTGCTTTCTCCATTGGTGTAGTCGTTGCTTCTTAGAGCTACGTTTCTTTCCTTGGGTATCTAGGTACTCAAATACGACAACATCAGAAGAGTAGTAAGTCGCAAATTCCATGATAGCTTGTGCGGTTTTCTCAGAAATCGCTCGGTTTTTATTATTAGCGAACATCCATAAATGTGGGTTTCTTCTATTGCCACGCTGTTGATTGCGTTTGATACGGTTAAGCTGTGTTTCCATTTGGTCTTTTTCTCTCGGACAAGAAATGAATTTTCGTCCGAGGACAGTTCCATCAGGAAGCATAGCTACACACGTTGCGGAATGCGTAATGCCCAAATCAACTGCAGTAATAACTTTTACTTCTTTGTCGAAGGATACTTGTTGCTCAAAGGCAAAACGAAGATACCAGTTTCTCCCTCGTTTTTCGAGTGTCGGAACAGCTTCTTTGAAAATATGGTCTGGCTTGTGTCGTTGGATATAGGCAACATCATGTTTGTCCAATTCTACTGTTTGCCAAACCCAATCATTTTTGTAGAAAATCTTGATTTCAGCCTTCGTATCATCTAAACGATTGAACATGTTGTCTCGAAATAGGCTTGGAAATTTGAAATGCTTGAGTGTTAAGCGAGGTGCTTTTCCCTTTTTGCCATTCTCTTCCCAATTTTCTAGGTTACTGTGATAGCTTGAGACAATTCCTAGTGCGTCTTGAATAACCGTCCGACGTAGGTAGGAGGGGAATTTGTAAAATTGCGTGTCGAACTCGTGGTATTTGGCGACATTACTTTTGGTAGAGTGAATGAGCCTTTCGACTGCGTTATTGCGATAGGTTCCTTTTACTTCGATTTGAGAAATGGATGTCCATTCCTTTTCTATCGTAGAAATAACAAAAGAAAGAGCAGAACGGTAAATCTGGATTGTCGGCTCGAATATCTTGTTGTAATTTTTGATTTTGACTTTGTACGAACTGACAAATTTTACCATCACGACTGCTCCTTTCTATTTATTCGATATAAACAGTATAACACAAAATAGATAATTGCTTGTATTTACAAGCACAAAAAAATCGGTCATAGCAAGGGCATAAAGCCCCCACTTAGACCGAACGCTCTTGACCCACCACCTTAGAGGTGGGGGAATGCGAGCGAATTTAGTTCAAACAAAATCTTTTCTATCGCAGCTTTCAACTCAGGCATATCCTCTTTAGCAAAATCCCAAATCACTTGATTATCCAACATTGCATAAGCATGAGCGAACTCATTTCGCAATTTCCTTAAAGCATCCCACTTAAAGTAAGTTGCATAAGCAGACAAAAATTCATCTGAAAGACTTTTCTTGATTTCCCCCAACTGCATAGCAGACATTGAAAGTGCGTTTTTGTAAGCTATATCCGAAATAAAGTCTTCGTACTGATTTCCAAACCTTTTCTGAAAACTTTCGATTTCTTCAATAAACTCCTGCATTTGAAACAAAACTAGTTTATCTTTATAACTAAGCAATTAATAGCTCC
>Ga0268261_10000126_pt1 | contig 47299 bp, 24 predicted proteins | sample TergutNc150P1_FD_190353 | JGI IMG/M metagenome (GOLD analysis project Ga0268261, IMG submission 190353) | Nasutitermes corniger P1 segment gut microbial community from laboratory colony in Florida, USA - Nc150 P1 (SPAdes) (version 2) | ecosystem: Host-associated > Arthropoda: Insects >... | reverse complement strand
TTCGTTTATTGGCATTCGACATATATCTTATCTGTTCTGAACATAGGTTTAAACATAACATGCGCCAAATCAAGGAATTTGTGTGTTTACGCTTGGCTTCCTGTCTATCTGTATTGAATATGGATCGCATACATGACTCGCAAAAGAGATGAGCTTGTCATTCAACTCATCGGTAATCAAAACAGCCTCCGTACATGAGTTCGGCCAACTGAAGATTTTCATGTATTGAAGCTCGAAATACAGACTGTTTTCTCAACATATGAACTCCATACGTAATGAAGTACATGTATACGGAACCGACATTTAGTTTCATTTATTAGTATATATCTATAAGTCCAGTTAGTCATGAGCAATATCGCAGATCAGATACCATAATTGATCTAGTACACTGCAACCTGGGCAAGTTCTTAGTGTTTCCCACTTTCGTCGCCAGGTGCCTCTACGTCTGCAAAGACGCCAGAGAACCTAGTGGTAAAAATTGGAACTCTTTGTCAAAAGTTTGTCATGTAATGTTGCAGAAATGACCGCTTTCTCGCCATTTATGTAAATGTTTCTTGCCACTAATGTACGACAAAGTGATAGAGGGTGACAATGAAGTTATCAGTTAGGAGTATGTTTTCAAAAAAAGACTTGCGACAACCAGTTATGAAAGAGTACTGAGTGTTCGACCCTTTGATTTCGTAATGTGGATTGCGCCAACTGGAGAAATTCATGTATTGGCGATCGAAATACAGTATATCTTTGCAGAAATTGATCGAGAATTATGACTTCAGCCAACTTAATATTAGCTTTTCTGATTCTCCACATGAAGGTTTATTGTGCTGATAAATGACTGAAAACATATGTGCCCTCGAAATGCAGTCTAGGTTTCCTGAGTAAGTGACTAAAAAGTGAAATGCAACAACTCTGCTAAAATGGTCTCGAAACTATTCGAGATAAATGTGTCGAAATCTGTTTAATGGTAATCTACAAGCACACTGCCTAGAATATTATTAGGGTCAAGACTTTTAACTAGTGATGAAATTCATATAATTGCGAACTACTTGCACCTTAACTGTGCTGAATATGGTCTACAAAAATGATTGAATCCACCTCAAAGAGTACGTGTTAAGCCTTTAATATACAACAATTCTGTGACAAAGCCCGTTAACATGACTCACTGCAAGTGACGAAATTCGTGTATTGTCATTCGACATACATCTTACCTCTTCTGAATATGGGTTTAAACATAACTTGAGGCAAATCAAGAAATTCGTGTGTTTCGTTTGGCTTTCTATCTGTATTGAACATGGACTGGAATCGTGACTCGCAAATGGAGATGAAATAATTTCTTACAGTTTTACTTGCAACTCATCGCTAATCAAAACAGGATCCGTACATGATTTCGGTCAACTGAAGTTTTTCGTATATTAACTCTCTGCATACAGCCTATTTGTTGAGTATATGAGCTCGATACACGTCTCGCGCTAAGTAATGAAATACGTATATACGCGAAAGTCATTTAGTTTCATTCATATAGCTCTAAGGTCAGTTAGGCATCAACAATAGCCCATACAGGAGACCGTTACGGATCTGGTACTCTGGTTCCTGGGCAAGTACTTTGTGGTTCACACTTTCGGCGCTAGGTGCCTCTACTTCTGCAAAGTCACCAGAGAACCTAGCGGCTAAAAGTGGAACTATTTGTCGAAAGTTTTGCAGAAATGACGGCTTCCTCGCCATTTATGTGTATATTTCTAGCTACAGTTTTACACGTGATCGACGGTAACCGTTACGGAAAGTCATTTAGTTACATTCATTAGTATACAGCTCTAAAATCAGTTAGGCATGAACAATAGCCCATACAGGAGACCGTCATGGATCTAGTACTCTGCATCCTGGGCAAGTTCTTAGTGTTTAAATCTATCGTCGCCAGGTGCATATTCGTCTGCAAAGTCGGCAGGGAACCTAGCCGCAAAAAGTGGAACTATTTGTCGAAGGTTTGTAATGTAATTTTGCAGAAATGACTGCTTCCTCGCCATTTATGTCCAGGTTTCTTGCCACAAATCTACGACAAGTGATCGGCGATGACATTGAAGTTATGTTAGGAATACGTTTTCACAACATGTCTTGCGATGAAGGTCTCTTGATGTTCGACATACAGATTACGTAAACTACGATCGATCTCGTAATATGAATTGCCCCAACTGAACTAATTCGTGTATTGGCGTTCCAACTACAGTCTACCTTTGCATAAAATGATTGAGAATTAGACTTGTGCCAAACTTCCTGACGCACGACATGAAGCTTTATTGTGTTGATAAATGACTCTAAACATATATGCGTTCGACATGCAGCCACGAATATGACTAAAACTCGACTTGCACCAACAAAAAATATTCGGTGCTGATAATAGTTTCGAAACTTTTCGTTCTAAGAGTGTTGAAACCTGATTAACGGCAACTCTCTACAGCTTAACTGCATAGAAAATTGTCAGGATCAAGAATTTGACAGTGATGAATTTCGCATAATTGCGAACAACTTGCACCTTAACTGTGTTGAATATGGACTACAAACATGATTTAATCCACCTAAAGGAGTACGTGTTAAGGGCTTGACATAGTCATTCTGTGACAAAGCCTGTTAACATGACTAACTGAAAGCGATGAATTTCGTCTATTGGCATTCGACATACATCTTACCTGTTCTAAACATAGGTTTAAACACAACATGCGCCAAATCAAGAAGTCTGTGTGTTTACGCTTGGGTTCCTGTCTATCTGTATTGAATATGGATCGTAAACATGATTCGCAAAAGAGATGAGCTTGTCGTGCAACTCATCGTTAATCAAAACAGCCTCCGTACATGAGTTCGGCCAACTGAAGATATTCATGTATTGACGCTCGAAATACAGACTGTTTTCTCAGCATATGAACTCCATACGTAATGAAGTACGTGTATTCGGAAACGACATTTAGGTTCATTCATTAGTATATGTCTATAAGTCCAGTTAGACATGTGCAATATCGCCACCAGATACAGTTATGAATCTAGTGCACTGCATCCTGGGCAAGATCTTAGTGTTTCCCACTTTCGTCGCCAGGTGCCTCTACGTCTGCAAAGACGCCAGAGAACCTAGTGGCAAAAATTGGAACTATGTGTCAAAAGTTTGTAATGTAATGTTGCAGAAATGACCGATTTCTCGCCATTTATGAAAATGTTTCTTGCCACAAATGTACAAGTGATAGACGGTGACCATGACGTTATCAGTTAGGAGTATGTTTTCAAAAAAAGACTTGTGACAACCCGTTACGAAAGAGTACTGAAGTTCGACCCTTTGATTTCGTAATGGGGATTGCGCCAACTGGAGAAATTCATGTATGGGCGATCGAACTACAGTATATCTTTTCAAAAATTTATCGAGAATTATGACTTCAGGAAAAATAATATTAGCTTTTCTGATTCTCCACATGAAGCTTTATTGTGTTGATAAACGACTGAAAACATATATGCACTCGAAATGCAGTCTTAGGTTTCCTGAATAAGTGACTAAAAAGTGACATGCAACAACTCTGCTAAAATGGTCTCGAAACTATTCGTGATAAATGTGTCGAAATCTGTTTAATGGCAATCTACGAGCACACTGCATAGAATATAATTAGGCTCAAGACTTTTAACAAGTGATGAAATTCATATAATTGCGAACTAATTGCAACTTAACTGTGCTAAATATGGGCAACACAAATGATTTAATCCACCTCAAAGAGTACGTGTTAAGCCTTTGATATACAACAATTCTGTGACAAAGCCTGTTAACATGACTCACTGCAAGTGATGAAATTCGTGTATTGTCATTCGACATACATCTTACCTCTTCTGAATATGGGTTTAAACATAACTTGAGCCAAATCAAGAATTTTGTGTGTTTCGTTTGGCTTACTGTCTATCTGTATTGAACATGGACTGGAATCATGACTCGCAAATGGAGATGAAATAATTGTCTTACAGCTTGACATGCAACTCAACGTTAATCAAAGAGGATCCGTACATGATTTCAGCCAAGTGAAGTTTCTCGTGTATTAACGGTCTGCATACAGCCCATTTGTTCAGTATATGAGCTCGATACACGTCTCGAGCTAAGTAATGAAATACGTTTATAAGCGAAAGTCATTTATTTTCCTTCATACAGCTCTAAGGTCAGTTAGGCATGAACAATAGCCCGTACATGAGACCGTTACGGATCTGGGACTCTGGTTCCTGGGCAAGTTCTTAGTGGTTTCCACTTTTGTCGCCAGGTGACCCTACTTCTGCAAAGACAGCAGAGAACCTAGCGGCAAAAAGTAGAACAATTTGTCGAAAGTTTGTCATTTAATTTTGTAGAAATGACGGCTTCCTCGCCTTTACGTTTATATTTCTTGCTACAAATCTACACGTGATCAACGGTAACCGTTACGGAAAATCATTTAGTTTCATTCATTAGTATATAGCTCTAAGTTCATTTAGGCATGAACAATAGACCATACAGGAGACCGTTACGGATCTAGTACTCTGCATCCTGGCAAGTTCTTAGTGTTTACAACTATCGTCGCCAGGTGCCTCTGCGTCTGCAAATTCGCCAGAGAACCTAGCGGCAAAAAGTGGGACGATTTTTTGAAGGTTTGTCATGTAATTTGGCAGAAATGACCGCTTCCTCGCCATTTATGTCTATGTTTCTTGTCACAAGTCTACGACAAGTGATCGACGATGACATTGCAGGAATACGTTTTCACAACATGTCTTGCGATGAAGGACTCTTGATGTTCGACATACAGATTATCTAAACCACGATTGATCTCATAATATGAATTGCTCCAACGGAACAAATTCGTGTATTGGCGTTCCAACTACAGTCTAACTTTGCATAAAATGATTGAGAATTAGACTTGAGCCAAACTCTCTTACGCACGACATGAAGCTTTATTGTGTTGATAAATGACTAAACATAATAGCGCTCGACATGCAGCCACGAATATGTGACTAAAACACGACTTGCAACAACTAAAACTATTGTGTGCTGATAATAGTTTCGAAACTTTTCGTTCTAAGAGCGTTGAAACCTGATTAACGGCAACTCTCTACAGCATAATAGCATAGAAAATTGTCAGGATGAAGACGTTCAAAAGTGATGAATTTCGCATAATTACGAACAACTTGCACCTTAACAGTGCTGAATATGGAATACAAACGTGATTTAATCCACCTAAAACAGTACGTGTTAAGGGCTTCACATAGTCATTCTGTGACAAAGCCTGTTAACATGACTAACTAGAAGCGATGAAATTCGTTTATTGGCATTCGACATATATCTTAACTGTTCTGAATATAGGTTTAAACATAACATGAGCCAAATCAAGAAATTTGTGTTTTTACGCTTGGCTTACTGTCTATCTGTATTGAATATGGATCGTAAACATAACTCGCAGAAGAAATGAGATTGTCATTAAATTCATCGGTAATCAAAACAGCCTCCGTACATGAATTCGCCCAACCGAAGATTTTCATATATTGACGCTCGAAATGAAGCCTGTTTTCTCAGCATATGAACTCCATACGTAATGAATTACGTGTATACGGGACCGACATTTAGGATCATTCATTAGTATATATCTAGAAGTCCAGTTAGGCATGAACAATATCGCATTACAGTTACCGATATGGATCTAGTACACTGCATCCTGGGCAAGTTCTTAGTGTTTCCCACCCTTGTCGCCAGGTGCCTCTACGTCTGCAAACAAGCCAGAAAACCTAGCGGCAAAAATTGGAACTATTTGTCGAAAGTTTGTCATGTAATGTTGCAGAAATGACCGCTTTCTCGCCATTAATGTAAATGTTTCTTGCAACAAATGTACGACAAGTGATAGACGGTGACAATGAATTTACCAGTTAGGAATATGTTTTCAAAAAAAGACTTGCGACAACCCGTTACTAAAAGAGTACTGAAGTTCGACCCTTGATTTCGTAATGTGGATTGTGCCAACTGGAGAAATTCATGTATTGTCGATAGAACTACATTATATCTTAGCAGAAAATGATCGAGAATTATGATTTCAGGCAACTTAATATGATCTTTTCTGATTTTCCACATGAAGCTTTATTGTGTTGATAAATGACTGTAAACATATATGCGCTCCAAATGCAGTCTAGGTGTACTGAATAACTGACTAAGAAGTTACTTGCACCAACTCTGCTAAAATTCTCTCGAAACTATTCGTGATAAATGTGTTTAAATCTCTTTAAGGGCAATCTACAAGCACACTGCATAGAATATATTCAGGGTCTAGACTTTTAACAAGTGATGAAATTTATATAATTGCGAACTAATTGCACCTTAACTGTGCTGAATATGGGCTACAAAAATGTTTTAATCCACCTCAAATAGTACATGTGAAGTCTTTGACATAAAACAATTCTGTGACAAAGCCTGTTAACATGACTCACTGTAAGTGATGAAGTTCGTGTATTGTCATTCGACATACAACTTACCTCTTCTGAATATGGGTTTAAACATAACTTGAGCCAAATCAAGAAATTTGTGTTTCGTTTGGCTTACTGTATACCTGTATTGAACATGGACTGGAATCATGACTCGCAAATGGGGATGAAATAATTTCTTACAGCTTGACATGCAACTCATCGTTAATCAAAACATGATCCGTACATGATATCGCCCAACTGAAATTTTTCATGTATTAATGCTCTGCATACAGCCTATTTGTTCAGTATATGAGCTCGATACACGTCTCGCGCTAAGTAATGAAATACGTATATACGCGAAAGTCATTTAGATTCTTTCATTAGTGTATAGACCTAAGGTCAGTTAGGCATGAACAATAGACCATAGAGGAGACCGTTACGGAACTAGTACTCTGGTTCCTGGGCAAGTACTTAGTGGTTCCCACTTTCGTCGCCAGGTGCCTCTACTTCTGCAAAGATGCCAGAGAACCTAGCGGCAAAAAGTGGAATTATTTGTCTTAAGTTTTTCATGTAATTTTGCAGAAATGACTGCTTCCTCGCCATTTATGTGTATATTTTTTGCTACAAATTTACACGTGATCGCCCGTAACCGTTACGGAAATTCATTTAGTTCCATTCATTAGTATATAGCTCTAAGGTCAGTTAGGCATGAACTATTGTTCATGCCTAACTGCCCATAAAGGAGACCGTTACGGATCTAGTCCTCTGCATTCTGAAAAGTTCTTAGTGTTTACAATTATCGTCGCCAGGTGCCTCTGCGTCTGCAAAGTCGCCAGAGAACCTAGCGGCAAAAAGTGGAACTATTTGTCGAAGGTGTGTCATATAATTTTGCAGCAAAGACCGCTTCCTGGCCATTTATGTCCATGTTTCTTGCCACAAATCTACGACAAGAGATCGACGATGACATTGAGGTTATGTTAGGAATACGTTTTCACAAAATGTCTTGAGGTGAAGGTCTCTTGATGTTCGACATACAGATTATGTAAACTACGATTGATCTCGTAATATGAATTGCTCCAACTGAACAAATTCGTGTATTGGCGTTCCAACTACAGTCTAACTTTGCGTATAATGATTGAGAAATTGACTTGGGCCAAACTTTCTGACGCACGACATGAAGCTTTATTGTGTTGATAAATGACTCTAAACATATATGCGCTCTTCATGTAGCCATGAATAAGTGACTAAAACACGACTTGCACCAACTAAAACTATTCTGTCCTGAAAATAGTTTCGAAACTTTTCGCGCTAGATGTGTTGAAGCCTGTTTAACGGCAACTCTCTACCACTTAACTGCATAGAAAATTGTCAGTATCAAGGCTTTGACAAGTGATGAATTTCGTATAATTACGAACATCTCGCACCTTAACTGTGCAGAATATGGGCTACAAACATGATTTAATCCACCTAAAAAGTACGCGTTAAGCGCTTGACTTACAGTAATTCTGTGACAAAGCCTGTTAACATGACTAACTGCAAGCGATGAAATTCGTGTATTGGCATTCGACACACATCTTATCTGTTCTGAATATGGGTTTAAACATAACATGTGACAAATCAAGAAATTTGTGTGTTTACGCTTGCCTTACTGTCTATCTCTATTGAATATGGATCGTAAACATGACTCGCAAAAGAGATGAGATTGTCATGCAACTCACCGGTAATCAAAACAGCCTCCGTACATGAGTTCGGCCAACCGAAGATTTTCATGTATTGACGCTCGAAATACAGCCTGTTTTCTCAGCAAATGAACTCCATACGTAATGAAATACGTGTATACGGAACCGACATTTAGGTTCATTTATTACTATAGATGTATAAGTCCAGTTAGGCATGAGCAATATCGCAGAGCATATACCGTTATGGATCTGGTACACTGCATCCTGGGCAAGTTGTTAGTATTTCCCACTCTCGTCGCCAGGTGCCTCTACGTCTGCAAAGAAGCCAGAGAACCTAGCGGCAAAAATTGGAACTATTTGTCGAACGTTTGTCATGTAATGTTGCAGAAATGACCGCTTTCTCGTCATTTATGTAAATGTTTCTTGCCACAAATGTACGACAAATTATAGACGGTGACAATGAATTTATCAGTTACGAGTATGTTTTCAAAAAGACTTGCGACAACCCGTTATGAAAGAGTACTGAAGTTCGACCCTTTGATTTCGTAATGTGGATTGCGCCAACTGGAGAAATTCATGTGCTGGCGATCGAACTACAGTATATTTTTGCAGAAAATGATCGAGAATATGACTTCAGCCAACTTAATATGATCTTTTCTGATTTTCCACATGTAGCTTTATTGTGTTGATAAATGACTGTAAACTTTTATGCGCTCGAAAAGCAGTCTAGGTGTACTGAATCAGTGACTAAGAAGTTACTTGCAGCAACTCTGCTAAAATTCTCTTGAAACTATTCGTGATAAATGTCTTCAAATCTGTTTAATGGTAATCTACAAGCACACTGCATAGAATATAGTCATGTTCTAGACTTTTAACAAGTGATGAAATTCATATAATTGCGAACTACTTGCACCATAACTGTGCTGAATATGGGCTACAAAAATGATTTAATCCACCTCAAATAGTACGTGTTAAGTCTTTGACATACAATTCTGTGACAAAGCCTCTTAACATGACTCACTGCAAGTGACGAAATTCGTGTATTGTCATTCGACATACATCTTACCTCTTCTGAATATGGGTTTAAACATAACTTGAGCCAAATCAAGAAATTTGTGTGTTTCGTTTGGCTTACTGTCTATCTGTATTGAACATGGACTGGAATCATGACTCGCAAATGGAGATGAAATGATTTCTTACAGCTTGACATGCAACTCATCGTTAATCAAAACATGATCCGTACATGATTTCGGCCAACTGAAGTTTTTCGTCTATTAACGCTCTGCATACAGCCTATTTGTTCAGTAAATGAACTCGATAAACGTCTCGCACTAAGTAATGAAATACGTATATACGCGAAAGTCATTTAGTTTCTTTCATTAGTGTATAGCTCTAAGGTGATTTACGCATGAACAATAGCCCATAGAGGAGACCGTTACGGATCTAGTACTCTGGATCATGGCCAAGTACTTAGTGGTTCCCACTTTCGTCGCCAGGTGCCTCTACTTCTGCAAAGACGCCAGAGAACCTAGCGGCAAAAGGGGGAACTATTTGTCAAAAGTTTGTCATGTAATTTTGCAGAAATGACGGCTTCCTCGACATTTATGTGTATATTTCTTGCTACAAATTTACACGCGATCGACGGTAAACGTTACGGAAAGTCATTTAATTCCATTCGTTAGTATATAGCTCTAAGGTCAGTTAGGCATGAACAATAGCCCTTACAGGAGACCGTTACGGATCTAGTACTCTTCATCCTGGCAAGTTCTTAGTGTTTACAACTATCGTCGCCAGGTGCCTCTGTGTCTGCAAAGTCGCCAGAGAACCAAGCCGTAAAAGGTGGAACTATTTCTCGAAGGTTTGTCATGTACTTTTGCAGAAATAGCCGCGTCTTCGCCATTTATGTCCATGTTTCTTGCCACAAATCTACTACAAGTGATCGACGATGACATTGAGGTTATGTTAGGAATACGTTTTCACAACATGTCTTGCGATGAAGATCTCTTGAAGTTCGACATACAGATTATCTAAACTACGATTGATCTCGTATTATGAATTGCGGTAACTGAACAAATTCGTGTATTGGCTTTCCAACTACAGTCTAACTTTGAATAAAATGATTGAGAATTAGACTTGAGCCAAACTTTCTGACGCACGACATGAAGCTTTATTGTGTTGATAAATGACTCTGCACTCGACATGCAGCCACGAATATGTGACTAAAACACGACTCGCACCAACTAAAAATATTCTGTGCTGAAAATAGTTTCGAATATTTCGCTCTAAAAGTGTTGAAAACTGATTAACGGCAACTCTACCACTTAATTGCATAAAAAAATTTTCAGGATCAAGACTTTGACAAGTGATTAATTTCCTATAAGTACGAACAACTTGCACTTTAACTGTACTGAATATGGACTACAAACATGATTTAATGCACCTAAAAGAGTACGTGTTAAGGGCTTGACATAATCATTCTGTGACAAAGCCTGTTAATATGACTGACTGCAAGCGATGAAATTCGTGTATTGGCATTCGAAATAGATTTTATCTGTTCTGAATATAGGTTTAAACATAACATGCGCCAAATCAAGTAATTTGTGTGTTTACGCTTGTCTTACTGTTAACATGACTCACTGCAAGTGATGAAATTCGTGTTTTTACATTCGACATACATCTTATCTGTTCTGAATAAGGGTTTAAACATAACTTAGGAAAAATGAAATTTGTGTGCTTACGATTGCTTTTCTGTCTATCCGTTTTCAATATGGACTGAAATGCGATTCGCAAATAGGGACAAAATAATTTTTTAAAAGTTTGACGTGCAACTCACCGGCATTCAAATCACCTTCAGTACATGAGTTCGGCCAACTGAAGTTTTTCGTGTATTAGCGCAAGAGGTAGAGCTATTTTTTTCAGTATTGGCTCCATAAACGTCTCGCGCTTTGTAATGAAATACGTGTATACGGGACAGACTTTTAGATTCATAGTATATAGCTCTAAAGCCAGTAATGCATTAAACAATAACCAAGAAAGGAGACCGTTACGGATCTAGTACACTGCATCCTGGGCAAGTTCTTAGTGTTTACAACAATCGTCGCCAGGTGCCTCTGCGTCTGCAAAGTCGCCAGAGAACCTAGCGGCAAAAAGTGGAAATATTTGTCAAAGGGCTGTCATGTAAGTTTGCAGAAATGATCGCTTCCTAGCCATTTATTTCCATATTTCTTGCCACAAATCTACGACAAGTGATCGACGATGACATTGAGGTTATGCTAGGAATAAGTTTTCTCAACAAGTCTTACGATAAAAGTCTCTTGATGTTCGACATACAGATTATAAAAACTACGATGGATCTCGTAATATGAATTGCGCCAACTGAACAAATTCGTGTATTGACATTCCAGTTACAGTCTAAGTTTGCAAAAAATGATTGAGAATTAGACTTGAGCCAAACATTCTGACGCACGACATGAAGCTTTATTGTGTTGATAAATGACTCTAAAGATATATGCGCTCGACATGCAGCCATGAATAAGTGACTAAAACACTACTTGCACCAACTAAAACTATTCTGTGCTGAAAAGAGTTTCAAAAATTTTGCGCCAAAAGAGTTGAAACCTATTTAACGGCAACTCTCTACCACTTAACTGCATAGAAAATTCTCAAGATCAAGACCTTAAAAAAGGGTGAATTTCGTATAATTACGAACAACTTGCACCTTAACTGTGTTGAATATGGGATACAAATATGACTTAATCCACCTAAAAGAGTACGCGTTACATACAGTCACTCTGTGGCAAAGCATGTTAACATGACTAACTGCAAGCGATAAAATTCGTGTATTGGCATTCGACATACATCTTACCTGTTCTGAAAATGGGTTTAAACATAACATGCGCCAAAACAAGAAATTTGTGTGTTTAGGCTTGGCTTACTGTCTATCTGTATTGAATATGGATCGTAAACATGACTCGCAAAAGAGACGAGCTTGTCATGCAACTCATCGGTAATCAAAATAGCCTCCGTACAGGATTTCGGCCAACCGAAGATTTTCATTTATTGACGCTCGAATTACAGCCTGTTTTCTCAGCATATGAACTCCATACGTAATGAAATACGTGTAAAGGGAACCGACATTTAGGCTCATTCATTAGTATATATCTATAAGTCCAATTAGGCATGAACAATATCGCAGAGCAGATACGGTTATGGATCTAGTACACTGCATCCTGGGCAAGTTGTTAGTGTTTTATCACTCTCGTCGCCAGGTGCCTCTACGTGTGCAAAGACGCCAGAAAACCTAGCGGCAGAATTTGGAACTATTTGTCGAAAGTTTTTCATGTAATGTTACAGAAATGACCGCTTTCTCGTCATTTATGTAAATGTTTTTGCCACAAATGTACGACAAGTGATAGACGGTGACAATGAAGTTATCAGTTAGGAGTATGTTTTCTAAAAAAGACTTGCGACAACCCGTTATGAAAGAGTACTGAAGTTCGACCCTTTGATTGCGTAATGTAGAATGCGCCAACTGGAGAAAATAATGTATTGTTGATCGAACTACAGTATATCTTTGCAGAAATTGATCGAGAATTATGACTTCAGCGAACTTAATATTATCTTATCTGATTCTCCACATGAAGCTTTATTGTGAGTATAAATGACTCTAAACAAATATGCCCTCGAAATGCAGTCTAGGTGTACCGAATAAGTGACTAAAAAGTGACTTGCAACAACTCTGCTAAAATGGTCTCCAAACAATTAGTGATAAATGTGTTGTAATCTGTTTAATGGCAATCTACAAGCACACTGCATAGAATATAGTCAGGGTCTAGACTTTTAACAAGTGATGAAATTCATATAATTGCGAACAACTTGCACCATAACTGTGCGGAATATGAGCTACAAAATTGATATAATCCACCTCAAAGATACGCGTTAAGCGTTTGACATACAACAATTCTGTGAAAAAGCCTGTTAACATGACTCACTGCAAGCGATGAAATTCGTGAATTATCATTCGACGTACATCTTACCTCTTCTGAATATGGGTTTAAACATAACTTGAGCCAAATCAAGAAATTTTTGTTTTTTGTTTGGCTTACTGTCTGTCTGTATTGAACATGGACTGGAATCATGACTCGCAAATGGAGATGAAATAATTGTCTTACAGCTTGACATGCTACTCATCGTTAATCAAAACAGGATCCGTACATGATTTCGGCCAACTGAATTTTATGGTATATTAACGCTCTGTATACAGCCTATTTGTTCAGTATATGAGCTCGATACTTTTCTCGCGCTAAGTAATGAGATACGTATATACGCAAAAGTCATTTAGTTTCACTCATTAGTATATAGACGTAAGATTATTTAGTCATGAAAAATAGCCCATACAGGAGACCGTTACGGATCTGGTACTCTGGTTCCTGGGCAAGATCTTAGTGGTTCCCACTTTCGTCGCCAGGTGCCTCTATTTCTGCAAAGACGCCAGAGAACCTAGCGTCAAAAAGTAGAACTATTTGTCGAAAGTTTGTCATGTAATTTTGCAGAAATGACGGCTTCCTCGCCATTTACGTGTATATTTCTTGCTACAAACCTACACATGATCGACGGAAACCGTTACGGAAAGTCATTTAGTTTCATTCATTAGTATATAGCTCTAAGTTCAGTTAGGCATGAACAATATCCCATACAGGAGAACGTTACGGATCTAGTACTCTTCATCCTGGCAAGTTCTTAGTGTTTACAAGTATCGTCGCCAGGTGCCTCTGCGTTTGGGAAGTCGCCAGAGAACCTAGGAGCAAAAAGTGGAACTATTTGTCGAAGGTTTTTCATGTAATTTTGCAGAAATAGCCGCGTCTTCGCCATTTATGTCCATGTTTCTTGCCACAAATCTACTACAAGTGATCGACGCCGACATTGATGTTATGTTAGGTTTACTTTTTCACAACATGTCTTGCGATGAAGATCTCTTGAAGTTCGACATACAGATTATCTAAACTACGATCGATCTCGTAATATGAATTGCGGTAACAGAACAAATTCGTGTATTGGCGTTCCAATACATCTTATCTGTTCTGAATATGGGTTTAACCTAACGTGCGCCAAATCAAGAAATTTGTGTGTTTACGCTTGGCTTACTGTCTATCTGTATTGAATATGGATCGTAAACATGACTCGCAAAAGAGATGAGCTTCTCATGCAACTCATCGGTAATCAAACAGCCTACGTACATGAATTCCCCCAACAGAAGATTTTCATGTATTGACGCTCGAAATACAGCCTGCTTTCTTAGCATACGAACTCCATACCTAATGAATTACGTGTATACGGGACCGACATTTAGGTTCATTCATTAGTATATATCTATAAGTCCAGTTAGCCATGAACAGTATCGCAGACCAGATACCGTTATGGATCTAATTCACTGCATCCTGCGAAAGTTCTTAGTGTTTTCCACTCTCGTCGCCAGGTGCCCCTACGTCTGCAAAGACGTCAGAAAACATAGCGGCAAAAATTGGAACTATTTGTCGAAAATTTGTCATGTAATGTTGCAGAAATTACCCCTTTCTCGCCATTTATGTAAATGTTTCTTGCCACAAATGTACGACAAGTGATAGACGGTGACAAATGAAGTTATCAGTTTGGAGTATGTTTTCAAAAAAGACTTGCGACAAACCGTTACGAAAGAGTACTGAAGTTCGACCCTTTGATTTCGTAATGTGGATTGCGCCAACTGGAGAAATTCATGTATTGGCGATCGAACTACAGTATATCCTTGCAGAAATTGATCGAGAATTATGATATCAACCAACTTAATATTATCTTTTATGATTCTCCACATGAAGCTTTATTGTGTTGATAAAAGTCTGGGAACATATATGCCCTCGAAATGCAGTCTAGGTGTACTGAATAAGTGACCAAAAAGTGACTTGCAACAACTGCTAAAATGGTCTCAAAACTATTCGTGATAAATGTGTTGAAATCTGTTTAATGGCAATCTTCAAGCACACTGCATAGAATATAGTTAGGGTATAGACTTTTACAAGTGATGAAATTCATATAATTGCGAACGACTTGCACCTTATCTGTGCTGAATATGGGCTACAAAAATGATTTAATACACCTCAAAGATTACGTGTTAAGCGTTTGACATACAACAATTCTGTGACAAAGCCTGTTAACACGAGTCATTTCAAGTGATGAAATTCCTGTATTGTCATTCGACATACATCTTACCTCTTCTGAATATGGGTTTAAACGTAACTTGAGCCAAATCAAGAAATTTGTGTGTTTCGTTTGGCTTACTGTCTGTCTGTATTGAACATGGATTGGAACCATGCCTATCAAATGGAGATGAAATAATTGTCTTAGAGCTTGACAAGCTACTCATCGTTAATCAAAACAGGATCCGTACATGATTTGGGCCAACTGAAGTTCTTCGTATATTAACGCTCTGCATACAGCCCATTTATTCAGTATATGAGCTCGATACACGTCTCGCGCTAACTAATGAAATACGTATATACGCGAAAGTCATTTACTTTCATTCATTAGTATATAGATCTATAATCAGTTAGGCATGAACAATAGCCCATACAGGAGATCGTTACGGATCTGGTACTCTGGTTCCTGGGCAAGTTCTTAGTGGTTCCCACTTTCGTCGTCTGGTGCCTCTACTTCTGCAAAGATGCCAGAGAACCTAGCGGCAAAAAGTGGAACTATTTGTCGCTTGTTTGTCATGTAATTTTGCAGAAATTACGGCTTTCTCGCCATGTATGTTTATATTTCTTGCCACAAATCTACACGTGATAGACTGTAACGTTGAGGTTACGTTAGGAAATGTGTACGAAACATGCCTTTCGACAACCCATGTTAAAATACTATTGATGTTCGACATGTATGTTATCAAACCTACTTTTGGTTTCATAATATGAATTGTGCCAACTGAAGAAATTTATGTATTAGCGCTCGAACTGCAGTCTAACATTGCAGAAAATAATCGAGAATTCTGACGTTCGATATGAAGCTTCATTTTTTTATAAATGACGCTCGACATGCAGCCAAGTTGTACTAAATAAGTGACTAAAACGTAACTTGCACCAACTACAGCAATACTGTGCTGAAAATGGTCTCGAAACTTTTCGCACTAAAACTGTTGAAATTTGTTTTTTGGCAATCTCACTACAAGCAAATTGCATAGAAAATTGTCAGGATCAAGACTTTTAACAAGTGTTGAAATTCATATAATTACGAACTATTTGCACCTTGACTGTGCCGAATATGGGCTACAAAAATATTTTAATCTACCTCAGAGCGTACGTGTTGGGCGCTTGGCATACAGACATTCTGTGACAAAGCCCGTTAACATGAATTACTGCAAGTGATGAAATTCGTTTTTTTACATTCGACATACATCATATCTGTTCTGAATAAGGGTTTAAACATAACTTTCGAAAAATGAAATTTTTGTGTTTAATATTGGCTTTCTCTCTATCAGTTTGGAATATGGACTGAAATTCGATTCGCAAATAGGAACAAAATAATATTTTAGGAGCTTGACATTCAACTCACTGGCATACAAATCACACTCAGTACATTAGTTCGGCCAACTGAAGTTGTTCGTGTATTAGCGCTCGAAGTACAGCTTCTTTTTTCAGTATATGAGCTCCATACACGTCTCGCGCTAAGTAATGAAATACGTGTATAAGGGACAGACTTTTAGATTCATAGTATACAGTTCTAAAGCCAGTAATGCATTAAACAATAACCAAGACCGGAGACCGTTATGGATCTAGTACACTGCATCCTGGGCTAGATCTTAGTGTTTACACCTATCGTTGCCAGGTGCCTCTGCGTCTGCAAAGTCGCCAGAGAACCTAGCGGCAAAAAGTGGAACTATTTGTCAAAGGTCTGTCATGTAATTTTGCAGAAATGACCGCTTCCTCACCATTTATTTCCATGTTTCTTGCCATAAATCTACGACAAGTGATCGACGATGACATTGAGGTTATGTTAGGAATACGATTTCACACGTTTTGCGATAAGTCTCTTGATGTTCACCATACACATTATATAAACTACGATGGATCTCGTAATATGAATTGCGCCAACGGAACAATTTCGTGTATTGATGTTCCACCTACAGTCTAAGTTTGCATAAAATGACTGAGAATTAGACTTGAGCCAAACATTCTGACGCACGACATGAAGCTTTATTGAGTTGATAAATGACTCTAAACATATATGCGTTCGACATGCAGCCATGAATAAGTGACTGAAACACGACTTGCACTAACTAAAACTATTCTGTGCTGTAAATAGTTTCAAAACTTTTTGCGCTAGATGTGTAGAAACCTATTTAACGGCAATTCTCTTCCACTTAACTGCAAAGAAAATTGTCAAGATCAAGACTTTGACAAGTGATGAATTTCATATAATTACGAACAACTTGCACCTTAACTGTGCTGAATATGGGCTGCAAACATTATTTAATCCACCGAAAAGAGTACGTGTTAAACGCTTGATATACAGACATTCTGTGACAAAGCCTGTTAACATAACAATCGATGAAATTCGTTTATTGGCATTCGACATACATCTTATCTGTTCTGAATATGGGTTTAAACATAACATGCGCCAAATCAAGAAATTTTGTGTGTTTACGCTTGGCTTACTGTCTATCTGTACTGAATATGGAACGTAAACATGACTCGCAAAAGAGATGAGCTTGATATGCATCTCATCGGTAATTAAAACAGCCTCCGTACATGTGTTCGGCGAACCGAAGATTTTCATGTATTGACGCTCGAAATACAGCCTGTTTTCTCCGCATATGAACTCCATACGTAATGAAATACGTGTATAGGGAACCAACATTTAGGTTCATTCATTAGTATATATCTATAAGTCCAGTTAGGCATGATCAATATCGCAGAACAGATACCGTTATGGTTCTAGTACACTGCATACTGGGCAAGTTCTTAGTGTTTCCCACTCTCGTCGCCAGGTGCCTGTACGTCTGAAAAGACGCCAAAGAACCTAGCGGCAAAAATTGGAATTATTTGTCTAAAGTTTGTCATGTAATGTTGCAGAAATTACCGCTTTCTTGCCATTTATGTAAATATTTCTTGCCACAAATGTACAAGTGATAGACGGTGACAATGAAGTAGGAGTATGTTTTCAAAAAATGACTTGCGACAATCCGTTATGAAAGAGTAATGAAGTTCGAACCTTTGATTTCGTAATGTGGATTTCGCCAGCTGGAGAAATTCATGTATTGGTGATCGAACTACAGTATATCTTTGCAGAAATTGATCGAGAAATATGAATTCAGCCAACTTAATATTATCTTTTCTGATTTTCCACATTTAGCTTTATTTGTTGATAAATGACTGTAAACATATATGCCCTCGAAATGCAGTCTAGGTGTACTGAAATGTAACTAAAAAGTGACTTGCAACAATTCTGCTAAAATGGTCTCGAAACTACTCTTGATAAATGTGTTGAAATCACTTTAATGGCAATCTACAAGCACACTGCATAGAATGTAGTCAGGGTCTAGACTTTTAACAAGTGATGAAATTCATATAATTCCGAACTACGTGCACCTTAACTGTGCTGAATATGGGCTACAAAAATGATTTAATCCACCTCTAAGATTAGGTGTTAAGCCTTTGACATACAACAATTCTGTGACAAAGCCTGTTAACATGACTCGCTGGAAGTGATGAAATTCGTGTATTGTAATTCAACATATATCTTACCTCTTCTTAATATGGGTTTACACATAACTTGAGCCAAATCAAGAAATTTGTGTGTTTCGTTTGGCTTACTGTCTATCCGTATTGAACATGGACTGGAATCATGTCTCGCAAATGGAGATGAAATAATTGTCTTACAGCTCGTCATGCAACTCATCGTTAATCAAAAGAGGATCCGTACATGATTTCGGTCAACTGAAGTTTTTCGTGTATTAACGGTCTGCATACAGCATATTTGTTCGGTATATGAGCTCGATACACGTCTCGCGCTAAGTAATGAAATACGTATATACGCGAAGATCATTTAGTTTCATTCATTACTATATAGTTCCAAGGTCAGTTAGGCATGAACAATAGCCCATACAGGAGACCGTTACGGATCGGGTACTCTGGTTCATGGGCAAGTACTTAGTGGTTCCCACTTTCGTTACCAGGTGCACCTCATATGAAAAAAAATGCGCCAGGAAACCTAGCGCAAAAAGTGGTAATAATTGTCGAAAGTTTGTCATGCAATTTTGCAGAAATGATGGCTTCCTCGCCATTTATGTGTATATTTCTTGCTACAAATTTATACGTGATCGACGGTAACCGTTACGGAAAGTCATTTAGTTTCATTCGTTAGTATATACCTCTAAGGTCAGTTAGGCATGAACAATAGCCCATACAGGAAACCGTTACGGATCTAGTACTCTGCATTCTGGGCAAGTTCTTAGTGTTTACAACTATCGTCGCCAGGTGCCTCTGCGTCTGCAAAGTCGCCAGGGAAACTAGCGGCAAAAATTGGAACTATATTTCGAAGGTTTGTCATTTAATTTTGCAGAAATGACCGCTTCCTCGCCATTTATGTCCATGTTTCTTGCAACAAATCTACGACAAGTGATCGACGATGACATTGAGGTCATGTTAGGAATACGTTTTCACAATATGTCTTGCGATGAATGTCTCTTGATGTTCGACATACAGATTATTTAAAGTACCATCGATCTCGTAATATGAATTGCGCCAACTAAACAAATTCGTGTATTGGTGTTCCAACTACAGTGTAACTTTGAATAAAATGATTGGGAATTAGACTTGAGCCAAACTTTCTGACGCACGACATGAAGCATTATTGTGTTGATAAATGACTCTGAACATATTTGGGCTCGACATTCAGCCACGAATAAGTGACTAAAACAGAGACTTGCACCAACTAAAACTATTATGTGCCGAAAATAGTTTCGAAAATTTTCGCGCTAAATGTGTTGAAACCTGTTAAACGACAACTCTGTACCACTTAACTGCAGAGAAAATTGTCAGGATCAAGACTTTGACAAGTGATGAATTTCGTAAAATTACGAACAACTTGCACCTTAACTGGGCTGAATATTGGCTACAAACGTGATTTAATCCACCTAAAAGAGTAGGTGTTAAGCGCTTGAAATACAGTCATTCTGTGACAAAGCCTGTTAACGTGACTAACTGCAAGCGATGAAATTCGTGTATTGGCATTCGACATACATCTTATCTGTTCTGAATATGGGTTTCAACATAACATGCGTCAAATCAAGAAATTTTCGCGTTTACGCTTCGCTTACTGTCTATCTTTATTGAATATGGATCGTAAACATGACTCGCAAAAGAGATGAAATTCTCATGCAACTCATCGGTAATCAAAACTACCTACGTACATGAGTTCGGCCAACCGAAGATATTCATGTATTGACGCTCGAAATACAGCCTGCTTTCTAAGCATATGTACTCCATACGTAATGAAATACGTGTATAAGGGACCGACATTTAGATTCATTCATTAGTATATATCTATAAGTCCAGTTAGGCATAAACAATATCGCAGAGCAGATACCGTTATGGAACTAGTACACTGCATCCTGGGCAAGTTCTTAGTATTTCCCACTCTCGTCGCCAGGTGCCTCTACGTCTGAAAAGACGCCAGAAAGCCTAGCGGCAAAAATTGGAAATATTTGTCGAACGTTGTCATGTAATGTTGCAGAAATGCCCGCTTTCTCGCCATTTATGCAAATATATCTTGACACAAATGTACGACAAGAGATAGACGGTGACAATGAAGTTACCAGTTAGGAGTATGTTTTCAAAAAAGACTTGCGACAACCCGTTATGAAAGAGTACTGATGTTAGACCCTTTGATTTCGTAATGTGGATTTCGCCAACTGGAGAAATACAGGTATTGGCGATCGAACTACAGTATATCTTTGCAGAAAATGATCAAGAACTATGACTTCAGCCAACTTAATATGATCTTTTCTGATTCTCCACATGAAGCTTTATTGTGTTGATAAATGACAACATATATGCGCTCGAAATGCAGTCGAGTTGTACTGCATAAGTGACTAAAAGTGACTTGCAACAACTCTGCTAAATTGGTCTCAAAACTATTCGTGATAAATGTGTTGAAATCTGTTTAATGGCAATCTACAAGCACACTGCAAAATATATAGTAAGGGTCCAGACTTTTAACAAGTGATGAAACTCATATAATTGTGAACTACTTGCACTTTAACTGTGCTGAATATGGGCTACAAAAATCATTTAATCCACCTCAAAGGAAACGTGTTAAGCGTTTGACATACAACAATTCTGAGACAAAGCCCGTTAACATGACGAACTGCAAGTGATGAAATTAGTGTATTGTCATTCGCCATACATCTTACCTCTTCTGAATATGGGTTTAAACATAACTTGAGCCAAATCAAGAAATTTGTGTTTCGTTTGGCTTACTGTCAGTCTGTATTGAACATGGACTGGAAATATGACTATCAAATGGAAATAAAATAATTGTCTTACAGCTTGACATGCAACGCATCGTTAATCAAAACAGGATCCGTACATGATTTGGGCCAACTGAAGTTCTTCGTATATTAACGCTCTGCATACAGCCTATTTGTTCAGTATATGAGCTCGATACACATCTCGCGCTAAGTAATAAAATACGTATATACGCGAAAATCTTTTACTTACATTCATTAGTATATAGATCTAAGATCAGTTAGGCATGAACAATAGCCCATACAAGAGATCGTTACGGATCTGGTACTCTGGTTACTGGGCAAGTTCTTAGTGGTTCCCACTTTCGTCGCCAGGTGCCTCTACTTCTGCAAAGACGCCAGAGAACCTAGCGGCGAAAAGTGGGACTATTTGTTGAATTTTGTCATGTAATTTTGCAGAAATGACGGCTTCCTCGCCATTTATGTGTATATTTCTTGCCACAACTCTACACGTGATAAACTGTAACATTGAGGTTAGGTTAGGAAAAGTGTAGGAAATATGCCTTTCGACAACCCATGTTAAAAGACTATTGATGATCGACATACATGTTATCAAAACTACATTTGGTCTCGTAATATGAATTGCGCCAACTGAAGAAAATCATGTATTAGCGCTCGAACTGCAGTCTAACATTGCAGAAAATAATCGAGAATTCTGACTTTCGACATGAAGCTTCATTTTTTGATAAATGACGCTCGACATGCAGCCAAGTTGAATTGAATAAGTGACTAAAACGTAACTTGCAACAACTACAGCAATACTGTGCTGAAAATGGTCTCGAAACGTTTCACACTAAAACTGTTGAAATTTGTTTTGTGGCAATCTCACTACAAGCAACTTGCATAGAAAATTGTCAGGATCAAGGCTTTTAACAAGTGTTGAAATTCATATAATTACGAACTATTTGAACCTTGACTGTGCTGAATATGGGCTACAAAAATGTTTTAATCCACCTCAGAGAGTACGTGTTGGGCGCTTGACATACAGCCATTCTGTGACAAAGCCCGTTAACATGACTCACTGCAAGTGATGAAATTCGTGTTTTTACATTCGACATACATCATATCGGTTCTGAATAAGGGTTTAAACATAACTTTCGAAAAATGAAATTTTTGTGTTTACGATTGGTTTTGTCTCTATCAGTTTGGAATATGGACTGAAATTCGATTCGCAAATAGGGACAAAATAATTTTTTAAGAGCTTGACATTCAACTCACCTGCATACAAATCACCCTCAGAACATGAGTTCCGCCAACTGAAGTTGTTCGTGTATTAGCGATCGAAGAACAGCTTCTTTTTTCAGTATATGAGCTCCATACACGTCTCGCGCTAAGTAATGAAATATGTGTACAAGGGACAGACTTTTAGATTCATAGTATATAGCTCTAAAGCCAGTAATGCATTAAACAATAACCAAGACCGGAGACCGTAACGGATCTAGTACACTGCATCCTGGGCAAGTTCTTAGTGTTTACACCTATCGTTGCCAGGTGCCTCTGCGTCTGCAAAGTCGCCAGAGAACCTAGCGGCAAAAAGTGGAACTATTTGTCAAAGGTGTGTCATGTAATTTTGCAGAAATGACCGCTTCCTCGCCATTTATTTGCATGTTTCTTGCCACAAATCTACGACAAGTGATCGACGATGACATTGAGGTTATGTTAGGAATACGTTTTCACAACACGTCTTGCGATAAAATTCTCTTGATTATCGACATACAGATTATCTAAACTGCGATGGATCTCGTAATATGAATTGCGCCAACTGAACAAATTCGTGTATTGACGTTCGAATTACAGTGTAAGTTTGCATAAAGTGACTGAGAATTAGACTTGAACCAAACATTCTGACGCACGACATGAAGATTTATTTTGTTGATAAATGACTCTAAACATATATGCGCTCGACATAAAGCCATGAATAAGTGACAACAAAACACGACTTGCACCAACTACAACTATTCTGTACTGAAAATAGTTTCGAAACTTTCCGCGCTAAAAGTGTTGAAACCTATTTAACGGCAACTCTCTACCACTTAACTGCATAGAAAATTGTCAGGATCAAGACTTTGACAAGTGATGAATTTCGTATAATTACGAACAACTTGCACCTTAACTGTGCTGAATATGTACTACAAACATGATTTAATTCACCTAAAAGAGTACGTTTTAAGGGCTGGACATAGTCATTATGTGACAAAGCCTGTTAACATGACTAACTGCAAGCGATGAAATTCGTGTATTGGCATTCGACATAGATGTTATCTGTTCTGAATATAGGTTTAAACATAACATGCACGAAATCAAGGAATTTGTGTGTTTATGCTTTGCTTACTGTCAAACTGTATTGAAATGGAACGTAAACATGACTCGCAAAAGAGATGAGCTTGTCATGCAAATCATCGGTAATCAAAACAGCCTCCGTACATGAGTTCGGCCAACCGAAGATTTTCATGTATTGACGCTCGAAATACAGCCTGTTTTCTCAGCATATGAACTCCATACGTAATGAAATACGTGTATACGGAACCGAAATTTAGGTTCATTCATTAGTATATATCCATAAGTCCAGTTAGGCATGAAAAATATCGCAGAACAGATACCGTTATGAATCTGGTACACAGCATTCTGGGCAAGTTCTTAGTGTTTCCCACTCTCGCCGCCAGGTGCCTCTACGTCTGCAAAGACGCCATAGAACCTAGCGGAAAAATTGAAACTATTTGTCGAAATTTTGTCATGTAATGTTGCAGAAATGACCGCTTTCTCGCCATTTATGTAAATGTTTCTTGCCACAAATGTACGACAAGTGATAGACGGTGACATTGAAGTTATCAGTTAGGAGTATGTTTTCAAAAAAGGACTTGCGACAACCGGTTATGAAAGAGTACTGAAGTTCGACCCTTTGATTTCGTAATGTAGATTGCACCAACTCGAGAAATTCATGTATTGGCGATCGAACTACTTCTTATATATGTTTGTAGAAATTGATCAAGGATTATGACTTCAGCCAACAATATGATCTTTTCTGATTCTCCACATGAAGCTTTATTGTGTTGATAAATGACTGTAAACATATATGCCCTCGAAATGCATTCTAGGTGTACTGAATAAGTGACAAAAAAGTAACTTGCAACAACTCTGCTAAAATGGTCTCGAAACTATTCGTGATAAATGTGTCTAAATCTGTGTAATGGCAATCTACAAGCACACTGCACAGAATAATCAGGGTCAAGACTTTTAACAAATGATGAAATTCATATAATTGCGAACTACTTGCACCTTAACTGTGCTGAATATGGGCTACAAAAATGATTTAATCCACTTCAAAGGGAACGTGTTAAGCGTTTGACTAACAACAATTCTGTGACAAAGCCTGTTAACATGACTCACTGCAAGTGATGAAATTCGTGTATTGTCATTCGACATACAACTTACCTCTTCTGAATATGGGTTTAAACATAACTTGAGCCAAATCAAGAAATTTGTGTTTCGTTTGCCTTACTGTCCATCTGTATTGAACATGGACTGGAATCATGACTCGCAAATGGAGATGAAATAATTCTCTTACAGCTTGACATGCAACTCATCGTAAATCGAAACAGGATCCGAAAATGATTTCGGTCAACTGAAGTTTTTCGTGTACTAACGGTAAGCATACAGCCTATTTGTTCAGTATATAATGTCGATACACGTCTCGCGCTAAGTAATGAAATACGTATATACGCGAAAATCATTTACTTTCATTCATATAGCTCTAAAGTCAGTTAGGCATGAACAATAGCCCATATAGGAGACCGTTACGGATCTGGTACTCTGCTTCCTGGGCAAGTTCTTATTAGTTCCCACTTTCGTTGCCAGGTGCCTCCACTTAGGAAAAGACGCCAGAGAACATAGCGGCAAAAAGTAGAACTATGTGTTGAAAGTTTATCATGTAATTTTGGAGAAATGACGGCTTCCTCGCCATATACGTTTATATTTCTTGCTACAAATCTACACGTGATCGACGGTACCGTTACGGAAAGTCATTTAGTTTCATTCATTAGTATATAGCTCTAAGTTCAGTTAGGCATGAAGAATAGCCCATACAGGAGACTGTTATTGATCTGGTACTGTGCATCCTGGCAAGTTCTTAGTGTTTACAACTATCGTCGCCAGGTGCCTCTGCGTCTGCAAAGTCGCCAGAGAACATAGCGGCAAAAAGTTAAAACTATTTGTCTAAGGTCTGTCAAGTAATTTTGCAGAAATGACCGCTTCCTCGCCATTTATGTCCATGTTTCTTGCCACAAATCTACGACAAGTGACCGACGATATCATTGAGGTTATGTTAGGAATACGTTTTCACAACATGTCTTGCGATGAAGGTCTCTTGATGTTCGACATACAGATTATTTAAACTACGATTGAACTCGTAATATGAATAGCGCCAACTGAACAAATTCTTGTATTGGCGTTCCAAATACAGTCTAATTTTGCATAAAATGATTGAGAATTAGACTTGAGCCAAACTTTCTGACGCACGACATTAAGCTTTATTGTGTCGATAAATGACTCTGCGCTCGACATGCAGCCACGAATATGTGAGTATAACACGACTTGCACTAAATAAAACTATTCTGTGCTGAAAAGAGTTTCGAAACTTTTCGCTCTAAGAGTGTTGAAACATGATTAACGGCAACTCTCTACCACTTAACTGCATAGAAAATTGTCTGGATCAAGACTTTGACAAGTGATGAATTTCGTATAATTACGAACAACTTGCACCTTAACTGTGCTGAATATGTACTATAAACATGATTTAATCCACCTAAAACAGTACGTTTTAAGGGCTGGACATAGTCATTCTGTGAAAAAAGCCTGTTAACATGACTAACTGCAAGCGATGAAATTCGTGTAACGGCATTCGACATACATCTTATCTGTTCTGAATATAGGTTTAAACATAACATGCGCCAAATCATATAATTTGTGTTTTTCCGCTTGGCTTACTGTTAACATGACTCACTGCAAGTGATGAAATATGTGTTTTTACATTCGACATACTTCTTATCTTTTCTGAATAAGGGTTTAAACATAACTTTCGAAAAATGAAATTTGTTTGTTTATGATTGGCTTTCTATCAGTTTGGAATATGGACTGAAATGTGTTTCGCAAATAGGGATAAAATAATTTTTAGGAGCTTGACATGCAACTCATCGGAATTCAAATCACCCTCAGTACATGAGTTCCTCCAACTGAAGTTGTTCGTGTATTAGCGCTCGAAGTACAGCTTCTTTTTTCAGTATATGAGCTCCATACACGTCTCGGGCTAAGTAATGAAATACGTGTATACGGGACAGACTTTTAGATTCATAGTATATAGCTCTAAAGCCAGTAATGCATTAAACAATAACCAAGACCGAAGACCGTTACGGATCTAGTACACAGCATCCTGGGCAAGATCTTAGTGTTTACAACTATCGCCGCCAGGTGCCTCTGCGCCTGCAAAGTCGCCAGAGAACCTAGCGGCAAAAAGTGGAACTATTTGTCAAAGGTCTGTCATGTAATTTTGCAGAAATGACCGCTCCTTCACCATTTATTTCTACGTTTCTTGCCACAAATCTACGACAAGTGATCGACGATGACATTGAGGTTAGGTTAGGAATACGTTTTCACAACATGTCTTGCGATAAAAGTCTCTTGATGTTCGACATACAGATTATATAAACTACGATGGATCTCGTAATATGAATTGCGCCAACTGAACAAATTCGTGTATTGACGTTCCAGCTACAGTCTAAGTTTGCATAAAATGATTGAGAATTAGACTTGAGCCAAACATTCTGACGCACGACGTGAAGCTTTATTGTGTTGATAAAGACTCTAAACATATATGCGCTCGACATGCAGCCATGAATAAGTGACTAAAACACGACTTGCACCAACTTATACTATTCTGTGCTGAAAATAGTTTCATACCTTTTTGCGCTAAAATTGTTGAATCCTGTTTAACGTCAAATCTCTACCACTTAACTGCATAGAAAATTGCCAGGATCAAGAATTTGACACGTGAGGAATCTCGTATAATTACGAACAACTCGCACCTTAACTGTGTTGAATATGGGCTACAAAAATGATTTGATCCACCTCAAAGAGTACGTCTTAAGCTGTTGACATACAACAATTCTGTGACGAAGCCTGTTAACATGGCTCACTGAAAGTGATGAAATTCGTGTATTGTCATTCGACATACATCTTACCTCTTCTGAATATGTGTTTAAACATAACTTGAGCCAAATAAAGAAATTTGTGTGTTTCGTTTGGCTTACTGTCTAACTGTATAGAACATGGACTGGAATCATGACTTGCAAATGGAGATGAAATACATTCTTACAGCTTGACATGCAACTCATCGTTAATCAAAACAGAATCCGTACATGATTTCGGCCAACTGAAGTTTTTCGTGTATTAACGCTCAGCTTACAGCCCATTTGTTCAGTATATGAGCTCGATAGACGTCTCGCGCTAAGTAATGAAATACGTATATACGCTAAGTCGTTTAGATTCCTTCATTAGTATATAGCTCTAAGGTCAGTTAGGCATTAACAATAGCCCATACAAGAGACCGTTACGGATCTGGTACTCTGGTTCTTGGGCAAGTACTTAGTGGTCCCCACTTTCGTCGCCAGGTGCCTCTACTTCTGCAAAGAAGCCAGAGAACCTAGCGGCAAAAAGTAGAACTATTTGTCGAAATTTTGTCATGTAATTTTGCAGAAATGACGGCTTCCTCGCCATTTATGTGTATATATCTTGCTAGAAATTTACACGTGATCGACGGTAACCGTTACGGAAAGTCATTTAGTTTCATGCATTAGTATAAAACTCTAAGGTCAGTTAGGCATGAACAATAGCCCATACAGGAGACCGTTACGGATCTAGTACTTTGCATCCTGGGCAAGGTCTTAGTGTTTACAACTATTGTCGCCAGGTGCCTCTGCGTCTGCAAAGTCGCCAGGGAACCTAGCGGCAAAAGTGGAACTATTTGTCGAAAGTTTGTCATATAATTTTGCAGAAATGACCGCTTCCTCGCCATTTATGTCCATGTTCCTTGCTACAAGTGATCGACGATGGCATTAAGGTTATGTTACGAATACGTTTTCAAAACATGACTTGCGATGAAGGTCTCTTGATTTTCGACATACAGATTATCTAAACTACGGTCGATCTCGTAATATGAATTGCGCCAACTGAACAAATTCGTGTATTGGCGTTCCAACTACAGTCTAACTTTGCATAAAATGAGTGAGAGTTAGACTTGAGCCTAACTTTCTGACGCACGACATGAAGCTTTATTGTGCCGAAAAATGACTCTAAACATATATGCGCTCGACAGGCAGCCACGAATAAGTGACTAAAGCAGAGATTTGCACCAACTAAAACTATTATGTGCTGAAAATAGTTTCGAAACTTTTCGCGCTAAATGTGCTGAAACCTGTTGAACGGCAACTCTCTACCACTTAACTCCATAGAAAATTGTCAGGATCAATACTTTGACAAGACATGAATTTCCTATAATTACGAACTACTTGCACCTTAACTGTGCTGAATATGGGCTACAAACATGACTTAATCCAACTAAAAGAGTACGTGTTAAGCGCTTGATATACAGTCATTCTGTGACAAATCCTGTTAACATGACTAACTGCAAGCGATGAAATTCGTGTATTGGCATTCGACATACATCTTATTTATTCTGAATATTGGTTTAAACTTAACATGCGCCAAATCAAGTAATTTGTGTGTTTACGCTTGGCTTACTGTCTATCTGTATTGAATATGGATCGTAAACATAACTCGCAAAAGAGATGAGATTGTCATGCAACTCACCGGTAATCAAAACAGCCTCCGTACATGAGTTCGGCCAACCGAAGAAATTCATGTATTGACGCTCGAAATACAGCCTGTTTTCTCAGCATATGAACTCCATACGTAATGAAATACGTGTATACAGGACCGACATTTAGGTTCATTCATTAGTATATATCCATAAGTCCAGTTAGGCATGAACAATATCGCAGACCAGATACCGTTATGGATCTAGTACACTGCATCCTGGGCAAGTTCTTAGTGTTTCCCACTCCCGTCGCCAGGTGCCTCTACGTCTGCAAAGACGCCAGAGAACCTAGCGGCGAAAATTAGAACTATTTGTCGAAAGTTTATCATGTAATGTTGCAGAAATGACCGCTTTCTCGCCATTTATGTAAATGTTTCTTGCCACAAATATACGACAAATGTTAGACGGTGACAAAGAAGTTATCAGTTAGGATTACGTTTTCAAAAAAAGACTTGCGACAACCCGTTATGAAAGAGTACTGAAGTTCGACCCTTTGATTTCGTAATGTGGATTCTTCCAACTGGAGAAATTCATGTATTGGCGATCGAACTACAGTATATCTTTGCAGAAAATGATCGAGAATTATGACTTCAGCCAACTTAATATGATCTTTTCTGGTTCTCCACATGAAGCTTTATTGTGTTCATAAATGACTAAAAATATATGCTCTCGAAATGCAGGTCTAGGTGTAATGAATAAGTGACTAAAAAGTGACTTGCACTAACTCTGCTAAAATGGTCTCTAAACTATTCGTGATAAATGTGTTGAATTTTTTTTAGTGGCAATCTACAAACACACTGCATAGAATATAGTCAGGGTCTAGGCTTTTAACAAGTGATGAAATTCATATAATTGCGAACTACTTGCACCTTAACCGTGCTGAATATGGGCTACAAAAATGATTTAATCCACCTCAAATATTACGTGTAAAGCGTTTGACATACAACAATTCTATGACAAAGCCTGTTACCATGACTGACTGCAAGTGATGAAATTCGTGTACTTGAGCAAAATCAAGAAATTTGTGTGTTTCGTTTGGCTTACTGTCTATCTGTATTGAACATGGACTGGAATCATGACTCGCAAATGGTGATGAAATAATTCTTTTACAGCTTAACATGCAACTCATCGTTAATCAAAACGGGATACGTACATGATTTCAGCCAACTGAAGTTTTTGTGTATTAACGCTCTGCATACAGCCTATTTGTTCAGTATATGAGCTTGATACACGTCTCGCGCTAAGTAATGAAGTACGTATATACGCGAAACTGATTTAGTTTCATTCATTAGTATATAGATCTAAGGTCAGTTAGGCATGAACAATAGACCATACAGGAGACCGTTACGGATCTAGTACTCTGGTTCCTGTGCAAGTTCTTAGTGGTTCCCACTTTCGTCGCCAGGTGCCTCTACTTCTGCAAAGACGCAAGAGAACCTAGCGGCAAAATTGGAAATATTTTTCGAAAGTTTGTCATGTAATTTTACAGAAATGACGTCTTCCTCGCCATTTACGTGTATATTTCTTACTATAAATCTACACGTGATCGACGGTAACCGTTACGAAAAGTCGTTTAGTTTCATTCATTAGTATATAGCTCTAAGTTCAGTTAGGCATTCACAATAGCCCATACAGGAGACCGTTACGGATCTAGTACTCTGCATACTGGGCAAGTTCTTAGTGTTTACAACTATTGTCGCCACGTGTCTCTGCCTCTGCAAAGTCGCCAGAGAACCTAGCGGCAAAAAGTGGAACTATTTGTCGAAGGTTTGTCATGTAATTCCTCAAAAATGGCCGCTTCCTCGCCATTTATTTCCATATTTCTTGCCACAAATCTAGAAGTGATCGACGATGACATTGAGGTTATGTTAGGAATACGTTTTCATAACATGTTTTGCGATGAAGGTCTCTTGATGTTCGACATACAGATTATCTAAACTACGATTGATCTCGTAATATGAATTGCGCCAACTGAACAAATTCGTGTATTGGCGTTCCAACTACAGTCTAAATTTGCATGACATGATTGAGAATTAGAATTGAGCCAAACTTTCTGACGCACGACATGAAGCTTTATTGTGTTGATAAATGACTCTAAATATATATGCGCTCGAAATGCAGCCACGAATAAGTGACTAAAACACGACTTGCACCAACTAAAACTATTCTGTGCTGAAAATAGTTTCGAAACTTTTTGCGCTAAATGTGTTCAATCCTGATTAACGGCAACTCTCTACCACTTAACTGCATAGAAAATTGTCAGGATCAAGACTTTGACAAGTGATGAATTTCGTATAATTACGAACAGTTTGCACCTTAACTGTGCTGAATATGGAATACAAACATGATTTAATCCACTTAAAAGATTACGTGTTAAGCGCTTGACATACAGTCATTCTGTGACAAAGCCTGTTAACGTGACAAACTGCAAGCGATAATATTCGTGTATTGGCATTCGACATACATCTAATCTGTTCTGAATATTGGTTTAATCATAACATGTGCCAAATCAAGAAATTTGTGTGTTTACGCTTGGCTTACTGTCTATCTGTATTGAATATGGATCGTAAATATGACTCGCCAAAGAGATGAGCTTGTCATGCAACTCATCGGTAATCTAAACAGCCTCCGTACATGCGTTCGCCCAACCGAAGATTTTCATGTATTGACGCTCGAAATACAGCCCGTTTTCTCAGCATATGAACTCCATACGTAATGAAATACGTGTATACGGAACCAACATTTAGGTTCATTCATTTGTATATATCTATAAGTGCGGTTAGGCGTGAACAATATCGCAGAACACATACCGTTATGGATCTAGTACACTGCATCCTGGGCAAGTTCTTAGTATTTCCCACTCTCGTCGCCAGGTGCCTCTACGTCTTCAAAGACGCCAGAGAACTTAGGGGAAAAAATTGGAACTATTTGTCTAAAGTTTGACATGTAATGCTGCAGAAATGACCGCATTCTCGCCATTTATGTAAATGTTTCTTGCCACAAATGTACGACATGTGATAGACGGTGACAATGAATTTATCAGTTAGGAGTATGTTTTCAAAAAAAGACTTGCGACAACCCGTTATGAAAGAGTACTGAAGTTCGCACCTTTGATTTCGTAATGTGGATTGCGCCAACTGGAGAAATTCAAGTACTGGCGATCGAACTACAGTATATCTTTGAAGAAAATAATCGAGAATTATGACTTCAGCCAACTTAATATGATCTTTTCTGATTCTCCACATGAAGCTTTATTATGCTGATAATCGACGGTAAACATATATGCCCTCGAAATGCAGTCTAGTTGTACTGAATAAGTGACTAAAAAGTGACTTGCAACAACTCTGCTAAAAAGGACTCGAAACTATTCGTGATAAATGAGTTGAAATCTGTTTAATGGCAATCTACAAGCACACTGCATAGAATATAGTCAGAGTCTAGACTTTTAACATGTAATGAAATTCATACAATTGGGAAATACTTGCACCTTAACTGTGCTGAATATGGGCTACAAAAATGATTTAATCCACATCAAAGAGTACGTGTTAAGCGTTTGACATACAAAAATTCTGTGAAAAAGCCTGTTATGACTCACTGCAAGTGATGAAATTCGTGTATTGTCATTCGACATACATCTTACCTCTTCTGAATATGGGTATAAACATAACTTGAGCCAAATCAAGAAATTTGTGTGTTTCGTTTGGATTACTGTCTATCTGTATTGAACATGGACTGGAATCATGACTCGCAAATGGAGATGAAATAATTGTCTTACAGCTTGACATGCAACTCATCGTTAATCAAAACAGAATCCGTACATGATTTCGGCCAACTGAAGTTTTTCGTGTATTAACGCTCCGCATACAGCCCATTTGTTCAGTATATGAGCTCTATACACGTCTCGCGCTAAGTAATGAAATACGTATATAAGCAAAACTCATTTAGTTTCGTTCATTAGTATATAGCTGAAAGGTCAGTTAGGAATGAACAATAGCCCATACAGGAGGCCGTTACGGATCTGGTACTCTGGTTCCTGGACAAGTTCTTAATGGTTCCCACCTTCGTCGCCAGGTGCCCCTACTTTTGCAAGACGCCAGATAACCTAGCGGCAAAAAGTGGAACTATTTGTCGAAAGTTTGCCATGTAATTTTGCAGAAATGACGGCCTCCTCGCCAATTATGTGTATATTTCTTGCTACAAATCTACACGTGATCGACGGTAACCGTTACGGAAAGTCTTTTAGTTTCGTTCATTAGCATATATCTCCAAGTTCAGTTAGGCATGAACAATAGCCCATACAGGAGACCGTTACGGATCTAGTACTCTGCATCCTGGCAAGTTCTTAGTGTTTACAACTATCGTCGCCAGGTTCCTCTGCGTCTGAAAAGTCGCCAGAGAACCTAGCGGCAAAAAGTGGAAATATTTATCGAAGGTCTGTCATGTAATTTTGCAGAAATGACCGCTTCCTCGCCATTTATGTCCATGTTTCTTGCCACAAATCTATGACAAGTTATCGACGATGACATTGAGGTTATGTTAGGAATACGTTTTCATAACATGTTTTGCGATGAACTTCTCTTGATGTTCGACATACAGATTATCTAATTTACAATTGATCTCGTAATATGAATTGCCCCAACTGAACAAATTCGTGTATTGGCGTTCCAACTACAGTGTAACTTTGCATGACATGATTGAGAATTAGACTTGAGCCAAACATTCTGACGCACGACATGAAGCTTTATTGTGTTGAGAAATGATTCTAAGCATATATGCGCTCGACATGCAGCCACGAATAAGTAACTAAAACACGACTTGCACCAACTAAAACTATTCTGTGCTGAAAATAGTTTCGAACCTTTTTGCGCTAAAAGTTTTCAAACCTGATTAAAGGCAACTCTCTACCACTTAACTGCATAGAAAATTGTCAGGATCAAGACTTTGACAAGTTATGAATTTCGTACAAATACGAACAACTTGCACCTTAACTGTGCTGAATATGGGCTACAAACATGATTTAATCCACCTAAAAGAGTACGTGTTAAGCGCTTGACATACAGTCATTCTGTGACAAAGCCTGTTAACATGACTAACTGCAAGCGATGATATTCGTGTATTGGCATTCGACATACATCTTATCTGTTCTGAATATGGGTTTAAACTTAACATGCGCCAAATCAAGAAATTTGTGTGTTTACGCTTGTCTTCCTGTCTATCTGTATTGAATATGGATCGTAAACATGACTCGAAAAAGAGATGAGCATGTCATGCAACTCATCGGTAATCAAAACAGCCTCCGTACATGAGTTCGGCCAACCGAAGTTTTTCATGTATTGACGCTCGAAATACAGCCTGCTTTCTCAGCATATGAACTCCATACGTAATGAAATACGTGTATACGGAACCGACATTTAGGTTCATTCATTAGTATACATCTGTAAGTCCAGTTAGGCATGAACAATATCGCAGACCAGATACCGTTATGGATCTAGTACACTGCATCCTGGGCAAGTTCTTATTGTTTCCCACTCTCGTCGCCAGGAGCCTCTACGTCTGCAAAAACGCCAGAGAACTAAGCGGCAAAAATTGGAACAAGTTGTCGAAAGTTTGTCATGTAATGTTCCAGAAATGACCGCTTTCTCGCCATTTATGTAAATGTTTCTTGCCACAAATGTACCACACGTGATAGACGGTGAAAATGAAGTTATCAATTAGAAGCATATTTTCAAAAAAAGACTTGCGACAACCACTTATGAAAGAATACTGAAGTTCGACCCATTGATTTCGTAATGTGGATTGCGCCAACTGGAGAAATTCATGTATTGGCGATCGAGCTATATTATATCGTTGCAGAAATTGATCGAGAATTATGACTTCAGCCAACTTAATATTATCTTTTCTGATTCTCCACATGAAGCTTTATTGTGTTGATAAATGACTGTAAAAACATATGCCCTCGAAATGCAGTCTAGTTGTACTGAATAAGAGACTAAAAAGAGACTTGCAAAAACTCTGCTAAAATGATCTCGAAACTATTCGTGATAAATGTGTTGAAATCTGTTTCATGGCAATTTACAAGCACACATATTCAGCACATATGAAATGCAGTTCAAAAGAATAGACACATGATTGCTTCAGTAGGTGCAATTCAAGTTTTAGTCCCTTATTCAGTACACCTGCGCTGCATGTCGATTAAATATAAACGAATTTCATCACTTGGTTTTAGTTATGATCCATCCCATACTTGGCAGAGATAGGCTGCAAGTTGAGAACTCAGGCTAGAAACGCTTAGTTTGTACACTATGTTCAACAAAAATCAAGCGGCCTGCTATTTCGTACGTCCCGCACAGGCAGTCACGTGACATAAGTTTGCCATCATAATTCGAGTCGTTTAAGTTTCTCCATTTTTGTGAATTCGTGGCGATTCTCTGTCTTCCCTTCATTACAATCAATCACACCGCGAATATATTAACCAAAGACACCAATACATTCGCTTAATTTGAAGTTAAAACATGAATTAAAGGTCATTAATTTTGCGAGGCGTGCGGTTTGCGAACTTTCTTACAACAAATGTACGTTGCGTATGGTGGATGTATGTCGCAGCCGAAGGTAGCCGAACGCGTTAAAGCGTGATGGCAATAATCTTCGGAACCAAACTATATAGTTTCGCGTCCCAGGGTCAGGATAATTTTTTTTTTTTTCTTTTTCATTATGTTTTATACTCACAAACACTCAATTAAATTATGCAGTAACACTTCTAATATATAATTAATTATTTAATTGTATTTTTCAAAAGTTATCTTTTTTCCATTTGGCTGCAACGAAAGAAACACTGTAGCAACATAAATCTGTAGTAAGAATGTTAGCAAGCTGCACGCCACGGAAAATTAATGACGTTATTTCATGTTTTAACTTCAAATTAAGCGAATGTATTGGAGTCTTTATTTAATATATAAACGGCGCGTTTGATTGTAATAAATAGAAGAAAGAGAAACGCCTCGAATTCACAAATATGGGGAAAATGAAATACTCGAATTATGATGTTAACAGTACGTCACGTTACTTCCAGTTCAGGACTTAGAAAATTTAAGGCCGCTTAATTTTCTTGAACAGAGGGTAGCAAGACATGTTCGGAGATATAGAAACAGATCCGTAAATGGCGTGGAAACGGTCTTTTCTGCAAAAATAACTGGTCAGACTTCTTCAAAAAATGATCCAATTTTCGCTGCTTGGATCTCTGTCGTCTTTGCATGAATGGAGGCGCGTGGCGACGAAAGTGGGAACTACTAAGTACTTACCCGGGTTACACCGTGTTAGATCCATAACTTTCTCCTCACTGGGCTTTACGTCATGCCGAACTCGCCTAAGAGATATATACTAATGACTGAAACTAAATGTCGAGACCCTATACACGTATTTCATCACTAAGCGAGAGTCAAGTTTCGAATTCATGTACTGCACAGATAGAGTGCAAATTCACGAATTTCTGAATTTAGTGCAAGTTATGTTTAGAACCATATTCAGAACAGATATAAAGTATGTTGAATGCATATACGCAAATTTTATCACTTGGAGTGAGTAATGTTTCCAGGCCTTATTCGTCACAGATGGGCTGTATGTGAAGCCTCAAAGCACTGCTTCCTTCAGGTGCAATAAGTCGTGTTTGTAGTTCATATTCAGCACAGTGAAACTACAAGTCGTTCGTAATAATACGAATTTTATCACTTCTCGAAAGTCACGCTCCCAGACTAACAACAATGCAGTTTCGTTTTAGGTACAATGCCATTAAACGAATTTAATCACTAGTAGCGCCAAAGGTTTCGAGCCCATATTCTGCACATATGAGGTGTAGGTCAAAGGAATAAACACCAGTTGCTTCAGTAGGTGCAATTCCAGTTTCAGTCCCTTATTCAGTTCAGCTACGCAGCATGTCTACCGCATATAAACGAATTTCATCACTAAGTACATGTCATGATCCAAGCCAATACTTGCAAAGTTTGGCTGTAGGACAAGCACTCACACAAGAAAACTTGATTTGGACCAAGACATAATTGGAGCCCATTGTGAGCACAGGTAGGGTCAATGACTAGCGCGAAAACAGTCCTTAATTAAAATGGCGCAAGTCATACTTCAAGGCCTAATTCGGCACAGAGAAGACGAAATTCAAGCTCCTATAATCAAAATAATTTAGTTGAAGCAACTAATTTTCTAACCCATATTCAATACAGATAGCCTTCAAGTCGGGAGACAACACACTTATTGCTGGGAGTCTTGTATGGAGTTCATACACAGCATAGACAGAGACAGTTAGAGCGCTTTAACTCCTTTAATTTCGTAAGTCAATTCGTGGCAAATAGATCAGCCGCATTTAGAATTACAGTACTTGAATTTTATCACATGCAGCGAGTCATGATTTCAGATCTCGTTAATCACATATCGATCGCCACAAACGCCTTCCTTTAGTAAACTTAGGAGCCCATTCTCCGCACAGTTAAGTTTAATGTGGAAACCATATATACGAACATCACTTGTAGCACGTCAAATTTCGAGAAAATTCCTTCACAGCTAGGTTGCTAGTGCACAAGGAGCGAATCATGTTACGGATCTGTATTTAGTACAGGTAATCTGTAGGTCGAAGGACTATACACGAATATCTTCAGTTACCGCTTCATGTTCGTACACTATATTCAGTACGGAGGCTGCTTTTAGAAAACAAATAAACGATTTTCATCATCTGGGGCGAAAGGCGTTTTGATTCTTTATTCCGCAGAGGTTTGCTGCACTTTGAGCACAGAAGTACCAGTTATTTCATTTGGCACAAGTATCAACACTATTAAGCTACATGTCGAACATCATAAAGGACGTTATTAAGTTGGCTTAAGTAATATTTGGAAATCATTATCTGCAAAGGTAGACCTTAGTCGAGCGCCAATACACGAATATATTCAGTTGGCGCAATTACGAAATGATATGCAGCACAGGTAATCTCAAAGGCGAGAATAATTACTCTTTTTATGTGGCTTGGCGCATGTCATGCTTTGATACACATTCGTAACAGATAACTTAATTGTGGGTGTCGCCCACAGATCTCTAAATGGCGTAGAAGAGGTCATTTCTGCAAAATTACAGGACAGCCTTCTCGACAAGTAGTTCTAACTTTCGCCACTAGGATCTCTGGCGTCTTTGCGTACTTGGAGACGCCTGGCGACGAAAGAAGGAACTACTAATAACTTTCCCAGGTTGCAGCATGTCGTATCCATAACTTTCTCCTCACTGGGCTTTCCTTCATGCCTAACAGGCCTAAGAGGTATATACTAATAAATGAACCTAAATGTCGAGCCCCTATACACGTGTTTTCTCACAGCGCGAATCATGTTTCGAGCCCTAACACTGCACACATAGGCTGTGGGTCGAGTGAAAATTAACGAATTTCAGAATTATGAGCAAGTTATGTTTAGACCCATAATCACAACAGATAAGAAATATGTCGAAAGCCAATACACAATTTTCAACAATTGGAGTGATACATGTTTCGAAGCCTTATTCATAACATATAGGCTGTATGTCAAGCGTCAAAACACTTCTTCCTTCAGTTGCATTAAGTCATGTATGAAGCACATCTACATAACAGTTAAGTGGCAAGTCGTTCGTAATTATACGAATTTCATCACTTGTCGAAAGTAATTTTTCCAGACTAACGTCTATACAGTTTGGATTTGGATGGAATGCCGTTAAAGAAATTTTCTCTTTTGTTGCACCAAATGTTTCAACCACATATTCAGCACATATGAAATGCAGTTCAAAAGAATAAACACATGATTGCTTCAGTACGTGCAATTCAAGTTTTAGTCCCTTATTCAGTACACCTGCACTGCATGTAGATCGAATATAAACGAATTTCATCACTTGGTTTTAGTCATGATCCATCCCATACTTGGAAGAGATAGGCTGTAAGTTGAGAACTCAGACACGAAACACTTAGTTTCTACACTATGTTCAACAAAAATCAAGCGGCCTGCTATTTCATACGTCCCGCACAGGCAGTCACGTGACATACGTTTGCCATCATATTTCGAGTCGTTAAATTTCCCCATATTTGTGAATTCGTGGCGATTCTCTGTCTTCCCTTCATTACAATCAATCACGTCACGAATATATTAACCAAAAACACCAATACATTCGCTTAATTTGAAGTTAAATCATAAATTAAAGGTCATTAATTTTGCGAGGCGTGCGGTTTGCGAACTTTCTTACAACACATGTACGTTGCGTATGGTGGATGCTTATCGCAGCCGAAGGTAGCCGAGCGCTTTAAAGCGTGATGGCAGTACTCTTCGGAAACAAACTATATTGGTTCGCGTCCCAGTGTCGGCATATTTTTTTTTCTTTTTGATTATGTTTTATACTCACAAACACTCAATTAAATTATGCAGTAACACTTCTAATACATAATTAATTATTTAATTGTATTTTTCAAAAGTAATCTTTGCTCCATTTGGCTGCAAAGAACAAAAACACTGTAGCAGCATACATCTGTGTTAAGAAAGTTAGAAAGCCGCACGCCACGGATAATTAATGACCTTTAGTTCATGTTTTAACTTCAAGTTAAGGGAATGTATTGGAGTTATTAGTTAAAATATACGCGACGGGTTTGATTGTAATAAATGGAACAAAGAGAAACGCCTCGAATTCACAAATACTGGGAAAATAAACCGATTCGAATTATGATGTTAACTGTACGTCACGTGACTTCCAGTTCAGAACATAGAAACTTTCAGGCCGCTTGTTTTTTGTTGAACAGAGGGTAGCAAGACATGTTCGGAGATCCAGAAACAGATCCGTAAATGGCGTGGAAACGGTCTTTTCTGCAAAAATTACTGGCCAGCCTTCTTCAAAAATAGTTCCAACTTTCGTTGCTGGGATGTCTGGCGTCTTTGCATGAATGGAGGCGCCTGGCGACGAAAGTGGGAACTACTAAGAATTTACCCAGGTTACAGCGTGTTAGATGCATAACTTTCTCCTCACTGGGCTTTACGTCATGCCGAACTCACCTAAGAGATATATAGTAATGACTGAAACTAAATGTCGAGGCCCTATACACGTAATTCATCACTAAGCGAGAGTCAAGTTTCGAATTCATGTACTGCACAAATAGAGTGCAAATACACGAATTTCAGAATTTACTGTAAGTTATGCTTAGAACCATATTCAGAACAGATAAAAAGTATGTTGAATGCATATACACAAATTCAATCACTTGGAGTGTGTAAAGTTTCCAGGCCTTATTCGTCACAGATGGGCTGTATGTGAAGCCTCAAAGCCTCGGTTGCATTAAGTTGTGTTTGTAGCTCATATTCAGCACAGTGAAACTACAAGTCGTTCGTAATAATACGAATTTTATCACTTGTCGAAAGTCACGCTTCCAGACTAACAACAATGCAGTTTGGTTTTAGGTAGAATGCCATTAAACGAATTTAATCACTAGTATCGCCAAACGTTTCGAGCCCATATTCTGCACATATAAGGTGTAGGTCAAAAGAATAAACACCAGTTGCTTCAGTAGGTGCAATTCTAGTTTCAGTCCCTTATCCAGTAAAGCTACGCAGCATGTCTACCGCATATAAACGAATTTCATCACTAAGCACAAGTCATGATCCAAGCCAATACTTGGCAAAGATTGGCTGTAGGACAAGCACTCACACACGAAAAACTTGATTTGGACCAAGACATAATTGGAGCCCATTTTGAAAACAGGTAGGGTCAATGACTAGCGCGAAAACAGTTGTTAATTAAAATGGTGCAAGTCATACTTCTAGGCCTACTTCGGCACAGACAAGACGAATTTCATGCTCCTATACGCAAAATAATTTAGTTGAAGCAACTAATTTTCTAACCCACATTCAATACGGATAGCCTTCAAGTGGGGAGACAACACACTTATTGCTGGGGGTCTTGTATGGAGTTCATATTCAGCATAAACAGAGACAGTTAGAGCGCTTTAACTCCTTTAATTTCGTAAGTCAAGTTCGTAGCAAATCGATCAGCCGCATTTAGAATTACAGTATTTGAATTTTATCACATGCAGCGAGTCATGATTTCAGATCTCATTAATCACATATCGATCGCCACAAACGCCTTCCTTTAGTAAAATTAGGAGCCCATTTTCCGCACAGTTAAGTTGAATGTGGAAACCGTATATACGAACATCACTTGTAGCACGTCATATTTCGAGAAAATTTCTTCACAGCTAGGTTGCTAGTACACAAGGAGCGAGTAATGTTTCGGGTCTGTATTTAGTACAGATAATCTGTAGGTCGAAGGACTATACACGAATATCTTCAGTTACCGCTTCATGTTCGTACACCATATTCAGTACAGAGGCTGCTTTTAGAGTACAAATAAACGAATTTCATCATTTGGGGCGAAAGGCGTTTTGATTCTTTATTCAGCATAGATTTGCTGCAGTTTTAGCACTAAAGTACCAGTTATTTCATTTGGCACAAGTATCAACACTATTAAGCTACATGTCGAAAGCCTTAAAGGACGTTATTAAGTTGGCTTAATTAATAATTGGAAATCATTATCTGCAAAGATAGACGTAAGTCGAGCGCCAATACACGAATATATTCAGTTGGCGCAATTACGAAATGATATGCAGCACAGATAATCTTAAAAACGAGAATAATCACTCTTTTTATGTGGTTTGTCGCAAGTCATGCTTTGAATACACATTCGTAGCAGATAACTTAATTGTGGGTGTCGCCCACATATCCATAAATGGTGTAGAAGATGTCATTTCTGCAAAATTACAGGACAGCCTTCTCGACAAATAGTTCCAACTTTCGCCACTAGGATCCCTAGCGTCTTTGCGTACTTGGAGACGCCTGGCGACGAAAGTGGGAACTACTAATAACTTGCCCAGGTTGCAGCGTGTCGTATCTATAACTTTCTTCTCACTGGGCTTTCCTTCATGCCTAAAAGGCCTAAGAGTTATATACTAATAAATGAACCTAAATGTCGAGCCCCTATACACGTGTTTCATCACGGCGCGAGTCATGTTTCGAGCTCTAACACTGCACACATAGGCTGTGGGTCAAGTGCAAATTCACGAATTTCAGAATTATGAGCAATTTATTTTTAGACCCATAATCACAACAGATAAGAAATATGTCGAATGCCAATACACAAATTTCAACACTTGTAGTGATACATTTTTCGAAACCTTATTCGTAACAGGTAGGCTGTATGTCAAGCGTCAAAACACTACTTCCTTCAGTTGCATTAAGTCATGTTTGAAGCACATATTCACAACAGTTAAGTGGCAAGTCGTTCGTAATTATACGAATTTCATCACTTGTCGAAAGTAATGTTTCCAGACTAACGTCTATACAGTTTGGATTTGGATGGAATGCCATTAAAAAATTTCATTTTTTGTTACGCCAAAAGTTTCAACCACATATTCAGCACATATGAAATGCAGTTCAAAAGAATAGACACATGATTGCTTCAGTAGGTGCATTTCAAGTTTTAGTCCCTTATTCAGTACACCAGCGCTGCATGTCGATCGAATATAAACGAATTTCATCACTTGGTTTTAGTCATGATGCATCCCATACTTGGCAGAGATAGGCTGTAAGTTGAGAACTCAGACACGAAACACTTATTTTGTACACTATGTTCAACAAAAATCAAGCGGCCTGCTATTTCGTACGTCCCTCACAGACAGTCACGTGACATACGTTTGCCATCATAATTCGAGTCGTTTAGGTTTCCCCGTATTTGTGAATTCGTGGCGATTCTCTGTCTTCCCTTCATTACAATCAATCACGCCGCGAATATATTAACCAAAGACACCAATACATTCGCTTAAATTGAAGTTAAAACATGAATTAATGGTCATTAATTTTGCGAGGCGTGCTGTTTGTGAACTTTCTTACAACACATGTACTTTGCGTACGGTGGATGTTTATCGCAGCCGAAGGTAGCTAAGGCGCGTTAAAGCGTGATGGCAATACTCTTCGGAAACAAACTATATTGGTTCGCATCCCAGTGTCAGCCTATTTTATTTTGGCTTTTTGATTATGATTTATACTCACAAACACTTAATAAAATTATGCAGTAACACTTCTAATACATAATTTAATATTTAATTGTATTTTTCGAAATTTATCTTTGCTCCATTTGGCTGCGACGAACAAAAACACTGTAGCAAAATTCATCTGTGGTAAGAAAGCACGCCACGGAAAATTAATGACCTTTAGTTGATGTTTTAACTTCAAATTAAGCGAATGTATTGGAGTCTTTAGTTAATATATACGCTGCGCGTTTGATTGTAATAAATGGAAGGCAGAGAAACGCCTCGAATTCACAAATATAGGGAAAATAAAACGACTCGAATTATGATGTTAACTGTACGTCAGGTGACTTCCAGTACAGGACTTATAAAATTTCAAGCCGCTTGATTTTTGTTGAACAGAGGGTAGCGAGACATGTTCGGAGATACAGAAACAGATCCGTAAATGGCGTGGAAACGGTCTTTTCTTCAAAAATTACTTGTCAGCCTTCTTGAAAAATAGTTCCAACTTTCGCTGCTAGGATCTCTGGCGTCTTTTCATGAATGGAGGCGCCTCGCGACGAAAGTGGGAACTACTAAGAACTTAACCAGGTTACAGCGTGTTAGATCCATAACTTTCTCCTCACTGGGCTTTACGTCATGCCGAACTCGCCTAAGAGATATATACTAATGACTGAAACTGAAATTCGAGATATTATACACGTATTTCAACACTAAGCGAGAGTCATGTTTCGAATTCATGTACTGCACAGATAGAGTGCAAATACACGAATTTCAGAATTTACTGCAAGTTATGTTTAGATTCATATTCAGAACAGATAGAAAGTATGCTGAATCATATACACATATTTAATCACTTGGAGTGAGTAATGTTCCCAGGCTTTATTCGTAACAGATGGGCTGTATGTGAAGTCTCAAAACACCAATTCCTTCAGTTGCATTAAGTCGTGTTTGTAGCTCATATTCAGCACAGTGAAACTACAAGTCGTTCGTAATAATACGAATTTTATGACTTGTCGAAAGTCACGCTTCCAGAATAACAACAATGCAGTTTTTTTAGTTAGAATGCCATTAAACGAATTTAATCACTAGTAGAGCCAAAAGTTTCGTGCCCATATTCTGCAAATATAGGTGTAGGTCAAAAGAATAAACACCAGTTGCTTCAGTAGGTGTAATTCTAGTTTCAGTCTCTTATTCATTTCAGCTACGCAACATGTCTACCGCATATAAACGAATTTCATCACTAAGCACAAGTCATGATCCAAGCCAATACTTGGCAAAGATTGGCTGTAGGACAAGCACTCACACACGAAAAACTTGATTTGGACTAAGACCTAATTTGAGCCCATTGTGAGCACATGTAGGGTCAATGACTAACGCGAAAACAGTTCTTAATTAAAATGGCGCAAGTCATACTTCTAGGCCTAATTCGGGCTAGAGAAGACGAAATTCAAGCTCCTATATGCAAAATAATTTATTTGAAGCAACTAATTTTCTAACCCATATTCAATACACATAGCCTTCAAGTCGGGAGACAACACACTTATTGCCGGGTGTCTTGTATGGAGTTCATATTCAGCATAGACAGAGACAGTTAGAGCGCTTTAACTCCTTTCATTTCGTAAGTCAAGTTCGTAGCAAATAGATCAGCCGCATTTAGAATTACAGTACATGAATTTTATCACATGCAGCGAGTCAAGTTTTCACATCCCGTTAATCATATATCGATCGCCACAAACCCTTTCCTTTAGTAAAATTAGTAGACCATTTTCCGCACAGTTAAGTTGAATGTGGAAACCATATATACGAACATCACTTGTAGCACGTCGTATTTCGAGACAATTTCTTCACAGCTAGGTTGCTAGTGCACAAGGAGCGAGTAATGTTTCGGGTCTGTATTTAGTACAGATAACCTGTAGGTCGAAGGACTATACACGAATTTCTTCAGTTACCGCTTCATGTTCGTACACCATATTCAGTACAGAGGCTGCTTTTAGAGAACAAATAAACGAATTTCATCATTTGGGGCGAAAGCGTTTTGATTCTTTATTCAGCATAGATTTGCTGCAGTTTGAGCACTAAAGAACCACTTATTTCATTTGGCACAAGTATCAACACTATTAAGCTACATGTCGAACGTCATAAAGGACGTTATTTAGTTGGCTTAAGTAATAATTGGAAATCATTATCTCCAAAGATAGACGTAAATCAAGCACTAATACACGAATATATTCAGTTGGCGCAATTACGAAATGATATGCAGCACAGATATTCTTAAAGGCGAGAATAATTACCCTTTTTATGTGGTTTGTTGCAAGTCATGCTTTGAATACACATTTCGTAACAGATAATTTAATTGTGGGTGTCGTCCACAGATCCCTAAATGGCGTAGAAGAGGTCATTTCTGCTAAATTACAGGACAGCCTTCTCGACAAATAGTTCCAACTTTCGCCACTAGGATCTCTAGCGTCTTTGCGTACTTGGAGACGCCTGGCGACGAAAGTGGGAACTACTAATAACTTATCCAGTTTGCAGCGTGTCGTATGCAAAACTTTCTCCTCACTGGGCTTTCCTTTATGCCTAACAGGCCTAAGAGTTATATACTAATAAATGAACCTAAATGTCGAGCCCCTATACACGTGTTTCATCAGAACGCGAGTCATGTTTCGAGCTCTAACACTGCACACAGAGGCTGTGGGTTGAGTGCAAATTCACGAATTTCAGAATTATGAGCAAGTTATTTTTAGACCCATAATCACAACAGATAAGAAATATGTCGAATGCCAATACACAAATTTCAACACTTGGAATGATACATGCTCGAAGCCTTATTCGTAACAGATAGGCTGTATATCAAGCGTCGAAACACTTCTTCCTTCAGTTGCATTAAGTCATGTATGAAGCACATCTTCACAACAGTTAAGTGGCAAGTCGTTCGTAATTATACGAATTTCATCACTTGTCGAAAGTAATGTTTCCAGACTAACATCTATACAGTTTGGATTTGGATGCAATGCCATTAAATAAATTTCATATTTTGTTACGCTAAACGTTTCAACCATATATTCAGCACATATGAAATGCAGTTCAAAGAATAGACACATGATTGCTTCAGTAGGTGCAATTCAAGTTTTAGTCCCTTATTCAGTACACGTGCGCTGCATGTCGATCGAATATAAACGAATTTCATCACTTGGTTTTAGTCATGATCCATCACATACTTGGCAGAGATAGGCTGTAAGTTGAGAACTCAGACACGAAACACTTAGTTTGTACACTATGTTCAACAAAAATCAAGCGGCCTGCTATTTCGTGCGTACCGCACAGGCAGTCACGTGATATAAGTTTGCCATCATAATTCGAGTCGTTTAAGTTTCACCATATTTGTGAATTCGTGGCGATTCTCTGTCTTCCCTTCATTACAATCAATCACGCCGCGAATATATTAACCAAAGACAACAATACATTCGCTTAATTTGATGTTAAAACATGAATTAAAGGTCAGTAATTTTGCGAGGCGTGCGGTTTGCGAACTTTCTTGCAACACATGTATGTTGCGTATGGTGCATGTTCATCGCAGCCGAAGGTAGCCGAGCGCGTTAAAGCGTAATGGCAATACACTTCGGAAAGAAACTATATTGGTTCGCGTCTCAGTGTCAGCATATATATGTTTTTTTTTTTTTTTTTTTTTTTTTTTT
>Ga0268261_10000125_pt1 | contig 47504 bp, 35 predicted proteins | sample TergutNc150P1_FD_190353 | JGI IMG/M metagenome (GOLD analysis project Ga0268261, IMG submission 190353) | Nasutitermes corniger P1 segment gut microbial community from laboratory colony in Florida, USA - Nc150 P1 (SPAdes) (version 2) | ecosystem: Host-associated > Arthropoda: Insects >... | reverse complement strand
TCTGTAGTTCCAGTTAGCGTCACTAGACTGCAGAAACTGAACAAACACGGGTATGTCCATTATATAGTTCTCTTCCCTTCCAGCTTCCAGAAGAAGAACATTCCAGTCTGACGCTTCTGTCAAGCGGCTGGCAACTACACATCCAGCTGATCCTGCGCCTACAATTACGAAATCGTATTCTGGAAGACTGTTGATTTCATCCCGGGGCTCTTCTGAAGCATACTTAGCCACGTCTGACAGGTACTTCAGTAATTCTACCGTCAAACCCCGGTTGGCATTCTGAGCGCATATGATGTTGAAGAGAATAGATGTTATGAAGAACAGGACATGACTTGAGTTCTTCATGGTTTAACATGAAGTTATCAGGGAAACCTGAAACAGGATAAGAGTAATGAATCGAAAAAATCTCATAAAGCTGCAGTATACTGGAATTATAACGTAGCATTATTACTTCGCCTGCTGTAATTCTAGGAATTCTAAGTAGCAAGGTGTTTAAGTGTAACGTACAGGCAGTAAGTCACACATTGTTCTTTTTGACACAAAACTGAGTGCGGCGTACGGCGTTTGGTTATCAGCGGCTGTTCTATAACTTATGTCGTCCGCACTACGGCGCGCAGTCCCGAGATAATGCCGGTCTCACGAGACTGATTAAGCCTTTTAGAGATCATATGACTTTATAGATCGATAAACAGCAATGTAGTAAGTTTGGTTTTGTAGATTCTATGGGAGAGTTTTGCGTTCGGATGGACACTAAGTATGAATTTTGTGTTGAAATGTTCACTTGCATCTGTTTACATTTGGATATACTCGTAGAAAGAAATTCAGTGTTTTTTGAGAGCAAATACAACATTTTTATCAAAATATACGTACCTACATAGGTACATATACTGAAGACTCGGAAGGTTGCGGGTTCGATTCCCTATGGTGTCATTGGAATTTTTTATTGACATAATCCTTCCGGCTGCACTATGGCACTGGGGTCAACTCAGCCTCCAACTGAAATGGGTACCAGGAATACTACCTGGGGTTAAGCTGCTGGTGCGTAGGCTAATAACCTTACCACCTTTCTGTGCTTATTATCTTGAAATCTGGAAACCTCAACTTCCTGGAACCTTCAGGTCCTCTCCAGGCCTGTTTCAGGGATTGCTTTACCTTTACCTTAACAGAAGACAGTTTTCTGTCATGCTACTCCAGTAACTTCCAGCCTTGAACGTTTTCGTGCAAATGAAGAGGAAATAAGTGTTGGAATTTTTATTAAAATATGTTAATTATACGGAACAATTATTTATAGGCACATTAAGTTTACTGAAAGGATGTCTTTCGTTTTAGAATATTGTGTGCATATTCTTGTTTTATTTTTAAGGTTGGTGTATTATTTACTTCGATTAAATCTTGATGTTCATCGATCCGTACATCGTAATATAAATCTTATAGAAATAACCAACAAAATGCGACCGTGTAGTAAAGTTTATTATTCCAGTGTTTCTTAATTGCTCAACATGTTTCGATCGACACACTGCTCATTATCAAGAGCTCAAATACTGTAATTGCAGCCTCAGGTTTTACATACGTTTCTGATTGCCGGCAGCTGTCATAGCTCAGCCATGACAGCTGCCGGCAATCAGTAACGTGTGTAAAACCAGAGGCTGCAATTACAGTTTTTGAGCTCTTGATAATGAGCAGTGTGTCGCTCGAAACATTTTGAGCAAATAAGAAACATTTGAATAATGAATTCTACTACACAGTCGCATCTTGTTGGTTATTTCTATACGATTTGATTACTTTTATTCCTAATACATATGTCATCTTAACTAAAATTAAATTAATTATACGCTTGTTAAAACAAATAAGGTGATCATATCCCTTAGAGTAGTAATATAGTCTCACAGCACTTGTTCTTGTATTTTATCGTAAGAATTGTAATTTTACCTAATTTTTTGCTTGTACACTTCAGGTTAATTACGCACATAAACTGATAGTTATTTCATCAGTTTCTGTTAATGAAAACTTTTTTTCGCAATTTCTGTATTTAAATTATTTCCGGTTGTTTAATCAACTTGTCTTAATTTTAGTGTTTCTATAGCAGTTCCATAAATTTCCTTGCAAGATCCCTGCGTCAGTGTCAAACTGCTGCTTGTTTAAAACCGTCAGCTTGAATACACTTACAAGTAAGTTTGAAATGAAATTGAAATTTAGCACTTTAGGAAGCTTCTAATAATATAGATGAAAAATATGTCTTTATATTTGCCAAATAACCATATGCAGAGGAAATTATGGGGGATCATCAATGTGGATTCAGACGCAATAGGTCAACTACTGATCACATATTCTGTATTCGTCAAATTCATTCATTAGTATTCAGCCCTTAGGCTGGTTTAGCAGGAACCAGAGCCCAGTCAGGCGAACGGTATGGCTCTGGCACGCTACAACCTACGAAAGTTCTTAGGGGTAGGTTGCCATTGCTTTCCCCCGCCTTTAGACCTTCCCACCTTCTCCGCTAGGTGCATTCACGACGCGAGTGGCCTCTAGTAACGGAAGGTGGAACTCTTCGTGGGCGAGAAATTTTCCGACACATTTTGGCCGAGAATTCGACTTTCACGTAATTCTAGGTATCTTTTACATGCCGCAAATCTGCGACATGCGACAGACGGCTTTACTTCCCCTCCGAAGGAAGGCGTGCTGAGAATTTTTTCGCCCTTAATAATCCGATATCTTCGGCCGGGTTTGAACCCGCGAACTTGGGTACTAAAGGCCAGCACGCTACCTCTAGACCACCGAAGCCGTTATTCGTCAAATACTTGAGAAAAATGGGAACGCAGTAATGCAGTGCATCAGCACTTTGTAGACTTCAAGAAAGCTTAAGATTCAGATAGGAGAGAGGCCTTATACAATATTCTCATTGAGTTTGGTATCCCCGAGAAACTCGTAAGGCTAATAAAAAAGTGTCTGACTGAAACGTACAGCAGAGTCCGGGTGGGTAAGAATTTGTCTGAGATGTTTCCAATTAGGAAAGGTTTGAAACAGGGAGATGCTCTATCGCCATTGCTTTCTACTTTGCTTTGGGGTATGCCATTCAGAGGGTTCAGGTAAAACAGGATGGCTTGAAATTAAATGATACGCATCAGCTTCTGGCTTATACCGATGATGTTAACTTATTGGGAGGAAGCGTACATACTGTAAAGGAAAATGCTGAAGCTTTAGTAGTTGCTACTAAGAAGACTGGACTAGAAGTAAATGCTGATAAAATGAAGTACATGGTTATGTCTCGGCATCGGAATATAGGGCGGGGTCACAGTGTAAAGATTGATAATATTTCCATTGAAAGGGTGGAAGTTTTTAAATTTCTGGGAACGACGTTAAAATATAAAATTCTATTCAGGAAGAAATTAAGAGCAGATTGAAGTTAGGGAATGCTTGCTATCATTCGGTTCAGAATCTGTTGTCTTCCAGGTTGCTTTCCAAAAACTTAAAGATCAAGACATATAGAACTACAATTTTGTCAGTGGTTTTGTATAGGTGTGAAACCTCGTCGCTGATATTGAGGAAGGAACGTAGGCTGAGGGTGTTTGAGAATAGGGTGTTGAGGCAATTATTTGGACCTAAGAGGGACGAGGTGACAGGGGAATGTAGAGAGCTGCATTACGAGGAGCTGAATGATCTGTACTCCTTACCCAATATTGTGCGGGTGGTAAAATCGAGACGAATGAAATGGGCAGGGCATGTGGCACGTATGGGGGAGGATAGAAGTGTGCACAGAGTGTTGGTGGGGAAGCCTGAGGGAAAGAGGTCATTGTGGAGACCTAGACGTAGATGGGAGGATAATATTAAGATGGATCTTCAAGAAGTTGGAGGGGGTCGTGGGGACTGGATGGTGTTGGCTCAGGATAGGGACAGGTGGTGGTCACTTGTGGGTACGGTTCCATAAATGCGGGGAATTTCTTGACTAGCTGCAGACCAGTTAGCTTCTCAAGAAGGACTCTGTTCCATGGAATAAGTAAGTAAGTGAGTAAGTATTACAACAGTAACTTTTTCTGAAAAGCCAACCCTACCTCGTCAAATTATTCATTGTATGGAATTATGCTCTAATATGTTTTCTTTTCAGTAGATGAAGGAGATCAGGTTTCATCAGCTTTATACGTTGCTTCGTCCAGATAACTGGAAGTACAAGAAAATGAGATTGGATTTGAAGTAATAGGACAAAAAGGAAATAATACAAAAGATTAGGACAGTATACGTATGTGACAAGGAAGCGGGCCATTATGCAGATTTCAAGCAATTTGCATTTTTAGAGATAATTTAAATGAATCCTGCAGCCCTCAGGAGCTCAAGTATTTTCAGGTTACCAAACATTGCTTTAATAAGTAGGTTCATGTGATAGGATAAAGTGTAGCCCATAATATGAAATAAAAGGAGAAAGCTGTAAAAAATTTGTGGGTTTCACCTTTACTGGTGAAATTTTAGAAGTTTAATGTAACCTTTGTTGGCGGACGATTGACTTTCAGAACGAAGTGAGTGATGGCTATGTAACTCATTCCCACAAATGAACAGCTTTATCTGCCAACATGGATGACGTCAGCTGTTTTTGTAATAAATAATGATTTCATAACATGACGGCCTAAATATGTACAACGAAAAATAGAGGCGCGTTCGCGTAAGCATTTTTGTCGTGAAAAGCAAATACTATTCAATAATTTGTGAGTATGTGTGTACTCTTGCGTTAATTATCATGCATGCAAAGTGCGTATGCCATATTATATTTTTTGTGTGTCATGCCTGGCTCTATAATATTCTTCCACATCATCTCATAGACGGCAGGATTTTCAGAAAAAAAGTCATTGGACTTCAAAATGTGTGTTTTGGTAATTTTTACCAAGTTTTGTCTTATTTCTCATTGTGAGAAGACTTCAGCGAGATCACATATATACACATGTTTTCATGCACGGTACTTTTATTCTTGTCACATGTGAATAAAGATTGAATTTTCTGACCAGATTTTCGATAAAATACACAAATGTGAGATTTCATGAACATCCATCCAGTGGGAACCGAGTTGTTCAATGCGGTTAAGGGGACAGATGGACGGACAGACCGACAAGCAGACAGACAGACAGACATGACAAACCTAATATTCGCTTTACGCAATGTTAAAAAAAACCTAAAATTCGATACAGCAAATCTTAGACCTCGTTGTATCAGAGTGATCAGACGATGTAGACATTCGTCTTGCAGATCTTCTTGAGGAGGGAAGCTAAACACCTCTCAGTGTGAGGATATTATCTCGCATACCAACACACTCTTTTAAGCCCACGCCCAGGTTTGGAATATCTACCATGGTATTTTACGTTGGGCAATCCGTTAGAAATTTACCATAAAATATTCGCCCGTCGTGCTACATGTGCGACTCACCAGTTTAGTAAAGGACAAGTCCACTAATATTTAAAATTTTACGAACATTTAAAAAAAACCAAAATCTTATAAAAATAGACATTGATGGATGTTATCTATTTATGATCTTCACATAAACTTAAAATGACACGTACAAAACAGCTGTTGTCGTCCATTTTGTCAAATGTTTTGACTGGTGTTATTAAATTATTAGGCAGATTTTTTTGATAATTGATTGAACGTGCATCATAGTATAATCTTGGTTGAATTTCAAACTTGCTGCACAAAAGTCTTCTTTATTTACGTATAATACATTTATTAAAATCCTCTACACGTTTCGAGCATCACTCTGCTCATCTTCAGGAAGTCTTCAACTTAATTGTTCCTTCTTAACCGGTGGACAAGACTGTCACCTGCAGAGAGTGACGATACCTGAGGCTGCATATATATAATTACGACGTAGACCTCCTGAAGATGAGCAGGGTAATAATCGAAACATGTAGAGGATTTCAATAAATCTATTTTATGTAAATAAACACGAATTTTGTGCATCAAGTTGGAAATCAAACAAGGTTATTAGGCAATTTGTTCTATTTTTTCAGAAATACCTTACATGGAATATCTTTTACAAAAAATGGGAATTTATATTCAAAACAAGATGCCACTCACCTCTATACTGATTCAGGTCAATCAGTTCATACACAAACTCTAGCACTTTTAAGGTCCATTTTAGTAGCGTCAACCTATCTACTTTCATGCCTTCCAGCGCGGTCAAGTCTACATGTCTCTGTTAAATTCTTATCTTGGTAATGTTTATCACATTTGTCCCCTCTGCCAGGTTTCTTTATTGCTCACCCCGGCAACACTTTCCAATAAATACAGATGTCCTAGTTGCGCAGTTATTTGTTTATACCTTTTGACATGTGTCTTATGCAGTCAGTACTTTCCAGAAATTTTCTGATGTCATCAAATTAAACGGGAAGTAATTTCATGGTTAAATGTCACTATTTACACCAATGATATATTATTTTTAATATTATCCCCGTTCAATTGATGCATTTGTCTCATAATAGCAGGAGTTTAGAAGTTCCTTAATGATAGTCATGGGATTTTTGTTTTCGTGACCTTCTTGGAATAGGCATTGCACTTTCTTGTTTTTTTGCAGAATTTGTGGCCTTGTAAGTCTCGTTTCATCGGTCCAAAGAAATGACCTCTTGCAAGGTTAAATCTTTACGCACGGCAATACAACACCACACAACAAGAGCCGGACTCAAGCCTTTATGCAGTGGTTCCTGTACACCCGTATATTTTACCAACATTATTTTTGCGTTACTGAAGTAAGGCTTAAGAGGTCGCAGATTGCACAAAAGCGAGGAAGCCTAAAGTTTAGTCTTGAATGATTGTAAAAACAACATTTTCTTTTCCACTTACGTGAGCAGATGAGACAAACGCATCACTCTGGTTGATTTTGTTGTAAGAAATAAAAATACTCCAGCATAATACATTAGTTGTATTTAAGAAAGTAGTGACTTGCATTTCATTTTTATGACTTAGGAAGCCTTGCATATTGAACACGTTGGTACATTTTCAGTTTGTATATAAGTACACTTATATACAAATTGAAAATATACCACCGTGTTCAATATGCAGTACAATTGAGATTGGACTAGAAGTAAATGATGATAAAACTAAGTACATGGTTGTCTTGGAATCAGAATGCAGGGCGAAATCATAGCATGAAGACTGATAATAGCCCCTTTGAAAGCGTGGATGAGTTTAAATATTTGGGAACAACTTTAACAAATCAAAATTCGATTCAGGAAGAAATAAAGAGCAGATTGAAGTCAGGGAATGACCGCTATCATTCGGTGCAGAATCTTTTGTCTTCTAGTTTGTTATTCAAAAATTTAACGATTAAGATATATAGAAATCTAATTTTGCCTGTTGTTCTGTATAGGTGTAAAACTTGGTCGCTGACATTAAGGGAGGAACATAGGCTGAGGGTGTTTGAGAATAGGGTGTTGAGGAGAATATTTACAAATATTTACGTCCAAATAACCGCGGCACATCTTTTAAGCATTCCTTAATGGCTTTGAAAAGATGTCACCTGATTGTTATATTAAGTAAATCATTAATGGATTTTTCTTAGAATCCTTATCTAATTTTATCTAACACGCATTCCTGCTGGCTCCTACAAGTTCAAACACGTCTAAAGTAGTCATCTAATAACTTTGTCCTGGAGGAATATACATAGTACAGGTTAAAACTTGCTACTCTACGAATAAAAGACAGCTCACTCAGTCTAACCCGTTCGCTCTCACAGTTTACTAACAATTCTCTGTGTGGGTAGTAGTGTCCAGTGCAACGCTTAATGGATTTTCTAGAATTCACCATGTTTCATTTCTACCAAACTCAAGCATTGGGAAGTTGTGTGAGGACTTGAATACTATCGTAGGGAAAGGCATTTGGTACGATACATTTCAAGTTCAAAATACAAAGTGGCTATGGCTGGTAAATAATATTGTTACGACACTTAACAGTGATAATGTACTCAGTGCTACATCCGGATGTTATCCAAGTTATGTAGCTGGAATCCTGAACTCAGTAAAAGAAATCGATTTCTGTGTTGTGCTATAAAAATATAAATTTCGTAAAATATATTAAACAATGTATTGCGAAAAAAGTGCACTTTTAAGTTACGTACACATAACTATTTCGTGTTATCTGGTTGTGACACGGTTAAAATATTGTTTCAATCAAGATTTATTGGTGAAAAGCTCCTGTCCGAAATAATATTCGCCCCAAAGTGTGTTAAAAAGAATGTGTTTATACTCTCTAGCTTACGGTGTTGTGTGTATGGAGAATCGTTTAACATATTTCACTAATTACGTGTTAACATCAAGACATGAGTACAAATTTAATATGTGTGGTTTGGATTAAGATAAACCTAGTCGCTTAGCTAACTGTAAATTGTACACTCGGTTCTGTTCCAAACATCCTCTAATAAACATATTTCCCACCAAAATACTGTTCTGTAGTAAACGTTCTCACAGTCGGTCTAGAAACAATCAGTGCCAATGTAAATTATGTATTAAAACCGGTCCTGCAAGTTTAAAATCGCTCTGTGTTAATAAGTTACGGAGTTTACAAAGCAAGTACTATAAGTAAAAACTGTAAGTGCGGAAAACCAATTATATGTACAGTAAACACCACAGCAACTTCATCTGTGTAAGTAAACAAGCAAAAAATAAAGTGTACATATTTGTAAAATTGTGTTTTTATTTTCCTTATTGCCTGGGATAGTTTCCTTAAAAAGAAAAGGTTAAAGCCGCAAAATTCGAACCTAAAATCTTTCAATTATGAGTCTCAAATCTTACCGCTTTAGCCAACTCTTTCAAGTGTCGTATAAAGTTTAAAGTTGTAACCATATTGTAACATGGTGGTCAGTAAAAAATTTAAAGAGCGCGCTAGTCTACCATATTGTAACAAGGTAGTAACAAATTAAATTTGGCGCGTTAGCCGCCATATTGTAAAATTGCCGTCTTATTCAAATAGTAAATGTTTAAGTCACGTTTAAATAACGCGCGTGCCCGCCATATTTAAATAACAAATTAAAGTTGAGTTTAAATAGCGCGCGTATCCACCATATTGTAAAAATGGCCGCCTTATTACAATAACAAAGTTAGGTTTACATTAGCATTAATTTAAAATTACTGCCAAAATCACCATATTGCAAAATGGCAGCGTTATTCAAATAACAAAATTTCAAAGTTAGGTTTAAAATTATCGCGCGTCACGAAGTTAGCAAAAATTCAAAATGGCGCCTTTGTTTGCCGTAACAACGCTTCAAAACAATAACAAAGTTTAAACTTACCGCGCTAGCCGCCATATTGTAACATTGCTGCGTTATTGAAATACAAAGTTCAAAGTTAGGTTTAATATTGCCGCGCAAGTCGCAATGTTAGCAAAAAAATCAAAATGGCACCTTTGTTTACATCAAACCAATAATAAGTATTCATAATAATAGGTTTAAAATTACCGCTCTAGCCGCCATATTTACAAATGACCGCCTTATTCAAATAGTAAATTTTTAAGTTAGTCAGCATCAATTTAAAATTACCTCCAAAGTTACCATATTGTATCATAGCCGCGTTATACAAATAACAAAGTTAACTGTTATGTTTCAAAATTGCCGCGCAAGTCGCCATATTAGCAAAAATTTAAAATGGCGTCTTTGTTTACATCAAACCAATAATAAATATTCATAATAACAATGTTTAAAATTACAGCGCTTGCTGCCATGTTACCAAAAATTCAAAATGGCGCCTTTGTTTACCATAAGATATTAAAGTTACGCACAAAGGTCATTAATCCTTCCGCCATCTTTTGTTTACATCCCGCAACAAAACAAGGATTCAAAATAATAACAAACTTTTAAACTGACCGCTCTAGCCGCCATATTAGCTAAAATTCAAAATGGCCCCTTTGTTTACAATAACAAGTTAAAGTTAGGTTAAGCACGGCGTCACACTGTCTGCCTTATTGTTTATATAACATCGCCTAGGGCTGTTTACAACACGTGAGAATAACGTTTCAAAATAATAACAAGTCAAAGTTAGGTTAAGTACGGGGTCACACTGTCTACCTCATTGTTTAAATCGCATCGGCTGAGGCTGTTTACATCACGTGACAATAACAACGTTTCAAAGTAATAACAAGTCAAAGTTAGGTTTAAAGAAAAGGTCATTCACCCCTCAGCCATCTTTGTTGACATAACATTGCCTGGGGCTGTTTACATCACGTGACAATAACAACGTTTCAAAATAATAAGTCAAAGTTAGGTTTACAGAAAAGTTCATTCAACCCTCCGCCATTTTTGTTGACATAACATCGCCTGGGGCTGTTTATATCACGTGGCAATAACAACGTTTCAAAAAAATAACAAGTCAAAGTTAGGTTAAGAGGGAAAGTCATTCACCCTTCCGCCATCTTTGTTGACATCACGTGATCGCCTAAAGTCCTAAAGAAGTGTGGGGAGGGTTAGGTTTGTAAATACTAACAAGTTAAAGTTAGGTTAAGCCCTGGTGCCATACTGTCTGGGGGCAAGAGGAGGGAGGGGAAGGTTAGGTTTGGTTACGTGTGACGTCAATAAGGGAGCTCAAATTTAGGTTTGTTTATGTGTGACGTCACTCGGCAAACACACACCCTTACTAATTGTATTTGTGAAACTTATACTGACCAGTGGTAAATACGCAAGAAACACTACATCTATACATTATATTTAATAAGTCTAAAAAACTACATATTTTGTTTGTACGAGACTGACATTATCAGGCTTTACGTTTCAGAAGTACATAAACAAAATCATATAGTTGTCGATGTACATCAACATTAAAACATTACGGACGAGATATCGTCCTTTCATGAATTATTTTAAACTTTTTGTGTGAAAAGCATTTTTACTATATATAAAGGTATGGTTGAAACATTATTAATTATAATGCATAAAGTTAAAAACCTTAAAATTTACATTAATATTAAATTCACACTCCAAGTTTTGGCCTGGTGGTTTGTAGGTCATTCATCAGTGGTTAATTGTGGGGAAGTTGTGAAGTATTTGTGTACTAGACATTTAATGATGTTAGTGATATCTGTAACGAAATGTTATAATACAATAAGACATTATCATTCTAACACAATGGGGATGACACACATTTAAAAAGGAAGTACCTATCGTTTTGTTTACAAATAATATTAACATTTAAATTTGTTCAAACTATTAAACTGTAGTGGCCCTAATTCTTAATTTATATAAGTAAATATTTTCCTGTTATATTAACAGATCTCAGAATGCTTTACATATGTATTGGTTAGGCAATACAGGGCATTACAAATTGTATTTCCTTTGTCTTGTCATAACTTTGTACAAGTGGTGGGAAAAGTGTTATATTTTGGTAACAAATTCTTTATATTAATGTATATGAAACAGGCTATTACAAGCCGTTGTTTATTTCGGATGGTCTGAAATTGGTGGATGATCTTAAAGTACTTGCTCCAGGTACACAAATTAATGTTATTTTAATTAACTCTGAAAATATCAAGGTAACTATTTTAATAAGTATGCTTGGGGATCCACTATAATTCACCCAACGGACCCCTGTGTTCTATGGAATAGAAATGTATAAAGCGGTAGTTGTAGAATTTGAGGAATACTTGAAATCTCGTTCAGTGTAATTCTTCTGACCGAGATTCGAACTAAGAATCTTTCTGATTCAAGTACGAATGAGAAGTTTGATTAAATTGTCTTGTCCACCTTTTTTTTTAACAAGCTGTTTACAAGTGTAAATTTCTGAGAACGTCAGTGACGAATTCAAAGAGATTTATAACAAAATACAGTAAAATAAATTTCAGTCTTTTTTGTCTTGTTTTCGCAGTCTCTCTCGATCTGTATAAAACAACGCCGTTATAATACCTTGCAACCCCTTCTTTCAATTCCGTTTTTTATATCACCACCTGAATTTTACCGACTTAAATACTGACAATGATATCACGTTTTTCCTAAATATATAAACCTAATAAGATGCAAATGAAAGAAACAAGAATATAATTTTTAAGCCTATTATTATTATTATTATTATTATTATTTTAGGGTCATCACCATCCAAGTATCATTATTATAATTATAAGTATGAAATATACCTCTTACGTAACGTTAATTATTGTAATGAAAACATTTGTGACTTTTCCATATATATAATTCAAACTACAATTAATTTCGAAATATTTTATCAAAATGTCGGCTGCTAAATGACTTATGTTCCGATCAGAAATGTCTTCCGGGTTGTTCCAATTTCTTCCTCTCGGTGAGGATGAGTAGCATGACATCTAGAAGTGGTGGCGTTATACTAGAAATTTAGTGCAGGTTAAGATTCTGTAAATGCAGCTATGGTTTACATTTTTATAAGAAATGTTCTTTGTTTGAAATTCCCTCTCAAGACGACTGTAGTTGAGTTATTGGTAATCACTGTTTCCCTGGCAACAACCTACCGGACCTAATTACAGTTTTTTTATTATTATCTTGATACTAGCAATCACAGTGTTAACTTGATTGTTGATTGTAATGTCCGTAATTTTTATTGACTGAAAAAATTGCCTCTACCAAATTATTATTTCTATCCGAAAGTAAGAGCTGATGCAGTTTATACCTCAAAATGTCTCTTTGCGCTCAGCCAGCACGTGACGACTGAAACTTTCCTTGATGTTCTTTTTACTACTTTTAATCCCAAAAAGTTAGGTTAAGAGAGGTCATTCACCCCTCCGCCATTTTTGTTGACATCACGTGATCGCCTAAAGGCCTAAACAAGGGTGGGAAGGGTTAGGTTTGTAAATAATAACAAGTTAAAGTTAGGTTAAGCCCTAGCCCCATACTATCTGGTGGGCAAGAGGAGGGAGGGGAAGTTTAGGTTTGTTTACGTGTGACATCACTAAGGAAGCTCAAGGTTAGGTTTGTTTACGTGTGACGTCACTCGGCAAACCCACACCTTTACTACTAATACATATCTACTAAAAGGGAGCGCTCAGTGCGAGGTGTGGTGCGTGTTTCAAAATATACTACGTAAAGTTGTGTGTACAAATTCATTTAACCCTATATACACCACATTAATTATATTGGAAGAAAAAAAATTGTTCTTCACATTTTAAGGATTGGTATTGATCTAATATCATATATGTGATAGATTTTTCAACAATATTCCATAATTTATTTTAAAAGTGGCCGTGACTTGGAAGTAACATTGGTATACAAAGGAACGCTAAACGCTAAAAAGTAACATGTCGTGGAGTGACGTGGGCGGTGCCCGCATTCTGCACTGTTTTACTCATTCGACTATATCTCGACAACATAGGGAGAAAATGTGATTGGACTGCTTCGTGCGTGTTCGGGAAAGAGCTGGCTTTCTTATGGTGTGGGAGACAGTTCCTAGAAATTATTTCTTCATTTTTTTCCTCTCCTCTCGAAATCTGGGTTTACTTTTTGCAGTCTCTAATTGCACAGACGGCTTTATATGTCTCTATAACAAGGAAATGAAACATGAAATGAATGTTATCGTTATCGTCACGTAGCTGAGGTCTGTAGCTTTCAAATGGTGTATGACATCTCCTTCACATATAAACAGACTATTTCTTCATGGCTGCTTTGGCGTTTTGTTTTTGGCATAAAGGAAGAGCCTGTTTGAGGATCAGATTGAAAAACGTTTGCTAGACGAACTTACAGCTTCTGATCAAAGTAGTTGTGCTGACGATGATGACTAAAGCGGCGCGGATGATTTGACTGTAGGCGAGGTAATTGGTTCGGAATGTAGTGATAATGTGCAATTTGCTACCGCATCCAGCGCACCTAGTGCTTTGAGTGATACTTTTATGTGGAAGGACATGATAAATTATGTAGGGCAAAGGGAACAGTTTGTCGATAGCTGTGGGCCTCAAAATGAAACCCAGTATGAAACTCACTGTGCTAAAGTGTTCAAAATGTTTTTTGATGATGAACTGGTGGAACTAATAGTGCATAAAAAACACTTACACAGCACAAAAAAATACAAGCCAGGAGCTTCTTTCCATTGCGTTTCAGAATGCTTGACTGGAAACCTGTCACTAATAAAGACGAAATGTATGTTGTGTTAGCACTTTTCATGTTGATGGGAATGATACAGAAGCCCACACTACAGTAGTATTTTTAAAAAAATTGTATTTTGGCGACTCCAATCTTTGGTTCTGTTATTTCAGTGGATCGGTTTGAGTCAATCTGCAATGTTATGCATTTCAACAACAATGATAATATAGGAACTACCAGGAACCATCTAAATATTTCAAAATCTATCCAGTCCTGTTCCATCTAAACACATACCCTTTTGGAAAGAAAGAAAATGAATAAATGGTAATTAAAACTGTTTAGGAGATTACTCAATATTGCAGTTCTAAATTGTATGGTAATATGAATCGCAAATTTAGGACAGACCAAAATAGACCATTTTAAATTTAGAGTTGAACTGGTACATGCACTACTTATTGAACATGCAAGTGGAAGTGTCAGGAAATTTCAAGACCATTATTGTACAGACAAAAAAGTGCCGCGACTTGTTAAAAGGCATTTTCCGGAAAGAATACCACGGACAGAAAAAAAGGCCAGGTCAACAGAGAGGTGTGTAGTGTGTTACAAAGGCAACAGAAGGAAGGAGACAGTGTTTTGGTGCCCCGAATGTGAAGCTGCCCTATGTGTTGAAAAATGTTTCAAGGCATTCCACACAGTTACATTTTTAAAGTAAGATTATATTGCATATTTGAAAAGCGTAGACATTCCTAAATATTATGTTTCAAGTTTCATCAAAATCCAACATCTATTAATAAAACTACATTATTTTGAATAAACTACTGCGCAAAACCTTCCCACATCACAGTATGAACTGGGATTTAAATGCCCCCGCGCTAAAGGGTTATAACACAGTAAGCTGGTGTTGCATCAGAGTAACGACCACATTTATCCCGTTTCTTACAAATGTAGGGTTTTCAGTACATTAAAAACTCTTCCATTTAATATAGGACACTAATGGTCACTAGAAATAATTTTCTAAGAAAGGAAAAGTACAAATGACCATAATAAATATTTCACCAAAGAGACATTAGTTCCTGACAAGAGGTTTGACAGATTTATCAACATGTCACCTCAATAAAACCCCAACTGAAATGGGATAATGGATGGGAAACCCAGTTTATACCTGAGTAGAAGGTTGTAGCTCTCAAGCAACTTTGGTTTCTGAAGGAACAAAGTCAAAAGCATGTCAGAAAACATTAAAACTGGACGTTAACTGAAAGCAACACTGGTCTATAGAGAGTTAATTTTGTAATCTAAGGATCACTGAAGATGGTTTATGTAAACCAAAACATGTATAAGTACGAAAACAAATATAAAAGCAATACATATTTGCGTACCTTATGTGTAATAATTAAACATTAGATGCAAAGTGTAAGAAATGAAAGAAACACTTACTTCAACTGCAGACTATTCGCATTATGCCTCTTCAGTCCAGCTACTTTTGCTTCTGTTGACGTTTTGTGACGAATTATATTAAGTTTGATGCCCTCTACAAATCATATGAGAGAGCGTCGTAGAGTTACAGAACTTCTAGGTGGAGGAAATAGTGTTAGGTTTAATAAGGAAGCTGTTTTGATTCTTGGAAATAAGAGAAATTAATTCATTTTCGCGAACTGTATGTGAAGGATTCGGTTTTATGGTCTAGAAACGCTGATTTTAGGCATACATATTTGCACTATGCATCATAATGGCTCAGAAAATAGAGAGGAGTTACTTTAGGATCAAAAACAAAGTGTGTTTACATAAATATATATTATCAAAACCATAAAATTTTATTTTAACTTCAATAAATAAAAATGAAAAATAACGTCAGGCAATACACTGATTATTCCATAAGACAACAGAATACACCAAAGACCATACCCTCCCACAGACAGATGTAGCCCTCGGAAGGAGCCAACGAACGACCGGCCGCCTCTCAGCCAAACAGAATTTCTAACACCAAAGGGGAAAGGGAATTTCGATCCAATTCCCAGACTCTCCAGTCGACGGTAGACTTGTCTGTCCACCCAAAGGCAACCCAAAATTAGGTACAAGGGGTCTAGATTCAAGGGCAATAAACGATGGGAAACGAGGTTTGCACTGCAGGTGGGAGTTCGAACGAATCACATAACACAACTATATTAAGAAAATTTTTAAAATTCTTACCTACTCTCTGCAAATAATGTTACAATTCCAGAATTTGGTGAAATTTTTCTTTTGATGTTGCTGTGCAGCCCAAATCGGGCTTAGGCCGCCTCTGTTTGAAGTTTCTAGATCACAAAGATTAATATACACAAAACCGGTAGAATTCTTCTGAGCGGGAAACCAGTTTGTCTCAGCGGCTGTGACCTGCACAACACACAACACGCCATGGATCCTAAGGCAATCAGAATAAGCCACTTTCAAGGTTATATTAGTAAATTTAACACGTTCGCAAAATAAAAAATTATATGAAGGTTAGTTTTTATATTCCCGACCAGACTGTATTGCAAACAGAAATAGTATCCTAGCAGTCAAGGACAGGATTCGACTATAAAACAGTCCCGTGGATCAGACATGTAGTTAACCCACATAAGCTACCAAAGGAATGGTATTGATAGAAATCCCTCTTCGAAATAACATTCACCATTGATGTCACATTTCCTGAACATAATTGATGTCCCAACAACTCCATCTCTGGAGCAGGATTCGAATTTTGCAAATAACCGTAAGACATTGAAAACTTAACTGGAGAAGTAACATGTGTTACAGAACAGAAAGAGACATTATTTTCTGTATATTATGGAGGCGAATCACAAAGTAAGTTACAGTAAACATCAATCAAAGATAAAGACCTTAATCCAAGAAACTGACAAAAAAGGAACTATTCCTTTACTGATACCAACTTGGTACACAAATGTTTACATAAATTACATAAAACTAAATTCCTCTAAATATTTCGAGCGTCATCCGCTCATCTTCAGGAGTTCAATAATATTAATTGTACATGTATTAAGCCTCGGGCATTCTCATTCTATAAAAGTGAATTATTGCTTTATTGTACTTGGAATATGTTACCATTTTGTTAAAAAGGAAACAACTATGTGTGGTTGTATAGCACTGTGTTGGACTATCAGTTTGTCATAGAATAAAATTAAATAAATAAGGTTATTTGTCTGTGGGTTTTGTGTTCAATAAAAAATGTTAAAACAATGTATCTTACCTCTGCAAGTGGCCGTCTTGTGCACTTGCTAAGTGGAAACTGGTAGGTTTAGCGAGATATTGATTAGGTGTCTGCTAGGTCTTATATAACTTGTGGTGGGGAACTGGTTCCCTGGGCAGGTTATTGGTGGCGCGGAAGACTGGTTGGTTGAGTGCGTTATTGTTTAAGTGCCAGGTTGGGTATTATGTAACCGTTAAAGATCTGGTTGGATAAGCAGGTTATTGATTAATTATTAAGTTGGATGTAATGTGCTTGTGTTGGATGAGTTCGAATAGCGGGTTGATATCGTTCGGTTGTTGTTCCGGAATTAATTCATTGTTGCGGTGTAGTGTTTGTATGTACATCTGCTCAAAAGGGAGTAGCAGGTGTGGTTTGTTAACCGGTAATAGAAGCGACATTGTGTCATTAATCTTGCCGTATTCATGCTAGTTGTTGAGTATGTGCAGTGTGTATGCAGATCTTGCGTCATTGTTCTTTATGTATCAATTATGTTCCTGGTATCTTGCCTTGAGACTCCGGTTTGTTTGCCCGATATATGCCTTGTGGCATATATTGCATTTGAATTTGTATATTCTGCTTTTTTCGTATTCTGCGTTGGGGTATGTTTTTTTGTTTTATGTTTTGAGGTGTCGTTGTGGTGGTACTGAACGCTATGTTTACATTGGTGTCATTGAGCATATTGGTGATTGTTCTTATTTTTGGGCTATGATAGGTGAAAGTGGTCCAGATCTTGTCTTTCTTATAAGGGTGTGGTCTCTTTTCTGCTGTACCCGTTGGTTGAGTTTTTGGAGCAGATGTTGTGGTATGTTGTTGTTTTTTGCCATTGTTTGTATTGCCTACCAACCTTTTGTTTTTTGTTTGGATCTTGTAGAATGGAGTGCATTCTGGTAAGGTTATATCTATAGGCTGCCGTGTATTGTTCTATGGGATGGTTTGAAAGGAAGCTGATTGTTGTGTCCGTGGCAGTTGGCTTTCTGTATATGACTTTTTCCAGTTTTTTGTGTTGGCATGTTATTGTTAAATCTAGGAAGTGTATGGAATTTTGTTGTTCGTATGTGGTGTTGAGTTTTATGTTACTGTGTATATTGTTAATGTATCTGGTTATGGTGTGAAGGCTGATTTTTGCTGTATCGAATATGATCGGAATATCATCTACGTATCTTGCATAATATGCTATAATCTTAGTGTCTATAAGTCTTTAATATTTTGACCTCATATTTTTGGAGGAATATCTCTGCTATTAGGCTGGAAATTGGGAATCCCATGGCGATGCCTTGGTTGGGTTGGTAGATTGTTTGTTGGAAGGTGAAGTAGTTTTGTGTTAGGACGACTCTTGATATGGACATTATTTGTTGTGTCATTTGTGTATTGTTGTTTTGTAGTAGTCTATTTTTTGTGAAACCAATGTTTCCTATATTGGAACATTAACGTAGAGGTCTTTGATATAAAAAGAGATGGATCTGTGGTTTTCTTGTATCTCAAGTTTTATTAGATCGTTTGCTAGTTTGACGGAATTCGTAATATTGTTGTGGTCGTTTAAGCTAATGTGTTGATTTAGAACTGTTGTCATATGCTTTGCTATTTTGTATGCTGGTAACGTTCTGTTGTTTATTACTGGTCGTATTGGGATACACGTTTTGTGTAATATTAGTTCGGCTTTGAGAACCGGTAGTGAAGGTTTCTTTTCTGTTAGGAACTTTATCTGTCGTTTATCTATGAATGAGTTGCATTATTGCATTCTTTTGTTTATCAGTTTTTGGAATTTGTTAGTGGGGTCCCTGGTTAGGGTGTTGAAATTGTTAGTTGTAAGGAAGGATTGCACTTTGTCGGCGTAATCTTTTGAATCTATGATCACTACTGTCTTGCTTTATCTGCCTGCGTAACTATTGCGTTATGTGTGTGTAGCTTTTTGTTCAGTTCCTTCAGTATATGTAACTGTCCTTTTTGAAGTATGTTTGTCAGGCTTGCTGAGTTTATGATTTTTTTTTAGCTTTTTTGTTGCCATAAAGCGGTAGGTATTTTGCAGTTTATCGTCTAGGAATCTGATTGCCTGTTCTGTATCTGCTGCGAGATTGGTGATGTAGGTTGCTACTCGAATTTCAATGCTGTAGTTTAAGCCATATTTGAGCATTTGTATTTCTTCTGTGTTGAGTTCGATGTTCGTTAGGTTCTTTATTTTAGTGTACAATTGCTTCTGTTCTTCATTTCGTCCTGTAGGTGTAGGTTATTTCGATTTTTTGTAGTAGTTGGCCCAGTTTTTTGTTTAGTCGGTTATAATGTGCTTCTATTCCTTCGTGTATATTGTTATCAGTCATGGCTTGGATTAGATTCCACGTAGTGGGCCAGTGGGCTGCCCATTTTAGGTGTATTTTATATAATTGCGAGTTGAGTTTTTGTTTCTTGATGTATGGGAAACTTAGTTCTAGGTTTATTCTTTGTCCGATAGCTATGTTTTCCGTTCTCTGGGCTCTTGTGTTGTTACCGTTAATATATATTTTTATGTAGTCTGGTGTTAATTGCTTAAATTTGCATGTTTTTTTTAAATCAGATAGCCGCATTATTTTTGTTCAATTTTATTTTCATCTTCTTGTAATGGAATATTTGTTATGCTTGTTTTGCAATGCACATCTTGAGATTTGGTAGTTCGTGTACCGTAGCATAATTCCTTTATAGATACCAACTTGATAAACGATTTGTATTATATAAATTACATAAAATTAAGTTCCTCTATATGTTTCGAGCGTCATCCGCTCATGTTCAGGAGGCCTATGATATTAATTGTACAGGAATGCAGCCTCTGGTATTCTCATTCTCTAAAAGTGAATTATTGCTTTATTGCACATGGAATATGTTATAATTTTGTTAAAAAGGAAATGATTATGTGTGGTTGTATAGCACTGTGTTGGAATATCAGTGTGTCATAGAGTAAAATTATATAAAATAATGTCATTTCCCTTGAGGGGTATTGTGTTCAATAAAAAATGTTATAATATGTCTCTTACCTCTGCAGGTGGACGTCTTGTGCTCTTGCTAAGGGGAGACTGGTAGTTTTAGCGAGTTATTGATTAGGTGTCTGTTAGGACTTATATGACGGGTGGTGGGAACTGGTTGCGTGGGCAGGTTATTGGTGGTGCGGAAGACTGGTTGGTTGAGTGCGTTATTGATTAAGTGTCAGGTTGGATTTTATGTAACCTTTGGGGACCTGGTTGGATGGGCAGGTTATTGATTAATTATTAAAATGAATGTAATGTTATGTGCTTCTGTTAGATGAGTTTGAATAGCGGGTTGCTTTCGTTTGGCTGTTGTTCCGGAATTAATTTATTGTTGCGGTGTAGTGTTTGTATGTACATCTGTTCAAAAGGGAGTAGCGGGTGTGGTTTTTTAACCGGTTTTGGAAGCGAAATTGTGTCAATGACCTTGACGTATTCATGCCTGTTGTTGATTATATGCAGTGCGTATGCGGATCTTGGGTCATTGTTCTTTATGTATCGTGTATGATCCTGGTATCTTGCCTTCAGACTACGGCTTGTTTGCCCGATATATGCCTTGTAGCATGTATTGCATGTGATTTTGTATATTCCGCATTTTTCGTATTCTGGGATGGGGTATTTTTTCTGTTTTATGTATTTCTGTGTCGTTGTGGGGGTTCTGAATGCTATGTTAACATTGGTGCTCTTGAGCAAATTGGCGATTCTTATTATTTTTGGACTATGATAGGTGAAAGTGGTCCAGATCTTGTTTTCATTCATATAAGGGTTTTGGTCTCTTTTCTGCTGTATCCGTTGGTTGAGTTTTTGGAGCACTTGTTGTGGTATGTTGTTGTTCTTGCTATTGTTTGTATTGTCTTCTATTCCTTTTGTTTTTTGTTTGGATCTAATGGAAGAGAGTGCATTCTGTTAAGGTGATATCTATAGGCTGCCGTTTTTTGTTCTATGTGGTGGTTTGAAAGGAAGTTGATTGTTCTGTCCGTGACAGTTGGCTTTCTGTATATGTCTTTTTCCAAATTTTTTTGTGTTGTGTTTTTTTTAAGTCTAGGAAGTCTATGGAATTATTTTGTTCGTATGTGGTGTTGAGTTTTATGTTACTGTGTATATTGTTAATATATCTGTTTATGGTATGTAGGCTGATTTTTGTTGTATCGAATATGATCAGAATGTCATCTACGTATCTTGCATTATATGCTATATTCTTGGTGTCTATTAAATATTTGTTTTTTTGTCCCCATATTTTTGAAGGAATATCCCTGCTATTAGGCTGGAAATTGGGGATCCCGTAGCGATGCCTGGGTTGGGTTGGTAGATTGTTTGTTGGAAGGTGAAGTAGTTTTGTGTTAGGACATGTCTTAATAAAGACATGATTTGTTGTGTTATTTGGTTATTGTTTTTTTGGTAGTGGTCTATTTTTGTGATATCTAATGTTTCGTATATTGGAACACTGACATAGAGGTCTCTGATATCAAAAGTGGTGGATCTGTGTTTTCTTCTACCTCTAGTTTTGTTAGTTCGTTTGCTAGTTTGACGGAATTCGTAATATTGTTGTGTTCGTTTAAGCTAATGTGTTGTTTTAGAATTTTTGTCATATGCTTTGCTAGTTTGTATGCTGGTGCCGTTCTGTTGTTTATTACTGGTCGTATTGGTATACCCGTTTATGTAATTTTATTTCGGCTTTGAGAACCGGTGGTGAAGGTTTCTTTTTTGTTAGGAGATTTTCTGTCGTTTATCTATGATTGAATTGCATTATTGCATTGTTTTATTAATCAGATTTAGGAATTTGTTAGTGGGGTCCTTGGTTAGGGTGTTGAAATTTATAGTTGTGAGGAAGGATTGAACTTTGTCGGCGTATTCTTTGGAATCTATGATCACCACAGTCTTGCCTTTATCTGCCTGCGTATCTATTGCGTTATGTGTGTGTAGTTTTTGTTCAGATCCTTCACTATATATCTGCCTTTTTTGGATTATTTTGGTTTGGCTTGCTGAGTTTATGATTTGTTTAGCTTTTCTGCTGCCATAAAGCGGTAGGTCTTTTGAGTTTATCGTCTAGGAGTCTGATCGCCACTTCTGTTTCTGCTGCGAGATTGGTGACTTAGGTTGCTACTGGTTTTTCAATGCTGTAGTTTAAGCCGTATTTGAGCAATTATATTTCTTCTGTGTTGAGTTCGATGTTCGTAAGCTTCTTTATTTTAGTGTAGAATTGCTTCTGTTCTTCATTTCATCCTCGAGGTGTAGGGAATTTTTCTTTGTAGTAGTTGGCCCATTTTTTGTTTAGTCGGTTATAATGTGCTTCTATTCCTTGGTGTATGTTGTTATCAGTCATTGCGTGGATTAGATTCCACGTAGTGGGCCAGTGGGCTGCGCATTCTAGGTATATTCTATATAATTGCGCGTTGAGTTTTTGGTTTTTGATGTATAGGAATTTTATTTCTTGGTTTGTTCTGTGTCTGATAGCTTTGTTTTCCGTTCCCTGGGCTCTTGTGTTGATTCCGTTAATTCTTATTTTTTATAGTCTGGTGTTAGTTGCTTAATCCTACATGTTTTTGTTGTATCAGATTGCCGCATTGGTTTTGTACAATTTTAATTTGTTCTTCTTGTAATGGAATATCTGTTTTGCTTGTTTTGCAATGAAAATCATGAGATTTGGTAGTTCGTGAATCGCAGTGTAATTCCTTATTGATACCAACTTGATAAACGATTTGTTTTATATAAATTACATAAAATTAAGTTCCTCTATATGTTTCGAGCGTCAACCGCTCATTTTCAGGAGGCACATGATATTAATTGTACATATATGCAGCCTCTGGTATTCTCATTCTCTAAAGGTGAATCATTGCTTTATTGTACTTGGAATTTGTTATCATTTTGTTAAAAAGGTAACGACTATGTGTGGTTGTATAGTACTGTGCTGGTCTATAAGTGTGTCATTGAGTAAAATTATATAAAGAATGTTATTTGTCTTGAGGGTTATTGTGTTCAATAAAAAATGTTATAATATATATCTTACCTCTGTAGTGCCCGAGCGGTAATGACGTGTAATTGTAGCCACCACCAGAAGTACAAGACTTCAATACGAATAATTAAACCTTGGGAACAGGGTTAACTCAGTCGAATGACGTAGAATTTGTAACTAATATTCTATTTTACTATAAAAGTTGCATTAAAATATATAAAAGAAATTTACATAATAGTTTACAAATATAAGTGTTACCAATGATTTAATCAAAACTGTATGACCGAATAATTTACTCGCCTTTACAGGTATTGCAATTTAAAAGTCCGAAAATAACTATAAAGTTTGGTTACCGAACTTCACTTCACTCGATGTTAAATAACTTTTAATCGCAGTCAGTGCGCCTTACCTTGATAATCAGAAGTAGTGCGATGCAACTTATCATCGTAATTCAATCAAACTTTCAATATGTCACTTAGTAATTTTGCTTCTTCTATAGGCACGAACGTTGAGCAGTAGTGACTCGAATGGTAAGCCGATGAGTCCAAGAGTGAGCGTCGTTTCGTGGTAATTTAGAATTTTATATTTGCGAGTCATTTACGTCACAAATTCATATTAGAACGTTAAACTCAGCGCGTCACTTGCATTCCACGGAGTATATTGAACTGCTGAATTTGCGATATAGGCGGCAGCCAGGCAAGTGATCGCTGTACTTCCGCATAAATGAATTTCTAGTAACTTTAAGTTTGGCGTTCTAATACTTGTGTTACACAAATGTAACGTTAATTCTATTAAATGTAGTACCCAATAATATCCGGCACTACATTCTGCCCCTTTTTAAACCAAATTTTCGGGTAAATGCAATATTTAAACAGAAAATTTGTAAAACACCCATAATTTGAAACTTAAAATCTTGTAAACATATAAAATGAAAAAAAACCAAATATAACATACACATACACCTACAATAATAACCAAATTACAGGAGGGGGAATAAACGGGAAAGGGTTTCCATTTCTGTGTCCAATACAGTAATTATACAAATGAATAATTGAAACACGCAAATGCATTGCAGTGGAGACAAGACAGTCTTCTCTCTGTTGTACAACTATGCAGGCTTCGAGCGGTAGTCAGATAAAGAAACGCTGACAAAGCGTCCTTGAGATGGCTGGTTGGCCGGCATCAGGTGTCCGCACGGCGTTGTCTGGGAACTGTGGCTGGACTCTGTCGGCTCATTGAGTGTGCATATGAAGTCACTGTCTGTATTACTTCGCCTGACGCATTGGATAGCCAGTGAATGTAACGCTTTCTTTGTGTACATCCATTTCCGTTGTTGCTTTTGTGTATTCCGATGTAGGAATGTTTGAAGATGAAGGTGCAGTTGTATTTTCGGGTTCGGGAGGGGTATTTTTACAGGAACATCGTAACAAAGTGGTGTAGTTTAAAATGAAAGGAAAAATAAATAATCAGGAGAAAGGTAACGGTACATGAAATTATTGTCATAATTAAATGCCAGTATGTTTGTTTATCTTGTTGAAGTGAAACGTGACGCACGTGCAACAATGTGTCCATATCTAATGACTGGCGAGGCGCATCAACACGTGATTTTATGTTATCAATTTCAGTGATGCTCGCTGGCAGTGCAGCTTTTATGTGTGGCATTTCAGAAGCTGTTAGTTCTGGAGATTGGTCAGGCATGTAGATGGATGGTTTGTCCAGTCGAGTGTGCATGACTCGGTGTAACTCCGGTAGTGTTCGGACCTTGCTGGACGTGATGAAACATGACGTGGCCTTGGAAATAATGCCTGCGTTGTAGGGGACTTCTGTGCGTGTTTCCCACTCTTTGTTGTTTCGTGGACAGCGTATTTTGACTTGAGTTGGTTGCGGAAAATGGAATATCCATATGGTGTCGTGCCGCCGTAGGATGGGAATATCATGATTCAGAAGAATAGTCCTTCTACACGGTTTATTTTCTCCTGCAGTCTGAAAATATAGACTTAACGGACATGTAGTAGTTTGAATGTCGTAGAAGGCTGTGCTAACCGGGCAGACTGTAACGGTGCTTGTCGTGCATCGTTGTAGTTCTGTGTCAGTAAGCCTAGGCGTAGTCACGCTGACTGCTTCCTATTGAAAAATATGGAAAATCAATTTTATATAAAACAAATTTATCCTTTCCTATCCGGTTTGGCAAGCCGATTATTCTATACACTCTAAAGTGTTGGTTAGCAGTTTTGATCGGAACATACATTATTAATTTAACATTGTGTAAGCTGCCTACTACAGCTACCTTAATTAATTAGTAATATGAGTAAATGTTTTCAAATATAGTACCAGCTGCTAATTTATAATTTTCCGGCAAACAAAGTGATATGTTACGTAATATATTGTGCAAAATTTTGGGATTTACAATAGTTATAGGCAATTTTCCCAACAGAATGTGTTGCACAGCTACTAGCATTTCATCAACTTGCTGAGTAAGTTGTAATAATGCAAACTCAATTTGTCTGATCACCAAAAATAAAACACTGTGATTATAAATCGTCATATTCAGCAATGCAATATCCCTGATAATTTGGTGGTAATTATCATGCGACTGAATCATTTCATTTTTCAATATGGTGGACAAATTCGAAATGGCGTCAGTGTTTACACGGACTGTATGGTCCAAGCCTTTAACATACGTTACTTGGTTTACAAGTGAGTGTGCGATATCAACATCCTTGGATTTCAGTTCGTCAAGTGTTTCGTGTAACATGTGTAGGTCAGACACAGTAGCAATCCCAAACTAAGTTTGCAAAATAGTACCACCGAAATTCAAAATACCTCTTCGGCTATCTAGCTTGGGTAGCATGTGTTGAAAGTTTAACAGTCTGGATTCTAAAATGTTCAGCAAAATTTCAATTTGTTTCAGTTCAGACATAGGGGTAAATTCTTTGTGTTGTTTGCTTACTACCATCAAATCGCTTCTAATAGAAGAAATTACATCTTCGTATCTGCTCGTGTCAAGGTCAATAGCTACCCGCCAGTGGTCATTGGTCAGAATAACATCTTTCTCTTTGAGAAATATTACGCTGTTGTTGACATGCTGTATTTGAAAGCTTGTGGGCATTACAATAGGAAGGCATCCTGAAACATAGAATATAATTTCTAAATTAACTAAATTATACCATAATATTTTACATAATTATGTACAATGGCGTTTGGGTCTCGTTATTCTTGCTACGAAATTCTTGCACGTAATCGGGTGAGAGGGGGATACTCTTGTGATCTGGCGTTCTCTTCTAGACTTGGGCGTGTCCGGAGGCAGGTAAGTGAGATCGGACCTATCTTCAATCATTGGCGAATCGGCGGGAGGAAGGGAACAGTAAGGTAAGTGAGTAGGCGGGGCGGGAGGACAGTCGTCCCTACTTGGAAGACTTGTAACCAATGGGAGTCTTCCGAGTGTAATGGCGTCTGGACATTCACAGCTCTTGCTGGACACAGAGGTTCTGCGTGTTCCCTCTCTACGCTGTCGCCTTGTTCTTGGTTTCGATGTTTTGATTACATCATTATAAGCAAGCTTGAGACGATTTAGGTGAACAATAGATTTTCTCCCATTGTGACCTGATATTTTGTAGTTCAAATCGGATATTTTGGCAGTAATCTGATATGGCCCAGCCCAACAACGATGGATTTTTTTTTGATAGGCCGGGTTTTCGTGCGGGACAGTATAAGTTCACACAGTACCCTGTCTTGAAACTTCGATGTTTTGCACTGCGATCATAAGCGCGTTTGTTTGTCTGGTGTGACTTCCTGCTTGCTTCGTTAACGGACTTGTACGCTTGCTTTAGGCTGGATTTAAGGTTTTCAATCCGCTGGTCGTAACTTGCGGTAGGTCTCGCGAACTTTGCCTTCAAGTTTTCATTGCTGGGGAGGACCATTGCTCTTCCATGTAGTAAGAAGAAAGGACTATACCCGGTAGTGGACTGGGGCGTTGCCCTATAGGCATTAAAAAGAATGGTAAGACCAAGTCCCAATTGGAATGACTAGAATTCACGTAGTGCGACATTCCATCATGAAGTGCCCTGTGCCAGCGCTCAAGAACGCCATTGTACGCAGGATGGTAGATAGAAGTACGTGACCTTTGAACTCCTAGCACTTTACATGTTTCACTAATGAACGCGGAAATGAATGCCGCACCCTGATCTGTAACAAGTTTGGAACCTGAGCCATGTCTTGTCACAATCTGAGTGGCGTAAATTCTGGCGCATGTCTGCGCTGACTGGTCAGGGATCGCGAAGGCTACCACGAACTTAGTAAAGTGGTCAATGAAAGTTAGGATGTATTTATTTCGCCGCGGGGTCAAAGGATATGGCCCCGTGATATCCATAGACGTTATTTGGAAGGGGGCTACCCGCATTTCAGGGTCTCCCAACGGTGCTATGAACTCGCAATTTTCTTTCCGCCTCTGGCATGCGTCACACTTTCTAATATAATCTTCGACTGACCTTCGCATGCCGGGCCACCAGAAATGTAGCGCAATTGGGTCACAAGTCCGTTTTACACCATGATGTGCTGCATATGCGGGGTCATGGTTTTCTCTTATGACGTCATGCAATAAAGCTTGAGGTACAAGCAGCTGATATTTGTTACTGTGTTGGCGCCTACGTCGTCGCGAAAAAATTCGCATTTACTAGAGTAATTTCCAGGCTTTATTTTTGCACAAAATTTGTCTTTGGCTTGTTCTCGAAGTACACTTTCTTGGCTTAAAGTTCCTCCACTCATCACAGCGCCACATGTCTGCTCAGAGCGTCTACATGGGCAATCTTAGTGCCTGGCCTGTGTTCTACTGTAAAATCTAATTCTGATAATTTCAGAGACCATCTCATGAGCCTAGAGCTACTGTCAGCAAAATTTTTCAAATAGGTTAGAGCGGCATGGTCCGTTCTAGCCACAAATTTAGCACCAAAGAGATACCATCTGAAACACTTTGTCGCCCAAACTAGGGCTAGCATTTCTGACTCTGACGCAGAATAAGCTTGCTCAGCCCTATTCATTTGCCTGCTAGCATAGGCAATTGGGCGCTCAATTCCGTCCTGTTCCTGTGACAGGATAGCTGCAACCGCAACTTTAGAAGCGTCCGTGGTCAGAATAAAGGGTAGGTCGAAATTCGGATATGCCAAACTGGAGTAGTACAAAGTTTGGTTTTAAATTTTTCAAACGCTTCTTGCTGACTCGGCCCCCATACGAACTCTTGGTTCTTCCGGGTTAATTTCGTCAGAGGCTTAACTGACTCGGCGAAATTAGGGACTAGTCTCCGGTAGAACGAGGTTAGACCTAAGAACGCTGTGACTTCCTTTGGACGTCTCGGGGTCGGATAATTTTTCACTGCTTTCACTTTATCCGCGGACGCGGAAACCCCGTTGTCCGATAGCACATACCCCAAATAATTTAATTGGGGTTGCGCAATTACACATTTTTCTGGATTTAACTGCAGGTTTGCTTTGTCAAACCTCTTCAATACATTCTCTAACCTCGCAGCATGCTCTTCTGCGGATTTTGAGAATATTATACTGTCATCAATGAATACATAACATTGGACGCCAATGAGGTTCCGAAGGACAACACCCATAAGTTTCTGAAAGTTTGAGGGAGAATTTGAACGGCCAAATGGTAATCTGTTAAATTCGTAGTGCCCAAACGGTACGGTAAATCCTGTACGTTTTTTATGTTGCTCTTTAATTGGCACCTGCCAGAATCCACTATAACAGTCTAAGATTGAAAAATACTTAGAACCGTGCAAAATAGACGTAGTTTGTTCAAACCATGGTAATGGGTAAGGGTCAAACTTGGTAGCAGCGTTAACCCCTCGAAAATCAACGCAAAACCTGTATTTTGGTCTTCCATCAGGACCCTTTTTTGGAACTAGTATAGCAGGGGCTGACCAAGGGGAGCTGCTCTCTCGTATTACCCCTTTTGCTAGCATGTTTTCCACTTGTGCCTTCATCTCCTCCTTAAGGGCGAATGGGGTCTTATATTGGGGTCGTCTGATGGGTTTGTTGTCCTCTAACAAAATCTGGTGTTCGATGACGTCAGTAGACTTAAAATCATTGATCTCCTCGTCGTGGAAAACATGTGCGTATTTTTGCAACACGAGCTCTATTATCTGTCTTTCCTCTGGGGGTAAATGATCTAGTTTCCGTCCTCAAAGTTTATTATACAGCGCTTCGTTTTTTCGCTTTCTCCTGGGCCTCGCAGGTGAGTCTAAACTTGTCTGTTCTGGCTTGTTTATTTTGTCTATTAACTCTTCTGAAACCCCCTCCGCTACCCCCAATACTGTGGACTTGGGTAGGGTCAGGGTCTCGTGACTAAAATTTGCCAGAATCACCAGTGCACGACCTGGTTGTAACGTCTCGTGTACACTGGTTCCAACTCGCGATAGTACGCAGGCGGGAAGAATTCCCTCCAGGGGTATCGTCGCAGGTTCCACACAGACCAGTGAGGGAAGAGATCGCTCTTTTTTCAGCTCTATTTTAGCTGTAACTACTTGACGGTATCGAGGGGCAAGAGTAATATTTTCTGTGGCCCTCACAAGCCATGACCTACAGCACTGAGTAGTATGGTTAGAGCCAGGGTTGTCCAGGGACTGCTTGTCCAAGTGCGGTTCTACTGGCCGCGGGCCCTAGGGTTTTCGACCCATTTCGTGCTCTGGAAACACCATGAGTGCTGCGCGGTCTGCGGATATGCCATGTCCTGTAGTAAGCGCCTTGTAGTTGCCGGTTAACGACATTTTTCCGCACTCAAAATTTATTTCGGCACCCGTCATATCTACGAAATCGGTGCCAAGCAGACCATCTGCTTCGGTGGGGATTGGACATACCAGGAATGTGTGATCCAACTTTCGCCCGTCTAAGACGAAGGAAACATGCTGCTGGCCTCTTAAGTTTAGAGCCTCCCCTGTGACTCCATACGGTTTTATGGACGTGGCGCTCACGTCACTCTGCGATACACCAGGCTGGAGTATCAAGACATTAAACCCTGTATCAACTATCAGACGTTTCGGTTCTCCCTCAATCTCCAATAAGACAGTGGGGAGCCGTGTTCCAGTAGAACCGAAACCGTCGGCCTTTCGACAGCATTTCCATGGGTGTCGAGATGGAGGACGCTGCCTTCGTTCTCACCTCTTAATCGTTTCCCTGGTTCCTGGTTTCCTGTTTGCCTCCCCGGTTCGTGGGGGGAGGGGTTTCATCGCCGGAAGAGCGGGGACGCGTCGAACGCCCGCTCAAATTTCCCTTTCCAGGCGAGTTTCGGGTTCGTGCTCCCTTTAATCTCGTAGGATATTCTCTGGCGAAATGCCCTCGCCCTTCACACTCATAGCACCTCAGTTCGGCCCTGGTTTGGACAACCCTCGTACTTGCTGAGGTCACTGACTTATTGGTGCTGTGTGAAGTCCTATACTGCTGACCGCTCATGTAGTTACCTTGGCGAGCGTCAGCTGTGAGCCTAGCGCTATGCCTCTCACGGTCTGGTCGACTGGTCGACTGGGGTTTGATGCTGACCGACTAGTCAAACTTCGCGTAAAAAGTCTCGCTAAATCTTTCTTGCTTTTCCGCCTCTCTGACTGAGAGCGCAATGGATAAAGCATGTTGCAAAGTCTTGACGACCTGCCACACCCGACAATCCAGCTACAAAACTGGCCAAAATCATCCTCTCCGCATTTTCCCGGTGGATGCGCTGTGCGACAGGGTCACTCTCCTTGCACATAACTTTTTGTGCGAGCGCCCTGCACCGATCCGCAAATTCTTGAGGCCCTTCATTCTTGGCTTGTCTAGCCGTTTCCAGCCTCATAAAATGGTACTGATCCGTGTGCACATCTCGAAACCTATGCCTAAACACTTCTTTAAATTTTGTCCACGTCGTACCCTCAGTGTGGAGCTCTAGACATGTGTTGTGAAATGATTTCGCGGGTCTGCAAGTTTTAGGGCAGCGATATCAAGGCAATCCCTCTGATTCCAATTTCGTATCCTAGCCGCACTGTCGACACTAGCTAAGAATTCTTCTAAAGGGACAGCTGACTCCGACCTCGACCATTTTGAGATCAAGGAAATAAGGGACAAATCTTTGTGGACCGTAGGTAAGCCCATTGACATACGTTCCCTTAACCCAACTATCTCTGCCTTTGATTTTTCCAGCTCTGCCTGTAGCGTAGCGTCTGCCATGTTGAATCCATAGTTACAAATTTAGAAATTTAAAATTTAAAATTTTGTTCAATGTTCTTCAAATTCGTGCCTATTTCCGTAAATGTGTCTATGTGTATGAACCGGGTTCCCTACCTAACAATCTCGCGTGGTGAATAAGTAACGCAATCCTACCGCTGCAAACAAAGTTGTAGTGCCCGAGCGGTAATGACGTGTAATGGTAGCCGCCACCAGAAATACAAGACTTCAATACGAATAATTAAACCTTGGGAACGGGGTAAACTCAGTCGAATGACGTAGAATTTTGTAACTAATATTCTATTTTACTATAAAAGTTGCATTAAAATAAATAAAAGAAATTTACACATTATTTTACAAATATAGGTGTTACCAATGAATTAATCAAAACTGAATGGCCGAATAATTGACTCGCCTTTACAGTTACTGCAATTTAAAAGTCCGAAATTAACTATAAAATTTGGTTACCGAACTTCGCTTCACTCGATGTTAAATAACTTTTAATAGCAGTCAGTGCGATGCAACTTATCATCGTAATTCAATCAAACTTTCAATATGTCACTTAGTAATTTTGCTTCTTCTATAGGCACGAACGTTGACCAGTAGTGATTCGTATGGTAAGCAGATGAGTCCAAGAGTGAGCGTCGTTTCGTGGCTATTTAGAATTTTATATTTGCGAGTCATTTACGTCACAAATTCATATTAGAACGTTAAACTCAGCGCGTCACTTGCATTCCACGGAGTATATTGAACTGCTGAATTTGCGATATAGGCGGCAGCCAGGCAAGTGATCGTTGTACTTCCGCATAAATGAATTTCTAGTAACTTTAAGTTTAGCGTTCTAATACTAGTGTTACACAAATATAACGTTAATTCTATTAAATGTAGGACCCAATAATATCCGGCACTACACTTCTACAGGTGGCCGCCTTGTGTTCTTGTTAAGGGGAGACTGGTAGATTTAGCGAGTTATTGATTAGTTGTCTGTTAGATCTTGTATAACGGGTGGTGGGAAACTGGCTGCGTCGGCAGGTTATTAGTGGCGCGGAAGACTGGTTGGTTGAGTGCGTTAATGATTAAGTGTCAGGTTGGGTTTTATGTAACCGTTGGGGACCTGGTTGAATGGGCAGTTTTTGATTAATTTTTAGGTTGAATGTGATGTAATGTGATTGTGTTGGATGAGTTCGAATAGCGGGTTGCTATCGTTCGGTTGTTGTTTCGGAATTAATTCATTGTTGCGGTGTAGTGTTTGTATGTACATCTGTTCAAAGGGGAGTAGCAGGTGTGGTTTTTTAACAGGTTTTAGAAGTGAAATTGTGTCAATAATCTTGAGATGTTCATGCCGGTTGTTGAGTATATGCAGTGCGTATCAGGATCTTGTGTCATTGTTCTTAATGTATCGTGTATGATCCTGGTATCTTGCCTTGAGACTATGGCTTGTTTGCCCGATATATGCCTTGTGGGATGTATTGCATGTGATTTTGTATATTCCGAATTTTTCGTTTTCTGGAATGGGGTTATTTTTTTCTGTTTTATGTATTGCTGTGTCGTTGTGGTGGTTCTAAATGCTATGTTTACATTGGTGTTCTTGAACAAATTGGCGATTGTTCTTATTTTTGGGCTGTGATAGTTGAAAGTGGTCCAGATCTTCTTGTCATTCTTATAAAGGTTTGGTCTATTTTCTGCTGTACCCGTTGGTTGAGTTTTTGGAGCAATTGTTGTGGTATGTTGTTGTTTTTTGCTATTGATTTTATTGTCTTCCATTCCTTTTATGTTTTTTGATCTAGTCGAAGAGAGTGCATTCTGGTAAGGTGATGTCTATAGGCTGTTGTTTTGTGATCTATGGGGTGGTTTGAAAGGAAGTTGATTGTTGTGTCCGTGGCAGTTGGCTTTCTGTATATATCTATTTCTACTTTTTGTGTTGGTGTGTTATTTTTAAGTCTAGGAAGTTTATGGAATTGTGTTGTTCGTATGTGGTGTTGAGTTTTATGTTACTGTGTATATTGTTAATGTATCTGGTTATTGTATGTAGGCTGATTTTTGTTGTATCGAATATGATCATAATGTCATCTACATATCTTGCATAATATTCTATATTCTTGTTGTCTATTAAATGTTTGGTATTTTTGTCCCCATATTTTTGGAGGAATATCTCTGCTATTAGGAAATTGGGTTCCCATAGCGATGCCTCGGTTGGGTTGGTAGGTTGTTTGTTGGAAGGTGAAGTAGTTTTGTGTTAGGACTACTCTTAATAAGGACATGATTTGTTGTGTCATTTTTGTATTGTTTTTTGTAGTGGTATATTTTTTGTCATATCCAATATTTTGTATTTTGGAACTTTGACATAGAGGTCTCTGAAATAGAATGTGGTGGATCTGTGGTTTTCTTGTTACTCTAGTTTTGATAGTTCCTTTGCTAGTTTGACGGAATTCGTAATATTGTTGTGGTAGTTTAAGCTAATGTGTTGATTTAGAACTTCTGTCATATGCTTTGCTAATTTCTATGCTGGTGCCGTTCTCTTGTTTATTACTGGTCGTATTGGGATACCCGTTTTGTGTAATTTTATTTGAGCTTTGATACCCGGTGGTGAAGGTTTCTTTGTGTTAGGAATATTTACTCTCGTTATCTATGATTGAATTGCGTCATTGCATTGTTTTATTCATCAGATTTAGAATTTCTTAGTGGGGTCCCTGGTTAGGGTGTAGAAATTGTTAGTTGTGAGGAAGGATTTGCTTTGTCGGCGTATTCTTTGGAATCTATGATCACTACTCTCTTGCCTTGATCTGCTTGCGTAACTATTGCGTTATGTGCGTGTAGCTTTTTGTTCACTTCTTTCACTATATATAACTGCCTTTTTTTGGGGTATGTTGGTATGGCTTGCTGAGTTTGTGATTTGTTTAGCTAGTCTGCTGCCGTAAAGTGGTAGGTGTTTTGAATTTATCGTCTAGAATTCTGATCGCCTCTTCTGTCTCTGCTGCGAGATTGGTGACTTAGGTTGCTACTGGTTTTTCAATGCTGTAGTTTAAGCCATATTTGAGCAATTATATTTCTTCTGTGTTCAGTTCGATGTTCGTTAGGTTCTTTATTTTAGTGTAGAATAGCTTCTGTTCTTCATTTCGTCCTGGAGGTGTAGGGAATTTTAATTTTTTGTAGTAGTTGGCCCAGTATTTTGTTTAGTCGGTTATAATGTGCTTCTATTCATTGGTGTATATTGTTACCAGGCATGGCTTGGATTAGATTCCACGTAGTGGGCCAGTGGGCTGCGCAATCTAGGTGTATTCTATTTAATGCGCGTTGAGTTTTTGTTTTTTAATTTACGGGAGTCTTAGTCCTTGGTTTATTCTCTGTCTGATAGCTATGTTTTCCGTTCTCTGGGCTCTTGTGTTGATACCTTTAATTCTTATTAGTATATAGTCTGGAATCAGTTGCTTAATCCTGCATGTTTTGTTCAATCAGATGGCAGCATTGTTTTTGTACAATTTTATTTTGATCTTCTTGTAATGGAATATTTGTTTTGCTTGTTTTGCAATGCAAATCTTGAGATTTGGTAAGCCGTGAATCGTAGTATAATTCCTTTATTGATACCAACTTGATAAACGATTTGTTTTATATAAATTACATAAGATTAAATTCTTCTATACGTTTCGAGCGTCATCCGCTCATGTTCAGGAGGCCTATGATATTAATTGTACATGTATGCAGCCTCTGGTATTCTCATTGTCTAAAAGTGAATTAATGCTTTATTGTACTTGGAATATGTTATAATTTTATTTAAAAAGTAAACGACTATGTGTGGTTGTATAGCACTGTGCTGGATTATCAGTGTGCCATAGAGTAAAATCATATAAAAGAATATTATTTGTCTTGAGGGGTATTGTGTTCAAAAAAAATGTTAAAATATGTATCTTTCATTGCAGGTGGCCTTCTTGTGATCTTGCTAATGGGAGACTGGTAGGTTTAGCGAGTTATTGATTAAGTGTCTGTTAGGTTTTATATAACGGGTGGTGGGGAACTGGTTGCGTGGTCAGGTTATTGGTGGCGCGGACGACTGGTTGGTTGAAGGCGTTATTGATTAAGTGCAAGGTTGTGTTTTATGTAACCGTTGGGGACCAGTTTGAATGGGCAGGTTATTGATTAATTAAAAGTTGGATGTGATGTAATGCGCTTGCGTTAGATGATTTCGAATAGCGTGTTGCTTTCGTTCGGTTGTTGTTCCGGAATTAATTCTTTGTTGCGGTGTAATGTCTGTATGTACATATGTTCGAAAGGGAGTAGCAGGTGTGGTTTTTTAACCGGTTTCAGAAGCGACATTATGTCATTGATATTGCCGCATTCATGCCTGTTCTTGAGTATATGCAGTGCGTATGCGGATCTTGGATCAGTGTTCTTTATGTATCGTATATGATCCTGGTATCTTGCCATGAGACTACGGCTTGTTTGCCCGATATATGCCTTGTAGCATGTATTGCATGTGATTTTGTGTATTCCGCTTTTTTCGTATTCTGGGTTGGGGGAATATTTTTTTGTTTTATGTATTGCTGTGTCGCTGTGGTGGTTCTGAATGCTATGTTTACATTGGTGTTTTTGAGCAAACTGCCGATTGTCCTTATTTTTGGTCTATGATAATTGAAAGTGGTTCAGATCTTGTTTCCCTTTTTATAATGGTTTTGGTCTGTTTTCTGCTGTACCCGTTGGTTGAGTTTTTGGAGCACTTGTTGTGGCATGTTGTTTTTTGCTGTTGTTTGTATTGTCTTCCATTCCTTTTGTTTTTTGTTTTGATCTAGTGGAATCGAGTGCATTGTGGCAAGGTGATATCTATAGGCTGCCGTTTTTTGTTCTATGTGGTGGTTTGAAAGGAAGTTGATTGTTGTGTCCGTGGCATTTGGCTTTCTGTATATGTTTTTCCAGTTTTTTGTGTTGGCGTGTTATTGTTAATTCTAGGAAGTCTATGGAAATTTGTTGTTCGTATATGGTGTTGAGGTTTATGTTACTGTGAATACTGTTAATGTATCTGGTTATGTAGTGTAGGCTGATTTTTGTTGTATCGAATATGATCAGGATGTCATTTACGTATCTTGCATAATATGCTATATTCTTAGTGTCTATTAAGTGACTGGTGTTTTTGTCCCCATATTTTTGGAGGAATATCTCTGCTATTAGGCTGGAAATTGGGAATCCCATGGCGATGCCTTGGTTGGGTTGGTAGATTGTTTGTTGGAAGGTGAAGTGTTTTTGTGTTAGGACGACTCTTAATAAGGACATGATTTGTTGTGGCATTTGAGATTTGACTTTTTGTAGTGATTTATTTTTTGTGATATTTAATGTTTCGTATATTGGAACATTAACATAGAGTTCTCTGACATCAAAAGTGGTGGATCTGTGGTTTTCTTCTACCTCTAGTTTTGTAAGTTCGTTTGCTAGTTCGACGGAATTCGTAATATTGTTGTGGTCGTTTAAGCTTATGTGTTGATTTAGAATTTTTGTAATATTCTTTGCTAGTTTGTATGCTGGTGCTGTTCTGTTGTTTATTAATTGTCGTATTGCGATACCCGTTTTGTGCAATTTTATTTCGGCTTTGAGAACCTTTGGTGATGGTTTCTTTTATGTTAGGAATATTTTCTTTCGTTTATCTATGATTGAATTGCATTATTGCGTTGTTTTATTCATCAGATTCTTTAATTTGTTAGTGGGGTCCCTGGTTAGGGTGTTGAAATTGTTAGTTGTGAGGAAGGATTGCACTTTGTCGGCGTATTCTTTGGAATCTATGATCACTAATGTCTTGTCTTGATCTGCCTGCGTAACTATTGCGTTATGTGCGTAGCTTCTTTTTCACTTCCGTCACTATATATAACTGTCTTTTTTGGAGTATGTTGGTTTGGCTTGCTGAGTTTATGATTTGTTTAGCTAGTCTGCTGCCATAAAGTGGTAGGTGTTTTGAATTTATCATCTAGAAGTCTCATCGCCTCTTCAGTCTCTGCTGCGAGATTGGTGACGAAGGTTGCTACTGGTTTTCAATGCTGTAGTTTAAGCCATATTTGAACAATTATATTTCTTCTGTGTTGAGTTCGATGTTCGTTAGGTTCTTTATTTTAGTGTAGAATTGCTTCTGGTCTTCATTTCGTCCTGGAGGTGTAGGGAATTTTATTTTTTTTTTGTAGTAGTTGGCCCAGTATTTTGTTTAGTCGGTTATAATGTGCTTCTATTCCTTAGTGTATGTTGTTATCAGTCATGGCTTGGATTAGATTACACGTAGTGGGCCAGTGGGCTGCGCATTCTAGGTATATTCTATATAATTGCGCGTTAGTTTTTGTTTTTTTATGTATAGGAATTTCAGTTCTTGGTTTATTCTGTGTTTCATAGCTATGATTTCCGTTCTCTGGGCTCTTGTGTTAATACTGCTATTTCTTATTATTATATAGTCTGGTGTTAGTTGCTTAATCCTGCATATTTTGTTGAATCAGAAGGCCGCATTTTTTTTGTACAATTTTATTTTGATCTTCTTGTAATGGAATATCTGTTTTGCTTTGTTTTGCACTGCAGATATTGAGATTTGGTAGGCCGTGAATCGTAGTATAATTCCTTTATTGATACCAACTTGATAAAAGATTTGTTTTATATAAATTACATAAAATTAAGTTCTTCTATATGTTTCGAGCTTCATCCGCTCATGTTCAGGAGGTCTATGATATTAATTGTACACGTATGCAGTCTCTGGTATTCTCATTCTCTAAAAGTGAATTATTGCTTTATTGTACTTGGAATATGTTACAAGTTTGTTAAAAAGTAAACGTCTATGTGTGGTTGTATTGCACTGTGTTGGACTATCACTGTGTCATAGAGTAAAATTATATAAAGAATATAATTTGTCTTGAGGGGTATTGTGTTCAATAAATATGTTAAAATATGTATCTTAATTTTGCAGGTGGCCGTCTTGTGCTCTTGCTAATGGGAGACTGGTAGGTTTAGCGAGTTATTGATTAGGTGTCTGTTAGGTCTTATATAAAAGGTGGTGGGGAACTGGTTGCGTGTGCAGGTTATAGGTGGCGCGGGCGACTGGTAGGTTGAGTGCGTTATTGTTTAAGTGCCAGGTTGGGTTTTCTGTAACCGTTGGGGTCCAGGTTGGATGGCCAGGTTATTGATTAACCCTTATCCTGCTAACGTGGAGAAAACGGCGAGCTCATAATAATGCCAGCAAAGAGCAGATGGGATTTAATTCAGCGTTTAAAGGGTTAATTATTAAGGTGGATGTGATGTAATGTGCTTGTGTTAGATGAGTTCGAAAAGCGGGTTGCTATCGTTCGGTTGTTGTTCCGGAATTAATTCATTGTTGCGGTGTAGTTTTTGTATGTGCATCTGTTCAAAAGGGAGTAGCAGTTGTGGTTTTTTAACCGGTTTCAGAAGCGACATTTTGTCGTTAATCTTGCCGCATTCATGCCTGTTCTTGAGTATATGCAGTGCGTACGCGGATCTTGGGTCATTGTTCTTTATGTATCGTATATGATCCTGGTATCTTGCCTTGAGACTACGGCTTGTTTGCCCGATATATTCCTTGTGCCTTGTATTGCATGTGATATTGTATAATCCGCTTTTATCGTATTCTGGGATGGGGGAATTTTTCTCTCTTTTATGTATTGTTGTGTCGTTGTGGTGGTTCTGAATGCTATGTTTACATTGTTGTTTTTGAGTATATTGGTGATTGTTCTTTTTCTTGGGCTATGATAGGGTGAAAGTATTCCAGATCTTGTTGCCTTTTTTATAAGGGGTTTGGTCTGTTTTCTGCTCTACGCGTTGGTTAATTTTTGGACCAGTTGTTGTGGTATGTTGTTGTTTTTGCTATTGTTTGTACTGTCTTCCATGATCATACTCGATACAACAAAAATCAGCTTACACCCCGTAACCAGATACATTAACAATATACACAGTAACATAAAACTCAACACCATATACGAACAACATAATTCCATAGACATCCTAGAATTAACAGTAACACGCCAACACAAAAAACTGGAAGTAGACATACACAGAAAGCCAACTGCCACGGACACAACAATCAACTTCCTTTCAAACCACCCCATAGAACAAAAAACCGCAACCTATAGATATCACCTTACCAGAATGCCCTCTCTTCCACTACATCCAAACAAAAAACAAAAGGATTGGAAGACAATACAAACAATAGCATAAACAACAACATACCACAACAACTGCTCCAAAAACTCAACCAACGGGTACAGCAGAAAACAGAGCAAAACCCTTATAAGTATATCAACAAGATCTGGTCCACTTTCACCTATCATAGCCCAAAAATAAGAACAATCACCAATTTGCTCAAGGACACCAATGTAAACATAGTATTCAGATCACTACAACGACACAGCAATACATTAACCAGGAAAAACGTACCCTCATCCCTCAATATGAAAAAAGCGGGATATACCAAATCACATGCAATACATGCCACAAGGTATATATCGGGCAAACAAACCGTAGTCTCAAGGCAACATACCAGGAACATACACGATACATAAAGAACAATGACACAAGATCCGCATATTCACTGCATATACTCAGTAACAGGCATGAATACGGGAAGATCATTGATACAATGTCGCTTCTAAAACCGGTTAAAAAACGAAACTTGCTACTCCCTTTTGAGCAGATGTACATACAAACACAACAACGCAACAATGAATTAATTCCGGAACAACAACCGAATGATAGCAACCCGCTATTCGAACTCATCCAACACAAGCACATTGCATCACATACAACTTAAAAATTAATCAATAACCTGCCCATCCAACCAGATCCCCAACGGTTACATAAGACCCAATCTGGCACTTAATCAATAACGCACTCAATCAGCCAGTCGTCCGCGCCACCAATAACCTGCCCACCCAACCAGTTCCCCATCACACGTTATATAAGACCTAACCGACACCTAATTAATAACTCCCTAAACCTACCAGTCTCCCCTTAGCAAGAGCACAAGACGACCACCTGCAGAGGTAAGATACATATTTTAACCTTTTATATTGAACACACACCCCACAGACATATAACATTCATTTATATAAATTTACTCTATGACACACCAATTGTCCAACACAGTGCTATACAACCACACATAGTCTTTTACTTTTTAACAAAATGACAACATATTCCAAGTACAATAAAGCAATAATTCACTTTTACAGAATTAGAATACCAGAGGCTGCATAAATGTACAATTAATATCATTGACTTCCTGAAGATGTGCCGATGACGCTCGAAATATTTTGAGGAACTTAATTTTATGTAATTTATATAAAACGTATGGTGTATCAAGTTGGTATCAGTAAATTATACTACGATAAACGGCCTACCAAATCTAGAAAAAGGAACTATTCTTTAACATAGTCCACTTGAAGGTTGAATCCCTTGTCGCAGCATGTGAAAAGTTTGTCAATTCCGGAGCACAGGATGCATATTCCGTTTGCGTTACCCACAAGACGCTAACACACTTGCTGTCTTCATCACAGGTAAAGAGATAATCTGCCAAGTTCTCCTTTAAGGTGAGAAACAAAAGAAATTCCCTGGTGATAAATCCGAGCTGCATGGAGGATGGTCCAATGTGCACCTAACTAATATTACAGCAAGTTCTCAGGTTGATGTGCCGTGTGCGGCCGGGAATTTTTATAGAGGAGAATCACAGCATTGCTTAGAAAAAAAATCATTTTCCCCTGATGGCCTATCACAACAATTTTAGCGTAATGTAATACACGTCGGCGTCAAGTCTCAGAACGTACTGCAGAAAAACTTCCGACGGTTCGCAAAAGACATTGGCCAGCAATTTTATAGCAGATGTAGTCTCTTAAAATCTCCCTCTCTGAACCGAGAGTTTCCCATTTCTTGGTTGATCGCATAATGGCGTGGGAGAAACAACCTTTTTGTGTTTCAACACCAGTCGAGTCTCGGTGCTGACAGTTCTTTCCTTCCACTGCAAAACATTGCAAATAAAATGAGTTCTAACCTCATTCTTGCCTCTTTGTTGCTCCCTGTTAAGGTATGAGGAACCTGTCAGACACATACCTAAGGACAATGCGAAATATCAACTACGGTATACTGCACAATGCCATAGGATATACCAAGGTCAATGCAATTGGCCGTAACTTACACATCTGTCCTTATGAGTAAATTTATATGTGGTTGCCTTATTGACTTCTGCTGTCAAAAATTTCATCGTCTTCTTTGATTAGTGTACGTTCTATCCCTGCCAGAAGCAGACTTGCGGCATCATTTGGAAACCTGGTGCCTGGACATAGCATCTTTTGCCATGCACTTTTACAAGTTGCCGATGAATATAGTTTGCAGAAAATTTCCGTGTCCACAAAAAGCGTATAACTTAGCGGATTCCCTAGTGAGACCAGTTTTACAAGTGTTTAAGTTTAAAGTGTTTAACGGCCGCAGCTGTGTTCCCGCCGCTGATATTACTCGCACCACATGAAAGTGAACGACAGAGCCTTTTGTCTTCTATGTCAACAGAATTTGAAATGTCAAAAATTCTGTATATTTTCCATGCAATTGTATTACATATGTAAACTTTAACTCAAAAATAAAGAACACTTTTATTTGTTGATTAATGTTCCGAATTGTTCGGTCCTAACTGTTGGCCATCTTCAGGGAGTTTTCTTGAAAATGTGCACATTATATTTCAAATTATATCTAAGAAATTACACATATTATTACAGTGAATGTAGTGATAATTAAATGTTAAAATTTTTCAAATTAGTGTTTATTTAATATACACTTAAAGTACAGAAGAAAAATATTTTGCTTTGATGTAACAGTTGCGTCCAAACTTCTACGTTGTAATCTGTCTTCAAATAGAGGAAGTTATGGAATCTGCCAATATGGACTATAAACAGGTAAAACCGAAACATTTCTGATTATTAACCAACCAAAATAAGTGTTGTGCAACACGCTGGTGTTGAATTGTACACGTGTCAAAAGTTGACGTCTGAAATAACAGGATTAGTGAAGTTTTCTTAAACCATTTTCATATTTGACAGCAGCTATCAGTGAGCCGGACAGCTGTCTTAAGAGAGAAATCTATTGTTTCTTCACACTTTACTATTTCTTCTATGTGTAGTTTTACATAACCTTCTCAGTATTTCTACAAGATAAGCCTGGTTTACTCTCTCACATCGAGCGAAAAATTGGAAATAAATAATGGACCTGATATTCAAGAAATCAAAAATAATATCTATATTTGTGATTCCGTCATACGATTCAGTCGGATATTAGAGATTCTGCTACTTGCCGCCGTATGTATTTTTGTGTACTGACCAGCAAATATTGAAAGCACAACTTTTGATCTCTAGCTATCATTTTCCCAGAAACCTGTTCTGCTTATCCTCACTCAAATTACAACACCCTGTCATTCGCCTTGGCCTTTTACCTCAGCCAACACCCTTGTAACCAATTTTCCAAAATAATTTTTAAGCAAAAGCTTCTTTTAAAATTTGTTTGGCCGCTTATGAATGTAAACTGAATTCTTACCCCAACTTTCGGCTAATCAAACTCTGTATCGACCAAAATATTCCGCAACTTTTTCACGTTTTCGCTGGATTTGTGCGTTTATAAAAGAATGCTTCTTTCAATATCTATCACTTTCGACATTTTCCGAAATTATTATGCCACTCAGAAGGACTTGAATTCTTCACACCATTTGTGTTATAAGTTTCGTAGAGGAGTGCACACTTCTCATTTTTAGGCTTTCGACTTTCAAACGAAATGTGATATCATTTCTTTGTTCTGAATTTCCGATTATTTATTTTTTACAAAGTATGGTAAAAATAACTTTATTTCGGGCAAAGATATTACACAGTTGGCACTTTACTGTTACACCCACATCCATTGGGGGTCGAGAGGTACGCAGGAATGGTTGCGACTAGATCAGTTCTAATAAAACATGACAGGCCGCACATTTATGTCATTCCAGAAATTAATAACAATACCTTTACGCGTAAATAGATCACTAATTGCGGAAATGGGCATTAAAGTTTTTCAGTTGTCATTATACAAATTAGATTGGAATGAATTAATCATAGTGAGATTCTGACAAATATTTAATAATATCCAAGTCAATAGCAACTACATATATGAATTACTACAACAATTATGAATTTTAAATTTTTTCTATTTTGTACATTCACGGTTATTTTATGTTCTCGGTACAAATAGGTACTAATTCCTGAACAGTACTCACTAGTTAATCTGCGGTACTCAAGGCGATGTTTATAAGGATTATTATGTACCCCGCAAATGGATGCACTAATTTCCTTGGAATTTTAGGTACGTTTTTGACAGAATACATGACACTACATCCCAGAACGTGGTTATATTCAGTAAAGTAATATGCGTTCTGTAAGGTAGGATGTAGTAAGCAGATGCTTAAATTTTAGCAATATCTGGCCTTCAAGTTATAATTATAACTCTCTTCATACGGAACTCCCCTTGAAAAGAATACTCATACTATAATGTTACACTTATTTTTCATTTCACGTTTTCCTGATGTAGTAATCAACGTTCATGACCATCAAAAGTTTGCTAAAAACTCCATTTTTTTTTTTAATTTGTTATTAAGTATGGGGTTCGAAATATTTCTGCGGCATTCTGATTTATTAAACAAGCAAGAGAAACATATGCTCCAGTAAAATATAGCAAATAACCTATTAAAGAATTATAGGAAATGCAGTTGTTCACAGATACGTATTTTATGCCCAAACCTATTTAGCGTGTTTTAAAGTGTACATGTCCGCTGGTTGGAACTGTGCCATTGTCCGTTGCAATTATTCTCAGCTAGCGTCGAGCAAGGATTGCTCTCATAGCAACGATTTGAAGAGTGCTTAACTAAAAGCTCAGTTAAGAAACTTCGTCGCAATTGTATTATTTATTCACACACGAAATTATTTAAGTAAAGAAAATGGAATGTATTACAAAGGACGATAGAACAGAAGTGTAAAAATACAGTTCAATAATAATAATAATTATTATTATTATTATAATTACAATTATAATTATAATTATAATTATAACAATTTGTATATTTAGTTGGGTTGTCACCCAGTGGCAGTGGTTATTTTACATAGTATGGTAAAAGACCGTTGGTAACTACTGAAATTATGTTGGGAGGGCTAGATGAGAAGCATGTAGAGGCAACTTGGAAAGGCGGAAACCATCTCAGCATTCGTTCTTGGAACCAGGGAAATCAAGAAAAACCTGTGTCGAGATGGCCGGTCGCAGGACCTTCCGGATACTGACTTATAGCCAGCTCACCGGCATCAAAGTAGAAGCAGTAATTAGACCAAAATACAACAACTTATACATAGTTATGATCCAGTGCACCCACTACAAAAACTATTATACATTCAAGGCATCTAATGACAATACACACAAAAGTAAACAACACACACAAATCCAACTCAACCTACAACTTGTGATAAAGATATTCTACATAAGACTGTTTTAAGTGCCCATCACCCCCCCCCCCCCCTCGTATTGCTTACACAAATTCACCCCAGCCCATCACATTTTGCTTATTCACTACACTTGTAAACTCTTCCCATCCAGATCATTTAGATTATTTATCTTTGCACCACGCATACACTTCGTTTCTCTTCACTACACTTGATGATCGCCAGTGCACTCCACCATTTTCACTGCATTACACTGTCATTCTGCACTACGCTTTTTGGCTTTCACTTCACTTCACATAACTACCCTACACTTTTTTGCTTTCACTTCACTTAACTACACTAACCGACGCATTACCTCACTTGGGTGTCCCTTAATGTCATTCAGTTATCACATTCCTTAGCCTTTCTTTTAAATTGGTTGGTTTACAGGGCAGAATTTTTAACACTTCTGCAGGTAACTGGTTCCAGTCTCCGATGGTCCTTTTCACAAAGGAATATTTCCCTATATCCGTCCGTTGCCTCCTAGTCCTAATTTTACGTACATGATCTACCCTGCTCAAATAGTAAGGTCGTTTCTGACTGTCACCTATGTCCTTCCACGCCCGTTTATGATACCAGTTCTTGGCAATACTATACAGTTCTACTATTTTTTTTAATCAATTTCGGTAATACAAAAAATAATCGTGATATATGTTATGTATTTTTCAAGCTTCGTTACTCATTTGTTTAAATTTAAATTTAGAAAATACAGCGTGAGAGTCAAACTTGAAGTCATGCGAAGAAAATTGCCTGGAGTTACTGAGGAAGAAACAAAAAATTTATCCAGAATATCTGTTAAGAAAAGACACTTTAACCATGACCTACTACTTGCGAGTTAGCGTTTTTTCTATTCAAATGCCTCCTTCTGCTCAACTCATTCTCAATCTGTACTGCAGTAACGTGAACTTGAGAATTGAAAGCATATTTTCAATAATAACTTCCCTTTAACATCTGTACGTTATGTGCTGAATTATGGTTAGGGTTTCCTTGGATTTCCTCTTTCTTGTTTCGGTCTACTGTCTCCGAATTTCGGTTTCATTTTTTCATAAAGAGATTGCAATCATTTTATGTATGTTAAACTCTGGGAGCTCGCTACGCAATCTGAACATTGTTATACTGTGATACAGCTGTCCCTCGTATAACTAAGGGGTCACGATCTAAATGCTCTAGGATCAAGACAAATGCATTATGTGAGATTTGGATGTCATTGAAACCCTGCTTCGAGAAAATGTCGAGTGAAGGACCAAAAGTGCTTGTGTGAATTTATCCGCATTTGTGAAGCCAAAAGGAAACAGCGATTGGCAAGTGGTTGATAAATATTCCAACATTAACCACACAAGACTAGCTTATTTCGAACAAGTAAAAACTTGGACTTAGGTGAACATATTATAAAGTGAGTTTTAGACAAAAATTCATTTAGAGTTATTTAAGAAATTTTAACTCTAAAATATAACACTTTCTTACTTACTTACACCATGGAGCAGAGTCCTTCTTGAGAAGCTAACCAGTAAACTTTGCAGCTAGTCAAGAAATTCCCCGCATTTATGGAACCAGAAAGTACCGCACCGTACCCACGAGTGCCCGCCACCTGTCAAAATATAACACTTACTGTATCTAAAAAAGAAAATTAGACATAAGTTTCAGTCTTCATGATTATGGATTGAAACATAGAAAGAAGGTGCATGTTTCAGTAAAAAAGATAAAAATTATCCACAGTATAAAAATATATCATTACGTTGATTTCATTTTTACTTTTCGGAAACCTCAAGTAATGCTTTATGAACAACTGACAGTAAAATTAAATGTTGCATGCCACTGCTGTCCTGAATAGAAAGACATTATTTTTGACCTGAAGTTACTGAGTTGGCCTGTTTCACCCAAGATATATTGCTCTTTAATTTCTTTTTATCAAACCTACAAAATAAAGAAATATGCAGTGTTTCTCTGTATGCACATATAATCCCTTGGTACTTAATTGTTGCTGTATGTACCGCCACGTTTAACACAAAAACTCTACCTTTTCCTCCAGTACAGACTTGTGTGTTTTAGATGGCGCTAAAATACAAAGAATACGTACCTAATCATCAGTAACTCGTTGGTCTTCATAATGGAAAAAGAGAGTACGTACTGTGAGGTAGGAACTTCATGTTTAAATAAGGTTTACATGCAAAGCAGTCTTCAGAGGAGTGAGTATGTTTTAACAGCAGCGTGTTTTACAAGGGGCATTCGAAAAGAATTTATACTCGCCTCATTTGCAGCACTTTTATTACCCTTATGCCGTATATTAACTCATTGAAGACGGGGTCATTTAAATTGTTTAAACGCCCGTTTCCGGGATTTTTAACAATTTTATCCCTTTAAACGCTGAATTAAATCCCATCTGCTATTTCCTGCCATTATTAGCTCACCATTTTCTCCACGTTAGCAGGTTAAGGGTTACATCATTAACCTTTATCCTACCGACTGTGCTGCGTCGTTGTGTGTGATCTAGAAACATCAAGAATGGGTGCTTCATATATATATATATATATATATATATATATATATATGACATTAATAGCCTAAGGGTTAATCAACTTTTATAGTGTGTTTATTTAAAAATTTATAACAAATTCGCTAACTAATTTTTTGAACTGAAACTTTCAAGAAAT